>JAEEGG010016113.1_pt1 | contig 15569 bp, 10 predicted proteins | sample 9134161 | NCBI WGS metagenome assembly JAEEGG01 (sample SAMN16246543, study PRJNA631951) | gut metagenome | biome: gut microbiome; feature: rumen; material: CR-attached | host: Bos | place: Iran: Karaj | collected 2018-10
GGAGGTCTATGGACAAATCGTAGAAGACTTGGAATACGCCTTCGATAACATGCGCGAGTACGGCCGCACGCTTGAGTTCGGTGGACCGGCTGCCGGCCGGCCCTGCAAATGGGCCGCGCAGGCCCTGCTATCGCAAGTTTATTTGACCATCGGTACGCTCACCGCCCATCCGGACGACAATTTTTGGGATCCGGCGAAGCGTCAGGCTCGTTACGGCGTAATCCAGCCCGACTTCAGCAAAGCCCTGGACGGCATCTCTGCATCCTCTTCGATGTCCGAAGTGAGCAGGAAGGCCTTCGAAGAGGCGCTCCGCTGTGCCGAGGATGTGATTCAGAACGGACCATACGAGCTTGCACCCAAGTATCAGGACCTTTTCCACTGGACAGAGCCTGGTGACTATATGCTCAAGGAACGGATCTTTGTCCTGACGAATTCGCCGGAATCCGGCACTTCCGCCTCTAACTACACGGCTATTCGCTCGCTACCTCGTTTCCCGGAAGGCACCGCCAACGTCAGTACCCAGAACAGCAATTACGGACGCGTGCGTCCGACACGTTTCGTGTATCAGAAATGGTGCGAGACCCACGGGGGAGTGAAGGGCGATGCCACGACCAACGCCAACATCTACGTCAGCTGCCCGGATCCGCGCTTCGACGTGACGATCTGGCACCATGGCTATACCCGGCAGGATACTGGCGAGTATCTGGAGCTATACCCTTCCGCAGGCCGGGTATTCAACCGCATCTACAACAAGGATATGGAGGCCTTCTTTAAGAAATATCTCGATCCTAGCTATGATGCCAATTCCGGCCGCGCTGACTTCTATGTACTTCGTTTTGCGGAGTTGTACTTGATTGCCGCCGAGGCGGCTGCGAACCTCTCAGGAGGCGTCGGGGACGCCAACTGGCAGAAGGCGATGGGCTATGTGGCTACAATCCATGCCCGCGCCCGCCGCTCCGTGCCGGAGGGCGAGCCGGAGGCAGCGTATCCGAAATGGGAAGCCGACCGCTTCCAGGCGGATGCGGATCCGCACCAGGCCTTGATTAACGGCATCTTCTGGGAGCGCATCTTCGAACTCTACTCCGAGGGCCATGAATACTGGGACACCCATCGGATGGGAGCTACCTGGATGGCTGAGAACATCGCCCAGCCGCTCGTCGATTTCCTCCTGCTCCCCGAGCAGCAGTACGACAATATCAATATGACGAATCCGAACGACCGTAACTACTGCCTCCGCCACTACGGCAGCAACACACCGCCGTACCGGACCACCCCTGCCGACCTCCGCGGCAGCCTCATCCTTGAATTTCCACGGGATGAAATCCAGAGTAACCACGGTATCTCCCAGGAGGACGCCGTCAACGACTTCCTCACCGTACTTCCTGTTACACAGTAGAACAAGAAAACTTAAGTTTAAATAAATTCAAAAAAGTATGCGTACTATCTTTATTACAGACTGCCGCCGGAGGGCGTATCGCACCCCGGCAGTCCGGACGAAGGGCTTGCGGACGGAAGCGTCCTTCCTCACGTCCGGCAGTATTACCAACAATTTCGGTCTTAACGACATGTCTTCGGAGAATGATGTCAGCGGACATTGGGAGGATTAAGCCATGAAAAAGACGATGATTTTGCTGTCTGCCGCTGTAGCAGCGCTCGCAGCCTTCTCCTGTGCCAAGGACAATTCTGTCAAGCCTACCGCCAAGAGCAATACCATTACTTTCCAGGTAGGTTTCCCGGAGATTGAATTCGAGGAAGACGATCTCTCCAAAGTCAGTTTCAACAGCGATCCCAGCGTGAAGCCCCGCAAGTTCAAATGGGATGCCGGTGACAAACTGACCATCTACTCTTACAACTACGACAATGACATTACCACGGCCTGGGGTGATTTTGTTACGGCCAGTGGTGGTGTGTGGGCCTATTTCTCCGGTGAACTCCCTGACAGTTATGCTGCCGCGACCCATGGGGATAAATTCTTCATTGCCGCTCAGCAGAACCCGATTGGCTTCGACTTTGTCCGCACGGGTACTTCCGGCCGCTATGACCTTAAATTCAACATTCCTGCCGTGCAGGACGGTACCGGTCTGAAGTATGCCCTCTTTGCCCAGGCCAACACGAGCGCCATCGAGTTCGATGCCGAGACGACTGCTTTCAGCCATCTTTCTATCCGTTGCTATTCCGGTCTGATTCGGCTGAATATTGTCGGTGGCGATGTCCGTTCCTTCAAGGTGACGCTCGATCAGATGAAGAATCACAGCTACTGTCTGGCAAGCGCCGGCGAGAAGAAGGACATTTCTCACAACTGCACGAACAACGGCCTTTCCGGCGGTGGTTCCAAGAGCATTACCGTCACCCGGAACGGGGAACTCCTCTCCGGCGATATCTTCATCGTGAGCCGGCAGACAAATGCGAATGCAAGTAATGGATATGCCGTTCTTACCTTCGAGTTCACCAACAGTGCCGGCAAGATCTGCACCAAGCGTTGCGTTCTTGCCGACAATCCCAAGTCTGATGGTACGGCTGACAAATACTATAACATCAGCACGTATAACTCTCTTACCAATCTCGGCACGGTCGACCTCACCAGTGCGACCTTTGTCGATCCTACACCTAACGAATAATGGAAATACATAAAGTTATGAAGAAAAAAATTCTTTATGCCCCCCCCATCCTCGAAATCTTCGTCATGGGGGCGGAGGCAAATTTTTGCGTGAGCACACCAGTTAACTGGTCGAATCCAGGTATGGGTTACGCTACTCATAATGATCTCAGTGATTATGGCTTTGGAGGAGGACCTGAAGATGAATAAAAAGTTATTTATGCCGTTCATCGCTGTAGCAGCGTTTATGGTTGTTGCCTGTTCTAAAGAGGATGAAAAGTTCTCCGGAAAAGGTAAGAAAGTATCTTTTATGGTTGAAGCTCCTTCTGTTGCTGATGAAGAGACAGATTCAAAGGTCACTTTTAATAAAGAATTATTTCAGGATGGTTCTGCACTGAAGTCTTCTTTTAAATGGGAGGCTGGAGATTCGTTTAACATTTTTTCTTTTGTCACTGGCACTACAGAAGCAACCAGTTCTCATTTAAACTGGGGAGCTTTTACAACAGAAACGGCCGGTGCACAAGCTATATTTACGGGAACTATTCCAGGAGATTATAATGGGAATGATCCTCTTGTTGCCGTTTTTAGTAAATATACGGACTGGAGTACTGCGCCTTGGAAATTTGAGGGCAATCCGCGTCAAAAGATTAAGTTTAACATTCCATCTGAGCAAGATGGAACTGGAATTAATTACAGTCTTTTTGCGGCTACTCCTACGTATTCGAACGGATCTTTTTCCTTCACTAGCGCGAATTCGTTCCGTCTTAAAACTGCCCTTACGTATTTTAAAGTCCCGGCGGATGCAACTGTTGTAAGAATAACGATTACTGCTATTACCACAAAAGACAACGCAGCAATGAAGATTGTAAGTGAAGGGGCGGCAAATGATATTGAAGTGGTTGCGAACAGTACATCTACCTTAGCAGGTGGGGGTAATAACGTTATTACGATTTTTAACAACAATCAGGTTTTATCGGGGAATGTGTATTTCGCCTCTCGAGGGACTGCAGCTAATGCCACTAGGGGTCATCTTCAATTGACATTTGTCTTTGAGAAACAAGATGGTACCAGAGCTACTAAAGTTATCTCTTTGGGAACGGATTCCAATATTAAAAATCTGACTAACGGCGGCGTTAATTTTTTGGGCTCCGTTACCTTCGGAGCGACTGATTTTCAGTAGCCTACTGATTCAATAAGCGAATGTGTCAGAGAGTCATCCTTTTCATAATGGCAGCGTTGCTGCTGGGTTGCGTCCGGGAGGCGCCGCAATGGAGCGGAGGGGATGAATCGTCCCCTTGGGCGGGAACTTCGCCGAGCCTCGTGATCGGCGAAGCCACGCGCACCGTCCTCGACGGTGCCGCTCCCGTATGGACAAGTGATGATATCCTGACCGTATTCGATGTCGACGCAGCCGCGGTGCCGTTCAGTTTTGTGAGCGGCACCGGCTCCGTCGCCACCTTCTCAACCGGCAGCTGGACCGGGAAGACTCCCGTCTATGCCGTCTATTCCTGCGGAAGCCCCGCCTGCAATGTCGAAGACGGGACGATATCCGTTACGATTCCCGCGTCCCAGATGGTTGACGCAGGCAGTTTCGCCAGCGGCGCCAGTCCCTCGGTGGGCGCGGTAGAACACTCCGGGATAAGTTACAGCGTCAGCGTGATGCGTAACGTCGGCTGTCTGCTGAAATTCACCTTTTTGGATGGAACAAACGTGAATTCCGTCACCATCGAAGGCGGCGACGGCGAACAGATTGCCGGAGACGCCGTCGTTACGTATTCTTCGATGGCATGGACGGCCGGGACCACACCGCTCTCCAGCGTCGTGCTTACCCCCTCCGGTGGCGGATGCTTCCTGGGGGGAAGGGAATACTACGCGGTAGTGCTTCCGGGGACCTATCCCAAAGGCTTGAAAATAACCCTTGGCACCGCCTCCGGCACTGAGAGAGTCAAGTATATAGGCAAGGATGCCGGCGTGGAACTGCTGCGTGGAAAAATCGTGGGCTTCGGTCAGGAAATAGACCGGATGCCGTCTCCGATTTATCCTGCTGAGTTTATTACCCATTTGGATTTTACTGCCGGCACGCCCATCGATGCAGACATTTCGCTTGAGGGTACATACGCTTATGAAAGCGGGCATCTGGCCTTCAGCGCGTCTGGCGGCAAGATACTACTGCCGAAGATCCCGGGACGTTGGCTGAATTCCCTCGTTCTTGTCCATGAGGCTACGGGGCGGAAGAGTTTCCGACTCTGCAAAGCTTCGGACGACAGCGTGCTCGGATCCTACCTGACACACGACTGGAAACAGCCTGTGCCCGTAGCGCATTTCTCCCCGCACATTTCGGAGCAGTGCTATATTGCCCTGGATGATGCAGTTGAACTGACGCACGTATTTCTTCGCTACAGTTCTTCTGAGAGCGGCAGCGACGCTGTCAAGCTGGGCTATGAGTGGGCCACTTCGCCTTGGAACGACTATAATGGACAGGGTTGCGGCAGCGTGTATACCAATGATCCTGACAATTTCTTCACCGGTATTATAAACAGAAGAGATCCCGATGGCAGCTGGGCCGGCCGGGAGGTCCCTGATCCATACACCTTCACCCAGACTGTAAATGGAACGGTATATACCTTCGAATCGGTTCGCCCGAACAGTTGGGCCAAGCAACGTATGTGGGACTGGGAAGGCGGTATCTGGAGCTGTGACTATGGTACCCCTAACCTCCTGAAACTTCCCCGCACCGGCGGCAAACTGGTCTGGGTAGGGATTGTTTGCAGGAACGCGTACAATACCACCAAAAACCGTCAGGCCGGCATACTTTCAAAAGAAGCAGGAGAGTCGGAGTTCTCCACCACGGTCGGATCGTATACTTATGTAGCCAATACGGCGCAGGGTTCCGGCGACGGTTCCTCGCTGGAGAATTCTTCGGCCTATAAGGTTTGGCTGCTGGATGATGCATGGTCGCCGACCCGGGATTATGGTATCGATTGCCTTGCCGGTTCGACCTCTTTTTCTCAAATGGTACTTGTGTATCTATGATGTTTTATTTGAAAGATTATTGTGCCCCTGAATGCCATCATATCATGCTGATGGTATGGGAGCCGTGTTGCCAGTCAGGGAGTATGACGATTACGCCGCCGAAGTACGGCGACGGAGACCAGTCCATTGAATAGAAACTATGAGAAAGTTCGGGATACTCTTGTTGTCGTTTGCAGCTGTGCTGTCCTGCCAGGCGGAGAAGGATGCCTCTGAGGGGAAGAGCATCCGTCTGGAATTCTCGCTTTCGGATACGAAGGTTGCTTTCAATGCGGACAGGACGGCTTTTATTTGGGATGGCTCGGACGCCGTGACCGTTCTCAATGACGCCGGAAGCGGCTCTTCCGTCTGCCCCGTTGATAATGGGCAGGGAGTGGTAACTGTTCCAGAGGGGGCATCAAGAATTTATGCCGTCTACCCGACTGTGTCGGCAACAGCCGGCCCTACGGCAGTGCCGGTCTCCATCCCGCTCACGCAGACGCAGGCCACGGGTGGCGTATTCCCATCTCAGAATTATCCTCTTGCTGCATCCGGCGACATCGTCGGGGGACGCGTTTCCCTGAATTTCAAACCCATTGGGGCGGCCCTTGCCTTGAATATTTATGGCGGTACAGGGACTATCCAAGCCGTGAGGATAACGCCTTTGGCCAATACTCGCTTTGCCGGTTCGGCGGAGCTGGACCTGACGGCCGGAGGTGCCGTGTTTTCACAGTCTGAGGGTTTATCTTCTTCCGTCACCCTGCATCTTTCTGAACCTGTCCCTGTCGGGGTGTCCAAACCTGCGACTGATGAAGCCAAAAGGACCTGGCCCGGGCAGATTTATGTTTGCCTGGCACGACAGGCTTACACTGCGCTCTGCTTTGAAATTGACACCGGCTCGACGACCTGGAAGATTACCACTTCAGACTCTTTCGTGTTCGACTGCGTCGGGAGCGACATCATCCTTACGAATATCAATCTTGAGAAAGGAGTGGTTGAGGTTACGGGCGTCAGCGGCGAGTCTTTCGATGCCGGTGGGACGCTGGAGAAGATCCCCGGCAGCTTCAGCGCCCTTGAGATGGACGATGACTCGGACGATGTGGATCGCATCCCGGACTTCAGCCGCGTGGGCTATCAATATGGAGACGAGCCCATTCCGACCCGTCCTGTAGTGGCTACCATTGACATCGCGTCCATCTCGGCGGCACTCTCGGCAGGAACGGCGGCGGATACGACGGATTACATCCAGAAAGTCATCGACCAGGTCGGAGCCTCTGGCGGCGGGGCTATCCTCTTCAAGAACGGAACCTACAACGTGAGTCGCATCCTCTTCCTCGACTGCGACAACACGGTGCTCCGGGGCGAAAGTGAATCCGGGACCATTATCAAGAACAACGCGACGATTCAGGCTCCCATTGTTTATGTGGGGGCCAGCCTGCCTAGACAGGCCGGCGAGACTGAGACGGAGTCGATCACTTTCGTCTCAGGACGCCGCGTGTCGATTGGTCGTCTCCAGGCTAAGGATGCCCACGGCAACTACCGCGACATCGTTACCTATTCCCCGAGGTTCCCGAGCAAGAGCTACGGCTCCCGTTCCGCTATTATCGAGGACTATGTCCCGCTCGGGCGCCTCTATGTTGAAGTTCGCAATCCCAACCTTTTCTCCCCGGGCGACCCGGTGTGCATTTACCGCCAGCCGACTCAGTCTTGGCTTGAGGATATCGGAATGACGCGTATCGCCAACGGCGGCCGCGATGACATCGGCCTTCCGACCATCCAGTGGACGGTCGGAAGCTATACTTTCCGCTGGACCCGCAGGGTGATCGCCGTACGGGGGAACCGCGTCTATCTGGATGCGCCCGTCGTGCAGTCGCTCGAGACGCGCTACGGGGGAGGGGAACTTGTGAATTATACCCAGACCCGTGTAAAAGGATGCGGTGTGGAGAATATCTCATTTGATTGTGCGTACGATGGCGCTGTCGTGGTAAACGGCAATCAGGTGGATGAGGCTCACGCGTGGGATGCCGTCCAGATCAAGGCTGCCGAGCACTGCTGGGTGCGTAATGTGACGAGCCGCCATATGGGTTACGCCCTGGTCGATATGGGTAACAGCGCCCGTTGCATCACTGTCGATCACTGCACGTGCCTTTCACCGGTCTCGGCTATTTCGGGAGCCAGGCGCTATGCCTACTGCTGCTCGGAAGGGGCGGAACTGTGCCTTGTGAAGGATTGTTACTGCGAATACGACCGGCACAGTTTCGTTACCAACGGGCCAGCCCTTGGTCCCAATGTGTTTGTCAATTGCCGTTCTGAACATGGACTTGCGGCCATCGGCCCTCACTGGGGATGGGCGACTGGTACCTTGTATGACTGTGTCCAGGCCGATTCGAATTTCGAGGCGCAGGACGGCGGAAACCAGGGCCGCGGCCACGGCTGGAGGGGAATGTGTACCGTTTTCTGGAATATCTCCACCACGGCCAAGGTCGTCTGTCAGAGTGCCTGGGGCACCTGCCCTTCCTGCGGGACGCAGTGGAACCGTACGGAGGTCTGCAGTACCTGCGGCGCGACCCTCATCCCTTCTGGGCGCAACTATGCAGTGGGTGTCCAGGGTACCAAGGTCTCCCGTACCATCGACTGGAGGCAAACCAACACAAGCGGCGTCACAACCAACGACTATTTCGTGGATATGTATGGTTACGGTTCGCACGGTGAGAACCGCCCCGACGGCCAGTGGTATCCGGCAAGGGCTTATGACTCCACCGGCGGCTCCGATGTCCTCCTGCCTCAGGCAGATCCTGTCAGCTGGTGGCCTCGGCTCACACTAGAAAGTTATTCCGCACCGCGCTCCCTCTACCAGTCCCAACTGGAAGACAGGCATGCCCGCGGAATATACCTGAACAACTTGTTGTAAGTTAAGCGGGAAGTCGTGATGCGGAGGTCTCATTTCGTCAGCGGATATCTGGTCCTGGCTTTCTGGCTGCTGGTGGCAGTGGGCTGTGCCCCCCGGGAGAGCGTCTTGGTTCACAGGACGCTCTCCGAGGTACATAACGACCTGATCCTCGGCTGTGAGACGCTCGACCGGGACTATGCCGATTACGACGCCTACAAGGAGTATCTTGCACCGCTCGGGATGCGGTATGTCCGCCTCCAGGCCGGATGGGCCAAATGCGAGCGGCAGCGGGGTGTCTATAACTTCGCCTGGCTCGACCATATCGTGGACGATGCCGTCTCGCGCGGTCTGGAGCCCTGGCTGGAGCTCTCATACGGCAACCCTGTCTATCCCGGGGGAGGGACGCCCTTCCTGACCGGCGGCTGGCCCCGGGGCGAGGAGGCCGTCGAGGGCTGGAAGGCCTGGGTCCGGGAGACGGCCCTCCGATACAAGGGGAAGGTCCATCAGTGGGAAATCTGGAACGAACCCGAGAACGGACTTCGCCGGGACGGTCGCGATCCCGAAGAGATGGTGGAACTGGCCTATGCTACGGCAAAGATTCTCAAGGAGGTGGATCCGGAGGCCCTTGTTGCCGCCTATGGAATCGGGCGTGCCCGGCGGGAGAACGGGGCCGAAGCGCTCCTTACCGGTCTGGCCCGGAAACTCAGGGCCTCGGGAGAGGAGCATCTCATCGATGCCGTTTCCTATCACGGCTATCATTATGTCCCGGAAGAGGAGTATTTCGTGGAGGCGGATTCGCTGCTGCGTATCCTGAAAAAATGCGGCTGGGACGTACCCATCTGGCAGGGGGAGTGTGGTGCTCCATCTGTGGGATTTATGGGCGGCGCCATCTCCGAGTATCCCTGGAGCGAGACCTCCCAGGCCAAGTGGGCCTTGCGTAAAATGCTCTGCGACCACGCCCATGGTATCCGTACCGGCATTTTCAGCATCGCGGATATGAATTACGCCGCGAGCGACGAAATCAAGAAAAAAAACTGCAAGGGGCTTCTCGCTACGGACGGGGAGAACCGGGTGATCCGTCCCAAACTGGCCTATGATGCCGTGAGGAATCTGGTGTCGGTCTACGATAACCTCGATGCGGCGCTCGATTCCTCGGCGGTAGTTGTCGATAGTGTGATGGCCTACTTGTTCGAAGATGCGGAAACCCGCCTGCAAAGTGCGGTATTATGGCTGGGCGGCGCCGTTCCGAACGACGGCCGTGACAAAACGGCTGTCCCTGTCCGGATCCGGGGTTTCCGCTGCCGCCGTCCGGTGTGTATTGATCTTCTGGATGGGCGCATCACCCCAATCCGGATGGAGCGGAAGGGGACGGAAGCCTGCTTTTCGGAAGTCCCGGTCTATGATTCTCCCATCGTGATCTGCGATGATAAACTGATATCCCGATGAAACGTAGTCTTTCACTGATTCTGCTTTTTCTTGCGACGCTTTCCCTGGATGCGAAAGTGACGCTTCCCACCATCTTCAGTGACAATATGGTCCTTCAGCAGAAGGCCGATGTGGCGTTCTGGGGGAAGGCGAGCGGGAAGCGGGTGGCCATCACGACATCCTGGGCAAAGGGAAAGACAGTGGTGACGCCGGATGCCGACGGAAAATGGTTCGTCCGCATCCCGACGCCGTCCGCCGGCGGCCCTTTCGAGTTGACCTTCAACGACGGGGAAAAGACGGTCCTGCACAATGTTCTTGTCGGCGAAGTCTGGTTCTGCAGCGGTCAGTCCAATATGGTGATGTCGATGCGCGGCTTTATCGGTCAGCCGGTAGAGAATGCAGCAGAATACATTCTGTCGGCGCGTGAGGAGGTTCCCATCCGCCTTTGCGACATTCCCAACAGGCAGTCTTCCGTGCCGCTTCCCTCCGACAGCCTTCAGACAGAGTGGAAACTGAATACACCGGACGTGGTCCTTCGCTACAGCGCAACCGCATATTTCTTCGCGCGGAGCCTGCAGGAGCAACTTCGGGTGCCCGTCGGCGTTATCACGGCCGATTGGGGCGGTGTCACGATAGAGACCTGGATGTCGAAAGAGGTGATTGATAGGGAGTTCCCAGGAGAATTCGACCACGTTGTGCCGGAAGTCGCCTATCCCAAGACGCCCGCTGTTCTTTACAACGCGATGGTTGCGCCGATTGTTCCTTTTACCTTCAAAGGAATCATTTGGTACCAGGGGGAGGAGAACCGGCTCCGGCCGGAGCAGTATTCCCGCCTTCAGCCAGCCTATGTCCGGATGATGCGTGAATTGTTCCAGAACCCGGATGCGCCGTTTTATTTCGTGCAGATTGCACCGTATGCCTACGATGGCAATCCCCGTCCTTTTGCGTCCGGCTATTTCTTTGAGGCCCAGCAAAAGACACTGGCTAAGATTCCCCATAGCGGGATGGTGGCGACGCTCGATCTAGGCAGTTATTCGTCGATCCATCCGCCTAAAAAACTGGAGGTGGGGCGGAGGCTGGCTTCTTTGGCCTTGTACAACGATTACGGCTACAAAGTGTTAAACCCCAATGCCCCTTCCTACAAGAGCGTGGCCTTTGAGGGGCCGGAAGCCGTGATTACCGTGGAGAATGTGGAGTGGATGGGCCTGTTCCCCGGCGATGTGGCCGTGGGGGGATTCGAGGTGGCCGGTGCGGACCGGGTATTTCATCCGGCGGAGGCCGTTGCTCACAAATATACAATTACGGTCCGGTCCGAGGAAGTCCCCACTCCCGTGGCCGTCCGCTATGGATTCCGGAATTACAGCGAAGCGACCCTTTTCAGCGCCTGGGGCATACCGCTTCTCCCTTTCCGCACCGACAACTGGGATGATTTGATAGAATAACGAGATATGAAAAGATTGTTTTTATGGCTTTTGGCCGCATTGCTGCTGCTCTCTTGCAACTCGCGGCCGCAAGAGTGGGCAACCACAGTAAAACCGCTTGAAGGAGAATATTGGTGGGGCGCCGTGGTCAATAAAGGATATATCCAGCCTTACACCGACTTCAGTGCCGGCGACAATTATTTCCTCGACGATTCCGTGCCAGCGCCGAAGCCGGGGGACGACGCCCCTTTCGACCTCGGGACGATGAGCGTCAAGGGCGTGACGGCTCCGCTGCTCCTTTCCAGCAAGGGTCGTTACGTCTGGAGCGACCACCCTTTCGGCTTCAAGTTCAAGGACGGGGTGCTGCGGCTTAGCTCGAGCTATGAGAAACTCTCACCCGTGACGGCAGGGACAACGTTGAAGGAAGCCTATCAGGCGGCCTGCGCGGCCCATTTCCCCTTCGACGGCAGGGAACCCGCGGAGCTGATGTTTACCAAGCCGCAGTTCAACAACTGGATCGAGACGGTGGTCCTTGGCATCAGCCAGGAGAACGCCGAGAAATTTGTGGATGCCCTCCACGAGAGCGGCTTTCCCTGCGGGGTGGTGATGATTGACGGAGGCTGGCAGCGCTACCACGGCTGCCGCGATTTCAATCCCGACACCTTCCCGGACGGAGGACGGATTTTCCAGAAGATCCACGACTATGGCTATAAGGGCGTCATCTGGTGCGCCTACTTCCTCTCTGCAGACAGCCGTCCTGAATTCACATCCTACAAACCGGGGATGCAGGACATCCTCGTCCACAGCAAGCACGACCCCGCCGACCCCGCCCTTGTCTGGTGGTGGAATGGCGTCAGCGCCACACTGGATCTTACCCGCGACGACATCCGGCAGAAATTCACCGACGAACTCAAGGCCTTCGCCGACAAGTTCCATATCGACGGATTCAAGTTCGACGGCGGCGATCCGGAGTATTTCCGTAATGACGCCCTTTTCAGCGAGCCCTGGATGACGCCGGCTGACTTCGGCCATGCCTACGCCCGGGTGGGCGAATCCTTCCCTTATAACGAGTACCGCTCCGCCTTCAAGACTGGCGGCCTGCCGATCGTGATCCGGCACTACGACGTGGGCCATTCCTGGGAAGAGTTCCGGGCCATTATCCCGAACCTGCTGACCGCCGGGCTGCTGGGCAATCCGTACGTTTTCGCCGATATGATCGGCGGCGGGCTATCCGGCAGTTATATGCCGGGCAAGACCTTCTCCCATAAATTGTTTATCCGCTCTTGCGAGCTGCAGGCGCTGATGCCGATGATGCAGTTCAGCGCGGCGCCCTGGCGGGTACTGACAAAGGAGGAATGCGTGCTTTGCCGGGGCTTTGCGGAACTCCATGTTCAGTTCGGCCCCTATATCATGGAGCAGGTGCATCATGCCTCCTCCACCGGCGAACCGATTATGCGCTCGATGGAATACGAATTCCCCGGCTGCGGCTATGAGCATGTCAACCAGCAGTTCATGCTTGGGCCGCGCTATCTTGTCGCGCCGGTCACCAGCGAGGACGACAGCAAGACGGTGTATCTTCCCGCCGGCATGTGGCGCGACGATCTGGGTGAAACCATCGAGGGCCCCAAGGTTCTGGAACTCAGTAATATACCTATAGGGCGACTTCCTTATTACGAAAAAGTCAAGTAGATGAGAAACATCGCATTTATCTGCGGAATCTTGTTTTCCGCCGGCCTCCTGCAGGCGCAGGAAGGTATTTCCCATCCCGTCAGGCCCTCCGACAAGGACCGAGCTGCCAGGCTCGTTTCACAGATGACCCTTGATGAGAAGATCGGTTTTATCTCTGGCAAGATTGACGGATTCAATACCCTGGCTATTCCGCGCCTCGGCATCCCCTCCATCAGGATGGCCGACGGTCCACAGGGCGTCCGGAATGTCAAAGCGAAGAACATCCAGAGCACGTTCTACCCTTGCGGCATCTCTGCCGCCGCCACCTGGAACCGCGCGGCCGTCTATGAGATGGGTGCCGGCATTGGCTGTGCGGCCCGCCGTCAGGGCGTGCAGATTTTGCTGGGCCCCGGCGTCAACATCTATCGAAGCGCTCTGTGCGGCCGTAATTTCGAGTACTACGGTGAAGACCCTTACCTTGCCTCTGAAACGGCCTTGACCTATATCTGGGGTATGCAGGACCAAGGTGTAATCGCCACGATCAAGCACTTTGCCCTTAACCAGCAGGAATACGACCGTCACGGCGTCAGTTCCAACGTCGATGAACGAACAATCAACGAAATATACTTCCCTACCTTCCGGAAAGCTGTGGAGCAGGATGGCGTCGGTGCCGTAATGACCAGTTACAACCCTGTAAACGGCGTCTATGCCGCCGAGAATTCCTGGCTGGTGAAGGAGAATCTTCGCGCCTGGGGCCACGATGGCATCGTGATGACGGACTGGGCTTCCTCTTATTCAACGTTGGGATTCCTGACGGGAGGAGTGGATCTTGAGATGCCCCGCAGCTATGTGACCAAGCCCGAGGATGTGAAGGCCCTGCTGGAAAACGGCGTAATCTCCGAGGCTGCTCTTGACGAGAAGTGTCGTCATCTGCTGCAGGTCTTCTCTGCGTTCGGCCTGCTGGATGCCAATCTGGAAGCCGATCCTTCGGCCGAGGATCCGACCTTGTCGCAAAAGAGGGCATATGAAATTGCCCTGGAAGGCCCAGTTCTCTTGAAGAATGCGGACGGCATCCTTCCGCTGAAGCCGGGCAAGAAAAACCTGATCGTAGTGACCGGCCCCAATGCCCATGTAATGGCGTGCGGCGGCGGTTCAGGCTGGGTCCAGCCGGAAGACGGGAAGGGTGTCACCCCTGCCGCCGGCCTGCTGGGACTGGGAAAAGGCTGGAACGTCGTGGCCGAGGATTCCCCCAGGCCCGAGTTGCTTCGCCAGGCCGCTGCTGTGGTGGTCTGCGTCGGCTTTGACCGCCTGTCCGAAAGTGAAAATTTCGACCGTAAGTATGTCCTTGAACCAAATAACCAGGATCCGCTTATCGAACGCATCGCTTCCTATAATCCCAATGTGATTGTCGTGGCGAATTCTGGTGGTGAATTCAGGATCCGCACCTGGGAGGAGAAGGTCAAGGCGATTCTCCTGACTTGGTATCCCGGCCAGGAGGGCGGAAATGCCCTGGCGGCCATTCTCTCCGGCCGGGTCTCTCCTTCGGGTAAATTGCCATTCACTTTCTGGGGTGCGGAGGACAAGAATCCCGCCCAGAAGTGGTATGGCATCGTCCCCAGGAAGGCCGCTCCGAGAACCCGGCCCAGCCAGGATACATATCCCTATATCCTCTATGGAGAGGGGATTTTCCTGGGATACCGGGGCGTGGAACATTTCGGCGTAGAGCCGTTATACCCTTTCGGTTACGGCTTGAGCTATACCTCTTTTGAATATTCTGACATTTCTGTCGAAAAGGCCGGTGACGGCTTCGACGTGCATTTTACCGTGCGTAATACGGGCTCGATGGCCGCAAAGGAAGCGGTACAGCTGTATGTAGCGCCTGTCCATCCTTCCGTGGCGCGTCCGGCCAAGGAACTGAAGGGGTACGAGAAGAAGTTGATCGCTCCCGGTGCGTCCGCGTCTTACACGATTCACCTCGGCCCCGACGCTTTCAGCTATTACGACGTTTCCTCCCATTCCTGGAAGGTCGATCCGGGCGAGTACCGCATCCTCGTCGGCGCCTCCTCCGCCGATATCCGACTGGAAATTAAAGTAACATGTTCGATATGAAAAAAGTATTAATCATCCTGTGCTGCCTGGCAGCGATTGCGGCTTGTACGGTGCGGAAACCCCAATACCGCGTGTGCGCCTATGTGTGGCCTTCCTGCCACGACGACTCTCTTGCCCACAGCTGGCTCTGGACCGACGGAGAAGGGGAGTGGGAGGTCATCAAAAAAGGAAATCCCCGTTTCGAGGGGCATTATCAGCCCAAGCGCCCCCTCTGGGGCTATGGCCTCGACGACGATCCGCAAGTGGTCGAGCAATGGATCCAGACGGCACTCAAGTATGGCGTCAATACCTTTGTCTATGACTGGTACTGGTACAACGCTCCGGACGGTTATCATGGTCCATATCTGGAGTCCGCGCTGGACAACGGCTTCCTCAAGGCCCCGTCCAACCGCAAGATGGATTTCTTCCTGATGTACGCCAACCACGACGTGAAGTATAGTTACTGGAACTA
>JAEEGG010016115.1_pt1 | contig 15566 bp, 8 predicted proteins | sample 9134161 | NCBI WGS metagenome assembly JAEEGG01 (sample SAMN16246543, study PRJNA631951) | gut metagenome | biome: gut microbiome; feature: rumen; material: CR-attached | host: Bos | place: Iran: Karaj | collected 2018-10
ATACAATGGAGAAAAAAGACTTACTGAAAGACGTTGTCGAACATATCGACATCAAGAAGTACGACTCGACTGAACTCATCAATGCCATGCGTAAGATGTCGTTCACCTCGCGCGACACCGCCCGCGCTGCCGACATCCTCTGCCAGATGATTGCTGAGAAGGACTGCACCAATATCCTCACCATCGCCGGTTCGACCTCGGCTGCTGGCTGCATGCAGGTGTATGTGGAGATGGTCCGCAACAAGATGGTTGACGCCGTCGTGAGCACGGGTGCCAGCATCATCGACATGGACCTCTTCGAAGCCCTGGGCTACAAGCACTACATCGGCACGAAGGAGAACGTCATCCCCGACACCAAGCTGCGTGAACTTTATATCGACCGCATCTATGATACCTTCATCGACGAGGAAGAGTTGCAAGCCTGCGACCAAGCCACCTGCGACGTGGCCGACACCTTGGAGTGCCGTCCCTACAGCAGCCGCGAGTTCCTCTACGAGGTCGGCAAATGGCTGGCCAACGGTCACGGCGTGAAGAAAGAGAGCCTCATCCAGACCTGCTACGAATGCGGCGTGCCGATTTTCTGCCCCGCTTTCAGCGACAGCTCGGCTGGCTTCGGCATCGGCAAGCATCAGTGGCTCCGCAAGAAAGCCGGCAAGCCTTATGTCAGCATCGACTCGGTGGCCGACTTCCTTGAGCTGACTGAGATCAAGATGAACAGCCCGCAATCAGGCCTCTTTATGGTCGGTGGTGGCACACCCAAGAACTTCGCACAAGACACCGTCGTCTGCGCTGAAATCCTGGGTCACGAAGTGCCCATGCACAAATATGCCATTCAGATCACCGTGGCCGACGTGCGCGATGGCGCCTGCTCGTCATCGACGTTGCTCGAGGCTGGCTCATGGGGCAAGGTGAGCGAAGAGCTCCAACAGATGGTCTACGCCGAAGGCACCACCGTCATCCCCGCCATCGTCAGCTATGCCTACCACAACGCACCTTGGCGCGAGCGCGAGTATAAGAACTGGCAGAAGTTGTATCATTAATTAACTATGGCTTATGGCTCATGGCCTATGGCTGACCCTCTGATGGGAAAAGCCACAGGCCATGGGCCATAGTCATAGGCCATAAGCCAAAAAAATGGACATCAGCATCTTCCTTGAGCCCGTCGCTGAAAAGTGTTTCAGTGCGGCCTACCGTCCAGGTAAGAAGACCTTGGGCGAGAGCATTGGCATCTATCGTAACGGGGAGACATTCCCCGACCTCGAAGGTGTGGATTTGGCCATCATCGGCGTCAAGGAAGAACGCGGTGCGGTCGACAACAAAGGCTGCGCCGATGGCGTGGACTACATCCGGAAAGCCCTCTATCCGCTTTTCAACCATTGGCCCCAACTTCATATCATCGACTTGGGTGACATCAAGATAGGGAAAGAACTCAACGACACTTATTATGCCGTGAGTCAGGTGCTTACCGAGCTGATGAAGAACAAGGTTGTGCCTATCATCATCGGGGCGGGTCAAGACCTTACCTATACGATGTACCAAGTGTATGAGCCCACGGGCAAGCTCATCAACATTGCTGCCGTCGACCCCATGTTCGACATTGGCAATGACAAAGAAGCCCTCAACTCGCATTCCTATCTCAGCCATATCATCCTACACCAGCCCAATTTCCTGTTCAACTTCACCAACATCGGATATCAGTCGTATTATGTTGACATAGAAAATATTGAGTTGATGAAACAGCTGCTCTTCGATGCTTATCGTTTGGGCAACATCAAGCAAAACATCGAACTGACCGAGCCGCTCATCCGCAATGCCAATCTCTTGAGTTTCGATGTGTCGGCCATCCGTGCCGCCGATGCCCCTGGTGTGAAGAACGCCTCGCCCAATGGCTTCAACGGCGAAGAGGCCTGCCGTATGACCCGCTATGCCGGTCTGAGTTACAAGCTCTCGTCCATCGGTTTCTTCGAATACAACCCACATTACGACATCAACTCGCGCACAGCCAACCTCATCGCTGAGATGATTTGGTACTTCATCGAAGGCTTTGCCAACCGTCAAGACGATGTGCCTACATTGGAAAGCACTGATTTCAAGCGTTATAATGTGCAAATCGGCGACAGTCAAGATGTGGTTTTCCTCTGCCACAAAATCACGGGCAAATGGTGGATGGACATGTCGTTCCTGCAAAATGCCGACCAACGCTATGAGCGGCATCACTTCATCCCTTGCTCAAAGGAAGACTACGATCAAGCCATGCGCAACGAGCTGCCCGACAAGTGGTGGCAGTTTTATCAGAAGTTAATGTGATTTTTTGGGATTCGCTTCGCGAAGAAATACGCAGTATTCAACGAAGTTAAATCTAATCAAAATCTTCTATTTAAGAAATCTATCAAAAAACTGATTTTGAAAGATTGTGATTTGATTTTTGAAAGATTTCTTGCCGTAGGCAATCCCAAATTAGTATCTTTGCCGCAAATTTTTCGAACTATGAAAAAAGTACTATCTATTTTCACTCTTTTGCTCTTGATGGCCGCTACTATGCAAGCCCAAGAGAAGAAACCCGATTGGATGAGATGGCACTATCTCTCCGAAGAGGAAATGTATGACAAGTCCCGTGGCATGAACTTCGTCGAGACCGACCCGCCGACGGGTGAGCCGCGTTTCGTGGCCGAGTTTGAGCCCATGCAAGGCGTGATGATCCGCTACCCCTTGGGCATCCCGACCAGCCTTGTGGCTCAGTTGTCGAACAACTGCATGGTATATTGTATCGTCAGCAATTCGCAACAGAACAGCGCCCAATACGACTTCCAAAATGCAGGCGTCAACATGGACAATGTCACCTTTGTGAATGCCCCTTCAGATTCCTATTGGGTGCGCGACTACGGTCCGTGGTACATCTTCGAAGACCGCAACCCTGCCATCGTCGACAACATCTACAACCGTCCGCGTCCCAACGACGACAACATGTCGCAGGTGTTCGCCAATTTTTGGCAGATTCCAATGTACGGCATGAGACTGGAACACACTGGTGGCAACATGATGGAAGACGGTCGCGGCCATGGCGTGAGCGACGACCTTGTGTTTCAAGAGAACTTGCAGGACTACGGAATTGATGAAGCTACTGTCCGCCAGAGGATGAACGACTATTTAGGCATCAATCCTTATCATGTCACCATCGACCCGCAAGGCGACTACATTGCCCACGTGGACTGCTGGGGCAAGTACCTTGCTCCCGACAAGATCTTGATTGCGCAACTGCCAGAGAGTAATCCCCGCTATCAATATTACGAACAGGTGGCCGAATACTTTGAGACCACCAACTGCTGCTGGGGTTATCCCTATCGTGTTTACCGCGTCTTTGAACCCGGAGGCTACACCTTGGCTCCCTATACCAATAGCCTCATCTTGAACAAGACTGTTTATGTTCCGTTGGGCACCAACAATACATACAACAACGATGCCTTGGCTGTCTATCAAGAAGCTATGCCAGGCTATGAAATCGTTGGCGTGACTAATAATGGGTACACTGGTTGGGAGAACACCGATGCCCTGCACTGCCGCACCCGTGGCGTGATGGACTTCCACATGCTCTTCGTCGACCACCGCGACGTGCTCTTCGGCGAGCAGGAATGGCAAGACTCCATCCCCGTGGTGAGCAAATTCATCGCCTACAGCGGTGCGAACTTGAAGCAAGATTCCCTCCTTGTTTATTATAGCATCGACGGTGGTGCCTACCAAACTGCTCACATGACCGCAACGGGCAACCCTGACGAGTATGTAGGCTACATCAAAGGCTACCAAGGCGAATCGGAAATCAATTACTACGTGTTTGGTGCCGACGAATCGGGACACCGCTACACGCAGCCCGTCTTCGCCGACCTCGACCCGCACCATTTCACCATGGAAGCACATGACCCCCCTACCCCGCAGGGCGAATTGGTGATTACACCGGATACGCTGTGGTTCACCCAAATGGGACAGGAAAGACAGTTTAATATCATCAACGAAACAAACGAAGCAGTCACTATCATTGATGTGGTGCCCGAAGCACCTAGTTTCAATCTTTGGGACAACACCTTCCCGTACACTCTGCAACCTGGGGAAACGCTGATGGTTACCATAAATTTCCAATCCGCTCCTGGTAAAGACACCTACATTCCCTACGAGATTCTGGTTCAGACCACATTGGGCGATAGAATTGTGATGGGCATGGTGCTGAACACCTCACTTGACAGTGGTTTTGTGATTGTGGGTGCGCCCGTTGTGGAATTCAACGAGCCAGACAGCCTCCCTCAACAAGTGTGTATGCAAAATCGTTTCTTTGGTAGCCAAATTCCGGTCAAGGTGCTGGCTGTCACAGAAAACGAAACGAACTATTTGCGCTTGGAGCCCCATGGTACCTTGCCCTATACGGTGGAACCAGCGGATTATTTCTACCTTGATGTGTATGTCAATGCCTTGGCGAAAGGCTATGTAGTCACTACTTTTACGGTTCAGACCGATCAAAATGACTGCACTTATAGTGTCGCTATCAACGAAGACCTTTTGAGCGTCAACGAGCTCACTGCCGAGGCCAAGCTCTACCCCAACCCGACTACGGGCCTGTTCACCGTGGAAGGCGCGAATGTGGCCAAGGTGGAGGTGTATAACCTTGTCGGGCAAAAGGTGCACGAAGCCGAAGGCAAGACCGTCAGCATCGATGCCGCCGACTGGAACAAGGGCATCTATCTCGTCAACATCATTGAGGAGAAGGGTGCCGTGGTGACCAAGAAATTGGTGGTGAGATGATATAGAGATTAACGAGTGGTGTCTTTACAGAAAAAACCTGTAGCATGATCAAATGCTACAGGTTTTTTTCTAATCATTTGGATTTTTGAAAAATGCTGTTTAATTTTGCCGCATAATCCTAAGATAACCTATTATGAAAAAGCACATACTCTTTATCTTGTTTTTCTGTTTGCCGTTTGTAACAGTTGCGCAGGATATTGGAAACAGGGACAATCCCTATTGGACTGAAATAGTCACTTCACAGCCCGAAGGATATGTGGTGTTGGAAAACGGCGATGTTGAAATCTCATCTGCCGAAGGGTTGGCGTGGCTTATCTCCGTGGTAAACGGGCTGAATGGATGTGGAGCAGATGATTTTGAAGGGCGAAAGGTGGATTTGTTGAGAGACGTTGACCTTTCAGGAGCGGACTGGATTCCCATAGGCGATATATTTTCTGATTCCACTCTTGTATTCAAAGGAATGTTTGATGGCAAAGGACATACTATCAAGAATCTGTCCGTCGGAGATAGATATGGGCATTATTTGGGTTTATTCGGCTACCTAAACCATGCTGAAATTCACAACCTGTATCTTTACCAAGGTGGGGTTACGGGCGAATGGTACTGCGGCGGCATTGCTGGGTGGAGCGACAACGGTTCTCTTGTTGAGAATTGCGTTGTCAATCTTGAAGTTGGAGGATGGTTCTATATGGGTGGCGTAATAGGATACAACAAGAACTCCTCGATAAGAAACTGCTGTTATGTTTGTTTCAAATTTCAGCCCGTGGACACTTTTGGTGGCGGAATTGCAGGCCGAAACGAGGCCGAAGGGCAAGATGCTGTAATTGAAAACTGCTATTATGAATCTCAAATTTTGGGGTCTTTAAACACCTGTTGGGCTGGAGGCATTGTTGGATACAATATTGCAAGTGGTGGCACCGCTATAGTGAAGAATTGCTATGCTGCCTTACATGGACGGGATTGGTATGAGGAAGGTGGTATTGTAGGATGGAATCTAAACGGTACGGTCACGAACAGTTATTATTGCGTAATTTACAACTACATTAGCGATGTGCCAGTTATTGGATACGGTGACATGAACTACTCGGATTGCTCTTTTTTTGATTATCAAGAGGGCGTGGCATCGGTGCTTGAGCATCCTGTTTCGGTTGGAGAATACCAGACCGACAACCTTCTTGATGCGTTAAACCTGTGGCGGACAATTCAAAGCCCGACAATATGGTATCAGGAATGGTGCGAAGGAGAGTCTCTACCGTTTTTCTGCGACCAATTGGATGAAACAGAAGAACAAATGATTCAGTTGGATGGCATAACGGTTTCTCCCAACCCCTCAAGTGGACTTGTTCAAATCAATGGCATTGATGTAGCTGAAGTGACGGTCTACAACATATTAGGCCAAATAGTGAAGACCGAGCGAAGCACCAACGAAATCGATTTGGAAGGCTTGCCGCAAGGGATTTACACTTTGCGCATTACCGATGAGTGCAGTTTCGTTGTGACAAAGAAGGTAATAAAAAAGTAAGTTGTTTTTGTTGTAAAAATTGATAATTAACTATAAATCTATACATTATGAAAAAACACATTCTCCTTCTCTTGTTTTTCTGCTTGCCGATTATTGCGGTTGCACAGGAAAAATATGCTGTGTTGATTATCGGTGATTATGCCGATAGAGGTGTTCCTGAACAATACCGTTGGAATAATGGTGGTACAAAAGACCACAGGCCTCACGAAGAATTTTGGCACGACACATTTCTGATGTGGAAAATGCTCCAATCCGAAGGATTTGATAAGGATAACATTTACGTTCTGTTTGCCGATGGAAATGACTATGCATCGGATAACCCACTTTACCAACCTCCTGTTGGCGTTACTGTCACTAACGATTCAGCCACCATTAGGAAGGTGACAGATTTGTTTGAAGACCTTCGTTATGGTTCCAACGGGAGACCCCGACTTACTGAAGATGATTTTTTGTTCGTTTGGGTTTTTGACCATGGAAAGGAGGAAGGTGGACAATCGTTCTTTTTTTTGCTGGATGGACTGATGAGTGATACGGATTTTTCTTCTATGCTTAATGTTATTCCTGCCCATCGTAAAGCCTATTGGATGCAGCAATGCAATGGAGGAGGGTTCGCCGATAATCTTCAGGCGGGAAATGTGGTGTTTCATTCCGCTTGCCAAGCCAATGAGTCTGCTTTTCCTGCTGATGATTACACCATTGACAGTGTTTATTTTGTTGAAAATGACACCGTAAATACAAAGTCATATTTACATGGGGAATTCGATTATCACTTGCTTTCCGTTTGTAATGGTCAAACTCCTACAGGGCAGTTAGTTTATTATACAGATACTTTAGCCAATGGAGATTTGAATCATGATGGACTTGTCTCTTTTTATGAATCCTATATATGGGAAGAAGGTCATGAATCTAACGAACGTTATAATGGACAGTATTTTTTAGGTGAAACTCCTTTGTATTCAGACCTAGGCAACATAGGACAGCATACCTCTTTCGAATATCCCACATTATTGTTCGACAGCATTGACAATAACGAAACTCACAGAGGCATTATTGGCATTTCCAAGGACTTGTATGTTGCTGACGGCCAAACATTGACCATCACGGGTAACAGCGTTGTGACCTTGTGCAACAACGCCAAACTCATTATTGAAGAGGGTGGTGGTTTAGTCATTAACGGCAATGTCAGTTTCTATGGAACAAACGACAACGTTTTGGAAATACATGGCAACTTTACGAACAATTCCAATGACACTTTGTATTTCAATAATATGCATATTGAAGTGACATCCGAAAATTTCTCTATTGTTAAAGCAGCCTTCATTGATACTGACTTGAACTATGAATCACAACCTTCCTCTTCAATGGCGGGTCTGACATCGTCTGAAAATATTATTGTTCGAGATTGCCGTTTCAGCAATCCTACCAAGCAAATTGCTATTTTTGTGAAGAAAACTCTTAGTTATAATATCGATAACAACAAGATAACAGATTCAGCTGGCGACGGCATATACATCATGTATTCTGGAAATACCGTTGCCAGTAGTGCTATTCGAAAAGTTAGCAACAACATAATATATAATTGTGCGGGTTCAGGATTGGTTATGTATGCTTCTACAGGTGACGTACTGCTAAATAAAATTTTCAATAATGACAGAATCGGTGTTAAGTTGTTGAACAATTGTAATATCAGAAATTTTAAGGGAAGATGCTCTGCCATTTCATCCGAAAACACACAGTTTATTCATGACAATGGTTCGTATGAGGTTTATCTGACATCCAATTGTGCACCACAAGGAATGCACTACAACTTAATATCCGATGATGACAATACACCTTTTATTTATTATGATGGGAATGTTGCTTTTGGAGAACCTGTTCCCCCTATATCAAGCATGTCTGTAATCGATGTGACGAGAAACACGTGGGGCAATGGCTTTGCACCATCCACGCATTTGTATAGTAATACATCTTCTGTTACATATAGTTATTTGCCATATTGGGCCATGGGCACCTGTTTTGATGATTGGACGGATGCAGAGCAACTTATCGCAACAGCGGATTCGTTGTGTGAATTGGGAGAGTATGCGACGGCAAATAACGCCTACCGTCAAGTTGTCAACAGACACCCTCACACACAAAGTGCGGCGACAGCTCTTAAATCATTGTTGTCTTTGGAAAAAGAAATGGAGCAGGACTTCGCTGCTTTACAACAGTATTATCTAACCGATTCCGCTATTATGTCAGACACCATTCTTTGTAAGCTCGCCTCCGCCCTATCCAACAAGTGCGATGAAATAATGGGAAACTATGCGGATGCCATTGCGTGGTATGAAGGTGCCATTACCAATCCTAACACGACCTATTGTGACAGCGTTTTTGCCACCATCGACTTGGACAATCTTTACCATGAACTAGAGGAAAATGGAGTGAAATCGGTGGGTAAGATGACGCAGCTCAAGCCTGACACAAGAGCTACATTCGATGCTCAATGTCAGTACGTTTTATCTTTGTTGCCAAAGCAATTGGGCGAAGCGGTTCCCCACATTACGCAGCGCGAAGGCCCTTTGCCATTATGGACAGACACCATCACCTCGCAGCCTGAAGGCTACACAGTGGATGCCGAAGGCTGCGTGGAAATCTCCTCTTATGAGGGGTTGGTTTGGCTGATTTCCGTGGTGAACGGATTGAACGGCTGTGAGCCTGACGACTTCGACGGACGCACGGTGAAACTGACCGACGATATCGATTTCGGCGAGACTGGGCTACAATATAATTTTAGTCCTATAGGTACACGCGACACCCCTTTTTGTGGCACCTTTGACGGCAACTGCCATAAAATCCAACACCTTCGTCAGCGCTATTCACGCTTTGAGCCTCCTTACCATCACTATTTTGACATAGGTGTTTTCGGATACATCCATCATGCCGAGGTGAAGAACGCGACGTTAGACCCAACATGCCAAATATTCTCAACGGCTAATGATGACGGTTATTTCCGAGGAGAAATGGTCGGATTTGCCGACTCACTCTCCATTGTAGAAAACTGCCATTTCAATAATACAGGAGTCCATACCTTTGGAGGCGGTTTGGTTGGCCTTAACCGTAACTCAACCGTGAGGAATTGCTCATGCGGAGGACATAATAACGGCTTGGGGTCACCCGAAGAAGGTGCTGGGGTGGTGGCAACCAACCGTTCCGAGGGAGGCTATGCCGATGCCATAGTTGAGAATTGCTATTTTTGTGGAAGCCTTGACCCTTCTTTCAGCACATGGTATGTTGGTGGTCTTGTATGTTATAATGAAACTGCTGTCAACAACAATGGCTATAAGGCCATCATTAGGAACTGCCATAGCACTCCGACGAGCGATTTTTGGTCTTACAAAGAATATGGTAGCTTTGCGGCAATCAGTTCCGAAGGAAGTAGCATTAGTAATTGCTATACTGACTTTACAAAGGTAAGCTTTCCCCTCATGGTTGGTCTTAATCAAGGCGAGTTGAATGATTGTTCTTCATACACCATTATTGATGAGGTGGCTACTTTTTCAGCCCCTGTTAATGTCTACGGCAATACTACAGAATACCTGCTTGACGCACTCAATTTGTGGATTGTTGAACAAGAGAATCCAGGGGTATATAGAAGTTGGACGATGGACTCAAACAACATTCCAGTATTTGACGAATATTATATTGGCATTCCTGAAATCAAGACATCAGAAGAAGTGATTCTCTATCCCAACCCCACCACAAGCCAGTTCACCGTGGAAGGCGCCAATGTGGCACGGGTGGAGGTGTATAACCTCGTCGGACAGAAGGTTCACGAAGCCGATGGCCAAGTTGTGCACTTCGATGCCGCCGAATGGCACAAGGGCATCTATCTCGTCAACATCATTGAGGAGAAGGGTGCCATGGTGACCAAGAAATTGGTGGTGAGATGATATAGAGATTAACGAGTGGTGTCTTTACAGAAAAAACCTGTAGCATGATCAAATGCTACAGATTTTTTTCAATCATTTGGATTTTTGAAAAACGTTGGTTATTTTTGCCGCATAAACCTAAAATAGTCTATTATGAAAAAGTCCATTCTCTTTATCTTGTTTTTCTGTTTGCCATTTTTAACGGTTGCGCAGAATAATGGAAACAGGGACAATCCTTATTGGACTGAGATAGTGACCGAGCAGCCCGAAGGATATACCGTGTTGGAAAACGGCGATGTTGAAATCTCATCTGCCGAAGGGCTGGCTTGGCTTATTTCCGTGGTGAATGGGTTGAACGGATGTGTGGCCGACGATTTTGAAGGACGAAAAGTGGATTTGTTGAGAGACGTTGACCTTTCAGGAGCAGACTGGGTTCCCATAGGCGATATATTCTCTGATTCCACTCTTGTTTTCAAAGGCCAGTTTGATGGCAAAGGACATACTATAAAAAATCTTTACATCAAAGACTTGTCTTGGGATTATTTGAGCTTGTTTGGATATCTTAATCACGCAGAAATACACAATATATTTCTTGACCAAGGATTGATATGTGGGAGGTCGTATTGCGGTGGTATTGCAGGAAGGTGCGATAATGGCTCTCTTATCGATAATTGCGTAGTAAATCTTGAAGTAGCGGGAAATTGCTATACGGGTGGCATAACAGGACGCAACAAAGATTCCATGATAAGAAACTGCTGTTACATCTACTTTAGATTTGAACCTGGAGGCTTTTACGGTGGCGGTATTGCAGGCTGGAACGAGGCCGAAGGGCAAGACGCTGTTATCGAAAACTGCTATTATGATTCTCAAATTATCGGGTCATTCAACACCTGCTGGGCTGGAGGCATCGTCGGATACAATGTCGTTACAGAAGGTGAGGGTGCCGCCTTGGTGAAGAATTGCTATGCTGCTTTGCATGGACGGGATTGGTATGAAGAAGGTGGTATTGTAGGATGGAATCTGAACGGTACGGTCACGAACAGTTATTATTGCGTAATTTACAACTACATTAGCGATGTGCCAGTAATTGGATACGGTGACATGAACTATTCGGATTGTTCTATTTTTGAATATCAAGAAGGTATGGAATCAATACTTAAGCATCCTGTTTCAGTTGGGGAATATCAGACCGACAACCTTCTTGATGCGTTAAACCTGTGGCGGACAATTCAAAGCCCGACAATATGGTATCAGGAATGGTGCGAAGGAGAGTCTCTGCCGTTTTTCTGCGACCAATTGGATGAAACAGAAGAACAAATGATTCAGTTGGATGGCATAACGGTTTCTCCCAACCCCTCAAGTGGACTTGTTCAAATCAATGGCATTGATGTAGCTGAAGTGACGGTCTACAACATATTAGGCCAAATAGTGAAGACCGAGCGAAGCACCAACGAAATCGATTTGGAAGGCTTGCCGCAAGGGATTTACACTTTGCGCATTGCGGATGAGCGCGGTTTCGTTGTGACAAAGAAGGTAATAAAAAAGTAAGTTGTTTTTGTCGTAAAAACTGAAAATTAACTATAAATCTATACATTATGAAAAAACACATCTTTATTATTTTGCTTTTCTGCTTGCCGTTTATGGCGGTTGGGCAGGATAAGGATTTCCTGCGTGAGTATCCGCTGCCGAATTGGACCGACACCATCATGTCGCAACCGGAAGGCTATGTGGCGGACGCCGAAGGCAATGTGGAAATATCCTCTTCAGATGGCTTGGTCTGGCTCATCTCCACCGTGAATGGATTGAATGGTTGTGAGCCTGATGATTTCAATGGCCGTACTGTGAGTTTGGCAAACGACATCGATTTTGGGGAGACAGGTTTGAACTATTGCTTCAGCCCTATCGGTACACGTGAGACACCGTTTTTGGGAACCTTTGACGGCAATGGCTACAGGATTATGCACCTTTGGCAGGTTTACTCTCGATATGTCCCTGATTATCATTACTATTTCGATATGGGCTTTTTCGGATATATCCGTCATGCTGTGGTGAGGAACGTTACCATTGATCCGACAAGCGGGATAGGTTCATCAGCTAACGATGTCGATTATTATAGAGGAGGCGTGGTGGGCTTTGCTGACTCCCTTTCCATCGTGGAGAACTGCCATATTAGTAATTCCATAGGTATTCATAGTTACGGTGGTGGGGTAATTGGCATGAACCGCAATTCAACCGTAAGGAATTGCTCTTGTGGTGGGCCTAATAATAGTTTAGGTTCTCCAGAGGAAGCTGGGGGAGTGGTGGCATTCAACCGTTCCGAGGCTGGCTATGCCGATGCTATTGTAGAGAACTGCTATTTTTATGGAAGAGTTGACCCGTCATACAGTACATGGTATCTTGGTGGTCTTGTGTGTTACAATGAAACTGTAACCAACGACAATGGCAAGCGAGCCATTGTGAGGAACTGCCATAGCACTCCGACAAGTGATTTTTGGGCTTGCAAAGAAGATGGTGTCTTTGCAGCGGCCAATTCTGAAAGAAGTTGCTTCAGCAACTGTTACACCGATTTTACAAAAATAGACCCACACTACCTGTCCATGGTCGGCCTTAACAATGGGGAGTTGGATGACTGTTATTCCTATACTAACATTAACGGCGTGGGCACATTGTCCAATCCCGTCACCGTCAACGGTGTGACCACTGACAACCTGCTTGATGCACTCAACCTTTGGATAGCCAACCAGGAACATCCTGAGCTTTATAGAACTTGGACGATAATCAACGACAGCATACCTGTGTTTGGGGATTATTATGTTGGTGTCCCTGAAAACGAGGCAGATAATGGCAATATATTGCTCTATCCTAATCCCACAAGCGACATTGTATGCATCCTTGGCCCAGAAAATGCTGAAGTCCAAATTTATAATGTTATGGGCCAGTTGGTAAAGATTAAGCAAATGGTCAACGAAATCAACTTGGAAGGCTTGCCGCAAGGGATTTACACTTTGCGCATTGCCGATGAGCGCGGCTGTGTTGTAACGAAGAAGGTAATAAAAAAGTAAGCTGTTTTTGTCGTAAAAACTGAAAATTAACCTCCCGACAATGGTGATGGGCAATTGGCAGAACCTATTTCTATTGGCCCCTACGAGACTACCAGTTTGCTTGAAGCACTAAACAATTGGGGTTCCCTTCAGGTATTGGCTGAATATAACGATTGGTGTGAAGGAGAAGCATTACCTGTTTTTTGCAGTGATGGGTATGGAATAAAAGAAGCACAACTTAAGCCTGAAAGCTATATTATTTATCCTAATCCCACCAATGATCGATTCACCGTGGAAGGCGCGAATGTAGCACGGGTGGAGGTCTACAACCTCGTCGGGCAAAAGGTGCACGAAGCCGAAGGCCAAGTGGTCAGCATTGACGCTGCCAATTGGGACAAGGGCATCTATCTCGTCAACATCATTGAGGAGAACGGTGCCGTGGTGACCAAGAAATTGGTGGTAAAGTAAACCTTGTAGAGACGCGATTAATCGCGTCTTGTTGAAAAATCAAAGAATCCCTGAATCCATTTCGGGGATTCTTTTTATTTTTGCAGGGACGAGACAATAGACTGGGAAGGACACTCCTAAAGCCTTTACCGTCATGGCGGAGAAGCATCCGCCATCTCCCAAGCGCGAAGACGACACCTTATCGTTTGGGAGATTGCGGGTCTAGCGCCCGCAATGACGGCTTTGAGTTGAGAGTCGTCCTCTGTGGTCTCATGTCGAATAATACGATAACCAACACTTCAAAATAATGAAAAGAATCACTCCTATACTTTTTTGTGCTCTCCTAGCATTGGCCTCCTGCCAGAAGAAAAATGCCCCACTGTTTCGCGGCGACTACTCGTTCAAGACCTCTGGCAGCGTCACCTTGAACGAAATCAACACCGAAGACGAACCAGCCTCCTTCACCGTCAATCTGCCCAACGAAATTGGACAATTGGAAATTAAAGATTTGGACAATGGCAAGGACAGTGTGCTCGTGGTGATGAACATCATGGGCGGCGAGGTCGTGGTCACCCATGCCCTCTGCCAAGACAATAAGATTTTCCTCCGCGACTTCAAGAAGAACACGCTGCTCTTCACTGGCGACTCGCTCACACTGAAGAACGAACTGCGCGTGCAGGCCTCGGGACAGATGTATGAGGACAATACGCTCATCCTCAACATGATTTACGAGGGTGAAGCCGAGACTAACGAGCGCAGTTTCAAGATTTATGGCGATGACATCCGCATGGCGGCGATAAGAAACAACTAGAGTATGTATAAACTTGGAAACTATGGCTTCTGACTATGACTATGACCATTTCACCCTAGGCACGAAATGGTCATAGTCATTGGTCATAGTCGGAAAAAGAACAACAAATCGAAAAATGAAGATTAATCGCATATTATGGCTCCTTCCCTTGTTGCTGGTGGGTTGCGGCGAAACCGACCCACAGCAACTCAAGGAGAAACTCATCGGTGGTCCTGCCGAAGAGCGCGTCATCACAGTGGGTGTGCAGCGCATCGATACGGTGGGAGGCTTGGTACGCAACAGCTACCCAGGCTACCTTGAAGAAGGCAACACCGTTGACATCAGCTTCAAATATGGCGGCACCTTGCAGACGCTCAACGTGAAAGAAGGAAGCACAGTGCGCAAAGGACAAGTGCTGGCACGTGTGTCCTCACCACAGATGGAGAGCACACAACGCTCCGCCCAAGCCACCCTTGAACAGGCCCAAGATGCCTACGACCGGTTGAAAAAGGTACACGACAACGGTAGCCTGCCCGAAATCAAATGGCGCGAGATGGTGGCCAACCTTGAGAAAGCCCAAGCGGCCCTCGACTTGGCCAACGCCATGCTCGCCGACAACACCGTCACGGCACCTTTTGACGGCACCGTCACCAACCTGAGCGCCGTGAAAGGCGAAAGCATCACCCCGCTGAAGCCCATCATGCGCATCATCAGCACCGAGGGCTTGGTGGTGAAAATCAGTGTGCCTGAGAACGAAATCTCCAAGGTACAAATCGGCGACGAGGCACAAATTCTTATCCCCGCTCTCGACAACCGCCGTTGCAAAGGCCATATCCTCGAAAAGAACATGACTTCATCGTTGCTCACGCATAGCTACCCCGTGAAAGTGCTCATCGATGAGAGAGACGAGGCTTTCACCCCTGGCATGATTGCCAAGGTGGTGCTGAATGCGGATGTCGACAACGGCATCGTCGTTCCCGCCAACGCGGTATTGATCAACAACGACGGCAAGTTCGTTTGGGTGGCGAAAGACGGTCGCGCAACGCGACAAAGCATCACCATCT
>JAEEGG010016122.1_pt1 | contig 15560 bp, 10 predicted proteins | sample 9134161 | NCBI WGS metagenome assembly JAEEGG01 (sample SAMN16246543, study PRJNA631951) | gut metagenome | biome: gut microbiome; feature: rumen; material: CR-attached | host: Bos | place: Iran: Karaj | collected 2018-10
TAAAACTGTTTTGTTCCATTTTGCTATCCGGTAATTAAAATGCAAATATACAAAAAATAAGTATATATATGTAGTTTTCGGTTGATTTTTTAATATTTTGCCCATAGTGATTATTGCTATAAACAAAAAGGGATACTTTTCAGTATCCCTTAGGTTGCATATTATAAAAAATAGGCAACCTCTAAATTTTAAAATTTAGAGGTTGTTTTTAAGTTAATGATATGCAAATAATTATTTGTCTATTTTCTGAACTTTCATTACACCCATGAGTTGTTGTTGGGCATTGTAAATATTCAAGAAATAGAAACCGGAAGCCAATTCTGACAAGGATATTTCACAAATGTCATCTTGAACAGAAGTTTGCATAACAAGTCGGCCGAATACATCATACAAACGCAATTCGGAAACCATATCCGTTGCAGATTGTTCAAAACGTATTTTATCATAAGTAGGATTAGGATACAACTTAAAATAAGGATTTTGCTGAATGTTAGCAATACCTTCGTCAAGCAGTGTGGTTAAATGCAACACCACTATACTGTCGCAACCGAATTCACTATTCAGACTATCGGTAAAATCGGCTGTTCCGACTTCAGCACCGGAAATGTCAAAGCCGTATTGGGTATAGGTTTCTCCTACTATGATAGTATCGTTGATTTCCGTAATTGCTTGCGGATACAAGTATAGTTGCAAATAATAGGTGCTATCACAACCGAAAATAGTAGATAAATTCAAGGTGTCAAATATCACTTGTCCACCATCTTCCACTTGGCTTTCAATATCAAATCCGTTTAATTGATAGGTTTCACCGGCACAAATACTATCCTCAATTTGCATGGCGTAAACGGGGTGAACTTCTACCGAAGCACTTCTGGTTAATAGATAATTTCTATTTGAAATAGTAGTATCCAATTCCACAAAATAACGATAGATGCCATCAGAAGTGAAAGCGGGAAGTGTGAGTGTATCGGTATAGCCAAGGTCGGTTAATTGTGCATCATACCAATGATATTGAGATGATTTTCCGCTACCGCTTGCTATCAATTGTGCTGTTGTTGTATTGCAGACATCTTGCCAATGTTCTGTAGATAGTGTACAATTGGAAGCATTGTAACATATTTCATAAGTATGTGTAAGGGTGTCTTGTGTGGTTAAAGTAGTACTCAAGGCAGTTCCTTGGCTAACATTATCTATCCATACTTCGTTGACACTATGCTGGGAAATAGTTTGTGCATTAAAATGATATGTGCTGCTGTTGCTCGTTTTGGACTGCATTTGCAAGAATGCATAAGGAGTGTTTACTACGACGGGTTCGCCAAAGTAATTGTTTGCATTGGCTAATATCACATTTTTTCCGCCGGCAATCTGGCAAGAAGAAGCTTCTATACAAGTATTTGGCAATTGGCGTATATATCCTTCGTCGGAAGACAATACCAATTCTCCGTTTACATGAATATTACCCACTGTCAAACAAGGTTGATTTTCTGTAATCACCTTATATCCGTGAACATCGCTAAATGATACGACAGTATTGGTGGCAGCATCGTTCACCTCCATAATGAACACTATTAATTTCGACAAGTCCCATACACCGCTCCAACCTAATTTTTCAAAAGCGGAAAATGGAAGAGTTACATAACCATCTTTATCTACAGCTGTGAAAGGAATGTTATATACGTAATATTCAAAGCAATACACATGCCATCCGTTTTCTTTCAAACAATTGGACAATCCAATATTAAAATTGGATGCACTGCCTTGCAAATTAACTTTGAAACGGATGCCGTCTGCATTGGACAAGTCAACATAAAAACTGTCAGGATAGGCTCCCAATTCGAAAGTACCCGGCAACAATGTGCCTCCCCTATCCATATTTTTAAATCCCATTGTTTTACCTTGGAATGAGGTAAGGGCTTTCATAGAAAAAACATGATTGCTGTCTATGGTAAACTGTGTGTTGTTGGTAAAATCGTATGCTCCGTTGCCAATATCCGGACCTACCTTGTCGGCATGTGCCAAAAGGGTATCTATTTGCCATTGGTGCCAATTGGTAAATCCTGTCATGTTAATTCTTTGGTAAGCTTTGCCTGCATTGGAAAGCTTTACTTGTGTGGCTGTAAGTTGAGGTGTACCACCAAGATTTCCTGTAGAAATCACTATATAAGATTGAACTCTTGCACTTGTTTGTATGGTCAAAGAAGCTCCATTTTCAAATATAATAGCACCAGTTTGATAATCATTGGTTTGCAAACGCAAATATTGGTCAGTTGATGCATTTGACCTATTAATAACTACATTTCCACTGATAAAAATGGTGTCAAAACCAAGTGTGAGATTGTTTAAATTGGAATCCAACAAACTGGAAATGGTGGCAGCAGTGATGGTATAGGTAACACCTTTTTCCCCGATACCCATATTCCAACCGCCTTTGGGTTCGGTAGAACTAGTTCCCGTGTTGATAATTCTTAAATTTCCGGCACTTGTCGCCCAGAGGGAAACTGACAGGCAACAAAATAAAAACAAAATAAAATTCTTTTTCATTTGAATAAGTTTTAGTTATAACATTTAGAAAACGATTTTGCAAAAATACAAATTTTCTTTTTAAATCCGTCCTATTTGATAGATTTTTTTTCAAAATTTATTACATAACGTTACAAAAAAGTGGTAAATATTGGTTGAAATATGCAAATCAACAAAATTTTATTGACAAAAAAAAAATATCAACCTACTCTCCGATGATAAGTTTTCCACTTCTAAAACCACTACATTTTTTTTGTTGCAATCTGAAAAACAAAAAAACCGAACTTAATAGTTCGGTTTTTTATCTTTTAAAAGAACTTTTTTTTAAGCTTCAGCTACATTTTTAACTTCTATAGCTAATTCTCCACGATAGTAACCACATTCAGGACATACGTGATGGTACATCACTGCGGCACCACAATTTGAGCACTCCATCAATTGAGGAGCTACTGCCTTATCATTCGTTCTTCTCTTATCTCTTCTTGTTGCTGAATGTCTTCTTTTCGGATTTGGCATGACTTATAATTTTTAATTTGTTTATATTTCTAACTATCTAATTTCAAATTCTTTAATGCTTCCCATCGACTATCTATCTCGGTAGTTTCCGGTTTTTTTTCTGCTTGTCGTAGCAATTCCAACATCTTAGGATTGCATCTGTCTTCTCCCTCGTTTGAATGTTCTATCTTCATCGGTAGCGACATCATGATATATTCATATGTAATCTGCTCCACATTGAAACTATGTTCTTTTTCAGTTACATAAAATATATTTTCATCATCACTCTCTTGTGGTGCTTCTACAATTTTTAGTATCAATTTTTCAGTTTTTTCCACCGGAATGATCACTTTTTCCAAACACAAATCACAAGTAGATGTGAGCGTACCGCTAAAATGAAAATGCATTATCACCATGTTTTCCAAACGCTCAATATCAATATGAATGTCTATATTTGCATCTGTAACAACGTCATTTTCATACTTTTCAAAGAACTCATTGCTGATTTTCAAATCTTGAAAATGCTGTCCGATTTTCATAGATTGAAAACCAATATCAAACTGCTTGAAGTAAGATTTTTCCTCCATACACGTCTGCTATTACAAGAATGCAAAGGTACAACTTTTTTATCTAATAAATCTTTTTTTTGAAAAAATATTTTTTCAAACCACCTACTCTTGCTCTATCATCTGCATAAAGTCGGCTTCAGAGATGATGGATATGCCCAATTGTCGGGCTTTTTCCAATTTGCTCGGTCCCATATTTTCACCCGCTACTATATAATTGACTTTTTTGTTGACAGAACTACCTTTTTTTCCTCCGTGCTCCTCTATCAACTGCTCTATTTCCGTTCTTCTGGCAGGAGTGGAAAACGAGCCACTGACAACAATCGTCATACCCGCCAACTTGTTGGAAACCGGCTGACTGCCACCTTTTATTTCAAACTGCAAACCCACCTGCTTCAAGTCTTCTATCAATGCCAGATTCTCAGGAGTGGCAAAATATTCCAATATGCTATTGGCAACTTTTTCACCGACATCGTCCACCTCTATCAACTGTTCAAAAGTAGCATGCGACAAAGCATCAATATTGCCAAAATGACGGGCAATTTTTCTCGCAGACGTTTCTCCGACAAAACGAATTCCCAAAGCAAACAAGACTCTTTCGAAAGGAACATTTTTCGATTTTTCAATACCATTAAGTATGTTTTCCACAGTCTTATCTTTAAAAGATATTAAACGCTCCTTGCCATCTGTTTCAGATATAGTTCGTTTGGTCAATCCATACAAATTGAGATACTGCAGGTGATAAAAGTCTGCAATGGTCTTCACCAAACCTTTTTCATACAAAAGAGCTATTTTCTCTTCTCCCAAATCTTCAATATTCATGGCTTTTCGAGCGATAAAATGCTCTAAACGCCCTTTTATCTGTGGCGGACAATTTACACTATTAGGACAATAATAACCGGCTTCGCCCTCGTTTCTGACCAACAATGTTCCACAATCCGGACAATGTGTAATAAATGGCACCGGACGCTTGTCGGCACTACGACTATTTACATCTACCGCCACTATTTTCGGAATAATTTCCCCTCCTTTTTCAATATAGACAGCATCCCCTTCGTGAATATCCATTTCTTTGATAAAATCGGCATTGTGCATGGTGGCACGTTTGACAATCGTACCCGCCAATTCTACAGGTTTTAGGTTAGCAACCGGTGTCACCACTCCCGTTCGACCCACTTGATAACTAACCGACAATAAATCTGTTTTCACTCGCTCGGCTTTAAATTTGTAGGCGATAGCCCAACGCGGATTTTTAGCAGTGAAACCAAGTTGTCGTTGATAATCAAATTGATTGACTTTTATAACCACTCCATCAATGTCAAAAGGCAATTTTTTTCTTTCTTCATTCCAAAAATCGATAAAATCAAACACTTCGTCCACTTGATGGCAGATTTTTATATAAGGAGTTACTTTAAATCCATATTTTCCAATCTCCTGAATGCTAGCATAATGCGTATTGATATTGTTAATATCATCATATACAAAATACAAAAAACAATCCAGCCCACGTTTGGCAACTTGTGTTGATTGTTGTAATTTCAGACTGCCGGCGGCTGCATTGCGAGGATTAGCCAATGGCGGCTCACCAATATCTTCTCGTTCTTGATTGAGTTTTTCAAAACTTTTGTGAGGCATGATAATTTCTCCACGCACTTCTAATTCATGTGGATAATTTCCTTGCAATCGCAATGGTACCGACCTGATGGTTTTTACATTAGCCGTAACATCATCACCATGAATACCATCGCCTCGTGTAGCAGCCTGTACCAACAAACCATCCAAATAATGCAAACTAATGGCAACACCATCGTACTTTAATTCACAAACATAATCTATATTTTTGATTCCTAAACCATTCTCCACTCTTGAAAAAAACTCCAACAATTCTTCTCTTGAATAGGTATTACCCAGTGACAGCATAGGATTTTTATGAGTAACCTGTTTAAATTGTTTGGTAACTTCGCCTCCCACTCTTTGTGTCGGACTATCAGGAGCAATCAATTCCGGAAATTGTTTTTCAAGAGCTATCAACTCATTGAGTAACATATCAAAATCGTAGTCGCTGATAGTGGGTTCGGCTTGCACATAGTATTTATAATTATGAGCGTGAATTTCTTTACTTAATTCTTCAATACGTTGTTTGGCTTCTAATGCTGTCATATTAAAATTCAAAACGGATTTTTACATTAAACAATCTCGGTGACAAATAATTAGGCATAGCATAATACCTATTATTGAGGTCGGATATCCAAGTATAGGACAAAATATTATTATAGTTAAACAAATTGGTAATTTCTGCTGTCAAATAGGCTGCTTTTATAAAATTGAAAGTTTTATACTTACTCAAACGAGTTGCCTCATCCATAAACTGCCACGAAAAACCGATATCAGTCCTAAAATAAGCGGTAGAACGCCGATCGTAGGTCTTTTTAGTCGGAAAACTATAGGGCAATGCAGTTGCATACACCAAGTTGATATGTGCCTTCAGCATGGGTAATTTAGGCACTCTGTCTTGGAAGAACAAATTAAAACTTATTCTTTGGTCTGTTGGTCGAGGAGTATAAGTTTTTCCACCATCAAATGTCTCCATGCTTTTCATTATAGACATAGAAATCCATGATTCCAAATGATGGACTATCTCTCCACTCAATTTTACATCCAAACCATAAGCATATCCTCTGGCATCATTTTCCGCAGAATAAATCACTCGGACATTGTCTAAAGAATAAGATATCAACTTATCTAAAAATTTATAGTAGATTTCTCCGGAGAATTTAAATGGTCGCTTGGCGATTTTGAACAATACATCACTGCCTAATATAAAATGATAAGATTGCTGCGATTGAATATGCTTATTTAAAACACCTTCACTATTTCGCATTTCTTTGTAAAAAGGAGGCTGTCCATACATGCCTACAGCCGCATAAAACGATGTTTTTGTTTTCCATTGTGGCTGATAGACAAAACGTATCCTCGGCATGACCAAACATTCGTTATTGAAAGTCCAATAGGTAAAACGAACTCCTGTTATCAACGAAAATTGATGTTTGTCGCCACCGAATGTCCATTTGTTTTGAATAAAGCCACTGGTTCGCAACGAATTCAAAGCATTATCGCTTTTTAAATAACTATAAATATCTATTATTCTAATGCTATCGTCCAAGGCTACAGAATCACCCGGGATATTAAAATGAGCAGGTGTATAATCTGCCGAATCCTTTATTTTCCACTCTGTTAAAGCATCGGTAATAAATTCCCCCTGCACTTTCACACCCCACGAAAGTGTATTTCTTTTTGGCAAATGGTGTGTGCCTTGTATTTCTCCATTGCAGAGATGAAATGCCAAGAAATTACGTCCGTGATGCAATTCCGCTCCAACTGCTTGTGAAGATATTTCTTCCCCATAGTCATCTCCAAATGAAGTATTTACATCAGCTAAAAAATATTCGCTTAGAATGTCAAAAGTTTCTTTCTCCAAAGAGAAGAAATACGATAAATTATAGCGTATTGAATGATTTTCGTTGATATTGTGTTTAACGCTAAAAACAGAAAACACCGTTTGATAGGCATCTACTTCCTGTCCTTCGAAATAAGCCGTCAATTTTATTGCATCGTTGATAGTACCGATAGTGGCACTGCGTTCTTTGGGAATAAAACGATAGATATTTCGTGCATAATTGCCAAACAAAGAAATTTCCACTTTGTCGCTTGGACGGTAATTTAACAACAATTGCACATCGGTAAAAGTTGGTCTATAGTCACCGGAAGTCTGCATTTTGTTGAATACATAAGCATTCGATTGGTATCTGGCTCCCAACAAAACAGAAAATTTTTGATCTTTGGAAATACCTTCAAAATGTCCCGTTGCTCCTAACAAACTTGCCGAAATACTTCCGCCCAAACGTGCCGGCACTTTATATTGCACATCCAAAACCGATGACATCTTGTCACCATAGCATGCATCAAAACCTCCCGGAGAAAAATTGATAGCTGATACCAAATCGGGATTGACAAAACTCAATCCTTCTTGATTGCCGGAACGTATCAATAGCGGTCGGTGCACTTCTATACCATTGAGATAGATGAGATTTTCATCGTAATTGCCACCTCGAACATTGTATTGTGATGTCATTTCATTGGAAGAAAAAACGCCCAAACCTCCCGATTTTATCAATGCCTCCACTCCTTGACCGACACCGGGCAAGTGTGCTAATGTTTTCGGATTTATCGGCTTTAAATCTTGGTCGGTAATACTATATTTTTCACTCAACTGAAAATCCGCCATGGTGATGACTTCTGTCTTTAAAGTGAAATCTAATTGTTGTCGTTTGCCTTTGGCTACTACAATCTCTTGTTGTATTTCGCCATAACCGATACAAGACACCTGCACCACTATTTTTTTGTCGTGCGGCACCAACAATTCATATCTGCCGGCCTCGTTGGTAGATGTGCCTATATGGTCTTCTTGAAGGACTATAATATTGGCAGCCTCTATCGGCAGTTCGTTTTCATCGGTAACTTTGCCAAAGATTTTTGCCAAATGCTGCCCTACTGAAGCATACGGAACACACAGCAGACAAACAACAAAAATCCGTATTAATAGCCCTTTTCTCATGAAAAATCTTATATAAGTTTATTACGCAAAAATTGTAAAAATATTGTACAAAACAACTCTTTACTACAATTTTTCTTGCCAAATGTCTGTCACAAAAAAAATAATCGTCAATACTGACGATTATTTTTTGCTATTTTTCAATTTCTTAGCAAAATTTATTGCAATTTTGCCAACACTTCTTTAATTCTTTTAACAGCTTCTATCAACAAATCTTCAGAAGTTGCATAAGAGAAACGTATGCAGTCATCGTCACCAAAAGCAACTCCCGGCACCAATGCCACATTGCCTTCGTTCAAAATATACATACACAAATCATTGCTATTGTTGATAGTATATTTGTCGTATTTTTTACCGTAGTATTTATTGACTTTCGGGAAGAAATAGAAAGCACCTTGCGGCAAACGTACTTCAAAATCAGGAACAGTTTGCAACAATTTATACATCAAATCTCTTCTTTCTAAAAATTTATTTCTCATAAATTTTATATCTTCGCTTTCAGCAGGATTTAATTGCATAGCCTTTAATGCCGCTTTTTGTGCGATAGAACAAGTGGCAGATGTTACTTGTCCTTGCAATTTTTCGCATGCCTTGGCAATCGGAGTCGGAGCACCGATAAAACCAATACGCCAACCTGTCATGGCGAAACCTTTTGCCACTCCATTTACGGTAATTACTTGCTCGTAAATTTCGTTGAATTGGGCAATACTTTCGTGTTTGCCGACAAAATTGATGTGTTCGTAAATTTCATCCGACATCACCAAAATTTCTTTATGTCTTGCCACCACATCTGCAATAGCTTTCAATTCATCATGAGTATAGAGCATACCTGTTGGATTGGAAGGACTGCTGAACATTATCAATTTTGTTTTTTCGGTGATGGCTTCTTCTAATTGTTGGGCGGTAACTTTGAAATCGTTTTCAAGTTTGGTTTTTACATAAACACATTTGCCGCCTGCCACTTTTACTATTTCTTTGTAAGACACCCAAAACGGAGTCGGAATAATCACCTCGTCACCGGGGTTGACAGTGGCCATCACGGCTTGATAGATGGCTTGCTTTCCTCCGGTTGAAACAACTATCTGTTCAGGTTTATAATCCAAATTGTTGTCACGTTTGAATTTTTTGCTGATAGCATCTCTCAAATCAGCATAACCCGGAACAGGAGGATAGTGAGTAAAATTGTCGTCAATGGCTTTTTTACCGGCTTCTTTTATTACTTCCGGAGTATTAAAATCTGGCTCACCGATACTCAAACTGATTACATCTCTTCCTTGTGCTTTGAGTTCTCTTGCCAATTGTGTCATTGCCAATGTCTCTGATGCAGACATCTGCATAATTCTATCTGATATATAATTCATAGTTTATATGTATTTTTTTATTAATGTCAAAAAATGAATTTGCAAAGGTATAAAAAAACTTTTAGTTTTTCTAACAATCCAAAACAATTATTTTTTGCATAAAAAAAGCCGTGCTATAAGCACGACTTTTATATCATTTTTATTTTTATAGATTATCTATCTATCAAAGGTGTTACTCCTGTTGGAATAGGACCATAATAAGAGGCAGTAAGTTTTTTGCCGTTTTTATCTGTCCAATCTATTTTTACCTTGTAATTGTCACCACTCTTTTCTAATACAACATCTCCGGTAAATACACCAGATTCTTGGAATACTTCACCACGAGGTTGTGCATTGTATCCAAATCCATAAAAAGCCCATACATGAGAATTCAACCAAGTATATTGACCTGCAGTCATTTCAAAATTATAAGTACCTGCCGTAAGCATATCTTCATTACAGAACATGCCTACGTTGATATAGTGAAGTGTATCATAATAAGTACTACCCTCATGTTCAACTAAAACTTTTTTGTACAAATATAAGTTTATGTAATTTCTTGGAAATTCTTGATCATTATAAGTTTTTCCTTCATTGTGTTGGCAAGCATCTGTCAGTTCAAAAGACTCATCCATATAGGTAAGTGTACCACCAACATTTTCTATTTTACCACCGCCATTGTCCGGATCATCTCCGCCACCGCCGGGTTTGTCATCACCACAAGATGTGAATGCTAATGCTGCAACAAACATGGTTGCAAATACAAACATATTTCTTTTCATTTCTCTATTTTTTAGTAAATAATTAAATTAATTTCAAAATGCAAAAATAAATAATTAAAATGAAAAAAAAGTAAAAATCAAAAAATAATTTTTATTTTTTTGCTTTAATTAAAATACTATCTTTGCAAATTGATGAGAAAGTGCTTATTGGTCGTATTGTATCTATTTATTTCGTGGGGTGTTTTCGCCCAACGCAATGTAGTATCGGGAGTGGTGAAAGATTCCCTGACGGGTGAACCATTATCACAAGTAAACATTTGGTTGTCAGAACAAAACAGAGGTACCATTACCGACAAAGAAGGCAGATTTTCCCTTTCTACAAACCAAGGTTTCGACTCTATTCATGTGAGTTGCATCGGCTACAAAACACAGCATATAAAAGTTGACCGTCAAAAAAAATTAGTCATTTTGCTGTCAGAAAATGTCATTCAAATGAACAATTTTGATTTCAAAGCAGGTGAAAATCCCGCCTTTGCCATTTTGAAAAAAGTGCACGAAAAAATGACCGACAACAATCCTCAACACTATTCTTCTTATAAATGTAAATACTACTCCAAATCTATTTTTTCTTCCGATGTAATCATAGATAGTCTTACCAATGCCGCCTTTTTAGACACGCTCAATCGTGTTACCGAAGAGGATTTAAAACTATATGCTTTACTGAGCAAGCAACATCTTTTCATGATGGAATCGGTCATAGAAAAAATCCATAAACGAATTGACAAAAACTATGAAAAAATACTCGCCTCAAAAATTTCAGGCTTTTCCGACCCCATCATGCACTTGTTAACAACCGAAATGCATTCATTTTCGTTTTATGACCAACATATTATCATATTAGGAAAACCATTTGAAAATCCATTGTTTGACAAAAGATTCCAACATTACAATTTCTATCTGGAAGATAGCACCATTTCCGGCAACGACACTATATATACCATTTCATTCCAACCGAAACCACATTTTAAATTTAAAGCCATTTCAGGGAGCATGCAAATAACAAGCGACCATTGGGCTGTAAAAAACATCATGTTGTCACCTATCTATGATGGTAAGATGATTAACATTGTCATAGAACAAAACTACCAAAAAATAGATAATGAATATTGGTTTCCAAGCAAAAACAATGTAAAAATCAGCATTAATGTTGATATTATGTCTTCTTATCCGCTCACAGGATATTTTTCCTCCACCTATTATGATATAGAAATTGGCACAAAAATAAAAAACAATATATTTATCGGTGGCGGTTTATACACAGACGACATTCCCAATAAAAAAACTTGTGATAACGATTCTATTTTAACATTATATCGCACCGACTCCATCACTGCTAAGGAAGAACAAACCTATTTAGTATGGGATACCATCTCCCAAGAACTGAAATTAGAAAAAATGACTTATGCAATTCGTGCTATTTCGTCAGGTCATGTGCCCATCTGGATTTTCGACCTTGACATACCCCGCATTTTAGCCATCAACAAACACGAAGGTTGCCGATTGGGATTCGGACTACATACCAATAGCCGTATGCTGACATGGATGACTGTAGGTGGATTTATCGGCTACGGCTTCAAAGACAAAACATGGAAAGCCGGTATGGACGTGGATTTTAAAGTGAATAGAAAATGGAATACCTCTGTTTTTGCCGGCATCACTTACGATTTAATATCAGCGGGAGCAGAATTCGACAACTCTTTTTCCAATAAATATTCTTTCTCGCTAAAATGGTTAAACAACATTCCTTCTGTATATTATGACAATATTTTTAAAAGCGAAATCGGGATTAGTTCTTTAATAACCAGACAACTGCAAGCAACTATCTTATTTTCTTATCAAAAAAACAAAACCGGCTACAACTATAGTTTTTTACCTTTACAAACCGAAAGCAACAAAAGATTCAATTATTCTATGGCTTTGCTCCGATGCAGTTTAAAGTTCTCTTTCAGCCGTATGATTTTGACATCTAACACATTTACATTGAACGAAAAAGACAACTACCCTACCATAGAATTTACCTATACCCGAGGTATAAAAGGTTTTTTGAAAAGTGATTTTGCCTTCAATGAATACAAATTAAGAATACATCAACAGATTTTCATTCCTTATGTCGGCACCTTTTCCTACATTATCCGAGGCGGACTGATAGACAAACCCCTTCCTTTATCTGCCATGTATGCTGTTCATGGTTCTTATATGGCTTTTGGTTTCTTTGATAGAGGACAATTTGCCACCATGAAAGCCAATGAATTTTTGTCCGACAGATTTATTTCTTTGCATCTATCTCAATTATTTTTACGACTATACACCACAAAATTTTCCGCCATGGCACCGGAAATTTTGTTCAATTTCGCCTTTGGAGGACTACATCACCCTGAATATCACAATGGCATCGACTTCCAAACAATGGAAAAAGGCTATTATGAAGTCGGTTGTATGCTACACCAAATACTAAGCATAGGCTTTGTTAATTTAGGAGCCGGCGTTTATTATCGTTGTGGAGCTTATAGCCACGACAGAATTTCCGACAATTTTTCATTTAGATTGTCATTCACAATAGGTAAGTAAAAAAATGTTACCTTTGCATGTTAAACTATTCTTGTGAAATACCATGGGGAAAATAATTGCCATTTTATTCTTCTTTACATCTTTTTATTTATTGCAGGCTCAAACAATAAGTAATAGGATAGTAGTAGAAGATTTGCCATCTTGTATCAATGAAACATCCGGACTAATATTGATAAATGGTCAATTATGGTCTCACAACGATTCCAACAAAGAACCGAAACTCTATTGCATAGACACAACAAATGGCAACATTTTGCAAGAAAAAACCATTCTAAATGCCACCAATATTGATTGGGAAGACATTACCGCAGACGAGCAATGGATATATATTGCCGATTGTGGCAACAATGGTTCGAAAAAAAGAGATTATTTCACCATTTATAAGATTCACAAAGACTCACTCAACAATAACGACAGTGTCATCACTTGTCAACATTTCATCTATTTCACCTACTCTGACGAAATCTATCAAAAAAACGAACTTCGTGCTTCTCAATCCATGTTTGACTGCGAAGCTATTCTAACTAAAGGCGACTCACTATTCCTATTCTCTAAAAATTGGATGGATAATCGCTGTTATATCTATGGGCTACCCAAAACTGACAACACCTGCCAAACAATGGATACACTTACACCGATAGACTCCATTTGCTTGGATTACATGGTAACAGGAGCAGACTACTACAGCAATACTATTGCACTAATCGGCTATATATACAATCTTGACTCTTATACACTTATTCCATATATATCCATTATGTCCGATTTTGACAACAATTTGTTTTCCTCCGGAAACATACAAACATTTTGCTTGAACAATCTTTCCTATCACCAAACAGAAGGTATCGCATTCTTAGACAAGCAACATTTATTGATTTCCAACGAAAGAATTAACAAAACAATGATGGAAACACCTATTGTCATACCTGCAAAAATTCATGCAATAAGCTTAGACAATCATGTATCAACAACTGAAAATCAACAAAATAAGATTTCTATTTTTCCTAATCCGACAGAAAATCAAATCAATGTCACTGCCAACAAAAAGATAATAAAAATAGAATTGACAGACCATTGGGGTAAAATGATAAAACGGCAGATTATTTTAGATAAATATGGAGCAATCAATATGGAACATCTCGCCCAAGGCGTTTACTATATTAAAATTTTCACCGAAGACAACCTAATTACCACTAAAAAAATTCTTATACAAAAATGACCGACTTTCAAGAACAAATTTTTCATATAAACAGCCCTGCAGAATTTGAACATTTAGCACTACAACTATTTCATTTTCAATACGAAAATGTACAAGTTTATCAAAAGTATGTACAAGCACTAAAAATTAATCCCCAACAAGTGGATTCATTAGAGAAGATTCCTTTTTTGCCCATTTCTTTATTCAAAACCCACAAAATTATGGCAAATGGATGCTCTGAACAGACTATTTTTGAAAGTAGCGGCACCACCGGCATGCAACCGTCAAAACATTATATTGCCGATACTCAACTCTATGAGAAAAGTTTTACAACTTGCTTTGAACAATTTTTTGGTGCAACAGAAAATTATGTCATCCTAGCTTTATTGCCTTCGTATATAGAAAGAGGTAATTCTTCGTTGGTATATATGGTTGATCATCTCATCAAACGGTGTCAACATACACAAAGTGGCTTTTATGGTTATAATTTCGATGCATTAAAAAAACAGTTGGAGACTTTGAAAGACCGACAACAGAAAACCATTCTTTTTGGTGTGGGCTTTGCCTTGTTAGATTTTATCGAGCAATATTCCATCCATTTTCCTGATTTGATTGTTTTTGAAACAGGCGGCATGAAAACTCGCCGTAAAGAAATATCCAGAGCCGATTTGCATCAACGTTTGCAAGAGGGCTTTCATGTGCCGGTTATTTACTCTGAATACGGCATGACGGAATTGCTTTCACAAGCCTATAGCACCGATGGCAACACCTTTCAATGCCCTGCTTGGATGAAAATTCTACTTCGTGATATGCAGGACCCGCTCTCTTTACAAACCGACCTCCACAAAAAAGGCGGTATCAACGTCATCGACCTTGCCAACATCTATTCATGTGCCTTTATCGCCACACAAGATATCGGTCGTTTCTGCAACAACAATCAATTTGAAGTGCTCGGCCGCTTTGACAACGCAGATATCAGAGGTTGTAATATGCTGATGGAATAACTATAAATAATTATAAATCAACATTATATCATTTCACTCATAAAAATCCACAAAAGGAGAAAATATGAGTTTAGTAGTAGTATTTTCATTTGTTGCTTGTTTACTGATTTCTAATAATTCTTTTCCTAAAACCCATCCAACTCATATTTTCTTTTCCACAAATGTTTCTGAATCACTTTATCAGTTTGACAAATTTCCTGAAGAAACAGATAATAATGATATTTCTTTTTGGGAAGACACTCTCTAATTGATTTATACGTTTCTTTATAGTACCTTTCTTGTTCCTCGTTTTCAATTTGTATATCATCAACATTATAAAACAAGATATTATACAAACTTCTAAACACCTCTATTTCATCCGAATAGCTGTATTTTATCTTTTTGATTGCATAATATTTGCCTCCTATTTTATAAACTTCGGTATTGTCCATAGTCATAATATCATATAAAAGTTGAGAATAGTTGTGCATTGCAT
>JAEEGG010016124.1_pt1 | contig 15558 bp, 13 predicted proteins | sample 9134161 | NCBI WGS metagenome assembly JAEEGG01 (sample SAMN16246543, study PRJNA631951) | gut metagenome | biome: gut microbiome; feature: rumen; material: CR-attached | host: Bos | place: Iran: Karaj | collected 2018-10
ATAGCTGTAGTTGCCGCGATAGGTATAGATAGTCCGGTCGTCCAGTTCCAGGATCACCGAGCATACACGATCCAGGAAGAAACGGTCGTGCGTCACCATCAGCAGCGTCTTGTTGCCGCGATTCAGGAATCCCTCCAACCATTCTATCATCTCCAGATCCAGGTGGTTCGTAGGCTCGTCGAGTATCAGCAGGTCGGGATCGGTTATCAGCACATTCGCCAGTGCCACGCGCTTCTGCTGTCCGCCGCTCAACTCGCCCATCGGCTGGTTCAAGTCGCGAATCTTCAGCTGCGTCAGAATCTGCTTGGCCTTCAATACCTTCTCTGGATCGCCCTCGTGATTAAAGCACGCATCAAGCACGCTCTCCATGGGGTCGAACGCTGGCGATTGATCCAGCATGCCTACCTTCAGGTCGCGGCGGAAGATGATCTCGCCCGAGTCGTAGCCCTCCTTACCCGATAGCACCGAGAGTAGCGTACTCTTGCCCGTACCGTTCTTGGCTATCAGTCCCACCTTCTGCCCCTCGGCTATGGAGAAACTGATGTCCTCAAACAATACCAGCGAGCCAAACCGCTTCGTCAGCTGTTGCACGTCTAAATATGGAGTATCCTTCGCCATTTCTTTTTGGGGGCACGGATGACACGGCTTTTTATAAAAAACACGGCTTATTTTCGGAGAAAAGCAGTGTCTCTCTTAAAGAGAGCCGTGTAATCCGTGCCTAATTTTACTTTTTCAATTCTTTATTAATTTGTTCTATATAATCCAAAATCTCCTCGCGGCCTTGTTTCTTCTCGGCCGAGGTGACGAACATCGGAGGCATCTCCTCCCACGTCTCGCTCAGCACCTTCTTATAGGCTTCCACGTTCTGCTTCACCTTGGCCGCCGAAAGCTTGTCGGCCTTCGTAAACACAATGGCAAATGGCACACTGCTGGTGCCCAGCCACTCTATGAAGTCCAGGTCTATCTTCTGCGCCTCCAGTCGTATATCCACCAGCAGAAACACATTCACCAGCTGTTCCCGCTGCAGTATGTAGCCGTTAATCATCTGCTCCAGCTTCTGCACCTCCTTCTTCGATCGCTTGGCAAATCCGTAGCCGGGCAGGTCCACCAGATACCACTCATTATTAATAATAAAGTGGTTAATGAGCAATGTCTTTCCCGGTGTGGCGCTCGTCTTGGCCAACTTTTTATTGTTGGTGAGCATATTGATGAGACTCGACTTGCCCACATTCGATCTTCCGATGAAGGCATATTCGGGCTTGTTGTCCTTCGGGCACATCGACTCCCGCGGCGCACTCAGCGTGAATTCTGCTTTCTTAATTTCCATATAAATCTTAATTTTTGCTGCAAAGGTACATTTTTTTTTGGAATTATTTGGTGAAATGCCAAATAATCCGTACCTTTGCAACGTTTTTCAGAACAATGCTTCCGTTCGTGAAGCGTTTTCCAATCATTTTTTTGAGGTTTAAATTAGAATTTATACACTCTACTATGTATACAAAAGAAGAATTAGAATCTATGGATATACCCCAGTTGGTGGGTATAGCTGATCAGTTGGGCATCAAGGTTTCTCCTGATGACCAGATGGAGGATGTGGTTTACGCCATCCTCGACAAGGCTGCCGAAAACAGCGCTGTTGCTGAAGAGGCACCAAAACGCAAGCGTACACGTATCGCAAAAAAAGATACCAGTAAGGTTTACACCGTGAAAGGTGAAGACGGCGAGAATCTCGACGCCAAGTCAAATCGTAAGACGAAGAAGGCCGAAACACCTTCACTCTTCAGCGACGAACCCATAGCCGCTCCCGCAGAGGAGCCGGCACCTGCTGCTCCCAAGCGTCGTGGCCGCCCCTCAAAGGCTCAGTTGGCTGCCGAAGAGGCTGCTCGCAAGGCTGAAGAGGAAGCTGCCCAGGCTCAAGAGGATGCAGTTCCCGAGGCCGGCGATTACGCGGTGCCTGAGTCAGGCGATTTCGTAGTGCCCGAGGCTGGTAATTTCGAATCCTCTGCTGCCGACGATATGGAGGCCACCAATGCCATCGAGCAGTTGCGCGAGCAGCTCTCCAACCGTAAGGAGCAGCAGCCCGCCCTCAGCCCTGATACCGACGAGGTTGATGAGAACGGCGTATGGTTGGGCGATCCCGGCGACGGCACCGATTTCATCACCATGATCGATATCCCCATCGAGGACCAGATGGCCAGTCCTTCACTCGACATTTTCGACCGTCCCATGGTGCAGCAGTCACCCGTCATCGAGGAGAAGTTTGCCGCCCCTGCCAATATGCCTAAGTACGACTTTGGCGATTTCATCACCGGCAATGGCGTGCTCGAGTGCCTCACCGACGGCTACGGATTCCTCCGCAGTTCCGACTATAACTACCTGTCGTCGCCCGATGACATCTACGTATCGCCCCAGCAGATTAAGAAGTATGGTCTGAAGACCGGCGATGTGGTGGATTGCACCGTGCGTCCGCCCCATGAGAACGAGAAATACTTCGCCCTCTCTACGGTCAACTCTATCAATGGCCGCAATCCTAATGAGGTTCGCGATCGCGTGGCTTTCGAGCACCTCACGCCCCTCTTCCCTGAGGAGAAGTTCACTCTCTGTGGCGATAAGGCAACCACTAACCCCAGCGTTCGTATTGTCGACCTCTTCTCGCCTATCGGTAAAGGTCAGCGTGCGCTCATCGTGGCCCAGCCTAAGACTGGTAAGACCATCCTCATGAAGGATATCGCCAACGCCATCGCCGCCAACCATCCCGAGGCTTATATCATGATGCTGCTCATCGATGAGCGCCCTGAGGAGGTAACCGATATGGCCCGCACTGTTGATGCCGAGGTGATTGCCTCTACCTTCGACGAGCCCGCCGACCGTCATGTGAAGATTGCCGGCATCGTACTCGAGAAGGCTAAGCGTATGGTAGAGTGCGGTCACGATGTAGTCATCTTCCTCGACTCCATCACCCGTCTGGCCCGCGCCTACAACACCGTGGCTCCTGCCTCTGGTAAGGTGCTCACCGGTGGTGTCGATGCCAACGCTCTGCAGAAGCCCAAGCGCTTCTTCGGTGCAGCCCGTAACATCGAGGGTGGCGGTTCGCTCACCATCATTGCTACCGCTCTGGTCGACACTGGTTCTAAGATGGACGAGGTGATCTTCGAGGAGTTCAAGGGTACTGGTAACTCTGAAATCCAGCTCAACCGCTCGCTCTCCAACAAGCGTATCTTCCCCGCCATCGATCTGGTGCAGTCTTCTACTCGTCGCGACGATCTGCTGCATGATGACACCACGCTCAACCGCATGTGGATCATCCGTAAGTTCATTGCCGAGATGAACCCCATCGAGGCCATGAACACCATCCGCGATCGCCTCGTAACCACCCGCACCAACGAGGAGTTCCTCCTCTCGATGAACGGTTAATGTTCTTAGGTTAATATATGAAGGCACGGATTACTCTCCGTGCCTTTTTTGTTATTGAATGTTAAATTATAGCACTTTTTTGCCCAAACATTTGGAAGTTATTGATTTATCCCTTACCTTTGCACCTGTGTTTTTCATAGTATTAGATTTAAGGTTAACAAAGGTTTGGGTCACGGCGGTGACCCTTTTTTTGTGTCCATACGGCAGTTCTCTGCCTAACCGCATAAAGAAATCCCCAGCCGCCGTTCAAAGCGCTGGGGATTCGTTGTATTGAGTGATGTGTGGGTTAGCTCATTGGAGAGTCTGATATTACTGCAATTATTGTACCATCAGACTTATAATTTTCTTTATAATCTGCAGCTTCTTTTTTTCCTATCTTATGATCAGGATCAACTTCAGTCATATCACTATAAATGACTTTTGCAGCACCATTATTCAATAATACTTCTGAATCACTATCTGCATCACCTGTGAAATTACCAGCAGTAATAAGTGTTTTCATCGAACCTTCGCTACTAATAGCATATTTACCTACTATATCATTCCAAGTTTCGCCCTTGGATTTATTGTAACAAATACTTAGGAACGTTTCTTCCACAGAATTATAAACAATCACAGCCTTATCCGGGCTTAAGTTTGTAACAGTTCCAGAAATGTTCATAACTTTTACACTACCATCAAATACCACATTACCATTGAAGTGGTTGAGAATATAATACGAGCCATCAGAGGTGTTGAAGAAAATCTGACCTACAATATTGCCGTCGACTTCTTCAAGAATGGTCAACTCAATCAAATCCTTGCCAGCAACTTTCCGCAAAAAATACATTCCTGGATCATAATCACCCTGAATTACGTAATTATCACCTACTTTTTTAAAGGTGAGTTCCATATCTACATCATTGAGCTTAAAACTTACGGTAAGGGTGGCTCCTTCATCAAGCACTTTCTTAAATGCAAATACCTCTGCAGGGATGTTGGAAGGTCTGTCCCACTGACCAAACACATCATCGAGTGTTCCTTCGCACGATGTCAGCATCACGGGCAATGCCAACATAGCAGCTCCCATGAAGATTGATTTCATTAGCTTTCTCATAATTCTGTTGTTTTAAAAGTTTATATTTATTGTATCATTACTTAAGTCTTTTAATTATTCGGGGGCGAAGTTACAAATAATCTTTGAAACTACCAAATTTTTTACAAGAAAAAGTGCAAGAGTATCATCACGATAGTCCTGCACGTTTTTGCATAATTAACTTATTACCAACTATTAATTACTAATTAATGTGCCACAAAGATAAGAAGAATTTCAATACCTTCCAAACTTTCTGTCAATTATTTAGCAATTATTTCGATTTCCCCGTCATACACTCTCTTCCGTGTATTATCAAATATTGTTAAACTACCGCTTCAATCTTGCAGAATTCAAATTAAACCATTATCTTTGCAAATGATAAGTTCAACAAATACACCCCCCCAAGGGTACTATAAGTTTGAATAGATTGTTTTTTTCTAGCGGGGCCCTCAGTGATGAGCGCCCCGTTCTTGGCTTATTACTGGATAATGGTTTTTTATTTAGTCTCAACTGTGGTGGTAGCTACGTACCCAGGTGTCACTTAGCCGAAGCAAAGACGGCCTGCAGGTTGCCCTGCGAGAATCTCTGTTCCTTTAAAATACTTGTCTAAGATGAATGCTACATCCATATTGCTTAATATTTGAGTGCAAAAATACAAAAAAACTCCGATACAACCAAATCTTTTGCAAGAAAAACTTTGCTGATAATTTGGTATTTCCATCAGTTATTCGTACCTTTGCCGACAAGAAACCATAGATTCGTAAAAATATTAAATTATATCATCCAAAAACTTAGATCAATGAGAAAGTTAGTCAGATCAATTCTGTTAAGTTGGGTTGCATTATTAACCCTGCCCTTGGTATTTATTAGTTGTGAAGACTTGTTTGGTGAGTGGGATAAACCGGTGCAACAAACGCCTCATGAGGAACCGGCTGTCCCCGTAACCAGCATCACGCTTAACAAGACAAATGCAACGCTGACAATTGGAGGCGACAAAGAGGCGCTTACTGTGACTGTCAGTCCTGCTAATGCAACCGACAAGAGCGTCACCTGGAGTAGCGACAAAGAGGTTGTGGCAACCGTCGACAAGAATGGTGTAGTGACTGCCTTGACCTTAGGCACCGCCACCATCAGCGCTACTGCCAACGATGGTAGTGGCGCAAAGGCCACATTCACTGTGACTGTCTATGGTAATCCTGCCGATGCTGAGGTGCTGAATGCAGCTACCTATAATGTATTGAACGCGTTGGGTGGCGGAGAATCTGGTGGTATATTGAATAATCCATACTACTGGTGGGAGATCATGTCTGACAACTGCTACGGAAGTGGCGGCCTGCAGGACAAAGTGGCTAAGTCGCTGCATCACCTGACTATGGTAGATGCAAATCAGTGTGAACAGGACTTTTTGCTTCTCTATGATGGTATTTCACGTGCCAACAACCAGATAGAGACCATCGATCATGTCAGTTGGTCTGTTTCTCAGGCGTCTCTGCGCAAACAGCTTCTTGGCGAGGCTTACTTCATGCGTGGTTTCTATACGCTGCTTCTTACCCAGATGTTTGGCGATGTGCCTTTGGTTACCTCTACCGTTATTACAGACGAAATGCAGCAGCAAGTGAGTGCCGAGGATGTTATCTATCCACAGATTATTGCCGACTTTGTATCTGCCAAGAACCTCATGGATGTAGCATCTGGTTATGGTGTTATTGGCGATGGTCATGCCAATAAATATGCTGCCGAGGCCTTCCTTGCCCGTGCCTATATGTTCTGGGCAGGCTTTTATAAGAATGCTGGCGAGCTCGCTACTGGTGCCGCTCCTGCTATCAATCTTGTTGATCGTAATGATGTGGCTATCGCTCAGGAGGGTTGTAATGTTGCTTCTGTTTCTCAGGCTGACGTCGTCAATTACCTGAAGGATATTGTTAACAGTGGAGTCTACCATCTTTGCAATGATTTCCGCTCGCTCTGGCAGTATTCTAACAGCTTGCTTTGGAATGAGGCTCACGATGGTGATGGCCATGCATACGCTTTCATCGCAGATTTCCCGAATACCGATAAATGCTTCGACAAATATAATAATACTGAGATGATTTTCCAGATTCAATTTAAGAATTCTTTTAGTTGGAATATTCCCATTGGCTTTTATCATCAACAGCGTTTGTATTCAAACAATTTATCAGTCTATTGGGGGCTTCATAAGGGTGCTTCTAATAATAATGGTAAGCGTAATTATACTTATCCATTCAACCAGGGTCTGGGTCAGGGCACGCCTTCATGCAATCTCTGGGACGACTGGTCAAGTGCTGAGAGTGGTGGTGGATATTCGGACATACGTAAGCTCAGTTCTATGATCGAGCTTGACATTGAACTTGAGGACTATACCTACGAAAAAGATGATTGCGAGGAGTCTGGCTATGCTGTTAAGAAGTACGCAGGAGTCAATCTTGATGCTTGTGCTGCCGATAATGATACATGGTGGTCCAAGCTGGATGGTTTTACTGCCAACCCGCTTTTAGAGGGAAACAATTTCGAAGACTTCTACCTGATGCGATATGCTGATGTGCTCCTGATGCTGGCCGAGCTCGCTGGAGATGCTCAGTACATGAACCTGGTTCAGGCTCGTGCCGGTGTGCCTCTGACAGCCTACTCTTTGCTGAATATTCAGAACGAGCGCCGCTGGGAGTTTGCATTCGAGGGACTTCGTTTCAACGATATGCGTCGTTGGAGTGGCAAAAACGCTAATGAGACTTCTTACGCTGCTAATGCTCTCCAGGCTCAGAATGGCAAGATGATTGTATGTCGTGGCGATAAAGCTCACAAAATCTCCATGCAACACATGACGTCTTCTTGGTCTAAGCGTTATGTTGATACTAAGGGCTTCCTGCCAAAGCCTCAGGCTCAGATTACTCTGATGAATGGTAAACTTGAGCAGAATCCTGGTTGGGAAGCTTCAAATACTGATGCTCAATATCGGGACCTCTATTAAAGAGCGTGTCATAAAAAACTCCCGCTAATTTCAGCAATTAGCGGGAGTTCTCGTTTTATCTGTGTCCTCGGTTCTACTTGACATCGTAAACCAGGCGGACGGAGAACCCGTAGAAGCGCGTAGAATTGTTATTGTCTGGGAAACTCATGCCGTTGGAATAAAAGAGCAAATGCCCTGCAAGCGTTTTGGACGTAGGCGTACTCGACCAATAATAGCCGTCATTTCCTACGGTGTTGACATTCGTTCCATTGCGCTTGCCGGCGGCAGGCAGGAATACGCAGCCAGCAGCCTCCATCTTACCCCAGGCAGTGGCATCATAAGTGTTTGCAGTGTAGGCTGCATTAGTCGTATTGACGCTGGCGGGAGCCGCCACGCCGTCAGGATGGGTGTAGCTGTCGGGGAAGAGAATGACGCCAGCCACGCCATTCACCTTCGCCCTGGCATAGCGGCCATCATCAGTGCCGCCGACGGTAGATGCCGTGCGAGTTTTGAACAAGTATCCCCACTCTGTTGCGCTCAATGTACGCCAGCCAAAAATGAAGGGTGTATTACCGCCGTTGGTGATGGCAACTGTGCCCCAATCGTTCTTTAGGACATCGGTATTTTTATTGCCGTAACATTTGGCAAAATCACTTCCATCACTAGTGTCGGTAGTACTATTCTCAGTGCAAAGGCCGTATGAGTTATAAGTGGCGCTTGTACCTACCCAACCGAAGAGGTCAACCGTAGAGCCGACGGCAAACGTGCTATTACCGCCTGAACCGCCGATATAATCCCACTGATGCTCTGCAAATTTCCATGATGAGGCAGTATAGGTGTAGTGGTTTGGATCTGTTGTAATATAACCCGCTATTACCGCCTGCAAATTACCCTGCGAGAAGCGAACTTGCTTAGTAGCGCTAACGGAGAATTTGCCAGCCAGCAGGCCTGGGATTTTTACTGTAACGGTACAGGTGGCTTTGACGCCGCTACCGTCGTTGGCGGCGGCGGTAATGATGGTGGTACCTTCGCCCAAGATCGACACCAAACCATTGCTAACGGAGGCTACGGCGGGGTCTTCGCTGTTCCATGTGATGGTCTTGTCTGTGGCGTTATCGGGCTTAACGGTAGCCGTCAGCGTCACAGCGACATCACCAAGCTTCTTCTCCAGCGTGGTCTCGTCGAGCATGATACTCGTCACTGCAATGTTCCCACTCGGTTTTTCATTACCAGAGTTTACATTACCCGTTGGACGGCTCCACTCACCGAAGAGGTCGTCAAACTCTCCCTCACAGCCAGTGAATACGAGGGTTGTTACAAGCAACATAGCTGCAGTAGAAATTGATTTTAATGATCGTATCATAACTTAGTCTTTTAATTATTCAGGATGATGCCTGTACGCATCACATAGTGATAGATATGATTGGCTTATTTGATTAGCCGTGTCTGCATAAACTCATCAAGGGTGACGAGGTTTAACTGCGGAAAGGGTGTCGATTTGAGTACACTGAAGTGGTTGTCCTCTGACACCAAATAGTCAGCACCAGCAGCAAAGGCACAATCCACAAACTTAGAAACGACCTTCGAGGAAAGCATCCCATATAGGGCGATAGGGACTTTTGCGAGCAATGATCTGCAAGAGACAGTTCGTATCAATGACAACAGGGTTCATTGGCTACTTGTTGTATGGAGTGCGGAAATGGGAACCACGAAGTTCCTGAAGTTTTTTCTCATCAAACTGGCCGCTCTCCCAAAGCGCATCCATTTCTTCGTCAACCTGCTTGGCATAGAATGCAGCCAGCTGTTTTCTCAGCTGCTCCAGCCCAACTGCCGACTTGATATGCGACACAAGATTGAACACATGTACCTGTGCCGGAGTAAAAGTGATTGCTTCCATAATTCTGATATCTTAAATATTTCTGGCTGCAAAGATAGTGATATATTTTGAAATCTGCAAATAATTAATGAGGATTTTACTTATCTAAGCAAACCAGGCGAACAGACCTCCTTTTTCTCAAAAGACTACCAAGTATATGGGTCGGTATTGATATCGCCTACTACTACGCCGTTGATGGTAATTGTACCACAAGCGCTGTGTTGGCCCTTACCAATGCTATATGTCGCACTGATGCCCTTGGTGGCTGAGCCAGAGCCACCGCTGATGATTATATCGCCACAAGACCCCAGATCGGCGTCTGTATTTTTGCCGATACCGCCACCGATGCCAGCAGCAAATCTTCCGCCTGAGGCCGTGACGTTACCGTCACTGATGGTAATAGTTCCGCATTTTCCATTAGTGCCGCCACCGATTCCAGCACCGCCATTATTGCCCGTAGCTTCGATAGTGCCGCCACTGATGTTGATATTGCAGCAAGAAGCATATATTCCGCCACCTATTCCAGCACCACCATTATTGCCTGTAGCCTCAACAGTGCCACCGCTAATGGTGATATTGCCACATTTACCCCAATTGACGTTCGAGCTGCCACCACCACCGCTACCGATGCCAGCAGCAAAGGTTCCGCCCGAGGCTGTGACTTTGCCGCCCCTGATGGTGATAGTGCCGCAAGTACCTTTATAAGCTGCACCAATACCTGCTGCACTGCTTGTGCCCGCAGCCGTGATGGTTCCGCCCTCAATAACAATATTACCACAACTCTTGCTTTCATCAGAGCCAGCGCCAATGCCAGCACCATAACCAATGTTATTAATACCATAGGATTCAACGTGTCTGCAGATGGCGTCGAGTTTGCCGTCGCCCTTGATGGTGAGCGTGAATTCATCGCCTGAAGTGTTGTGAGCAGGTTGGATGCCAGGATAGTTAATACTGAAAGCCTTCACAGTGTTCTCACCTTCGAGGATGATAGTGGCGTCGCCCAGGCAGGTGATGCCAGCCCATTTGCAGCTACCATTATTTACGCCATTGATTGTTGCATCTTTTAGCGTCACGGTAGCGCCAGCGGCAATAGAAATCTTATATGGCTGAGTGGAGCCTTCGAGGGTACCTGTCAGAATATCGTAGCTCTGCGCATCGTAGTGGTCCGTCAGTGTTGAGAGATTAACAAGATCAAATACCTTAACGGTGCACTTGGCGGTCTTATCACCAGCCTTGGCTGTGATGATGGCTGTGCCTTTTCCCACGATTGTCACCACACCATCGCTAACGGTGAGCACGTTCTCATCGCTCGATGTCCAGGTGACAGCTTTGTCGGTGGCTTTGTTAGGATCCACGGCAGCTGTCAGAGTAAAAGCATCATCACCAACAAACTTTGTCAATGACGTCTCACTAAGCGTGATATTAGTTACGGCTATTGGCCTACTCCACTCGCCGAAAATGTCATCGAGGGTTCCTTCGCACGACGTGAATACAAGGGTTGTAACAAGCAGCATTGCCGCGGCAGTAATAAATCTTAATGAACGTATCATAACTTAGTCTTTTAATTATTCGGTGGCGAAGGTACAAATAATCTCCGATACTACCAAATCTTTCCCAAGAAAAAACATCATGACAGGAATGTTGCCTCGCCCTCGCTGATACAAAAAGAGCCGCCTCCTTGTCCCTCTGATTGCAACATCCGTTTTTCTGCAGTCAATTTTATTTGATTTTTCTCGAGCGAGAGTATCTTCGGCAAAGCCAAAGGTACAAATCAGCGACCCCCACACAGAGATCGCTGATTATAATAGATATCAATGGACCTAAACCCTTTATGGTGCGGTTACATATTTAACCAGGCGAACGGAACAACCGTCTCCGCGACCTAACTGTCCACCTGGATTCACCTCTCCATCGTCGAAGTTCAGTACATAGGAGTAGTTCCAACTACTATATGTAGACGACCAGTAGCGGCCTTTATCGCCATCAATGACAGTGTTAGTCTCCCTTTTGCTCGCCGCTGGCAGGAATACACAGCCTGCTGTTTCGAGAGCCTCCCATTGTGCATTAGTTAGTGTATTATAAGTATAATTGTCATTTTGGGTGTTAATAGTGGTAGGTACATCTCCCATCGTAGACGTATCCCAGCTAAATTCATCAGGGAAGATAATCAGACCCTTTTTACTGTGAACGACAGCTTTCACCGAACGAGCATTGTCGACGGTACCAATAGTGGATGACGTACGGCAGTTAGTGCCTGGAGTAGGACTTGTTACCGGACCTAAAAGCCACTCCCACTCTGCATAAGTCAGAGTGTGCCAGCCGTCGTCGGCCGTGTTGCCACCATTGCTAATAGCCAACGTGCCCCAGTCTGATTTCAGGTCGTCGGTGTTGGGGTTTACGCCGTAAGAGGCTCCTGTGCCCAAGTTGCTAATACCATACTTGGCGGGATCAGAAGTAAGTGTGGTGCTCGATTCGCCCACCCAGCCGAAGAGATCGACGGTGCCAGCGGCAGAAACCGTACCGTTTCCGTCGATTTTATTGTTGATAGTAGCATTTGCATCAGCAGGGTCAGAAGTTCCGCCAATAAAATCCCACTGGTTCGTGGCGAACTGCCAAGTGCAGTCAGAACCGGCCGAAGCAAAGACAGCTTGCAGGTTACCCTGAGAGAATCGAACCTGCTTAGTGGTACTAACAGAGAACTTACCAGCCAGTAAGCCTGGAACGGAAACAGTCACGGTACATGTGCCTTTAATGTCGCTACCATCCTTGGCAGCAGCAGTGATGGTGGCAGTACCTTCGGCCTTGGCGGTCACTAAACCGTTTTCATCTACTGTGGCCGCAGTGGTATTGTCGCTACTCCAGGTTATAGTCTTGTCAGTAGCATTGTCAGGAGCCACGGTGGCAGTCAACTGACCAGTCTCACCAATTTTCAGAGCCAGCGTTGTTGGGGCAATTGAAATACCCGTTACAGCTACAGAGGTCGATGTTTGAGGCGCGGGCTTGTCCCACTCACCGAATACGTCATCAAGGGTTCCTTCACAAGAAGTTAAACACATGGAGAGACAAAGTAGTATTACCCCCCCCAGTAAATTAAATTTCAAAGCTTTCATAATTTTGTAATTTTAGTCTGTTTATACTTATTAATCTTCTTCTGTCGGCAAAGATAAACAAAAAATCTAAAAGTTCCAAACTTTTCTATAAAAAAAAGCCCCAGCGTCTTTTACAGCGCCAGCGATCAAGGGGACATCACGATCAAGGGGACAGGTCATTGATCTCTTATTTTGAAAGGGGAAGGGAATTGGGAGTTAGAGCGACTTCCGTTTTTCGTGCGCGATCAATCCCTTAAAGATCCTTCCATATTTTACGCCAATTCGGGATAAATAAATTTAAAGATTCTACAAAAACGCTGCAAAGATACATATAAATAATGTAATTCGCAAGTTTTTATGAAAAATAGATCAATGACCTGTTCCTCTGATCTTTCGATTTCGGCGCGAGAGTCGCCGAAGACCACAAGGCACGTCTGCGTCCCGCTACGGGGCACGGACGCGCCTTGTGGCGTGTGTCGTTGTCCCATACCCGGAACGAGATTTTTACTCTTTATATTATTAACAATTTGAATTTAACAAAAAAGTAATCATGAAAAAGAAAGATTATCAGAAACCGACGATGCAAGTCGTCAAGTTGCAACGTCAGGCACACCTGCTGCAGGCCAGCGGCCAGGCCGGCGTACAGAACTACGACTGGAACGACGAAGTAACAGAGTAACAAACCCACTAAAAACGATGAAAGCAATTATGAAGACAATGAAGTATTTTCTGAGTATGGCTGCCCTCGCACTGGTGGGTGCCATGACCGTAAGCTGCTCCAGCGACGACAACATTATCGAACAGCCGCAGCAGCCCGAGACTAAGAACAACGTAGTAACCCTGACCACCACCGTCAGCCTCGACGGCGGTGATGCCACCCGCGCACTCAGCAGCACGGGCGTGAAGACCTTCGCCGTGGGCGAGACGATGGCTATTTACTACTGGAAGAACAAGGGCAATGATCACGAGAAGGCGGTGAGTGCGCCGCTGACCGAAGGCGACATCACCAACGGAGGAAAGTCCGCCACGTTCACTTTCACGCTGGACAACCCCTACAAGGATATGAGCGTGAGCTACGTCTACCCCGCAGCGATGGCCAATGCCGACTTCACACCAAACTACGACGCCCTCTACAATAATCAGGACGGCACGCTCGCGACCCTCGCCAGCAATTTCGACTTCTGCACGGGGTCGCGCGCCTGGAACGGCGAAAACCTGCCCTCGCTGACGCTGGAGAACCAGCTGGCCATCCTGGCCATCAACCTTAAGAACAGCACGGGTGCCAGCGACATCACCAGCAGCATCACGGGCCTGACCCTGAGCGACGGCACCAACACCTACAACGTCACGCGCGAGGCTGTCGTAGGCCCCATCTACGTCGCCATCCGTCCCACAACCTCGGCCACCATCACGGTTACCGCCACCGACGGCACGAAGAACTACCCCAAGACGCTGACCGGCAAGACCTACGCAGCAGGCAGCGGCTACCCAGTGAGCTGGAAGATGCCGAAGGTGGTGGACTATTCATCTGAAATCAACGTGCCTGCCGGAGACCACTGGTACATTAGCGGTTCAGGCGAACACAATAATATCACCATCGGCGATGGTGCCACGGTGACAATCGGTGGCCATTTGCTAATGCAAAACGCATCAATCATATGCAGCGGCAACGCTACCATCATTCTGGCCGACGGAACCGATGCCAATATTTTTAACGGCCGCATCAAGGCCGGTCCTGAGAACACTACGCTCACCATAAAGGGCAACACCGGTGAGCTGAACATCCAAGCTGGACCTTCTTTATTAGGCGCTGCCATTGGTGCCTCAGATGGCGATGTGTGTGGCAATATAGAGATTCAGGGCGGCGTCATCACGGCCGAGGGAGCAATGGCTGCGGGAATAGGTGCGTCCACCGCTGCGTGCGGCCACATCACCATCAGTGGCGGCACCGTCACGGCCAATGGAGAAGGAGGTGCGGGAATAGGTGCGTCCACCGCTGAGTGCGGCGACATCACCATCAGTGGCGGCACCGTCACGGCAACCTGTGACGATGGTGGTGGTGCCGGCATCGGTAGTGGCTCCTCAGACACCGGCTGGTGCGGCAATATCACCATCAGTGGTGGCACCGTCAGGGCAACCGGTGGATCTATGTCAGCCGGCATCGGAACAGGCGAAGATAATGGCTGCGGCAACATCACCATCAAAAGCACCGTTACCAGCGTGACAGCCACGAGGGGCTCTGGTGCTTCTGCAAGTATAGGCGCAGCAAACGATGAAGATGCGATTTGCGGCGCGGTGACCATCGATGATGAATCGAAGGTGACGCAGAACTAATGCAAAGCTCACAGGGGGACAGACCCCCTGTGAGGTAATGAGCCCAAGGAGGGCGGCACCCTGAAAGCCACGGCGCGGACGGTGCCGCCCTCCTTTTCTCTCCCTCCCAGCCCCGCAACGCTAAAATTTCCGCAGAAACCGCAGGAATGTCGGGAAATTGTTGTATATTTGCACCGTATAGTCGCTGGGACAGATATTGGGTACGACGGCTGCTATGACTCTGGTACCTGTCCATGACTATCAGGTGAAATTCTAAAATGACGAAATAGGTGTCCATCCGCTTCGTTAATTTCTGTTAATTTATCATAGACAAAAGAATAACCAATCAAAAAAATACGTATATTTGCGCATAATATGCATAAATTTACCAGGTTCCATCTACTGATTGTAGGCGAAACCCTCCTGTTGCTGGCAGTCACATTGGGTATCTTGGCCTATTTCTCGCACAAGGCGTTGCGAGAGGAAGCCATGCGTAATGCTGAACTGATGCTGGATGGTACCGTTCAGAATATTGACAATATCCTACTGAGTGTTGAGCAAGCGACAGGCCGTATATACGATGATCTGCTTGAGCATCTCGACCAACCCGACCGCATGTACGCCTACAGCCGCGACCTGGTAGAGAGCAATCCCTACATCAATGGTTGTGCCATTTGCTTCAAGCCCGGATACTATCCTGGCAAAGACCTGTTTATGGCCTATGTACACCATGTGACATCTGCCAAGGGAACCGATTCGGCTCTGGTGACCTCAGAGACATTTACCAACCGCCCCTATACGGAGCAGGTATGGTATGCCGAACCCA
>JAEEGG010016125.1_pt1 | contig 15558 bp, 8 predicted proteins | sample 9134161 | NCBI WGS metagenome assembly JAEEGG01 (sample SAMN16246543, study PRJNA631951) | gut metagenome | biome: gut microbiome; feature: rumen; material: CR-attached | host: Bos | place: Iran: Karaj | collected 2018-10
GCCTGTCGAGAGGATGTAAACAGAGTACTGGCCGTTGTCCTTACCGAACTGGACGGCTTCGTCCAACTGGTTCTCAGGAAACACACGCGAACTGTCGAAATAGTAAAGCCCGTTTTCACTGCTGAGCCAGCCGCCTACATATCCGTCGTGCTCCAGGGCATGTTTCACTACAAATTCGAGCTGGTCGCGCGAATGACTGTTCTCTGTAGCAGCATAGCTGACGGAAATGCCCTCCGTCGGCTCGGTCATCGTACGGATGTCGAGTGTGAAGCCGTCAGGATGCGTCTGGCTAAAGGCCCATACTTGATCGGCAATCGCTGCAACCTCCTTGTCTGTTGCGACAGGATTGTCATCCTTGCTACATGATACATAGCCAGCCGAAAGAACGGCTACGAGCATGAGAACCAGACTGGCCCTCATGCTGGTTTGAGAAAATCGTTTTGTCACTTTCATAATGGATTTCTTTTTATACATAATTGTTGTTTAGGTTTTACATAAGACGGATGCAGAGCATGGTGAGGTCGTCGCTCTGTCCGTGAACTCGTTGAAGCCCTTGTCTATCATCTTTATATGCCTGTAGAGGCTGTCAGCATCTACCTTGCCGATCCTTTTCCCTATCGACTCGTGGGCTGCAAACAGTCCGTTCTGGAAGTAGGCATCGGTCATTTTCTGCTGTATGTCGTTCGCAAACGCAGTCACAAGTAGGGCGATGACAGCGAACGTCGCGATGCTGATCATCAGGATGCGTCGCGACAACAATTTGGAAAAGGAAATATACTTCTTGTCCATTATTACACCATTTCGGTTGCAAAAATACAATTTTTCTTCGAAAATCACTAACTTTTTTTTGTATTTTACAGAAAATGTGTATCTTTGCACCATGTTTATATAAAAACTAATATATTTAACCACTATAGGATATTAACAACAACTAAAATAAGAAACAATGAAAAAGAATGTAGTGACACGGGCAATGGTGCTCGGCGCAGCGGTCAGTCTGCTGACAGCGTGCGTGGGTGACATGCCCAAAGCAGAACAGACATCGTTTGAGACATTGACAATTACGAAATCGGACATTGAGGTGCCTGTGAAGTTCAGTGCCAGGATGAAAGGTCAGAACGACGTAACGGTAACGCCGCAGGTGAGCGGACAGTTGATGAAGATTTGCGTGGCCGAGGGGCAGCAGGTGAGACAGGGGCAGACGCTCTTCGTGATCGACTCGCGTAATGCCCAGCTGGAACTGGAGGCTGCACAGGCCAACTTACAGGCCGCTTTGGCTCAGGAGAACTCTGCGAAGCTGGAGTATGAGTCGAACAAGAACCTGTTTGAAAAGAAAATCGTGAGCAGCTATTTGCTGAGCAACTCAGAAAATTCCTACAAGCAGGCCCAAGCTTCGGTGGCCCAGGCCAAGGCAGCCGTGAACCGTGCCAAGGTGAACCTCGGTTTCTGCACCATCACGGCTACGGTATCTGGCGTGATCGGTGAGATTCCCGTGCGTACTGGTGACCAGGTTTCGCCGATGACACAGCTGACCGTACTGAGTGGTAATACGACGATGTATGCCGAGATCTCCATCACGGAGGCCGTTATCGAGAGTGCCGTGAAGGAAGGCATGAATGCTGCTGATATAGAGAAGTACATTACCCAATTGCCTCCAGCAACATTTGTCATGAAGAATGGTACGGAATATCCCCACCAAGGTCGTTTTTCCAGTTTGACAGGTGTTGTGAATGCCGCTACCGGATCGTTGACCGCTAAGGTGTTGTTCCCCAATCCTGACGGTCATCTGTACTCCGGCATTCAGGGTTCGGTCGTGATGAAATATGATGAGAAGGATGTGATTGTCATTCCCCAGAATGCTGTGGTACGCCTGCAGGACAAGTCACAGGTTTATAAAGTGCAGGCCGACAGTACGGCTACTGCTATTGAGGTGACCACCGAAGATACTGGCAATGGTAAGGACTTCATCATTACCAGCGGTTTGAATGTGGGCGACAAGATTGTGACCACAGGTGCCAATAACGTGACGGAAGGACAGAAAGTGCTTTTTCCAGAAGTGAAGAGTGAAAAGTGAATAGTGCAAAATAGACTTCCATATGAAGAACAATATATTTATTAATAAATATGTGATGGCATGTGCCATCTCTATTGTGATAGCGCTGGTGGGCTATATCTCGATGAGCACACTGGCAGTCGAGCAATACCCGGATATTGCACCGCCTACGGTGTCGGTTACCACCAGTTACTCCGGTGCTGACGAGAACACGGTGATGAAGTCGGTCATCCAGCCTCTGGAAGAGGCTATCAATGGTGTGCCCGACATGACCTATATGACCTCTAAGGCTGCCTCTGACGGTAGTGCTGATATTACAGTCTACTTTAAGCAGGGCACTGATCCCGACATGGCGACGGTGAACGTGCAGAACCGTGTGACCCAGGCCCAGGCCTTGTTGCCTGCCGACGTCATCAAAGTTGGTGTGAAGGTAGAGAAACGTCAGAATAACATCCTGCAGATCTTCGCCGTGAGGAGTACCGATGGCAAGTACGACGAGGACTTCGTGTCGAACTATGTCGACATTAACATCAAGCCGCGACTGATGCGTATCACCGGTGTGGGTAACGTACAGAGCCTGGGTAACACTTACGCCTTGCGCATCTGGATGAAACCCGACGTGATGGCGCAGTACGGACTGACCCCTAACGACGTCTTTGCTGCCATCGGCGGACAAAGCTTCGTGGTTGGTGTGGGTTCCTTGGGTGAACAGTCGGAGAACTCCTACCAATACTCTATGCAGTATAAGGGTACGCTGAAGACGGTTGAGGAGTTTAACGACATCGTGTTGCGCACCAGTGGTGGCGGCATGCTGCACCTGAGTGATGTGGCCGAAGTGAAGATTGGTGCCATGAGCTACAACTTCACCTCGAATATCAAGGACCGTCCGGGTGCTATGTTCATGGTATTCGCGGCACCGGGTGCCAATGCTACCGAGGTGAACGCCCGCATCAAGAAGGCGTTTGAGGAGTCGAAGCGGACGATGCCTGCCGGACTGGAGGTAGTGACCCTGATGATCAGTGACGACTTCCTCTTCGCCGCCATCCATAACGTGGTGGAGACGCTTGTCATCGCTATCATCCTCGTGATCTTAGTGGTGTTCTTCTTCCTGCAGAACTTCAAGGCCACCATCATCCCCTCGATCTCGATTATCGTGTCGTTGTTGGGTACCTTTGCCATCGTTTCGCTGGCAGGTTTCTCACTCAACATCCTGACGCTGTTTGCTCTGGTGTTGGCCATCGGTACGGTGGTGGATGATGCCATCGTGGTGGTTGAGGCTGTCATGGCGAAGATGGAGGGTGGTATCAGCGATGCCCGTGAAGCCACCCGTCAGGCCATGAGCGAGGTGTCGGTAGCTGTGGTATCGTGTACCTTGGTATTTATGGCTGTCTTCATTCCTGTGACCTTTATGCCCGGCACCTCAGGTACGTTCTTCACCCAGTTTGGTGTGACGATTGCCTCGTCTGTCGGTCTGTCGTGCGTATCGGCCCTCACACTCTGTCCTGCGCTCTGCGCCATCATGATGCGCATGAAGGAAGGCAAGCAGGAGGGCAAGGGCTTGACCTACTACACGAAGAAGGCCTACACCGTGAGCTATAACGCCATCTACAACAAATACAGCAAGGCTGTTCAGAAGTTTATCAAGCGTCCTGTCATGGCATGGAGCCTGTTGGCACTGGCTGCCGTGCTGCTGGTGTTCTTCATGAAGAGTCTGCCTTCTGGTCTTGTGCCTCAGGAGGACCAGGGCGTGTTCCTGGCTGAGTTGCGTGCACCGGAAGGAACCACGCTGAAGCAGACCCGTGAGATGGTGAAGCAAGTGGAGGCCAAGGTGAAGAATATTCCCGAACTGGAGAGTTTTGCCGTATGCTGCGGCTACGGTATGTACTCGGGTGCCGGTTCCAACTTCGCCACCCTCATCGTCCGTCTGAAGAACTGGGACGAGCGTCCTGGCATGAACCACCTGTCAACCCTCGTCATGTATCGATTCTACTTTGACTGTCAAGACATCAAGGATGTACAAGTGCTGCCCTTCGAGCTGCCTCAGATTCCCGGCTATGGTACGAGTAACAGTGTGAGCCTGATTGTGGAGGATCCCACCGATGGCAACCTGTCGGAGTTTGCCAAACAGACCGAGCACTTCCTGAACAAACTGGCTGAGCGCCCGGAGATTGCCTCTGCCATGTCGACGTACTCTGAGCGGTTCCCGAAGTATCAGGTGGATGTAGATGCCGCCCAGTGCGACCGTGCCGGTGTGTCACCAGCCGACGTGCTCAACACACTTGGTACCTTCTGTGGTGGCGCCTATATCGGTAACTTCAACCAGTTTGGTAAGGTTTATCGCATTATGGCTGCTGCATCGCCTGAATACCGTCTCGACCCGCAGTCGCTGCACAACATCTTCGTGCAGGTGGGCAACGGTAAGATGGCTCCCATCTCCGAGTTTGTGACGCTGAAGGAGATTGTTGGTCCGCCAAACATCGAGCACTTTAACCTGTTCCAGAGCATCACTTGCTATATCTCTTCAGGTAGTGGCTATACCGAGGGCGATGCCCACAAAGTCATTGCTGAGGTGTTTAAGGAGGAGATGCCCTCAACAGCCACCTATGAGTATAGTGGTATGTCGCGCGAGTTGGAAGAGACTGCCGGTTCTAATGCCACCACTCTTATCTACGTGATCTGCGCCATCCTGATTTACCTCATCCTGGCATCGCTTTACAACTCGTGGTTCACACCGTTGGCTGTGCTGTTCAGCGTACCGTTCGGACTGATGGGTGCTTTCATCTTTGCCTTCTTCGGTAATATGTTGGGTCTGCCTGGTATGGACAACAACATCTACCTGCAGACGGGTGTCATCATGTTGATTGGTCTGTTGGCTAAGACGGCCATCCTGATTACTGAGTTTGCTACTGAGCGCCGTGCTCAGGGCATGACCATCAGTGAGGCAGCCTTCGAGGCTTGTAAGGAGCGTCTGCGTCCCATCCTGATGACAGTGGCCACGATGATTATCGGTATGATTCCGCTCGTGATCGAGGGTGGTGCCGGTGCCAACGGTAACCGTGCCCTGGCCCTGGGTGTCATCGGCGGTATGAGCGTTGGTACCATTGCCCTGCTCTTCGTTGTACCAGCCTTCTTCATCGTGTTCCAGAAGATGCACGAGAAATTCCAGGGCAAAGAAGTCGTAGAAGTCGCAAACAGCTAATGTATATAAAGACCACGAATTACACGAATTAAACGAATTTTCTATGCAGAGAAAGAAAGCACAAAAAAAAGAATTAGTGTAATTCGTGAAATTCGTGGTCGTAAAAAGAATAATGTATGAAGATGAAAAAAGTAGTTTTAATATTGTTCGCGGGTCTGATGCTGTCGGGCTGCGGCTTATATAATAATTATGAGAAGACGGTGCAGGAGCCGGCAGACGTGTTCGGTAGCACCCTCGACATCCCGACGGCCGTAAGCGAAACGTCCATCGCCGACCTGTCGTGGCGTGAGTTCTTCACCGACCCCCTGTTGCAGCAGCTCATCGAGCAGGCGCTGGCCAACAATACCGATCTGAACACCGCCCGCATCAATGTTGAGAAGAGTGAGATATCGCTGAAGACCAGTAAACTGGCTTTCCTGCCGTCGGTCTTCTTCTCTCCGCAGGGCTCGTTCAGCAAGTTCGGCAGCGAGTCGTGGACGAAGAGCTATACCATTCCGTTGAATGTGTCTTGGGATGTCGATGTGTTCGGTTCTTTGAGGAATAAGAAGCGCGCCGCCAAGGCCGCCCTGCTGCAGGCACAGATGGTCGAGGAGTCCACACGCTCCAACCTCATCAGTGCCGTGGCCCAGCAGTACTTCTATCTCCAGCTGCTCGACCGCGAGCTGGACATCCTGATGTCGACCGACAGTCTGTGGAAGGCCTCGTTGGATACACAACAGGCTCTCTACGAGAATGGTCAGGCCTACTCAACGGCCGTCAACCAGCAGGAGTCGTCGTGGCTCAACGTGAAAGTCCAGATAGTCGCCATCCGCCGCGCCATCCATGCCACAGAGAATGAGATCTGCAGCCTGCTCTGCATCACGCCGCAGCACATCGAGCGCTCCCATTGGGCAACAGGCGGACAATACCACTCGGCCACCGAAGGCCACCGTATGTTCGAGGAGCGGTTCTTGAAGATCGGCGTGCCTGCCATGATGCTCGAGCGCCGTCCCGACATCCGCCTGGCCAACTTCTTCATCGAGGAAGCCTTCTATAACGTGCAGGCCGCCCGCGCTGCCTTCTATCCCAGCATCACACTGACGGGCGAGGCCGGATGGTCTAACAATGGCGGATTCGTCAATCCCGGTAAACTGCTGCTGCAGTTCGTCGGCCAGCTCACGCAGCCGATCTTCGCCCGTGGTCAGATCAATGCCAACTACAAGACGGCTCAGCTGACGGAGGAGAACCTGAAGAAGAAGTATGTGCAGGCTGTCGTCGATGCCGGCAACCAAGTGAACGAGGCGATTGCCGACTGTCGGGCTGCCCGTGAGAGTCATGAGTACTACCATCGTCAGGTGGAGGTGCTGCACGAAGCCTATAACGGCACTCACGAACTGATGGACAACGGCAAGGCCGCATACCTCGAAGTGCTCACCGCTCAGGAGTCACTCCTCAGTGCCCAGCTCAATGAGGCTTCGAACATGTACAACGGCGCTCAGGCTCTTATATCCCTCTATATTGCCCTCGGCGGCGGCACGAAGTAGTTCGGTTCAAGATACCCGGAAACCTTTGGTGACGTCGTAGCCGAGTTGATCCTGTTCCTTCTCCTGTGGGTTGTTGGGAACAGGATTTTCTGTTTTTTCCAGATAGTGGCGGTAGGCCTCTTCGATCTCCTGCTGCTTCTCTTGTAACTTCTGGTTTGCTTTCTCCTTGACGTCGTCGAGGATGTCTTTCAGGTCCTGACGGGCTTCTGCCATATCCTTCTCGGATGAGTACATCTCTACCTCACTGAATTTCTTCAGTCCGGCGGCATACTCGCCATCGAGGCGTACCATACACTGCTGGTGGAGTGCCTTGACACCATTGTTGAGGAAGTCGCGGCGGTCTTTATTCACCTCGGGCATCGTGTAGAGCAGGTATTTCGTCTCATCACTATCTTCATCGAAAATGTCGTCCAGTCCCAAAACGCTGTTCATGTCCGGTTCTTCGTTGTCCAGTTTCTCTTTGTCGGCTTCCTCTTTCTGGCTATTCTCCTGGTTTTTCCTGTCCTCGTTTGTGTCCCTGATCTCGAGTTTGAACTCTGGATGGGCCTCGAAGACACCACGGATGATGTCTTGCATGTAGTTGGGGATGTTGGGGAAAATGGCCAGCTGGTATTCGTTGGGCATGCTGACATTGGCCACATCCTCAAGGTTTAGTTCCTGATGGCCTGTGTTGACGGTGACAGGGAGCAGGGCTACGGGGTCTGCCTTAACGCAGAGATTCTTGAAACGCAGGTCGAGCAGAGACAGGTAAGCACCCATCTTCTTCTGCGTGTCGTTGATATGCTTTATTAATAGGGTATTCATACTTAACTTTGAACTTTGAGCTTTGAACTTTGAACTTTGTGATTACTTTTCCTCCGGGGCATCCTCGGTCTGGAGCTTGGCGGAGAGTGAACCGCCGCCACCACCGCCTCCGGCAGCCATGCCGTCTTCGATGTTCGTAGACTTGAAGTGCGATTTGGCCTGGATATCGTCGCCGGTAATCTTCGGAGCCTTGAACTCGCCCTTGATCTCCGTCTTGGCGTTGACGGTGGTCTCGCCATAGAGCTGTGTCTTGCTGCCGCTGGCGGAGAAGTTGCCACCTTCGAGCTGTACGAGGGCCTTGCCGTCGCCCTGCTGGATCTCCAGCGTCTTGTCTGCAAAGGCACCGACCTCTTCGGATACCACCTGCACCTTCTTGCTCTTGACGTCCTTGGTCTTGGCGCCCACGAACATCTTCTCACTGACGAGCACCATCGTACTGCCGGCGGCGAGGGCAGAGTCGGCCTTGCTGTCCTTGTCCACATCCATCGTCTTCACTGCGACGGCCTTGGCATTGACGTTGATACTGCCGGTGGCCTTGCCTTCGGTATCGGTGGCGGCAAGATCCATCTTCTCGGCACGGACTGACACCTTGCCTTCGGCCGTGAGTGCCTTCTCCTTCTTCTCGCCGTTCTCCAGGTCGTAGTCGACGCTTTCGACGGTGACGGTCTTCGAGCGGAGGATGAAGTCGCCCTCAGCGGTATAGTTCGCCTTGGTGAGCGCACCTGTGTCGTCGACCTCGATGTTGGCAGAGTTCTCGGTGCTCACCTCGACGGTCTTGGCGCGGAGCTTGATGCGGCTGTCGGCGGTGAGTGCCTTCTCCTTGCGTTTCTTCTCGGCCACCTCGTAGTCGACACCCTCGATGGTGATGTTCTTCGAACGCAGCGTGAAGTCGCCGTCGGCGGTATAGGTGGCTGTAGTCAGCTCACCCTCCTCATACTTCTGGTCGGTCTCGCCGCCCGTGGCCACCTCGATGTTCATGGCCTTGATGTCGACCTTGCCTTTCTCCTTCAGCTTTCCTTCCTTTTCAATGGCGGCAATGCTGACATTATTGGCCATGACAGAGATGCCCGAGCCCTCGTTGTCGCGCAGATTGCCCTCACCGTCGGCAGAGACGAGGCTAATGTTCTCGCCCGTGACCGTCACGGAGGCGCCTGTGGACTTCTGCTTGAAGTCATCGCCCTTGATGACGGCGTCCTTCTGGGCCTTGTAGCTCTTCACCAGACGATTGGCCTCCGCGAGCTGTGAGAGCACCTCGCAATAGCCGTAGAGATTAGTCGATATGCAGGATGACATCTCACGGATCTGACGGTCGAGTTCCATGATGTCGGGTGCATTGGTGCGCACATCTGTATAGTCTTCGCTCAGTTTTTCCTTCTCCTCGATGAGTTTTTCTATGTCCTTGAAGGATTCCTTCAGACCTTTCTTCTGTTCATTCGCCAACTCCTTCAGTGCCTTTTGGCTCTCTTCGGCGTCCTTCACGGTCTCTTCGAGTAGTGCCTCACGGCTTTCGGCAGTCATGGCGGCCTCTATCTCAAGTGTCTGATCGGCATGAATGTGCACACCACTATTGCCCGCCGGAACAGCAGTTGGAGAGAAGGCTTCGAGGACATCATCGCTTTGGATGATGATGTTGCGTGCCTGACTGACCACCTCGGAACGGTTGTATACCACATGCTCGTTGCCGTCAACACCGGGGTCTTCGGCAATCTGTCGGATGCCGGCAGCACGTGTCTCCACAGTACCGCCCTCACCGGCAGCCTGCAGCCCCACGTCGGTGCCACGGATAATGATAGTAGAGCCGCCAGCAAAGAGGGTGCCGTCGCGGTCGACGTTACCGATGACAATCTCCGGGGCTGACAGTACCAACCGATTATCATCGCGCACATAGCGCCCCTTTTGCATCTCGGCCACAACCTCAAGTTTCATCTTCTGAACGTCAGACTTGCACTGACGGATCTCCTCCAGGTCTTTCTCAACACTGTCAGCGAAGTTTGACAGAATCTTTTCCCAATCATTGAAGATATAATCCATAGTCTTTACTTTTTTACCTCATATTCCAAAGTATCCATTTCAGATGTCTCATCGTGCCTTGATTGGCATCGGTCTCACGGTGTACGCCCTCACCCTCGAAGCTGTGGGTAGCATCTTCCTGGTCAGAGAAGAGAATCTGTCCATTGAGGTCAGAATCCCATACCTGCTTGTCCTTGAGCCCTGCGAAGTTAGCTTTTGCCTTATCGATGACTAACTTGATGGTATTCTCCCACAGTCCGCGCAAGAGGGAGTTCTGCTGCTTGTTGTCAATCACATCTACCTGACGCCTCCACCAGTAGTCCACATTCAACTGGATATAGTTGGGGTCGGTGACCTCATTCAGCTTATAGCCGATGTCGAGGTGCTTCAATCCGGGCACTATCGTATTCTCCGGTGCCTGTGACACATTATAAAGGTACACGAGCATGAGAGTGCGCTTGAAACGTTTTTTATTGCTGAGTATGAACGGATCCTTGGGGTCATTAGCGTAAAAAATATCATTATCAGAATGTTCCTTAAATGTTTTGGACCATGAGCTGTACTGATCATCTGCCCATCCAGTAGTTAAGGTATCCATTAATACCCCGTCCAACCATGCGAAATTATCAATAGGCATAGGATCTATGATCTGGTTGGAACTGCGATATGCCATATGGTTTACAAATTTGTCCTGCATGCAATGTTTCAGATACGCGACGGTAGCGTTGTAGTAGGCTGTGGCAAAAGGCTTCAGAAGTTCATATATGGCATCATCGCCTTCGATCTTTTTGTTTTTTCGGAAGACGAATGCATGAAATTTCCCATTATACTTGTCTATCTTTAGTGAGGATTCCTTTGCATGGCTATTAACATCGTCTTTGGCAATCGTGAGGATATTGACAGCCTTCTTATCTTCCATCAACTTGCCTGCTTCATTATCGTACTTCCTTCTGGTTCTTATGAAGGTCACCATGAGTTTGTCATAGGTGTTAAAATATTCGTTGACTTTCGTACTGATATGCTGTACACGATCGCGCAAGGCGAGGAAGAACTCCTGTTCCTTCAACTCATCAGGCATCTTCTCATACTTTTTACGTCTGACTAAAGCATGTCCAAGACCTGCCTCGAGCTTTAGGAACTTTCTCGATTTCAGCAGCATAGTGCCGTCGACGGGCCGCACATAAACCTCGATGACATGGCGGATGAGCGAGAGGTCTACGACCGATGTGACGAACATATCCGTCAGTGCTCCTGCCGTGCCGTGGACGATGGCCTTGCCAATCGTTGCACAAAGGGTCTTTTTCGTTGGAGAGTCGCCATAGTCCGGTACCGGCAGGTTCGTGCCGGAGTTCATGGTGATCTTGTTGCCCGCCTCCAGCGTGATGTTCTTGCCCTTGATGGTGACATTGCCGTTGGGCGCACTGATGGTGATACCCGAGAAGGCGTTGATGTCGACAGTTCCCAACGGCGACTTGATGCTGATGGCGCGCTTGTGGGTGAGCATCTCAATCTCATAGACACCGTAGCGGTCGCCGATGTGTATGCCGCCGTTCAGGTCCTTAGAGTTCTTCCCTATGCTGTTCATTCCTAACATGGCTCCGTACATACCGAGTCCGGGTGAGATGGCGTTGGTGATGAATCCGGAGCCGCCGGCGGGGTCGGTGAATGTGATGTGGTGTCCGTTGGGCGACACCATCGCCATCGAGACGTTCTCCCACTGGCTCTCGGGATTGTAGCGCCGCTGAATCAGTTCGTGCGGCTCCAGTACATTCTTCGAGAACAGGCTGCCCAAGACGTAGGGGCGCTCGATATTGCCGTTGTCGTAGTCGACCAGCACCTCGTCGCCGATGCGTGGTCTGAAGTAGGTGCCGCCACCAGGAGTGGCCATGGGCGTGGCTACGCGGATCCACGGTGTCGACAGGGCTTTCAGGAATGCTTTCAGGATGTTGTCCACGTCCTCTGCTTTTTCCTTGGCTTCGTCGAGTTCATTCTTCTTTTCCGTCACCTTTTCGTTGGCGGTATTCTCCTTGTTCTTGGTGTCCTCTATGTTGGCGCTGAGTCGTATCAGCACGGGGTTGTCCTTGTCGATATAGTCCGCCTTGTCCTTGCCAGTTTTGCCGTCGAGCTTGTCGTTGTGGGCGGCCTGATAGTCCCTAAGCTCGACTTCTGCCTTCTTAATGTCGGTATTCAACTGTTCCTTCTTGTCGTCGATAGCGTCGATCTGGGCTTGTATCAGCACGAGTTTCGCCTTCTCGGCTTCCAGTTCCACCTGCTGCTCCTCGGTAGGATTTTCGATGGCCTCCATATCCTTGATAAGCGCCTCCTTCTGCGTCTTCTCTGTCTCTAATGCCGTCTTTTGGGTGTTGAGGTCTTCGAGCTCGTCGTACAGCTGGTTGACACCGTTCTGCTTCTCCATGAGGATGGCCGTGCGCTGGTCAATAGACAAAGCCAGGAACGCCAGAATGTCATCGTATTCCTTTTGGAGGGCGGTGTATAAGCTGAGCAGCTGGTCTTTCGTCACCACGGCATCGTTATACGCCTTCGTGGCCTCTTCCATCTTCAGGTGCGACGCCTCGCTCTTCTTCTTCATGGCGGTCACCTCAGCCTTGGTCTGCCAGGGGTACATCACCCGCACGCGGCCTTGGTACTTCGGGTCGTCGTTGTCGGTGACGAAGGCCGTCTGTGCCCCGCTCCTGCGGAAGGCGGGCGTGGGGAGTAGGGGCGGCACGAACTTCTCCTTGGTGTCTTCCGTATAGCTGGGTATGGCGTAGATCTTCTGCGAGCGGCGGTCGGAGTAGATATCCGAGGCCGTCGCGCCATACCTGTCGTAGTCCGTGTCCCACGCCTCTTCCGACACCTCCTGCACCTGGATCACCGTGTAGGTGTCGTTGAGCCCTGTCACCTTGATCTTCTGGCCGAGCCTCACGTCGGCATAGTTCGTGCCCATGTCGATGCAGATGGTGTGGCGTTGCTGCTCCTCCTGGTGCTTGTGTATCTTGCTCCAGGCGTCGAGCGTCATCCATCCCGCAGCGTTTAGCGTGCCGAACTGCGTCACGTTCGTGCCATCGCTCTGGTCTGTTAATTCGTCCCAGGGTGTGATGTGGTTCTCGTTTTTGTCAGCGTTGCCGCCGCCGGTCATCAGCAGGATAGCCGCAATCTTCGCGCGATCCACGGCCTCGTCGACGAGGATGGAGTTCACGACACTCAAAAGCAGACCGATATACCATTCCGTCGTCTCGTTCTTCAAGAATGTCTTGGCGATGGGGAGCAGCCTGGCCATGGCAACGTCTGAGGCAGAGATACAGAAGTCGAGGGCTTTCTTCTCGCGGTGCAGGCTGGTGAACTTGTCCTTTACCAGCGGGAAGATATATTCGTCGTTCACCGCCTCTGCGTTGTAGTGCAGTTCACCGTTCTCAGGGAAGGCATCGTCGGGGAATCCGCTACCGGCCTTCTTCACCGGTGTATGATTCAGGTGCTTCACGGTGCCGTTACCGTCCTTTGCGCTATCGCGGCGGTAGAAACTCACGTCGAGCGGAGCGTCGCTCGAGTCCTGGATGGTCACGGCGTAGAAGTTGCCGATGGTTATCGCTGTCGAGTCGGGCAATCCTATGGTCAGTTTGCCGTTCTCGAAATAGAGGAATTCGCCATAGCGGTTAGCCGAACGCGCCAGGAAGTCGTAGAATGACTCGTTGTACTGTACGAGGTAGGGATGTATGAACTCTGCTGCCGTCCCGTTATTGTTGTACGTCAGGAATCGCAGGTTGCTTGCTACCGTGTCCGTGGCGATGATGGGTGTGAGGTCGTCAGCCTGCATGCCGAACGTCTTACACTCACTCTTCAGGATGCCCGAGCCCAGTTTCCTGGCCACGTAAGCCTTGCTGTATTTGTTCAGCGTCATCAGCTTGTCCATGCTGAAGATGTCCAGTTTCACCGACATCACGATGGTGTTGTTCTCCCGTTTTAACTGGGGGAAGAGCTCATACACATAACAGTTCTCCGCCACAGTGAAAGTATTGCCATAGTCGGTTGTTTTCGTGGTGTCCTCCTCCCGGTTGACGTGGATAATCTCTACCTTCACCTGTCTCTTCAGCAGCAGCGCCTCCACGTCGTCCGTCGACGGCGCCTGGATGGTGGAGGTGGTCGTTCCCGTTCCGGTAGAGGTTCCGCTAGTCGTCTGTTCCAGGAAGTCGAACTCCGCCTCTATCTTTGTGGGTTGGTAGATGCGGCGGTTGATCTTAATACCTTTGAAGGTCAGGTAATACGCTTTTTTGTTGTCGTCGGTAAACGTGGCCTGCACTCCCTGTTCCAGTTTCAGTTCCGACAGCTTGGTGCCCGGGTCTGAGATATTGTTGCCGAAAGTCAGCCTGTAGATGAATTTAGCCTCCTTCACAATGTTGGCGTTATTATTGCCAGTTGATGCTGTTGTTGATGCCATATTATTTAAGATTTACAAATTCTTCACTCTTCATTTTTCACTCTTCACTCCTCTTCGATAGTCCACTTATCAGGGATGCCGCTGTCGTTTCTGGGCCAATCGACACCTGCTGCCTTAACGAAGATACAAGAGGTTTTGCTAGGTGTTCCTTTCAGCCAATTATTGGTACATTTACTGGCTGAGATGTCGGTGGCTAAGCACTTTAAATAATTCATATTGGTGCAGCCGTTGAACATATCATAGTAGCACTGCTTCCTCAGCACGGTGGCTGGAAGCACGAGGTCCTTGCCATCTGCGTGGTAGATAGTTGTATTGCCTTTGAATAGATTCTGGAAGGTATATGCGTATGGAAGTTCCGTCATTGTAGCGAAGTTGTCCTTGTTCAGCAGGCTCATGATGTTGCCATATATGTAGCATTTTGCATTGCATTTGATCTGCATAAATTGGCTGGAATTAGAATTGCCTATTGTAGCCTGCGTGCCACGGAATCTGACGATATCGCCATTCTTGATGGAGATCTGTTGGTTACTCTTATAGGTTTTCCACTCACCACCGTTCTTACTATACTCCATGTCGCCGCTTTCTATCGCCCACACAGAACCGCTATTACTGTCGAAACACTCAAAGGTCAGTGGATCTGTATAGGCTCTGGGCTCTTTCTGCATCTTTGCCGTGATACGGTAGAACTTGCCGTCGGCAAAGGTCTTGGTTCCGGCGGTAGTATAGGTATATATGTCTTTGTCGTCGGTAGCAGTAAGCGTCACAACGGCATTGTTGATTCCGCTAAGGGCGGCGTATAAGTCATTGGTTGCGCCTGTCGGAGTGATGGTGATGGAACCTGGTGAAGTGCCATTCTGTAGCAGTCCGTTGGCCTCGATAGTCAGGTTTTTTACCGGCAAGTCGGAATTATCCGTTTTTTTTAGCGTAAATCTGACGATGGACTGTAAGTTGGTAAAACGGGCATCGGTGGCCGAGACAAATGAGTCGTTGGCATAATTCACAGTCACCGTTGCCGTCGCATAGTCGTAGTTAGAAGCAATATCGTTTAGGGTGCCCTTCTGTCCGGTATAGTCCCTTCCTGTTCGTGGGAAGACGAGAGTCAGTTGGTCACCTCTTTTGACGGGGCTGATAAGTGTAGCTTTGAGTTTTGTCTGGTAAGAGCCGTACGATGTGGGCGTCATCGTACCGAGTACTGCATTATTGGAAGAGGACAGAATGGTCACTTGGTCGCCCTCGCTCCAGATGGCGTTGATGGCGTTGTTCTCGGATGGTTTCAGCCCACGGGTATCCGGAGTTGCATTGCTCTTTGTGGCATCGATGATCAGCGTACAGCCCTTATCCGGGAGAATGTCCTCCCGGATAAGGTCGCTGCTGCATGCTGTCCATGCAATAACCGCTAACAGCAATAGGATATTACTCCCAAATCTCCTCACCGCCATCAAGGTAGGCGTCACGTTCGGTATAGGTATCGTCTTGCAACCTCATCGTGACTTTGTACTTCTTGAATGTGCCCTTGGTAAGGGTGACGTTTGAC
>JAEEGG010016126.1_pt1 | contig 15558 bp, 6 predicted proteins | sample 9134161 | NCBI WGS metagenome assembly JAEEGG01 (sample SAMN16246543, study PRJNA631951) | gut metagenome | biome: gut microbiome; feature: rumen; material: CR-attached | host: Bos | place: Iran: Karaj | collected 2018-10
AGTCCAGAAAGAACATCAAACGACACCTTAGACGAGCAAAATCAAGCGATTTTGATAAAAATACCTGAAGCAGTGTTGAAATATGCAAATGAAGAAAACATACAGAGTCGAGAAGCAAATGATTATTTTATTATAGCTGGTCAGAAAATTAGTTCAACAGAAATTAACACATCAATGTTAAACACAGGAAATCTAAACCCGCTATTTAGTACAAAATTCATATTATGGTATATCATGAACCCGCTTTATAAAAAGAATTCTTCAAAACTATCCGGAGTTTTCTGTGCAATTTTTGAACCAAGGCCTATATTGGATTTTTACTATAAGAAATCATACTTAGCCCAAAAAGGTTTTTGTGAGCAATCCGATAATTATGAAATTAATTATTCATTTTTACCCATAGAAGAAAGCGGAAATTCAGAAATTTGGTCTGGCAGCGGTAAAATTTCCCAAGAAGACAAAGATATATCATTAAACTATTCTCAATCAGGCCAATTACATTTTAAAAATAAAACTATAATAACAAAACTTAATCAAAAAGTTCCTCACATAGCTGTAGCTGTAATAAAGGAAATAAACCAATATAATGAGAAAGACTTTATAATCAAAACTGTTCTAGGTATCTTTTTCTATCTTTTATTAATAGTTTATTTTTCTAATAAACTGCTAGATACTATTTTTGTAGAACCTGTAATGCTATTAGCTTCAACAGCGGACTCAATAGCGAAAGGCGGAGAAGAATGGAACACTGTTATTAAAAGCGGCGACGAATTTGAAGATTTGAACAACAATTTAAAAAATCTAGTAACTGGTCTAAGGGAAAGAAATATTTTAAAAACATACGTTTCAGAAGATGCTTTTTCTGATATAGAAGAAAGTGAAAGTCTAAAACTATCTCCAGGCGGTGAATATATGGAGGCTACAATAGTTTTTTCTGCATTAAAAGATTATGACAAACTAAGCCAGCAAAAAACCCCGCAAGAATCTATCCAGCTAATGAGTCGTTTTATGTCTATTGCAGAAGAAGTTACAAAAAAATATGGCGGTAGTATTGATAAGATTATCGGAGATACAATAATGTTAGTTTTCAGGCATAATCCTGCTCTAGCATCTCATGGTCTAAGAGCTACTCAAGCATCTTTAGAACTAGTAAGAGAAGTAAAAACAAAAGAAGATATGCAGCTTTATACCGGCATTTCTTCCGGGAAAGTAATATCAGGGAAAATTGGCTCTTATTCAGGAAAGCTTGATTTTACCGTTATAGGAAATCCTGTAAATTCTGCTGCCAGATTCAAAACAGAATCAAAAAATGGAACAGAACAAACAGGAATTATTATATCAGGCACAACCATTAGGCTTACCAAAGGAAAAGCAAGAGTCAAGTTCCTTCGAAGAGTTGCCATCAAAGGAAAATCACGCAAGTATAATATATATGAACTTATAGCAATAAGAGATTAAAATCCTGTATCTATCTCTAGGTGACTGCCATTACGATTTTTGGTTACTTTTATCTGGGCAGGAATATTAGCAATTAGTTCTTCTCTATGGCTTATCAATCCAACAAGTTTGTTATTGCTAGAAAGATTCTTCAAAACTTCGATTACCATATCATTAGAATTATTATCTAATGAACCAAAACCTTCGTCAATAAATAATGCATCCATCTGAATACCGCCAAGATTGTTTGAAATAGTATCAGATAAACCTAGAGCAAGACTGAGAGATGCCTTAAAGCTTTCTCCTCCAGACAAACTGCCTACTGGTCTGATTTTACCAGTAAAATTATCAATTACATCCAAGTCTAGAATAGTATTACTTTTCTTTTCATTAAGATTGTTATGTCTAACAAGTTCGAATCTACCATCTGTCATTGGCTTTAAACGATTGTTTGCAGCATTGATAATTCCTTGGAACCCTGACATCTGAACATATTGTTCTAATGTAATTTTGGCGTTTCCAGAAATCTGACCTGCTGTAAGTTCATATAAACGATTATAGATTCCCCAAAGCCTTAAATTATTTTCGCAATCATCTTTCTGATTGGAAATATTTTCTCTAATTTCTGTATTAGCAACTAGTCTGGCCTTTATTTCGCCTAAGTGATCTCTCATTTCTTCAACAAGAAGTTTATTAGATTTAACTTCTGTCTCTAAGGCTTCTATATCTATTATTTTTTTGCCTTCAGCGTCTTTTTGAGCAAGTTTCAAGCCATCTTCATTAACCTTAACCTGAGTCTGATAATCATTTATATCTTGTTGATATTCTTCGATACTTTCTTCGCCCTTTTCATATTCTTCGTAAGTTTCAAAATTATCAAAGCCATTTGCCCTCAAAGCTGCTTCACAGTTTGTTTTTAATTGTTTAATTTCATTTTCATCAGATGCAAGATTAACGCTCAAAGTATTAATTTCAGCCGTTAGACTAGTGAATTTTGTCTTTGCTGTATCCATATCTTTTTCAGCTTTTTCGATATTTTGAGCTATTTCTTTTGCTTGTTTTTCTGCTTTCTGTTGTTCATTTTTAGCATATTTTAAAGACTTAAATTCCAGCTCAGAAAGTTCTTTAAACATAGTATTGGCTTCTGTAAAAGCCTTGGCATGTTTCTCTCTGTTAAAAGCATTTAATTCTTTTCTAGCTTTAAGTTCTTCGGATTCAGCCCCTCTGGCATTCTCTAGTTCAATTTCAGCAATACTCAATTCTGAACATGCTTTTTTTGCATCATTCTTTTCTTTATTAACATGAACCTGCATATCAAACACATTAGCTAGAGTTTTCTCTGCGATCTTATGCAAGGTTTCTAAGTCTTCTTTTTCATAGTCTATTTTCGGAAGAAGTTCATCTGACAAAGTATCAAGAATTGCGTTTCTCAAATGATTACTTTGTGAAGCAAACCTGCCCTTTAATTCTTCAGCAGCAATCATAGCCTCATCTTTTAGTTTCTTAGCCTTATCTTCATCTGCTTTGTACTGTTTTAATTCTTCGTCACTAACGACTTCATCTGATAAAGTTGCAAGTTTGGGGTGATGTTTAGAACCGCAAACAGGGCATTCATCGCCATCTTTCAGGTTCTGTGCCAACAATCCTGCTCTGCAATCATCCATAACCTTTTCAGCATGAATTCGAATAGATTCCTTCTCAGAATATTCCTGTTGTTTTTTCAGATAATAATTCTGTTTTTTCGTCAAATCAGACATTATGGTTGAAAATTCTTTAAAATCACTATTTATAAGTTTACCTAAGGTATCCTTGAGCCTTGCAACATTTTTGCTTTTAGCATCTAGTGCGGTAAATTCTGTAGGTTTATTCTTGTATTTTTCAATAGTAGCGCTGAGATTTTTTATTTTTTCCGTTAGTATCTTTTCACTTTTTTCTAATTCCTCTTTTTCAGTAATTAGAGCTTTTTCTTCTTTTTTCAAAGAGTCTAAAGTTTTTATCAATTCATCTCTTTGCTGATATTTAACAAAATCAGCTTTTATCTTTTCGGAACGAATAGCAAGTTTTTCCCCATCAATCTTAGCTGCCATTTTTTCATTTAAATCAGCTTCTTTATCTTTCAAAGTTTTTTCGGCTTTGATTTGTTCAGCGATTTTCTTTTCTATGATGGATTTTTGTTTTTTAGAATATTCTAGTTTTTCATAATACTTGTCATAAACAGGTTTTATAAATCTAGTTGCAGCAATCATAAGCTTTAAATCTGTTTTAAGTTTATCGATTTTTGACTTTCTATTTGCCAATTCATTTTTTTGTTTTAAGAAATCTTCAAGACGTTTTATATAATTGTTGTTTGTTATGGCATTTGTTAAAGCAGTATTGTTTTTCTCATAATTATTCTGAGCTTTTTTAAGTTTTTCTGATATTGATTCGTAATTGCCTTTATCTTCTGAAATGATTTTACCAGTAATATCCAGCATTTCATCAATATTCCAAACATTTTTTCCAGAAATAGCCTTATTTTTTAAATCCTCTAAATATTCATAATAATCTGAGTCTTCAGCTGTTTTAAATCCATTAAAATACTGAATAATACTTTTGCTGTTATCTGTATATGCAAATAAATATCTATCTTTTTTGTCTTTTAGTTTACTACTCAAATTTTTGTATGCATCTGTAACGAAAATCGAACGTAAAATTTCAGTTCTTTCTTCTGTGCTAGCCTGCAATAATTCACGAAATTCTCCTTGAGCAATCATGACAATCTGTTTAAACTGCTCAAAAGAAATTTGTAGTATTTCTTTAATTTTTTCATTAACTTCAGAAAGTTTAGAAACAGGATCTTTATCTTGATTTAAGTAATATAAAGTAGCACTTTCCTGCACAGTCAAATAATCACTACTGCCTGACTTGCCTTTTTTCTTTTTAAGTCTTTCCTGAGCAGGTTCCCTATGAATTTTATATTCTTTTCCCTGATGTGAAAAGATAAATTCAACATAAGTAGTATCTGTTTCCTGAGCAAAACCGCTTCTAAGATTCTTTGTATCTCTATATTCCCCACTGGTTTTACCAAAAAGAGCGAAACAAATAGCATCAAATATAGTTGTCTTTCCTGCACCAGTATCGCCAGAAATCAGAAACAACCCTTTATCTTCAAATACTTCAAATTTTATTTCAGGAGTCAGACCTGCATAAGGTCCAAAAGCATTCATAATAAGTTTAATAGGCTTCATCTTCAACACCAACCTCTCTAGCTGTTTCAAGCATTATTTTTAATTCTTCTTCAGAGATATCTGTATTATATTTCTGTTTGTAAAAATCAGAGATTATTTCTTTAAAGCTTTTTATCTGTGAAATTGGTTTTAAATCAACTTCTTCAGCCTTTTTTGTGCGAGAATTTTCAAAATCTACTTTCATTAAATTTGGGTAATAAGTTCTGATAGTTTTTGCAGGATCCAACATCACTTCTTCATCAGTAAGAGTGACATAAATAAAATCATCCTGACCAATAATATTATGGGAATCTAAGAGCTGATTTAATCTGCCCTTTAAGTGCCTCATATCTCTAAGTGGCTTCAACTCAATTAAATCGACATCTACATTTCCCTTTTCACCCAAAGTAATAATAGGAACAGACTTAGTGTTAGCTACTTCACTTAAAGAATATTTTAGCGGTGAGCCAGAATATCTGATTGTATCACGTTCTAGGCCCTGAGGAGAATGAATATGACCTAATGCTACATAATCAAAATCATCAAAACTCTCCGAATTAATTTTCTCTATAGTTCCGACACATTTGACAGCAAGAGATTCAGAGCCACCTAAGTCTGGATCTGAAGATTTCCCTGAAACATATTGATGAGCCAAAATAATATTTCTTTCTGCTTTATTGATTTCTGTATTTTTTAAGACAACTTTAACAGCATCATTATAGGTATTAATTTCTTCATCTTTATATATTTCTTTAACAAGAGAAGATTTAATAAAAGGCATCATAAAAATATTAATATTACCGTATTCATCTTTTAAAATCTGTTTTTGAAGTTTTCCGTTATATTTAGAAAAAATAAAAACACCACTTCTTTCGAATAAGGAACTGCCAAAGTTCAATCTTTCGTCAGAATCGTGATTTCCACTGATTATAAAAGTTTTTACATCTCTAGCAACAAGTTCATTCAAGAAATAGTCAAGCAAAGCTACTGCTTCTTCTCTAGGAGTAGATTTATCATAGATATCACCTGCCAACAAAGCAGCATCAATATTGTTACTGTCTATGATTTCTAAAATTTGATTCAAAATAAATCTTTGATCTTCTAGTAAATCAAATTCATTAACTCTTCTTCCCAAATGTAAATCACCGAGATGGATAAACTTCATCTGAGCACTCCAATTTTTTAAATTTAACTAACTTTCTTAATCTATCAATCACAAACCACATCTTATTTTATAAATATAAGTTGCTAAATTCAATATCATTCAAAAATTTTAGTAGTTATTGTAATTGGTTTTTGTTGTAATTATTGTAGTTGGTTTTTGTTGTACCATCTTCCATCTTATTTATTTCTTCAAAATAAAAGTAAGACTTTTTATTAACCTCATGTTATACTGACCTTATAGAAAAGGAAAATAAAGCTTATGATGTACTGGTTAATTGGAATTATTGCACTCTTTGCATTGACATTCTATTTATACTTTGGTCATTATGCAATGTCACTCTTTTATCAATGCATGAAACATGATGTTAGAATCAGTTATTGGGAACTGGCACTCATGAAAAAAAGGGGAGTTCCTATAAACGACTATCTTAGAACAGCAATTAAGCTAAAAGAAAAAGGTATTGATGTAAAAATAAAAGACTTGGAACTGCATGCTAAATCAGGCGGAAGAATAGCTAATGTTGTAGAACTTTTATTAAAGGCAAAAAGGAATAAAATAGAGCTTACCTATCATCAAGCCGCAATAATGGATTTAGAAGAGGTTGCCAAACATAGAAAGAGTTCAGATAATAATCAGACCGAAAATACATCTGAAGAAAATTCAGACACAACACAAAATCAGACTGATTCAGAAACTCAACAAGAATCTAATAACGAAACAACAACACCCAGCGAAGGTGAAAAATAATAGTTGTGACTAGCTTTTAAAACTAATCACAACTATTTACAATATTAAATAAGAGAACGAATCAACGTTTCTTTAGAGCCTGGTAAATAATCCATCGGAGGGATTTCTGGCATTACATAGCAACCCGGTCTTTGTTTAACAATAGCACGAGCACAGGCAACCATAATCTGACCAGTTAATGCAGGATTATTGATACACATTTCAAACTTAAATCTCTGACTTTGAGTGCTGCCAGAGACGCCTTTTCTTTCCATCAATACGCCATGTCCCATGTCTTTGCATTCATCAATACTTTCAACTGGGATAACATGTAATTCATCATGAGCGAAATAAGAATCGGCTTTTAATTCGTCATAAATCTTTTCAGCAGTATAGCCTTTTTCTAATTCCACATAAACCATACGGCTATGAATTCCAGCGCCACAAGGGATTGTCATAGATAAAGCATTTTTAACACCCTTTTTTGAACGAGCAACAACAGAGTGTCCCATGCTCATACCTGGTCCGAAATTAGTATAAGTAAGACCTTTTGGAGCCATAGCCATCATAAGTGTACGAACGACAGAATCTGAACCTGGATCCCAACCGGCAGCAGTTACAGCAGCAACTTTATGTTTCTTTGATAATTCATCAAGTTTTTCATGCAAATCATAAATATCTGTATGAATATCAAAACAATCTACAGTGTATATACCTTTTGCCAGATATTTTGGAGCCAGTTCTGGAACCATTCTTGATGGACCGCAGAGAATTGCAACATCAACTTTACCCAATTCATCAATATCTGATACAACTTTAACATCTGAAAGTTCTGATGGCTTATTTTTTAAAGACTTAGCGCGTCTTACTACTCCAGCTAATTCCATATCAGGAGAAGCTTTAACAGCTTCAACAGTAAATTTACCAACATTACCATAGCATATTACAGCTATTCTGAGTTTTTTCATATATCCTCCTTAAAATGTAAACTCAAAATAGCACAACAAAAAATAATGTACAAGAAAAATAATGTAAAGATTTATAAACAAATGCCTGTATCTCTTTTGATAACAGTCTTACAAGCAAATTCAAAAGCTTCTTGATTTGCAACTATGGTTACACTCTCCTTAGCTCTTGTGACTGCAGTATAGATAATCTGGTTCGTTAAAAGAGGATGGCCAGCTTTTTTAGGCAAAAACATCAAAACATGATTATATTCAGAACCTTGAGATTTATGAATGGTTATTCCGAAAGCATTATCAAAAGCATCTACCGGTATTATCGAAAGTGGATAAAACAGATATCTATTCTTTTTAATCATCAAATATGGTCTGCCTTCTGATGAAAAAACTATAATTCCAGTATCACCGTTATACAGCTTATACATAGCTTGGTTTCTAGTAATCATGACAAGTTGTCCAGCAAAATAATTAGAATCAAATTTTTTACTATTAGTAATTAAACTTTTAATAAAGAATTTATTAATTTCTGCTAATCCGATTATTCCTTTCTTTTCAGCACAAAGAACTTTTGATTTTAAAGACATTTCCCATAGTAAATCTCTATTATTTTGTTGGATTTCATCAGGTTCTTCGTTTAATGGATCAATATTTTCTGCTAGAGAGCATAATGAATTTCCTTTTAAGAAAAAGAATGTATTTATCCATTTTGTTAATAATTCATTTCGCTTATTTAATTCATCAGAATAACTTTTACTATTTTCGTTAATTATTTGTATAAATTCTATTAAATTAAGTTTTTTATATTCCTTAGTAACAAGGTCTAATTCTAATTTCCAATAGTCTTTTTTATTATCAAAAAGAGTAAATTTATAATCACCAATATTATGAGATTCCTTAGCTTTCTGAATTGAATTTTTAAGTTTCCCTATTTCAGATTTTTCGTCAAATCTCATTGTATTAACTAATTTAACCACATTCTGATTTCCAGGAGCATTTAACAATTCACCTAATACAGCTCCAGCTTCAACAGATGGAAGTTGGTCAACATCACCTAGGATAAAAATTCTAGAACTATCTGGTAATGCTTGTAAAAAGGAAGCAAACAACGAAATATCTATCATACTAGCTTCGTCAATTACAAAAATAGAGTTTTCTTTAAACTGGTTTTCGCTGTTATATGTAAATTTGCCTGTTCCAGCATTATATTTTAATAGTCTATGAAGAGTAAAGCTCTCTATTTGCTGCAATTTCTGTTTAATTAATTTTTCATCATCAGAAGTAGGATTAATATTTTTTATATTGTTTTCTAAGCTTTCAAGGACTCTATCCGCTGCCTTACCACTTGGAGCTGCCAAATAAATGTTTTTATTTATATTTACCTTTTCAGTTAAAAGGAACCAGAGAATATAGAGAACTACAGTCGTTTTACCAGTCCCTGGTCCACCAGTAATAATAAGATTTTCTGTCTGTCCAATATTTACAGCATTTAATTGTTCTTTATTTAATTCAAATTTATTATTTTTATTATTAATAACAGTTATTTTTTCAATATCTTTATTAGTAATTGCCTTGCCATTAATAATTTTTGTAGGTATAAACAAGTGTTGAAATCTGTCTTCTATTATTAATTTAGCTTCATAATATTTATTGGCAAATAAATAGTTAATACCATCCTGTTGGTTAATTACAAAAAGCTTTTCATCTTTATCAACCAAATTCAAATATTGGTTAGATAATAAATCTTTTATTCCTTTTTCAAATATATTTTTAAAATCTTTGTAAGAAAAAGCTATTTTATTAATTAAAGCATTATCTGAATCAGTTGATTCCGCCTGTATAACAAGACCGTTCCATTTAATCTTCCACTTTTCCAATAACATATCAGTATTCAGCGGAATACAAGTATTGCCATCCTCAAGCAAAGAAAAATAAATATATAGTATTTTTGTAGCTTCAATACTTAGATTTGATTCCAAGCTTTTTATTAATATATTTATTATTTTTTCGTAAATAGGTGAAATTGCTCTATAACATTCAAGTAGAGCATAGAATTCTTCAACTGTTCCGTCTATCTTTTTTTCTACATTATTTGAAATCATAAAACTACCCTCTCACTTTTTTATTAATTTAACAAGTTTGTTATAGCTCATATTCAAATCTTTAAAAGACTTCCATGTCTGAGCATATATACCGTTAGAATAATCTGCCTTACAGCCTCTAACAAAGACATAATAAATTCCACCAAAATGTTGTTTGAATATTTCTTCTTCACTAAGCCCGCCATAAAATAGTTTTAACCATTTTATAAGACAATATGAATAAAGCACACGCTGAACAGAATATCTTTCATTTACAACATTAGTCAGCATTTTTTTATTTGAATAAAACTCTTCATCTAATTTATCAGATTTCCAATCTAATATTGAAAAATAGTCATTCCCATTTATATCTTTTCTGACAAATAGTAAATCCATAAAACCTTTACAAATAGAATTAAATTTATTAACCAAGTCTTTATTGCTTGAATCCAAAAAGAATTCTACTTCAGCCTTTTTAACATCATCAGTTAAAGATTTAAGTTTGAAGAATTTTTCAGTTGCCGATACTCCTTGTATTTCAGGGAAATCAGCATTCAAAGTATTCCAGACATAATTAGTAGTTTGCTTTCGCCAATCATCTCTGCCTTTTATTGGCAAAGATTGCTTTATAAAATAATTATTTATAAGATTTTTAAGAACAGAATTATCGAAAGCTTCTGTTTCAGACCTTAGTTCACCAATTTCTCTAAAGTTAACAACTTCAAATATTTCATGAATTGCATTACCTAGTCTGGCTCCCTTTGGGTAATCCTCAACATAATATTCTTCAGACTTATTTTTGTAATACTTATTTGGTGCAAAAATAACAGAAGCCTTATTATCATAATCCTTGTATTTCTCTAAAAGAATAAAAGCATCATCTTCAGAAAGCTCATCACCACTTTCATCTTTATTAATTCGCTTGTCTATTACTATTTCATCATCCTCACCATCAGCCAGCAATTCTTTATTATTTCCTTTTATCTCATCAACTAGTGAAGAATAAGAATATTGATTTGTTTTTAAATCTTCCAAAGAATTTTGTAAATCATTTATTTGTTTTAAGGCTGTATTTTTAGACAGATTAGTATTTGTCTGAACCTGACTCTGACTGATTATATCTCTTACTTCTTTTTCATATTCAGAGGAATCACTGAATGCCTTTGACCAATCATTCTTTCTAGCAAAATCAGAAGCCTTCATTTTGGGTATAATTCTTCCTAAATAAGCAAAGAATCCTTTTCCCTTCCAACTATTTTTCGAAGTGTATTGAGGAAGAATCAATATGTATTGAGCTCTTGTATAAGCGACATATACCAATCTTTGCCATTCAAGGAATTCCTCATTTTTACTCTTATCTTTGGATTCTTTATCAAAACCAAGATATTTTTTATTATTTTGGCAAAATATATATGGACCTGGAGCACTCAAATTTGCCCCAATAAGAGTTCCCATCATTATTACGATTGGGAAAGCCAAACCTTTTGAAGAATGAATAGTCATAATAGGAACAGCATCATAATCATTAGCTCGAGCAATAAGCTCTCCTTCTGATTCCGTTTTCTCTGTTTTGGAAGCTAAGCCCTTTAAATGTTTGATTATTTCTTCTAATGTGACATTATGAGTAAAGAGGTATTCAAATATATAATTACCAATTTGCTTAATTTTAGTTATACTCAGCAAACCTTCATTATTATTGAAATATTTGTCAATCTCTGTATCTATATAAATTCTTTCTTGTAATTCTGCCCATTGACACTTTGCTGCTAAGGCTTTCCATTGTAAAATAGATTGCATTGGCTGTTTTGTCGGATTAGAGTATTCTTCTAACTCAATGTCATCTACCTTAACTCTGAAGAAATCAGATAGTAAAACCTGATTTAATATTTTTCTATTGGAAGAAGCAAAATCAGGGGCATCTATAGCCATCAGCAAAGAAATCCAATCAAGACATTCCTTTCCATCAAAAAGAGAAGAATCTTTATACCTATAAAAAGGCAAACCTATTTTTAGCATTTCTTTTTCGATAAAAGGCATTTCATTTCTTGCCCTTGCCAAAATAGCAAAGTCAGAAAATCTTACATTTCTCATTGTTTTTAAATTTTTATCATAAATCTGTAAACAGGTTTTGCCAGATTCATCATATTTACAGCATTCTATAATCTTTGATACAGCATATTTAGCAAAATTATGCTCATCAGATGGTTCTGCTATCCATAAAGGTTCTATCTCTTTTGAATTTAATAATGCAGGAATTTTTTTACGCCCTGAAGGAGGACATACAGACTTAACAAAAGCAGCATTTCCTTCTGCGAAAAAACCATCTTCAAAAATCTCATTACAAGCATTTATAAGAATATCTGAAGAGCGATTATTTTCTGAAAGAATTCTACCATTAGCTTCACCAATTTCTAAAATTGCTCGTTTATAAACATCAATTTCAGCTCCTTGAAAAGAAAAAATAGACTGTTTGGGATCGCCAACGACTACTATATTATTGGTTTCACTATCTAAAAAAACTTTTTTAAAAATATCCCACTGTTTTTGGTTAGTATCTTGAAATTCATCAATAATTGCATATCGATATTTTTCACGTAGTCTATAAAGCAGCGTTGAATCAGGTATTGAACAGACTTCATCATGAACATAATTAATCATATTAGAGAAGGTAATTAGATTATTCCTTTTTTTATAATCTTCCCAAACTTCTATAAGTTCATTAATATGATCTAAAATGAATATCTGAGATTCATTAGGAGTTTTTTCATTTATTTTTCTTACTTTTATTAATTCTAAGTTATCATATAAAATGCATTGTTTTGCTACATTTATACAATCTATTTTAAAAGAATCTATATCAAAATCTGAAATAATTTTAAAATCATCATAGTAAGCCCATTTATCACGAATAATCCAATCTATAACCTTTTCTATTTCTTCTTCATTAACCAGTTCTAAATTTAACGAAGATTTTGCTTCAAAATAATTATTACTTAAAATATTCTTACAAAATGAATGAATAGTAAATATAGGAGCATTACCTATATCCTGCAATGCTGTATAATAACCGGTAAAATTCTTATCATTATTTATACATTCTTCAATTCTAGTTCTAATACGGTCACGTAATTCTCCTGTAGCTTTCTCTGTGTAAGTAACAATAAGAATATTTGACAAAGAAATTCCGTTTTTTAACATTTTTGAAACAAGGAGCTCAATAGTATGAGTTTTACCTGTTCCAGCAGAGGCTTCAATATATAAATTCTGACCGATTTGAAAATCATTAATATTAAAATCTTTCATATTATTAGCCTCTTATTTCTTACAAATTAGTTTAATTAATTCAGGAATAAAGAATTCTAATTGCTTTTCTTTCTCATTATTCCAATCATCAACAAATGAATTTTCTTCAAAACCAGAAACTTTACTTATTTCAAATAATTTTCTAGCTGAGAAGTATTTCCAAGGGTCACTATAGTTATAATTACCAGGCTCAAACTTTTTCAAGTAATCCATATATGATTCAAACTTTTCAGGGAATAAATCGATTGGCAAAACTTTTTTATATTTAGAAATAAAAGCTTTATTATATATTTTTTTAAGAATTTCTATTGCTTCATTTTGTTTGTAGTCTATTATTACGCTTTTATGCTCCCCTCCCAAGTCAAAAATATCTATATAAACATCTTTTTCGTTGCTATATAAGCCAATATAAGTTAAAGCCAACAAATAGCTTTGCAGATAATAATGGGGTTTAATAGTCTTACCGAAAACCATATCTATAAAATGAACGGTATTTTCATTTTCAGACATAATATTAGCTGTTCCGATAATATTCCATAAAATCAAAGCTTTATTGCCTTCATAATTTTCGAATTCATTCTCTATACTCAAAGCTAATTGCTGTTTATGATATTCATATGAAGAATCAGGAAAAGTATTTTTTATAAAACCTATAAATAAATCAACATTTTCTTTTATATCTTCCCACTCACGCCATCCAAATATTCCGTCAGGGAGAATGCCCTGCTTTTTTAAATCAGCTTTTAAATCTTCTTCTGTATTGATTTTTGAATTTATACTAATACCTAATCCCAAAGCAACTAGCTGTTTTTTTATTTGGCTTTTTTTATAATGAAGTATATCAACTGGCTCAAATTCAAGTTTTTCAGAATCCTCTTCTTCATCAACATCAAGAATTCTATTCACCCTTGCTTTAAATGGCTCTTCCAGAAATTCTCTCATTTGATAAATACTTACTCTTTCAGGGTATTTATGTTGTTCGTCTTTTACTGCAGTAGCCTCAAAAACTTTAAATGTATTATTCTTGCCAAAATTTAATAATGATTCTTTATTTCTAATTTCACTTGAAGTAAAAATATCCTCCCAAGAGCGATTTTCGCTATTTTTATTATCTATTTTATTTATTTTTTTACCATTTTTTTCAAAAAATCGATCAATATCTTCTATTAAAGAAGAAGGATAATAATCTTCATCTTTTTGGAGATTTTTATCTACATAACTTACATAAAAGGCTTCACTGATATTTAAAACCTGTGATAAAAAGGCATATTTTTCCTTATTTGAAATGCTTTCATCACCAAGAACTGGTTCTGATTCGTTCCTTAAATCTAGAGAATTGGTATAATCTGCTTTTGGGAAAGTGCCTGCATCGGCACCTAACAGGAACAGATATTTAACAGGAATATTGCGATTAGGTGCAAATTTTATAAAAGTAATACCGTTAACAAAGATATTTCCATTATTATATTTTGTGTTTTTTGCAGCATTCAATAAAGCTTTACCAAATACCTCCCATGAAATAGATGCAGCTCCTGCTGCGTATATCCAACGAAGATCATCTTTTGCTTTTATTATTTTCTGATAAATAAAAGCTTCATTTCCTAAGGTATCTGGAATGACCGGCATAGCCAGCCATTTATCAATCATCTGCATTGCTTCATCCAAGGCAGTTTCTGGAATATCAAAATTCTGCCATTTATAAAGCCAATTTTCCTTATCAACCCAGTTTTCCAATTCCTCAATACAGTTTATGAGACGGCATAATGAATCGTTATCACTGCTAGCAATATCGGCAAAAGGAACTATATAATCTTCAGAAGAACTAAATGCTCTTTCAGAGAGTTTAGCCAGCAACAAGCGTTTAACACCATGAATCCAATTCTCATGTATAATAGGATTATTATCATCACTAATAGAAACCCGATCACGATAAACATTCATGGCTGTTATCCAACCTTCCCAATCACTTATTTCATTTGGCTTAATATCTCTAACAGCTTGAACAACCGGGTTTCTAACTAAAGCAAAAAAATCTGGTCTAGAAAGACTTCCTTTATCTCTTAAAGCAAACAAAGTTTTTAAAGCCGAAAGAGTCAGCGACTCATCACTAGATAAATCAACAATATCGAATGGAATATGTAAAACACTTTTTGTTTTTGAATCCTTTTCATCTGCTGCTTTTTGAGAAGACTGATTAAAAACTTGATTTATAGCAGGAACATAAGAATCAAGATCAGGTGATACGACAAGGATATCACGAATATTTGCAGGTTTCTTATCTTTTGTATTTTTGCCGTTCAATAAATGGCAAATATTAGTGTGAAGAATTTCTACTTCGCGCAGTTTTGAAGGAGCAGAAATTATAGATATAGAACCGTCATTTATATTACTTGTTTTTTTTAATTTTATAGACTTCTTGTCAGATTTATTATTATTACCATAAATAATTGAATTCTGAAGATAATTAAGCAAGCAGTCATCAGAGCAACTTAAAGAATAATCTGTGTCAATAGAAAAATCTGGTATTTTCCGCCATAATTTTAAATTATTTTTACCAGCATTTCCCCAGTAATTTAAAAGTTCACATTCTTCGGTATAATTTTCCATATCAGTATATGGATTTATCAAAAAAACAAATAAATCATGTTTTAATGAGAAAAATTTTAATATATTTCTATAAA
>JAEEGG010016130.1_pt1 | contig 15554 bp, 15 predicted proteins | sample 9134161 | NCBI WGS metagenome assembly JAEEGG01 (sample SAMN16246543, study PRJNA631951) | gut metagenome | biome: gut microbiome; feature: rumen; material: CR-attached | host: Bos | place: Iran: Karaj | collected 2018-10
CGGTCTGAACCTGCCAAACGCTGTGTTCTCTATGCTCTCTGAGATGATTTCGGCTGCTGATGCCGGTTTCCAGAACATCTGGAGCCTGCAGAGCTGTATCGACACTCTGTATGAGTTCGGTTCAGAGGAGCAGCGCCAGAAGTACATCCCACGCGTTTGCGCTGGTGAGGGTATGAGTATGGACCTGACTGAGCCTGATGCTGGTTCTGACCTGCAGCGCGTAATGCTGAAGGCTACCTTCGACGAGAAGGAGAACTGCTGGCGCCTGAATGGTGTTAAGCGCTTCATCACCAATGGTGATAGCGACATCCACCTCGTGCTGGCTCGTTCTGAGGAGGGCACTAAGGACGGACGTGGTCTTTCCATGTTCATCTACGACAAGCGTCAGGGTGGTGTGAATGTACGTCACATCGAGCATAAACTCGGTATTCATGGTTCACCCACTTGTGAGTTGACTTATAAGAATGCCAAGGCAGAACTCTGCGGTAGCACCCGTCTTGGATTGATTAAATACGTGATGGCCCTGATGAACGGTGCCCGTCTGGGTATCGCTGCACAGTCAGTAGGTGTTGAGCAGGAGGCTTACAACGAGGGTCTGGCATATGCTAAAGAGCGTCAGCAGTTTGGTGATAAGATCATCAACTTCCCCGCTGTCTATGATATGCTCTCTCGTATGAAGGCGAAACTCGACGCTGGTCGTTCACTGCTTTATGAGACTGCTTGCTATGTGGATGTTTATAAGTGCTTAGAGGATATCGAGCGTGATCGTAAGTTGGAGCCCGAGGAGAAGCAGGAGTTGAAGAAGTACCAGCGCTTGGCTGATGCCTTCACCCCACTGGCTAAGGGTATGAACTCTGAGTATGCCAACCAGAATGCCTATGATGCTATCAGCATCCATGGTGGTTCGGGCTTTATCATGGAGTACAAGAGCCAGCGCCTGTTCCGCGACGCCCGTATTTTCTCTATCTATGAGGGTACCACCCAGTTGCAGGTTGTTGCCGCTATCCGCTATATCACCAACGGCACCATGCTGAACAATATCAAGGAGATGCTGGCAGCTCTGCCTTCAGAGGCCAATGCTGCTCTCAAGGCTCGTGTGGAGAAGCTGATTCCTGTCTATGAGGAGGCTCTTGCCAATGTCAAGGCTCTGGAGAACCAGGATGCTCAGGACTTCCTTGCCCGTCGTCTCTATGACATGACTGCTGAACTTGTGATGAGCCTGCTCATCATCCGCGACGCCACCAAGGCTCCCGAGTTGTTTGAGAAGTCTGCCAACGTCTATGTTCGCATGACGGAAGAGGATGTCTATGGTAAGTCTGCTTACATCAAGGCCTTCCGTGTAGAAGACCTCGAGAACTTCAAGGCTGCTGAGAAAGAAGTTGAAGAAGCATAAAACATATAGCAATGGAAACAACACTCGTATTATTAAAGCCCAGTTGTGTACAGCGCCAATTGATTGGTGAAGTGCTGAACCGTTTTGAGCGTCGTGGTCTTCGTATCTCAGGTATGAAGATGATGCAACTCAGTGACGAGATACTCCGTGAGCACTATGCTCATCTGGTAGATCGTCCCTTCTTCCCCTCACTGGCTGCCTCCATGCAGGCATCACCTGTCGTAGCCCTCGCTATCTCTGGTGTTGACGCCGTTCAGGTAGTACGTACCATGACTGGTGTCACCAATGGTCGTGAAGCAGCCCCCGGTACTATCCGTGGTGACTACTCCATGAGCAACCAGCAGAACATCGTACACGCTTCTGACTCCACGTCAAATGCTGCCATTGAGTTAGCCCGTTTCTTCCGCCCGGAAGAAATCTTCGACTATACCAGTGGTATGCAGGGATATATCTATGGTGAGGGAGAGTGCAAATAAGTACGCTGTTGTTTAGAAAGCGCCCTCAATATGTTCTATATCCGCTTCTGAGTCGGAGGTGCCTGTCACGCAGACGATGTCAAAACGGATATCACGATTGATACGACGATATTTCACATAATGATTCGCAGCCTGTTGAAGGTTGCGAATCTTTTGATATCCTACTGCATCGACAGGATCGGTAAACAGACGGTTGCGGCGTGTCTTTACTTCTACAAAGACCACCACATCACCATCCAATGCGATGATATCCAGATCACGATGACCGCTCCTCCAGTCACGTTCCAAGATGACATAGCCCTTGCGTTGTAAATAATCGGCAGCAAGGTCTTCACCCCATTTCCCTAAATCGTTATGTTCTGCCATACCTAAAATGTCTCGTTGAGAACCTTTTCCACGACTAAAGGATAATACTTCATCTCCAACTGATGCTCCTTGGCTGCGATATCGTCGGCAGTATCGTCAGGAGAAAGCGCCACCTTGTATTGCGCGATCATCTCACCAGAATCACAGACAGGGGTCACATAATGCACAGTCATACCTGTCTCCGTTTCTCCAGCAGCCTTCACAGCCTCATGGACATGATGTCCCCACATACCCTTTCCACCATATTTCGGCAAAAGGGCAGGGTGGATATTGATGATACGACGGGGGAAGGCATCAATAAGGAAATCAGGAATCAGGGGCAGGAAACCTGCCAAGACAATAAACTGTATATCATACTGACGAAGTAACGGCATCATGACATCCGCATCATTTAATTGCGGTTTGGGAGTTACTGCCGTCGCCACACCTAAACGCTCTGCCCGTTCCAAGGCAAGAACCTCAGGCTTGTTGCTGACGACCAAGGCACAACGATAGCGTTCAGAACCGCTGAAATATTTAATCAGGTTCTCACAGTTCGTACCACTTCCTGATACAAAGATGGCGATATTTATTCTTTCCATATTATTCATTGAGCTTCTGCAAAAAGATATCTATTAGTCGAGGGATACCATATTTATCGATATCCGTTTCCTTAATCCATACATAGTCATCAGGCAGCGAAGGCCTTTCTGTTGGTTCCCACAAGTAGAAGTCGGCATAGATGATGCGATGGGTCAGGACGTGCTTGAGGTTTCGGCACTGTAACACAGCACTAGAAGGAACAACGTCAGTAAGCCAGGGTTCATAGAGCCCTTGCCAGATGTCTCTGGCAGAACGACGATGAATAGCAGTCTCCCCCTTATACTTTATATATATATAAGTCAGATGACGCTCTTTGATTTTCAAGGTCTTTTGCTTGACTGGCAATCCTGTAACTTTATTCTCGCGAAAAGCGATGCAGGTTTCTTGTAATGGGCAGGATGGGCACAATGGAGTTTGTGGAGTACATTGGATGGCACCGAAGTCCATCATCGCCTGATTGAAAGCGGATGCCTCATTTTTCGGCAACAGACTTTGTGCCAATGCCGTAAACTCTTTCTTGCCTTCCGTGGTATTGATAGGTGTGATGATGCCGTAATAGCGAGACAACACCCGATAGACATTTCCGTCAACAACGGCAGCAGGTAGGTTGAAAGCAATACTTCCAATAGCGGCTGCGGTATAGTCGCCTACTCCCTTCAGACTCCTAATTCCCTCAATTGTTGTGGGAAAACCACCATACGCTACAATTTGTTTTGCAGCAGTATGCAGGTTACGGGCACGACTATAATAACCCAGCCCCTGCCATTCACGCAACACCTCATCCTCTGTGGCTACTGCAAGTTTGTCTACTGTAGGCCACCGTTGCATGAAACGCTGCCAATACGGCAACCCCTGTTCGATACGGGTCTGTTGCAGGATGATCTCCGACAGCCATATCGCATACGGATCACGTGTATCCCTCCAAGGAAGGGCACGCCCATTGTCTTGAAACCATTGTAATATCGTGGTGGTAAAACTCATTTTGCAGAGAAGGTTATAAATACATGATCCCTGTGAAGATACGTCCTGAGTTAACACCCAGACGGCGGGCAGAGAAATAGTCTTTATACTGTTGGTATGTACAGATTCCAGACATATAGATGTCTTTCACCCCCCATTCCTCTAATTGCAGGCGGTTGCACAGAGGGAGGTTGATGTGCCATTTTGAATATTTACGGGCAATCTGCCCCATGTTGAATCCTGCATCGGCAAATTGCTGGTAGACCTCATCACCTACCTCAAAACTCTCCAAGGAGATACCAGGACCAATTACGGCTTTCAGCTGGAATGGCTCAGTGCCATAGGTGGCATGCATGGCATGAGTGGCAGCATGGACGATACGCTTCACAGTACCTCGCCACCCAGCATGAACGGCACAGACTGCATGATGCGTCTCGTCATATAATAAGATAGGAATACAGTCGGCTGTCGAAACGCCGATACATAGCTGTGGCACATCCGTCATCACGGCATCCACGCCCTCGATGACTTCTTGTTGCGGTCCGTCAATACGACGAACCTCTGTGCCATGTACCTGATGGGGCATCATGATGTGGTTATCGTCAATCCCTAACACTGCGGCAAGGGAACGACGATTCTCTACAATATGAGACGTCTCGTCACCACAATAGTTGTTGATATTAAACCCACTATAGTTGCCTGTGCTGCAACCACCGTGACGTGTGGTGCTGAAAGCGACAACATGGTCGCCTAGATCATAATAAGTCAACTGGGGCTCAGGCATCTTCCAGGTCTTCTAGTTCATCTAGATATTCTATATCATCTAGGTCTTCTAGTTCCACATATTCTATCTCTTCGTCCTCACCCTCATCAGCCAGTTCCTGGGCGAAACGGGACATATCCTTGTCACGATGCACCAGTGTGTCCTCTGCCATGACAGCGGCAAGTTTGTTGCTCTCCGCATTTAACTCACGCCAAAGAACGTCCTTAAGCTCGTCGAGTCCCATATTAGCGACTGCGGAGATAAAGACCACGGGTAGGTCGTCTGGCAGTGTCTCTTTCAGCATCTCGATGAGTTCTGCATCCAGCAGGTCACATTTCGTGACAGCGAGGACACGGTGCTTCTCAAGCATATCGGGATTGAACTTTGCTAACTCATTCAACAGGATCTCATATTCCTTTTTGATGTCATCGGTATCACCAGGTACCATAAACAACAATAGTGAGTTACGCTCGATATGACGAAGGAAACGGAGTCCCAGCCCCTTCCCCTCACTGGCTCCCTCGATGATACCCGGGATGTCAGCCATCACAAATGATTTGTTGTCACGATAGCCCACAATACCCAAAGAGGGCTCCATAGTGGTAAAGGGATAGTTGGCAATCTTTGGACGGGCATTCGACAATGCAGACACCAGTGTCGACTTACCGGCATTGGGGAAGCCCACCAGACCGACATCGGCAAGTAGTTTCAGCTCCAGGATAATCGTCATCTCCTGCATCGGTTCTCCAGGCTGTGCATAGCGGGGAGCCTGATTCGTGGCAGAGCGGAACTGGAAGTTGCCCAATCCACCACGACCACCTTTCAGCAGCACGACTTCCTGTCCGTCGTAGGTGATGTCGCAGACATACTTACCTGTCTCCGCATTGTAGACCACCGTCCCACAAGGAACGTCGATATAGACATCCTTGCCATCTGTGCCATGACACTTGTCACGACCACCGTTACCTCCATGCTCCGCAAAGATATGACGCTCATAACGCAGATGCAGTAACGTCCAGTAGTTATGATTGCCTCGCAGGATGATGCTCCCACCTTTACCACCATCGCCACCATCCGGTCCACCATTCGGGTTGTATTTCACATGACGGAGATGCATTGATCCCCGTCCGCCCTTGCCCGAACGGCATAGTATCTTGACGTAGTCTACAAAGTTGCTTTCCATCTTTTTATAAATACTATAGGAACTATAGGTACTATAGTCACTATAAATTATCTATCACCTTTCGGATATCACCGAAGATTCGCTCTAAGGTTCCAAAACCATTGATATGATGATGCAGCCCTTCTTTCTTATACCACTCGATCAGTGGTTGTGTCTGGGAGTGATAAACGATTAGGCGTTTCTTAATTGTCTCCTCGTTGTCATCAGCGCGACCACTGTCTTGACCGCGTTTGATAAGACGGGTCATCAACTCGTCCTCGGGAACATCCAGCTCAATCATCGCTGCCACCTTGTCACCACGTTCGTCCAGCATTTTCTTCAGTGCCTCAGCCTGTGGGATCGTACGGGGAAATCCGTCAAAGATAACTCCCTTATGACCACGGCCAAAAGAGTCGTAGACATTGGCAAGGATACTGATCATCAACTCATCGGGAATCAGGTTCCCCTTGTCGATATAGCTCTGAGCTGTCTTACCCAGTTCTGTACCTTTTTTGATCTCTGCACGGAGCACGTCACCTGTGGAGATATGTCCCAGCCCGTAATGCTCAATCATTAAATCACTCTGTGTCCCTTTTCCTGATCCGGGAGCACCAAAAATCACAATATTCTTCATAACAACTTTCTTTTCTATCTTGTCTTGTTTGATCTGTGTTTCTTTTCCTTTCTTATACCATACGTCTGTGATGAGGTCACTTTGCTGTGCCTCGACATCACTTGGCAGATGGGGAAGTTTGATTTGTCGCATATCTCAATCCTCCTTTATCGTATAAATATCTTTCAGTCCACGCCCTTGCTGGTCAAAGTCCAGTCCGTAACCCACGATGAAGTCGTTGGGAATAGAGAAGGCGGCATATTCGACATCCAGTTTCACTATCAGTTTCTCTGGCTTGACGAACAGCGTGCAGATATGGATAGACTCCGGATTGTGTAAAGACAGAGAATCCAGCATCTGCTGCATCGTACGACCAGTATCAACGATATCCTCCACGATGACAACGGTACGTCCTGTGAGATCTGTATTCAGCCCGATGATCTCTTTCACCTTTTCCGTAGAGGTAATACCATCATAGGATGCGAGTTTCACAAAAGAAATCTCACAGGGAATCGTTATCTCACGCATTAAATCAGCGGCAAATATAAACGAGCCGTTAAGCACGCATAACAACAACGGATTCTTGCCTTCCAGATCCTTGCTCAACTGTTGAGCCAGCTCCTTAACACGTTGTTTGATCTCTCTTTCCGAAATAGACGTCTCAAACGTCTTGTCCTTGATTCTTACAATACTCATAATGCTGTGAATTGCAAATTTGGCACAAAATTACAAATTTTTTGCCAAAGAATGGTCTACAATGAGGTTTTTTTCTTAATTTTGCAGTTGTAATGAAAATATTTACCAGTGCTCAGATAAAAGAGCTTGACAGATACACCGTCGAACACGAGCCGATACCCAGTATCGATTTGATGGAACGTGCTGCTAAGGCATTGACACGTGCCATTACTGATACGTGGAATAATGCGACTCCTGTTGTTGTCTTTGCCGGACCGGGAAATAATGGCGGGGATGCACTTGCCGTTGCCCGTATGTTAGGTGAGCTTAACTATCAGGTCTGTGTTTATCTGTTTAATATCAGCGGACATCTCGCAGAAGAATGCGCTGCCAATAAGAAACGGCTCATGGAGTCAAAACGCATCAAGGACTTCATAGAGGTGACGCAGGAGTTTGACCCGCCTCGCCTTGAGAAAGGGATGGTGGTTGTTGACGGTCTCTTCGGTTCTGGTCTCAATAAACCGTTGGCAGGCGGCTTTGCCTCCCTGGTGAAATATATCAATGCCTCGCAGGCTGATATTGTTGCTATTGACATCCCCTCAGGACTGATGACTGAGGATAACACCTATAATGTGCGTGCCAACATTATCCATGCAACCCTTACCCTTACTCTCCAACAGCCTAAGCTAGCTTTCCTTTTCCCTGAGAATCAGCAGTTCATCGGAAAGTTACGAGTCCTGGACATCCGGTTGAGTCAGGAGGGCATGGAGAAGATAGAGGCGAACTATACTGTATTGGAGGAGTCGGATGTGCGTTCTATGCTCTTAGGACGTGACCCTTATGCCCATAAGGGACAGATGGGGCATGCCCTTCTGATAGCAGGAAGTTATGGCATGGCGGGTGCTGCTATCCTTGCAGCTAGAGCTTGTCTGCGGTCAGGGGTAGGTAAACTGACTATCCATACTCCCAAAAAGAATCGTGAGATACTGCAAATTGCCATTCCAGAGGCTGTCCTTCAGTTTGACCCCGAGGAGACCATTTTCTCGGAAGCAGTGGACACAGAAGATTTCCAGGCTCTTGGTATCGGTCCAGGATTAGGTATCAGTGAGACGACTGCTATCCCGCTGATAGCACAGTTGCGTCGTACCACCAGTCCTATCGTTGCTGATGCCGACGCCTTGAATATTCTTGCTAATCACCGAGCATGGATGCAGCAACTGCCTAAAGGTATTATCCTTACCCCCCATGTCAAGGAGTTCGACAGAATGGAAGGACATTCCTCTGACAGTTATGAGCGACTGACGAAGGCTCGTCATTTGGCAGAACGTCTGCAAGGATATGTGATCTTGAAAGGACGTTATACCGCTATCTGTCTGCCTGATGGACATGTATTCTTCAATCCGACAGGAAATGCCGGGATGGCGACAGCAGGCAGCGGTGACGTGCTGACGGGTATCCTTACGGCTCTTCTTGCCCGAGGGTATAAGCCGCAGGATGCCTGTGTTGTGGGTGTCTATCTCCATGGACTAGCTGGCGACTTGGCGGCACGTGACTTAGGAGAGGAGAGTCTGATAGCAGAGGACATCATCCGCTATATCTCCCGTGCTTTCAAACGATTGAAGGAATAGACACATGGGACGCTGGCGTTTTCTTTCCATCCTGGCATTAATCCTTTGGAATATGATTTCATGGGCACAACCTGTATCCTCCACGAAATTATTAGAGGGTAAGGTGCCAGAAGGTACAGTATATTATCTTCCTAAAACAGTTTTCCATTTCCACCTCCTCATCGAGAAGACATCTTATACCCCTGGTGTATTCGCCAAGTATGCTGAGAGGTATCTTCATCTCAAGGGTATCCAACAAGAGAGTCAGATTAACCATCGCCTCATAGACTTTCAACTGAGTCAGACTGGTGTCCGTGACACTTCCAAGTGTTTTATCGTCAACCTGAAAGGAAAGAGTGCGACATCAGAAATCAAACTCAGTGACGATGGTGTCCTGCTGGCTGTCAACGACACCCCCGTTGTCGTCAAGTCCCATACACCGTTTGTCGCAGCCCCCAAGAAACGGAGAGTTGATCCGATGAGATTCCTCAGCGAGGAAGTACAGATGGCAGGCAGTATGGCGAAAAAAGCAGAACTGACAGCCCTCCAGATAGCAGAATTGAAAGAGCATCGCCAACTGTTGATTACTGGTGAGGCGGAGGAGATGCCTTCGGACAAGGCTCAGCTGCAACTGATGCTCGACGAGATCGACAAGACGTACAACGCCCTTATGTCTCTCTTCACCGGAGTCACGGAGTGTGATACCACGGAACAGACTTTTACCCTCAGTCCTGACAAGGAGATGAAGCGTGAGGTTGTCTTTCGCATCAGCAAACTACAGGGACTGGTCGACAAGGACGACCTATCCGGCATTCCCTTCTACCTGACACTGGAGGACTTGCACCAGCAATCCCAACAGCAATACGATTTCCCGGAAAACAAGAAAGATGGCGGTTTCTATACCAATATCCCAGGCTTCGTCCGCCTGACTCTTTATCGGGAAGACCAACAACTGGCTACCTTTGACTATCCCCTCGCTCAGTTCGGTTTCACAGAACTCCGCGGTGGATCCCTTTTCAAGAAATACCCTACCCATTTGCGACTTAACCCCATCACTGGTGCTATTGAGAAACTACAAGCGGAAATGCCCAAGAAGAAAGGGGAGGAAACAGAAAAATCAGAAGAATCTTTTTGATGTCTTTATAAAAAATAGTACGATGAACTTAGTAAGTGCAGTTATCAAAGAGCGCATCTGCTACGTGGAGATGCAGAATGCTGACCATTTCAATTGTCTGAGCGAGGAGATGTGTCAGGAGTTAATCGAAAGTCTGCAGTATGGCTATGACCAGGAATGTGTGGGCATCGTCATCAAGGCACAGTGTAAGAAAGGCGTGTGGAGTGCGGGACATGATATCCGTGAGTTACCTCAGGACGGTAACGACCCTCTTGCCTATGACGTGCCCATGGAGAAACTGATCCGAAAGGTACAGGAGACACCGATCCCTGTCATTGCCTGTGTGGATGGTACTGTATGGGGAGGTGCCTGTGACCTCTGCCTGTCTTGTGATATGATCGTCAGTTCCTCTATTGCCACATTTGCCATCACACCTGCCAAGATCGGTATTCCCTATAATGCATCGGGTATCATGCATTTCATCAATCAGTTGGGTCTTAACAAGGCACGAGAGATGTTCTTCCTTGCTACCCCTATTGAGGCTGAGGATGCCCTGAATGTTGGATTGATTAACCGCGTCGCTGAGCCTGACCAGTTGGAGAGTGTGCTGGAAGAGCATTTTCTGAACCCCCTGCGTCGTAATAGTGTGTTGTCTATTAGTGCTATTAAACGTCAATTCCGTATTCTCAGCCGTGCCTCTTCTGTCATCCCCTCAGAGAGTTTCGAGCGTATCAATGCCTATCGCACCCGTGTCTACAAAGGTGCCGACTATCAGGAGGGCATCAATGCCTTCTTGGAGAAACGTGCCCCAGTATACAAGGGAAAGGCATCTGACCTGGATACCACCAAATAATTATACACCCACCACTGCCTTGACAAGCAGGAGGACGATAGGTATCGTGATGAGCAGGACACCGATGATATCAATGATGATTCCAGAACGGATCATCTTCGTGATCGGCACCATACCTGATGCATAGACGATAGCGTTAGGCGGTGTGGATACCGGCATCATAAAGCCTAAGGAGGATGCTAATGCAACACCTACTGCCACAGGAATAGGATTGAAACCTAATGAGACAGCTGTTCCGATGGCTATGGAACCTATCAGGTTGATGGCTGCCGTATGGGAAGTGAACTCTGCCAACAACAGACAGGTGACACAGAAGACAGCCACAAAGAGTATCTCTGAGGGATGACCACCCATCATCTCCTTAATGCCACCGCCAATCCAGTCTGACAATCCTGTGGTGTACATCAGGCTACCCATGGCGAGACCACCGCCAAAGAGTAACAAGGTACCCCATTCAATACCTTCCACACCTTCCTTCCAGTCGAGCGTCATCTTACCTTTCTTCAAGTCGACAGGCAAGAAGAACAGCAACAGTCCGCCCACCATAGCAGCGATACTCTCAGGGCAATGGCTATCGTATGCCTTCATAATCTCGGAGTGCGGTCCGTGTATCAAACTCAGTACACTGGGAGCCACCCATAACACGACAGCAACGCCAAAAGCAATCATAGTGTTCTTCTGGGCACGTGTCCAGCCTCCTAACTCTTCGACACGGCTACGGATAAACTCTCTGGCTCCCTGGATATGACTGACATCGGAAGGGAACATTCGCCATAACACAACATAGGCAACCAAGAAATACAAGGCCATTGCCACAAAACCCCATATCATCCATTGGAAGAAAGAAACAGTAGGTGCCTGCGGAGCCAACTCATCGAGGAACCCCAGCATGATGATATTGGGCGGTGTACCGATAGGTGTCAGCACTCCTCCGATGGAACAGGCATAGGCTGTCATCAGCATCAGTCCTGTGGCATATTTGTAGTCCTTAAGGTCTATCACCTTGCCATTGGCAGCCATCATTGTACGAATAGCCTCCAAGAGTCCAAGGGAGATAGGAAACATCATTGCCGCCGTAGCCGTATTACTGATCCATCCAGAGCACATCATACAGGCAAGACCGATAGCTAAGAAGATGCGACGAGGGGAATCGCCCACCCATTTCATCGACATGACACCATAGGCGATACGCTTATCCAGTCCGTTCACCATCATAGCCTTTGCCAAGAGGAAACCACCCAGGAACAAGAATATCAAGGGATTGGCGAAATTGGAAAATGCCTTGTCTACTGGTGCCACACCTACGAGGACGCAGAGTGTGGGACCAAGTAACGAGGTGACTGGAATAGCCACCGGTTCGGTAATCCACCAGACAGCTACCAAGGACATGATTGCTAGCAAATGATGAGCCTCCGCAGACAGTGCCTCAAAAGGTAACCACCATATCAAAATCGCTAAAAGCGGACCAGCTATCGCTCCAAAGATACGGCGTTTGTTGTCAAATTGCATATTTTCCATCTCTTCTTATGTTTGAATGCTGCAAAGATACACCATTTTCAGCAAAGCCAATGCTTTTTGCTCATAAAAAAACAAAAAGGATGTTTGCTCCCGCAGACATCCTTTTCCAACTACTAACTAACTAACAATGAACTCATAACTATTAACCTAACTAAGAAACGAGTCTTATACGCTTACATGATTCGAGTTCTATTTATCTATCATGAATCAAAAAACTATTTATTTTCAGGGAATATAGAACCAAGATGCTGGAACGCTTATTCGTTCGTCCATCCAATTCTGTGAGGGGTCAACAGCGATAATCATCGGAACCTCACCATATTTCGGGAAAACGATATTGTTAAAGACGCTGCTGCTCGCATTCTGTCGTACCTTGATACTGATATTGTGCTTGTTGATATTCCAGCCAGTCACTGGGATAGTCTCATTAGGATCTGCTCCGAGAACACCTGGACGCTCCTCCAACTCAGTATCTCCTATCTGAAGGACAAAGGGCAGTGTACCACCGAGGTGACGGATAGTAGCTTCCTGGCGATAGTCAGTCTCTTCCCACACGGTGACAGTCTTGTCAGTATATGTAAGATAGGTAGGAGTGAGGCTGCGGATCTCAGAAACATCTAATACGATATCATTGAAATCGAAGTCATCTGTTGCGCCGAGGTCCTCAATCATATAACGGACGGTCTTCACCTCCTCAATGGTCTCACCTTCCTCAATAACCATAGGCTGTGGTATATGCTCACCATATACGAGAAGCACAAGGTCGTTGTAGTCCCAGTCGCTGCCGTCTTTGTCTGCGTCCTCACAACCGACGATCATAGCTTCGTTACCTGTGAGGTTAGCAGGAATAGGGCAGTCTGTCAGTGCAAGCATCATACCCTTGATAGACATTTGCTTATCACCTACGTCTTGGTAGTGTTTTGTAATCGTATTACCATTTCTCTCGTTGCCGTCTTCAATGATATCCAGATAAAAATACATCTCTGTGCCAGCAGGGAAACCAGTAAAGGTATAGGCTCTTGACCTTACAGCGTCCACTTCACCATCGGTAGTGTACAGGCTGTTCCAATGACCATAGCCCCAGCTTTCCTCAGAGCCATGCAGGTTATGCCACTCTTGATTGTCTGGTTCTTTAATCTGAATAGTTCCAACCAACGTCTCGTTCTGTGTGGCACGCTCTCCCTCAGCAGGTTCCGTACCTCCCAGTCTTGCAAAGTTGATTTTCTCCCAGACCTTATAATCGACACCGCCAATGACAACGTGTAAATCCCACAATGCGCCGGCTACACCCTGATAGATGGGTACGATGGTGAAATCATTTCCTGGTGCTTTCATATAGAAAGGTTTACCAAGTAAAGTGTTGTTTTTACCTTCGATCAGTTTTTCATGCATCCATTCAAGTGACGCATTGTCTACCTCATACCAATCGCTACTCATCGTGTATCCCATTTCACCTGCAGCACGGTTGGCTGAACGCATCGTATGAGTTTCACCCAAGGTGTAAAAACTATATTTTGTACTGTAATCCCAGTTCTGATTCAGATTCACATTAGGATATTTCTTAGAGAAACTCTCAGCGTATGATGCTTTGGAGGCTTTCTCCGTCTGCGTCATATCCAGGCTGTCTTTCACACAAGCAGTCATTGTTGCGACTGCTGTTAACATCATCAGGCTTTTAAAAATTGTTTTCATATAAATAATGTATAAATTTTAAATTTCAGAGAATGTTCGTCGTTGTTATCTTTCGACGGTGCAAAATTACGACATCCTTTCATGCAAAACAAGCGTGTATGGTAGTATAAGTGGAATTTTTCTCTTTCTTTGTTTTTATATCAAATTGAATGTCAGTTAGTTATAATATTATCAAAAGGCTCCAAAAGTGGATAACGTATAGAGGTGTTGGAGCGACACTTTTACAACAAAAGGGTACAAAAAAGCCTCGAACGAGTGTCCGAGGCTTCTATTATATTATAAATAATGTGTGGGATTATCCCAGTTTTCCATCAGAACCGAGTACGTTCACAATCTTGTGGATGTACATCTTCTTCATGTTCTCACGAGCAGGCTTCAGATACTGACGAGGATCGAAGTGATCAGGATGCTCAGCGAGATACTGACGGATAGCAGCAGTCATAGCAAGACGAGAGTCAGAGTCGATGTTAATCTTGCAGACAGCACTCTTAGAAGCCTGACGGAGCTGCTCTTCGGGGATACCTACAGCATCGGGCAGATTACCACCAAACTTGTTAATGGTGTCAACCTCGTCCTGAGGAACAGAAGAAGAACCATGGAGTACGATGGGGAATCCAGGAAGTTTCTTCTCAATCTCGGCCAGCACGTCAAAAGCGAGTGGGGGAGGAACAAGCTTGCCTGTCTTCGGGTCACGTGTGCACTGCTCGGGCTTGAACTTATAAGCACCATGAGAAGTACCGATAGAAATAGCCAACGAGTCACAGCCTGTGCGGGTAGCGAAGTCGATAACCTCTTCGGGCTTGGTGTAATGAGACTCCTCTGCAACAACCTCATCCTCAACACCTGCAAGTACGCCGAGCTCAGCCTCAACGGTAACATCATACTGATGTGCATACTCAACGACTTTCTTTGTCAGAGCGATATTCTCCTCATAAGGCAGGGAAGAACCGTCAATCATCACGCTAGAGAAGCCCATGTCGATACAGTCCTTACAGAGCTCGAAGCTGTCACCATGGTCAAGGTGAAGCACAATCTCAGGCTTTTCACAACCCAACTCTTTAGCATAGGCAACAGCGCCCTCAGCCATGTAGCGAAGGATGGTAGCGTTAGCATAGTTGCGTGCACCTTTTGAAACCTGCATGATAACAGGAGACTTTGTCTCTACGGCAGCTTGTACGATAGCTTGCATCTGCTCCATTGTGTTGAAGTTGAAAGCAGGGATAGCGTAGCCACCAGCTACAGCCTTCTTGAACATCTCGCGAGTATTGACGAGACCTAAATCCTTGTAATTTACCATAATTATACTATTGATTAAAAGTGATTTTATAATTTTTCTCGTGCAAAGTTACGAAAAAGTTCAAAGTTCAAAGTTTAAAGTTTAAAGTTTTTATGTTCCTGTGCTTTTTTTTTTCATTGATTAACAAAACAGATGATACACAATCTAAAAAATGTCATCTGCATTTTACATTTTCTTCCTTATTGTGGCATACCCAATTCCTTGACCTGACGTTCAAAAGCTTCTCGGTTACCTATGGCTCCGTTCTTGATGCGTGCTCGGTAATTTACTTAAGAAAAGTGGATGTTATATAGAGGTGTAAATAAAACAATTATCCCGGTAAACAGGGGAGTTTACCGGGATAAATATGTTGTATAACAGGTTCTTGCTTATTTCTCTGCTGGCTCGATGACCTTCCATACAAGAGCGGCAAGTGCACCACCGACGAAAGGACCAACGATGAATACCCAGAGCTGAGCCAGTGCCTTGCCTCCCTCGAAGAGA
>JAEEGG010016132.1_pt1 | contig 15553 bp, 12 predicted proteins | sample 9134161 | NCBI WGS metagenome assembly JAEEGG01 (sample SAMN16246543, study PRJNA631951) | gut metagenome | biome: gut microbiome; feature: rumen; material: CR-attached | host: Bos | place: Iran: Karaj | collected 2018-10
GTCCAGGTTGACGGCTTTTTCGGGGCGTTTGCCGAGGGAACAGGTCAGGTGATGCAGGAAAAGCCGTTTCAGCGTTTCCTTCATTTCTTTCTTAGCCATAGCTTGAAAACTCCTTCTGCGAGGTAGTATGATATGCGGTATGTGCCGCCGGAACGGACCTACATTCCCGGCGTGACGTGCGGGTGGCGGGCATCGTGCTGCGCAAGATGTTTAAGCCGTTTCGTGCGCGCATGAAGAACCATAAGCATAATATACCTCTGTTTCTCCCGGTTTTCAAACCGGAATGCCTTTTAACGCGGAAAAAACAGGCGTCCGTCGGCCATGTGGCACGGCGGCGGGATGCGCTTCCTTGAGCCCGCTGTCCGGGCGGGTGCCGCGTCACGCGATGCTCGGACGTTTCCCCGGCGACGGCGCCGGGCGGGACATGCGTCTTTCCCTGCCGTGACCGCCTGATATTTGTTCGGAACATTTCATGCGCGGCTTGATTTTTATGCGTTCCCGCTGTATTTTATTTCATCTTTTCCGCATGAAGCGCCGGCTCGGGAAAGACGGGCGCGACCGGATCGTGTCCGCCGTCTGCTCCGGTTTTTGCATTCAAATCCATTTTCAGAGAGACTGTTTATGACCGCCGTACTGGTTTTCTGCACGTTGTCGCTGTTTCTGGTCCTGGGGAAGATTCTGCGCGTTTTCATCCCGCTCCTGCAGAGGCTTTATCTTCCGAGTTCCATCATCGGCGGAGCGGCCGCCCTGATCGTCTTCAAATGCTTCCCCGGGCTGGTTCCGGCGGAAGTCTTCAGTGCCATCAACAAGCTGCCCGGATTCCTCATCAACGTGATCTTCGCGTCGCTCTTCCTCGGCATGACCGCGCCGAAGATCACGAAAATGGCCGCGATCGCGTTTCCGCAGCTCTGTTTCGGGCAGTTCATCGCCTGGGGACAGTATGTGCTGGGGCTCGGGCTCACCGGGTTCGTGCTGATGCCGTTCTTCGGCATTCCTCCGGCGTTCGGCAATCTGCTGGAGATCGGCCTGCAGGGCGGACACGGCACGGTGGGCGGCATGACCGCCGTTTTCGAGGGGAACGGCTGGGAGGACGGCGTGGCGCTGGGTTACACCGTGGCGACAGTCGGCATGATCGTCGCCATCGTCGTCGGCATGGTCCTGGTCAACTGGGCGAACCGGCGCGGCTTCGTTCAGGATTTCGTGCCGCTGGAGGACATGGACCGGCTTCACCTGAAAGGCATTTACCGCCGCAGGGAACAGCCCGCCGCCGGACGCCAGACGGTGCTGTGCGACTCCATCGACTCGCTGGCGTGGCACTGCGCGCTGATCGGCGTGGCTGTGGCGATCGGCTACGGGATCCTCTTCGGGTTCCAGCATCTGGAAATCGCGCTCTTCCCGAACGCCTCCAAACGGCTTTTCTCCGGCTTCCCGCTCTTCCCGCTGTGCATGATCGGCGGCCTCATCATCCAGAACGTGTTCCAGAGGCTCCGCATCGCGCCCCTCATCAACGACATTCAGATGAAGCGCATCTCCGGCGCTTCGCTGGATTTCCTGGTGGTTTCCGCGATCGCCACGATCCGCATCGAAGTCGTGCTGCAGAACTGGCTGCCGCTGCTCATCCTGATCGGCTCCGGCACGCTGCTCTCGGTCCTGATGGTGCTCTTCGTGGCGCCGAGGCTCTTCCGCAACGCCTGGTTCGAACGCGCCATCGCCGACTTCGGGCAGTCCCTCGGCGTGACCGCGACCGGGCTCCTGCTGCTGCGGACCGTGGACCCGGAGAACAAGACCGAGGCGGCCGCCGCGTTCGGCTACAAGCAGCTGCTCCACGAACCGTTCATGGGCGGCGGCATCGTGACCGCGCTGGCGCTGACGATGGTCTTCACGGTCGGCTGGCTCCCCGTGTTCATCGTGTCGGCGGTCTTCTTCGTGTTCTGGGGAAGCCTGATCTTCGCGGTCATCCTGCGCAACCGGAAACGCTGACGCCGCGCGGGATTTGAGATTCCCGAGGATCCCGCTCGCTCCGTCCATGTCCGGCATTCCGGGAAACGCCGGAAAAAGTGCCGGATTAATCCTCCGGCATGTTTGACAAACGGGATTCCGGCGGTTATATTGAAGAAACAGCGATAAACCACGTCTTATCCCGCCTGAAACAGCGGCGCAGACACAGAGTTTTTGAACGAAAAACCGACGGAGAAACCATGTCAGCTTTTCATCGTCCGCCCACTCCGGCACTTTCCGGGTCCCGCTTCCGGCTCCCGTTTCTTTCATCCTTCATTCTGTTGCTTTCCATTTGCTTACTGTGCGCCGGCGAAGACGCCACCAAACCGGCCGATGCCGCCCGTTACGAGATCTTCAGCACGAAGATCCCCGCCGGTGCGAACTGGACGACCGACGACAGAATCGTTCGCGGCGGCGGTTTTTCGCAGGAGGCGGAGAACTACATCTACGTCACGCCGGACCGGCCCGCCGAACTGACCGGGCTTTCGATCCCGATCCGCGAGAACCCCGGCGCGGGCGAATACCGGTACATCACGTTCGTCTGGGTGAAGTGGGGCGGCAGCCAGATCGGGATGAAGTTCCTGACCTCGGATGAATACGCGGGCGGACGCGGCGCGGCATACGACTACACGTACACGGCGGGAGCGCCCGATCCGAACAACGCGAAACGGATCGAAAAAGGCCTGTCCGTGGTCGACCGGGCGCAGGGCTGGGTCGTGGTCACGCGCGACCTGTGGAAGGATTTCGGCGATTTCACGATCACCGGCGTCCAGTTCATCTGTCCGGAACGCCGCGATGCGGGATTCGATGAGATATTTCTGGCGAAAAACGAACGTGCCCTCGGCGGTGCGCCGGAGATCCTGCCGAGCGAAGCCGCAAAACCCGTGACGCTGACCGGGGACCGTCCGTCCATTGCGGAATCCGCCTCAAATTCGACTTCCGATGCAGATGAAGCGGACGACGCTTCCGCGATGGCGGTCAAAATCGACTGGGGCGCCCAAATCCGGGCGGGCGGATTCATGATGTATCCGCTGTATCTGCTCGCGTTCCTGGCCGCGGTCATCGTCATCCGCCGCATGATGCTCTCCAGCGAAAAGACGATCGCCCCGGACAGCCTCATCCGCGAGGTGAACGCCGCGCTGGACGCCGGCGATTTCGACCGCGCGGAGAAAGCCTGCGACGGCGACGGGTCCACGCTCGGACGCGCGCTCGGCTGGCTCCTGAAACACCGCGACGCCGGACGCGAGGCGGTTTCGCAGACCGCCGGGGACATAGCCGCCCGCGACATCCGGACGCACCTGTCGCGCATCTATCCGGTTTCGGTCATTTCCTCGCTGTCGCCCCTGCTGGGCCTGCTCGGCACCGTGGTCGGCATGATCGAGGCGTTCGGCCTGGTCGCGCTCTACGGCGACGAAGGCGGAGCGTCCATCCTGTCCGACTCGATTTCGAAGGCGCTCATCACGACCGCCGCCGGGCTCATCATCGCGGTCCCCGCCGTGGCCGCCTATTATCTGCTGAAGAACCGCATCATGGGGCTGGCGTCCCGCGTGGAGGCCGAGCTGGAGCACGCGATCACGGTGCTGTATCTGGAATCGCCGGACAAAGCGCCTCGCAAGGGGGACGGCCATGCGGATTGACTTCGGCGGCGACGACAGGCCGGACGTCCAGATGTCGCCCCTGATCGACTGCGTCTTTCTGCTCCTCATTTTCTTCCTCGTCACCACCATGATGAAGAAATGGGAGCTGCAGATACCGTTGTCCGTGCCGCCCATGAGCGCCAGTCTCTCCGCGACGCGGGCGAGCGCGGAATCGGTGATCCTGTCCGTCGACGCGACCGGCCGCGTGTACCATGTGACCGGGCACGACGCCTACACGGGCGAAAACGTATTCGAGCCGGTCGCGGACCCGGACGCCTTTCTGGCGGGGCTGCGCGAACGCGAGGGGACGCAGGCACGGATCGACGTCGCGGCATTCCGGGACGTTCCCGTCGCCACGGTCATCGCGCTGTTCGACCGCTGCCAGATCCACGGATTCAGCCGGACGCGCGTCCGCCTGGGGAGCAAGCCGCATGAACCTGCCGTTCTTCCGTGACCGCGACGACCCGGACATCTCCATGTCCCCGCTGATCGACTGCGTGTTCCTGCTGCTGATCTTCTTCCTCGTCTCCTCCATGACGAAGGTCCGGAACAAGGACATCCCCGTCGAGCTCCCGGCCTCCGAAGCCGCCGTCCGGCTCCGTCCCAGCGACAACCAGTCCGTCATCGGCATCGACAGGCAGGGCGCGTTCTACTGGAACGGGCAGCCGTGCACCACGAATTTCCTGCTGGAACAGCTCCGCGGTCTGTGTGTCGCCGATCCGGGGCGGCGCATCCGCATCGACATGGACCGCTCCGCGCCGTTCGGGCGGTTCGCCGAGGTGATGGACGCCTGCCAGTTCTACGATTTGAGCAACATCGGGATCAGTGCCTATGAACGCACCGAAGCAGCCGAATAAAAATGGAACGGAATTCCGTCTCATGAGCCGCCTGAACGGACCGGACCCGGACGGATTCGGGAAAAGCACGGTCGCCGCGAACCTGCTTGCCTGGAGCATCCCGCTGGCGGTGCTCCTCGCCGGACTGCTTTTCCTGCACGGGGACGGCGCTGCACGGATCGTGCGGGGAAAAAAAGCCGGAAAGCATCCGAAGTCAACTGCGTCTGCAAAAACACCCGCCATCCGTCCCGACGCCCGCCTCGAACAGCTTCAGGCGAAACGCCCCCTGCCGCCGGATTATTCCGAAAAATTGGTCGCGCAATCGGAAGTGCTTGCGCGGAAAAACCTGCTGTCTCAGCTTCAGTCTTTCCGGGAGATGTCCCGCCGCATGAAGGACAGCCGCGACGACCTCCTGACCCGGATCGAAGAACGTCCGCTCCTGCCGACCGGACCCGCCGATGCGAACGACACCTCGGAGGCGCGGGCGCTGCCGTCCGTCTCCGATCCGGGGCCCCTGCCGGAAAATGTCTCCGTGGAGTTCCTGTACGGGCTTCTGCGCGAATACGAGGCGGAGATCAGGCGGGACCACCTCGCGGAAAGCGCGGCGCGTCGGGCGCTGTCGCGCGGCCTGTCTTTCCCGGAGGTCTACCGCTCCATGAAGCCCGGCTCCACGCAGATGCCTTCGTTCGACGCGCTGATCGAGATGCAGTCGCCGGACGGGACCTGGGAACGTTCCGGGGAGAGCGCGGCCGCCGCGGGCCTTTCCATCCGCAGCACCGCCGAGCTCAACCGCTACCGCGAACTGCTCGGCCAGGCGGTCCGTCAGGCCGGGCTCGCCGCTTCGAGGCTCGCCGGACTTTTCGACGGCGGGCGACCACTGCCGCAGAGGCTCATGTTCGGCGGGCCGGGTTCGGGCGGAGGCGGTCCCGGCGCAGGCGGCGGCTCCGGTATGGGCGGCTCCGGCGAGGCGCCGGAATCCGTCCCGCTGACCGCCTGGAGCGAGTACGCGGGGGAACGCCTCGCCAAGGACATGGTGAAGGCGCAGGCGCTTCCGGGGCGGCGTTTCACGCGGCAGGCGGAGAACCGCGGCTGGCTCTACATCAACACCTGGTACATGATCGGCCCGTGGGAGAATTACGGGCGCGACGACTACGCGCTGGTGCATCCGCCGGAGCTCTCCATCGACCTGGACGCCGTTTACACCGACGGCCAGCGCGGCGAGGGCGTCGAGGAGACTGATTCCGACCCGATCAAGGTCTCGGGGAAGAAGGTCCGCCTGGACGGCGTCCTGCGCTGGAAGTTCATGCAGAGCGAATCCATGCACAACACCGTGCCCGTCACCACGGACCACTCCACGTACTACGCCTATACCGAGCTGTATTTCGACCGCGCCGTCACCATGCTTGTGGCGATTGGCACCGATGACGGCGGCCGTCTCTGGATCAACGGCAGGGACGTCTGGCAGGACGCCGGGACGAGCTGGTACAACATCGACGAGCACATCGAGCCGTTCGAGTTCCGGCAGGGCTGGAACACCGTGCTCATCCGCCTGGAGAACACCGGCGGCTCCGCGACCGGGTTCAGCTTCATGATCGTCCCCGCCGACCAGGTCCCCCCGCCGCAAAAAGCTGATTCAAATTAAACTGCCGCCCCAGGCGGCGCGGGAAGTTCTGCCAATAAAATTTCCGCCGGGCGGATGCTTTGTGAACACCCGCGCGGCGGAAGCTGTTTCAGCTCAGATCGAGCTTACGGATTGAAGCGGACCCAGTCGACTTCGATGTGGTTGCCGCTGCGCATGCTGATGTAGAGCGTGTGGACGCCGGTCGGGCTGGACTGGAGCGGGCACACGGCCTCGGTCCAGTCGGGCTTGCCCTGAACCGTCACGGAGGCGAGGAGCGGGCCCTCGGCGCCGTCGGCGCGGATGTCCATGACGCCGCCCGCGGTGGAGTGGCAGCGGAGCGTGACGGACTTCAGCGGGGCGTCGCCGAAATCGACGCGGTCGTAGGTCAGGTAGATCGGACGGCGGTATTCCGTGGTGTTCCAGAAGATCGCCTTCCATCCGTCGAACGTGCGGTCGGAGTTCAGGAAGTCGATCTTCACGTTCTCCGGTCCGATGCTGGAATAGCGGTCGATCTGGATCTCGCGCGTCGCCTTGGAGACGCCGACGCCGCGGAACGTGGGCTTCACGAGGTTGATCGTGCCGTCTTCGTTGAACGTGAGCTCGTCAATGCAGACGGAGCGGTTCTTGTCGAAGTAGGGCGAATAGTCGTTGTGGTGGTAGAAGAGATACCATTTGCCGTTGAACTCGACCACGGAGTGGTGGTTGGTCCAGCACACGGTCTCGGACTGCTCCATGATCTTGCCCTTGTACTCGAACGGGCCGGTCGGGCTCTTGCCCATGCAGTACGCCAGCGTCTCGCGTTCCTTTTCGGCCCACGGGAACGTGAAGTAATAGATGCCGTTGCGCTTGAACATGAACGGGCCTTCCTTCATGCCGCTCTGCGGGGTGTTGTGCTGGATGCTGGTGGAGGGGCCGTCGAATTCCTTCATGTTGTCCTTCAGCTTCGCGATCTGCATGCCCATGCCGGACCAGATCAGGTACGGGGTGCCGTCGTCGTCGATGAAGATGCACGGGTCGATGCCGTTCGCGCCCTGGATGGGCTGCTCTTCCACGCGGAACGGGCCGTAGGGCTGGTCGGCGGTGGCGACGCCGATGCGGTTGTTCGCCGGGAAGTAGAAGTAGTATTTGCCGTCCTTCACGTTGCAGTCCGGCGCCCACATGCTGTAGGAACGCGTGTTCACCCAAGGCACATAGGTCTGGTCCACGATTACGCCGTGGTCGACCCAGTCGACGAGGTTGTCGGAGGAGTACACGTGGTAGTCCGCCATGCAGAACCAGTCCTTGCGGTTGTAGTCGTACGGCGCCGGGATGTCGTGCGACGGATACAGGTACACGCGTCCGTTGAAGACATGGGCGGACGGGTCGGCCGTGAAGTTGTCCCGGATGATCGGGTTCTGGGCCATGAGGGGCGCGGAGAGGAGCATCAGCGCGCCGGCGAGGATACCGAGGTTTTGCAGTTTCATATACTTTTTTCCTACGGGTTTGGGGTGAAAGATGCAGTCGCCGGGAACGTGCCTGCGAAGGACGCGGAAACGTTTTTCCTGAACCATACTATACAGCCATGCGGCGAAAATGCAATCCGCGGACACTGGAATAAATACTTGAAAGCATGTACTATTTCACAAAATGCAAAAATGCACTGCCGGGAGCTTCGAAGAACGGGGCGCTTTCCGGTCCGGCGTCACTGCGTTAAAAAGCCCGGCTCCGCGAGGGGACCGGGCATCGGAAATAGGACTTGACTGTTTCTGTCCGCCGGGCGCGGATGACCGGACCGGCGGAGCGTTTCGTTTGCGTTTACGGACGGACGACGATCGTGCGGGGAGCTCCCGGAGGCGGGACCCATCTCGGCGGCGCGGCCGGACGGACGCCGTGCCCGCCCCAGACCCAGGTCTCGTCGTAGAAGAACCATCCCTCGTAGTACGGGACGTACGTGCCGTTGAAGCTGCTGTAGCTGTATTCCGGCACCGCGACCGTGGTCGTAGTTGTCACCGCGGGCGTGTTGCTTACGATCGGCGTCGTGGTTACAACCGGTGTCGTGGTTACAACCGGTGTCGTGGTTACAACCGGTGTCGTGGTCACGACCGGCGTGGTGGTCACGACCGGCGTGGTGGTCACGACGGGCGTGGTGGTCACGACGGGCGCGGGCTGGGTGACGACGACCGTGGGCTGGGTGACGACGGTCCTGGTCCTGGTGACAACGCGCGGCGGGGGCGGAGGCCCGAAGATCGCATTCAGGGCGCCGACTGATGCGCCGACCAGGTGCACGATATCGGTCGCGAGCATGATGCCGCTGTTCGGATGAGGCCCGTGGCCGCCGGGGCCGCCGGGTCCGCCGTGACCGCCGGGTCCGCCGGGTCCGCCGGGTCCGCCGCGGCGTCCCTGCGCGAATGCTTCCGCCGGAGAGAGGATTACCGCCGCAGCGAATGCGGCGCCGATGAGGACAGTTCTTGTGATGTTCTTCATGGTCTTGTCTCCTGTGTTGAGAGTTGAAAAGGATAAATTCGACAACCGAAATCTTCTATGCTCTAATAAAAATATAATCCGAATAATTTGTTTTTCAAATCTGTTTCTAAACTTTTTTCGATTTTTTTTGAAAAACCGAATTGTTAAGTTCAAAATGAATACCGCGTCATAATCCCCGCGGATGCCTGCCGCTTGATTCTGCCGAAAAAAGCGTCGACAAAAAGCGATGAAAAAAAAGGGCGGCACTGGAAACATACCTTCGAGCGAAGTATATTATACCATGATGAATACGCCCGGAACACAACAGAATGAACAGAACTCGCCTGACCGTGCCGGCGAAAAGGATGCCTCCACGCTCACTTCGGCGGGGCTGGTCCGCATCTTCCTGCGCGGCAGCAAACGCTGGTTCGCGCTGGCTGCCGTCCTGACCTCGCTGGTCTCCCTCTTCGAGCTGCTCAATCCGCAGATCATCCGGTTCACGGTCGACTCCGTGCTGGGCGGGAAGGAGCCGGAATCCGGCGGCCTGATGTCCGTCCTGCCGGAGCTGATGGGCGGCGTGGAGTTCATCCGGGGGCATCTCTGGGTGTCGGCGTGCGCCGTCCTGATCGTGTCGGCGGCCTCGCTCGTCTGCCGCTACCTCTTCCAGCTGACGAACGCGGTCGGAGCGGAGACGCTGGTGGAAACGATGCGGAACAGCCTGTTCGGGCACATCCAGCGTCTGCCGTTCGCCTGGCACATGTCGCATCAGACAGGCGACATCATCCAGCGGTGCACTTCGGATGTCGACATGGTGAAGCGGTTCCTGTCCGACCAGCTCACGAGCATCTTCCGCATTATGATCCTGATCGTGCTGTCGCTGGTGTTCATGTTCGGCATGAACGCCCGCCTGGCTGCGCTCGCGTCCATCGTAATCCCGCTCGTCGTGGGCGCGTCGTTCCTGTTCCACCGGAAGATCGCCTCGCGGTTCCTGGAGTGCGACGAAAACGAGGGCAAGCTCTCGACGATCGTGCAGGAGAACCTGACCGGGGTGCGCGTGATCCGCGCGTTCGGCCGCGAACAGTACGAGGTCGCGAAGTTCGACGCGCAGAACAGATATTACGTGTCGCTGTGGGTGCGCCTGGGGCGCGTCCTGAGCCTGTTCTGGGTGACGGGCGACCTCATCAGCATGCTGCAGGTGCTGCTCCTGCTCGTCTGCGGCTCGGTCTTCGCGATCCGCGGCGAGCTGACCGCGGGCGAATTCATCGCGTTCCTGTCCTACAACGGCATGCTGATGTTCCCGATCCGCCACCTCGGGCGCATGATCTCCGAGCTCAGTAAGGCCGGGATCTCGCTGAAGCGCATCCGCGAGATCATGGCAGCGCCGGAGGAGGCCGATCTGCCGGACGCCCTCACGCCGCCGCTCGACGGCGACATCGTATTCGACCATGTGAGCTTCGGCTACGACGGCTGCCCGGAACTTCTGCACGACCTGTCGTTCACGATCCCGGCCGGCACGGTGTTCGGCATCCTCGGTGGCACGGGCAGCGGCAAATCCACGCTGGTGCATCTGCTGTGCCGCCTGTACGACCTGAAGCCGGACAGCGGAAGCATTTCCATCGGTGGGGTCGACGTGGCGCAAATCCGGCGCGACCATCTTCGGCGCGGCGTCGGGATCGTCTTGCAGGAGCCGTTCCTCTTTTCCCGGACCATCGCGGAGAATATCGGGATCGCGGCGCCCGGCATTGGACTGGACGCGATCCGCGCCGCCGCCCGCACCGCCTGCGTCGAGGAGAGCATCGACCGGTTCAAGGACGGCTTCGACACGACCGTCGGCGAGCGCGGCGTGACGCTTTCCGGCGGGCAGAAACAGCGCACTGCCATCGCGCGTCTGCTGGTCGGGCGTTCCCCGGTCATGATCTTCGACGATTCCCTGTCCGCGGTCGATGCCGAGACCGACGTGAAGATCCGCCATGCCCTGCGCCACGACTTTAAGGGGCGCACCGTCATCCTGATCTCGCACCGCATCGCCACGCTCATGGAGGCCGACCGCATCCTCGTGCTGTCCAACGGCCGCATCGTCGAGACCGGCACCCACGACGAGCTCATGCGGACCGACGGCATCTACCGCAGGAACTACGAGCTTCAGATGAAGTCCCCCGAAGAGGGCGGGCTTGACGGCGCACCGTCAGATATTCCCTGCTCATTCGGCATGGAGGTGTGTCATGAGTGACGCTCCGCTCCATCGCGAATCCGAGTCCGCACGTCCGCATCTGCCGTGGTTCGGCATCCCCGCGCTCATCCCGTTCCTGAAACCGTTCCGGCGGCCCATGACCCTCATGGTGACGCTGTGCCTGACGGGCGGCTGCCTCGATATCTGCCTGCCGCTGTTCCAGCGTTATGCCATCGACCACTTCATTGCCGGGGAGACGCTCGACACGCTGCCCGCGTTCATCGCGCTCTATCTGCTGTTCATCACAGGTTCCTTCGTGCTGAATTACGGTGCGTTCTACCGCGCGTTCTTCATGGAGATGAACGTCTCGCTGGAGTTGCGCCGGGCCGCGTTCAACCACCTGCAGACGCTTTCGTTCTCGTTCTTCAACCGCAACAGCGTCGGGTACATCCATTCGCGCGTGATGAGCGACACGGAGCGCATTTCCTCCCTCGTGTCGTGGCACGTGATGGAGGCGCTGTGGACCGTCATCTTCATGTTCGGCGCGCTCGCGATCATGTTCTCCATTCACTGGAAGCTCGCCTTGGGCGTGAGCCTGGTGCTGCCGGTCGCGGCCGTCGTGATCGTGCTGTTCCAGCGGGCTCTGTTCCATGTCAACAAGAAGATCCGCGAGCTCAATTCCCGCATCACGGGGGATTTCAACGAGGGCATCACGGGGGCGCGGACGATCAAGACGCTTGTGGCGGAGGACCGCGTGTGCGGCGACTTCAGGAAGGACACGCACGCCATGAAGCGCGCCTCGGTCCTCGGCATGCACTATCGCGCGCTTTTCGCCTCCGCGGTCTCGTTCGCATCCTCGCTGGCGCTTGCGATCGTGCTGTGGCGCGGCGGCCTGCTTTCGCGCGAGGGCGTGATGGAGATCGGCACGCTCTCCGTCTTCATGTCCTACGCCATCAGCATGATGGAGCCGTTCTTCTGGGTTTCCTCGGCGATCTCCGAGCTCATCGCGGCGCAGGTGAACATCGAACGTTTCTCCCGCCTGGTGAATGCCGCGTCGGACGTGGCGGATACGCCGGAAGTCGTGGCGAAATATGGCGACGCATTCCACCCGAGACGCGAAAACTGGGAGCCACTGTACGGCGAGGTCGAGTTCCGCGACGTGTCGTTCCGCTATCCGGACGGCGACGAGACGATCCTGGAGCATTTCAACCTGAAGGTGCCGCAGGGCGCGAATGTCGCGCTCGTGGGCGAGACCGGCGCGGGCAAATCCACGCTCGTGAACCTCGTGTGCCGTTTCTTCGAACCGACCGCCGGACAGATTCTGGTCGACGGCCGCGACGTGCGCGAACGCTCCCAGCTCTGGCTGCACAGTCACATCGGCTACGTCCTGCAGACCCCGTATCTATTCTCCGGTACCGTACGCGAAAACCTCCTGTACGGCAACCCGGACGCCACGGAGGAACAGATCGCGCTCGCCGTCAGGCGCGTTTCCGCAGACCGCGTGATCGCGCGTATGGGCAACGGCCTGGACAGTCAGGTGGGCGAATGCGGCGACCTGCTTTCCACCGGCGAAAAACAGCTCATCTCGTTCGCGCGCGCCATCCTCGCCGACCCGCGCATTCTGGTGCTGGACGAGGCGACTTCCTCGGTCGACACCATGACCGAAAAGATGATCCAGGATGCCATCGGCGAGGTCACGCGCGGTCGCACGTCATTCGTGATCGCGCACCGCCTGTCCACCATTCGCAGTGCGGACCTGATCCTGGTCATGAAGGACGGCCGTGTGGTCGAAAGCGGCACGCACGAGGCGCTGATGCGTGCCCGCGGGTATTACCATTCGCTCTACACGAAGCAGTTCGAGCTTGAGGCTGTGAAGGACCTCTCCATCTGATCCTCGGGCGCAAAAAAAACGGCCTCCGGCGAACCGGAGACCGTACGATTTCGGGGGAAAGAAAGGCGGACTTCAGCTGAGAAATTCGCTTTTCATGAACTCCGCGAGGGCGTCGTGCCAGTCGGGCATCGGGGGGAGCCCGGCGAGGCGGAGCATCATCTTGTCGAGGCGGGAGTTTTTCGGGCGCGGCGCCGGACGCGGGAATTCGTCGGTCGTGCAGGGGGAAACGGCCTGCGTTTTACCGGCGAGGCGGAAGATCTCCTGCGCGAACTCGAACCACGTGGCTTCGCCCTCGCAGGTGAGGTGGAACGTGCCGACGAGTTCCGGTTTCGCGAGGATGTTGCGGAGCTGACGCGCCACGGCGGTCGTCGAGGTCGGGTTGCCGTGCTGGTCCGCCACGACTTTCAGCATCGGGCGCGTGCCGTCGGCGAGCGACATCATCGCGTGGACGAAGCTCGGTCCGCCGTGTCCGTACAGCCACGAAATGCGGCAGATCACATGATTGGGGCAATGCGTCCGCACGGCTTCTTCGCCCGCGAACTTGCTTTTGCCGTAGACCGTGGCGCCGCCGGTCGCCCGGTCGAATTCGTTGTACGGGCGGTCGGAATCGCCGTCGAACACGTAGTCGGTGGAAATGGCGACAAGGCGTACTCCGTGTCGGTTGCACGCGGCGGCGACGTTCGCCGTGCCGAACGCGTTCAGCTTGTATGCGAACTCGATTTCGCTCTCGCACTTGTCGACCGCGGTCATGGCGGCGCAATGGATCACTGCGTCGGGCTTGTGCTGCGCCAGAAACGCGTCGAATCCGGCGGCGTCGGTGATGTCGGCCTCGGGCAGGTCGGCGATCACGAGTTCGCAGTCCGCGAACTCCTGCTGGAGCGTGCGTCCGAGCATGCCTTTCCCGCCGGTGATCAGGAGCTTCATCGAGCTTCCTCCCACGGTTCGATTTCCGCAAAAGCCGGATGCTTTTTGTCCTTGTCGGAAAGCAGAAGCTGTTCGGGTTTGAGGCGCCAGTCGATGCCGAGGTCCGGGTCGTTGAACATGATGCCGCGTTCGGAGGCAGGCATGTAGCCGTTGTCGCACTTGTAGGCGAAGACGGCCTCGCTGCTGAGCACGACGAACCCGTGCGCGAACCCGCGCGGGATGTAGAGCTGGCGCTTGTTTTCGCCGGAAAGCTCGACGGCGATATGCTTGCCGTAAGTCGGCGACCCTTTGCGGATGTCGACTACAACGTCCAGCACGGTCCCGACGAACGCGCGGACGATTTTCGCCTGCGTGTACGGGGCAGCCTGATAATGCAGGCCGCGGAGCACGCCGTGGCACGACTTGGATTCGTTGTCCTGAACCCAGGTGTTGGTGATCCCGGCGGCCTCGTATGCCGCCTGGTTCCAGGATTCGAAAAAGTAGCCGCGTGCGTCGCCGAAGACTTTCGGTTCGATGATGAGCACGCCGGGGAGAGCGGTTTCGATGATGTTCATTCTTCGATCAGCCTCAAAAGATATTGTCCGTATTCGGTTTTGAGCATGTCTTTCACGCTTTCGCGGATGTCATCCTTCGTCATCCAGCCGTTTTCGTAGGCGATCTCCTGCAGGCAGGCGATCTGAAGCCCCTGCCGCGTTTCGACCGTGCGGATGAAATTCGCGGCGTCCAGCATGCTGTCGTGCGTGCCGGTGTCCAGCCAGGCGTAGCCGCGCTTGAACACCTCCACATGGAGCTGGCCGCGCCGCAGGTATTCGTTGTTCACGGCGGTGATCTCGAGCTCGCCGCGTGCGGACGGCTTGATGTTTTTCGCGATGTTGACGACGTCGTTGTCGTAGAAGTAAAGTCCGGTGACCGCAAAGTTGGATTTCGGTTTTTCCGGCTTCTCCTCAATGGAGATCGCTTTTCCCTCGGGATCGAACTCGACCACGCCGAAGCGTTCCGGATCGCACACGTGGTAGCCGAACACGGTCGCGCCGACCTCGCGGTCAGCTGCGGTCCGAAGAAGTTTGCTCAGCTTGGCGCCGTAGAAGATGTTGTCGCCGAGCACGAGCGCCACACGGTCGGATCCGATGAATTCCTCGCCGATCAGGAACGCCTGCGCGAGCCCCTCGGGTTTCGGCTGGACGGCATAGCTGAAGTTCACGCCGAAGCGGGACCCGTCGCCGAGCAGACGTTTGAAGCTGGGCTGGTCTTCCGGCGTGGTGATGATCAGGATGTCGCGGATGCCCGCCAGCATGAGCGTGCTGATCGGGTAATAGACCATCGGTTTGTCGTAAACGCCGAGGAGCTGTTTGGAGACTCCGCGTGTGATCGGGTGAAGACGCGTCCCCGCGCCGCCTGCCAGTACGATGCCTTTCATGTTCGATCTCCTGTTCCGAGGCGTTCCATCTTGTACGAGCCGCTGAGCACGTGGGCGCACCAGTCGTCCTTGTGTTCGAGGTACCACAGCACCGTCTTGCGGATGCCGGATTCGAACGTCTCCAGCGGCTTCCAGCCGAGCTCGCGCGCGATCTTTGACGGATCGATGGCGTAGCGCAGGTCATGGCCGGGGCGGTCCTTCACGTGGACGATCTGTTCCGCGTAGGATTTGCCGTCGGCGCGCGGCCTGAGCTCGTCGAGCAATGCGCAAATGGTCTTCACGACCTCGATGTTCTTCTTTTCGTTGTGTCCGCCGATGTTATACGTTTCGCCGGGAACGCCCTGAGTCGCCACGAGGTAAAGCGCGCGTGCATGGTCCTCCACGTACAGCCAGTCGCGGATCTGCAGGCCCTCGCCGTAAACGGGCAATTCCTTACCGTCCAGCGCATGCAGGATCACCAGCGGGATGAGCTTCTCCGGGAAGTGGTACGGTCCGTAGTTGTTCGAGCAGTTCGTGACGACCGTCGGCAGTCCGAACGTGCGTTTCCAGGCGCGGACCAGATGGTCGCTCGACGCCTTGCTGGCGCTGTACGGCGAACTCGGCGCGTACGGAGGGGT
>JAEEGG010016134.1_pt1 | contig 15551 bp, 10 predicted proteins | sample 9134161 | NCBI WGS metagenome assembly JAEEGG01 (sample SAMN16246543, study PRJNA631951) | gut metagenome | biome: gut microbiome; feature: rumen; material: CR-attached | host: Bos | place: Iran: Karaj | collected 2018-10
TTTTTTCTCTTTGTCTAAATACATTTTCTTAAAAATAATGTGAAAACTCGTTTAGCGGGCGCAAAGATAGAGCTTCTTTTTCAATACACAATGAATTTTCTAACATTTTTGCCGTAACTTTGCACCCGCAAAGAAAACACATACTATATGAACATCAGAAACATAGCTATTATCGCTCACGTTGACCACGGCAAGACGACACTGGTCGACAAGATGATGCTGGCCGGACACCTGTTCCGCGACAATCAGGCCAAAGGAGAACTTATGCTCGACAACAATGACCTGGAGCGTGAGCGCGGTATAACAATCCTGTCCAAGAATGTATCTATTACTTATAAGGATACCAAGATTAACATCATTGACACTCCGGGACACTCCGATTTCGGCGGTGAGGTTGAGCGCGTGCTCAACATGGCCGACGGCTGCATCCTTCTGGTGGATGCATTTGAGGGTCCGATGCCTCAGACACGTTTCGTACTGCAGAAGGCTCTTCAGATAGGACTCAAGCCTATCGTTGTGGTAAACAAGGTTGATAAACCCAACTGCCGTCCCGAGGAGGTTTACGAAATGGTATTCGATCTGATGTTCGCACTTGATGCCACTGAGGATCAGCTGGATTTCCCCGTACTCTACGGTTCAGCCAAGCAGAACTGGATGAGCACTGACTGGAAACAGCCCACCGACAATATTCTGCCCCTGCTTGATGCCATCATCAAGTACATCCCCGAACCCAAGCAGGAGGAGGGCACCCTGCAGATGCTTATCACATCACTTGACTACTCATCATACACCGGACGTATAGCAGTGGGCCGTGTAAACCGCGGAACCCTGAACGAGGGTATGACCTGCACACTGGCACACCGTGACGGCAGCAAGGAGAAGGTCAAGATCAAGGAACTCCACACCTTTGAGGGTATGGGCCGCAAGCGCGTTCCCACAGTAGGCGCCGGTGACATATGCGCCATCGTAGGTCTGGACAAGTTCGAGATCGGTGATACCATCTGCGATGCCGAGAATCCCGATCCTCTGCCTCCTATCGCAATTGACGAGCCTACCATGAGTATGCTCTTCTCAATAAATGACTCACCTTTCTTTGGCAAGGAGGGTAAGTACGTCACATCACGTCACATTCAGGACCGTCTGAACCTGGAGCTTGACAAGAACCTGGCTCTGCGCGTTCGCCGCACCGAGGAGGATGGCAAGTGGATAGTATCAGGCCGTGGCGTGCTGCACCTGTCAATCCTGATCGAGACCATGCGCCGTGAGGGTTATGAACTCCAGGTAGGTCAGCCTCAGGTTATCATGAAGGAGATTGACGGCCGTACATGCGAGCCTATCGAGGAACTCACCATCAGCGTTCCCGAGGAGTTTGCCAGCAAGATGATTGACCTGGCCACCAAGCGCAAGGGTGAGATGACTTCGATGGACACCCAGGGTGACCGTGTTGTCATTGTATTCGATATCCCCTCACGCGGTATCATCGGCCTTAGAACAAACGTTCTCACCGCATCACAGGGTGAGGCCGTGATGGCACACCGCTTCAAGGAGTATCAGCCTTACAAGGGTGACATTGAGCGCCGTACCAACGGTTCGATGGTTGCCATGGAGACCGGTACCGTATTCGCTTACGCACTTGACAAGCTGCAGGACCGCGGTAAGTTCTTTGTGAACCCGCAGGATCAGGTTTACGCAGGTCAGGTTGTAGGTGAGCACGTACACGAGAAGGATCTGGTCATCAACGTAACCAAGAGCAAGCAGCTTACCAACATGCGTGCCAGCGGTGCCGATGAAAAGGCCCACATCGCACCTCCCGTAGTATTCTCTCTTGAGGAGGCTCTCGAGTACATCAAGAACGACGAGTACGTAGAGGTTACCCCCAAGAGCATGCGTATGCGTAAGGTTATCCTGAACGAGTTGGAGCGCAAGCGCGCCGCCAAGTAACCATATCTCCCGATGAAAACGAGGTTTTCTGCAGTATCTGCACTCATTGTGCTGCTCTTGACCGCCTCATGCGGAAACAAGGGTATGTTCGTACTGCAGGGAACCGTTCAGGACGGGACCGATTCAATCCTGGTGGCCGGAATCGATTCCCGCTATGAGGGTGTCGATACCATATTCTGCCACAACGGCCAGTTTACATGGAAGTTCCGTCCGGATACAGTGACCACACTCATTCTGATGCTGCCCGACGGACGCATGCATCCCGTATTTGCCGAGAAGGACGTGGAAGCATTCATAACCATTCCTGCCGACTCCGGACTGTTCTCTGTATCGGGAGGTTATTGCAATGACTCATACCAATCTTTCTATCTGGCTTCACAGAGGGACACCTCAATGGAGCAGACAGCGGCTAGGATTGACTCTTTCATCACCAGAGATCCCTTCTCGGAGGTGACTCCCTTCCTTATCTATGACCAGATGGTCAGGAAGTACCATGCACGTGAGAGCGTCATCGAACCGCTTATAAAACGTATGAGCGGCAATATGCAGGATGCCCCATATCTGGTTTCCCTTAAGGCTGAATTTGAGAAAGAGACCGTCAACAATGTCTATTTCGACACATACGCCGTAAAAGATTCATCGGGCATCCAGCGTCAGTTCATTGATGTAGGCGGCTCATCCAACAGCGTGCTGGTATTTGTATGGGCTTCATGGATGGGACAGGCCGGACTGGACGCAAGGGATACCCTGGGATATTTCCTTAACAAGTATCAGGGCAGGAACTTCAACGTCATAGACCTTTCGATCGACGTAAATATCGACAGGTGGAAACAGGCAATCGCCGGTGATACCGTCAGATGGGTTTCATACAACGACCCTGCAGGTTGGGAAAGCAGATTCGTCAGGAATGCCAATCTTCAGACCGCACCTTCATTCATCCTCTTCTCCAGCGCTAAAAGACTTACTTATAAGACAACCTCAATACCAGACCTTGACAAAGAACTGGACAGAGTATTATACAGACCAAAACCAAAAAAATAGCACGATAAAAACACTTACCTTGTTTTGCAGAATCTAATGTTAACCATTCATACATCTAACCATGCTTATCAAAGTTTCCGGTGCGGCTGTCCAAGGGATAGACGCATACATCGTGACCATCGAAGCGAGTACATCGCGCGGTATCAGATTCTTTCTTGTAGGACTGCCTGACAGTGCAGTGAAGGAGAGCCACGAACGCATAATATCGGCTTTCCAGGTAAACGGCTACAAGTTTCCGTCAAGTCAGATAATCATCAATATGGCTCCGGCCGATATCCGGAAGGAGGGCGCGGCCTATGACCTTCCGCTTGCCATAGTCATACTGGCCTCCGGAGGAGAGATTGACACGTCAACCCTTGATGATTATGTCATAATGGGCGAGATGAGCCTGGACGGCTCACTGCAGCCCGTAAAAGGAGCCCTTTCAATGGCAATCGAGGCCCGGGACCACGGATTCAAGGGCATAATCCTGCCGGCTCAGAACGCAGCCGAAGCCGCAGTCATAGACGGACTGGAGGTCTACGGAGCAAACAATCTGCGTGAAGTGGTGGACCTGCTCAATCGGATGCCCGAACACATTGAACCATTGGACAAGAGCATAGCCCTGAGGAACGTCGTACCCACCGGATATCAGGCCGATTTTGCCGATGTAAAGGGACAAAAAGCAGTAAAACGCGCACTTGAAGTAGCCGCAAGCGGGGGACATAACCTGATCATGGTCGGCCCGCCGGGAAGCGGTAAATCCATGATGGCAAGGGCTCTCCCTTCAATACTTCCGCCGCTTACCGAGGAGGAGAGCATTGAGACCACACGTATCCATTCAGTTGCCGGATTTACGGGACACGGCGCCGCACTTATAACCGAGAGGCCGTTCCGTCATCCGCATCATACCATATCCAACGTGGCTCTGGCAGGCGGAGGCGCCAACGGGCAGCCCGGTGAAATATCGCTTGCCCATAACGGTGTGCTCTATCTCGATGAATTGGCCGAGTTTACCAGGTCGGCACTTGAAACACTGCGTCAGCCGCTCGAGGACAGGAGCGTAGTCATATCCAGAGTCAAATACAGGATAGAGTATCCTGCATCGTTTATGCTGGTTGCTTCCATGAACCCCTGCCCGTGCGGATACTACAATCACCCGACAAAGGAGTGTCACTGTACGCCTACAGTGATTGAACGTTATCTGGGAAAGATATCGGGCCCGCTCATGGACCGTTTTGACATTCAGTGCGAGATTCTCCCCGTAGGGTTTGACGACATGTCATCGGAACGGAAGGGTGAGACAAGTGCCGCTATTCGTGAACGGGTGATAGGAGCCAGAGCTGTACAGGCCGCCAGATTCAGCGGTGAAAAGGGCTTATATTGCAATGCCCAGATGGATTCACGTCTGCTGCGCAAGTATGCCAGAGCCGAGCCTGCCGCCATCCGTATGCTGGGTGAGGCCATGAACCGGCTGAACCTATCGGCCCGTGCCTATGACCGCATACTGAAGGTTTCCAGGACTATTGCCGACATGGACCGCTCAGAAACAATCAGGCCTGATCATATAGCCGAAGCGATTGGTTATCGCAGCTTAGACCGCGCCTCTTGGGGTAAATAAAAAAATATAGTAATTTTGCAGTCCGAAACAACTTAGATATATCATATGAAAGATTACAAGAGGATTCTGGTTACATCGGCCCTGCCCTATGCCAACGGCCCGCTTCACATAGGCCACCTGGCAGGCGCATACGTTCCGGCCGATATTTATGTCCGTTACCAACGTCTCAAGAAGGTGGATGTGATGTTCATTGGAGGCAGTGACGAGCACGGTGTGCCCATCACCATCCGCGCCAAGAAAGAGGGCGTGACCCCCAAGGAGATCATCGACCGTTATCACTATCAGATGAAGGATACCTTCAAGGGTATGGGCATATCTTACGACATCTACGGTCGTACCAGTTCCCCCACTCACCATAAGGTTGCATCGGACTTTTTCCGCAAACTGTATGATACCGGCAAGTTCATACAGAAGACCAGCGAGCAGTACTACGATGAGGAGGCCAAGATGTTCCTGGCCGACCGTTACATTACCGGCGAGTGCCCCCACTGCCACTACGATCACGCATACGGTGACCAGTGCGAGAAGTGCGGTACATCACTCTCACCCACTGAACTCATCAACCCCAAGAGCACAGTAAGCGGCAGCAAGCCCGTCATGAAGGAGACCACACACTGGTATCTGCCTCTGGAGCAGTATCAGGAGTGGCTTGAGAAATGGATTCTCGAGGAGCACAAGGAGTGGCGTCCCAATGTCTACGGTCAATGCAAGAGCTGGCTTGACATGGGTCTTCAGCCCCGTGCCGTAAGCCGTGACCTGGACTGGGGTATCCCCGTTCCCGTCGAGGGAGCCGAGGGTAAGGTTCTCTACGTCTGGTTTGACGCTCCCATAGGTTATATCAGCAACACCAAGGAATTCTGCGACGCTCACCCCGAGCGCGGCAGCTGGGAGACCTGGTGGAAGGATCCCGATACACGTCTTATCCACTTTATCGGAAAGGACAACATCGTGTTCCACTGCATCGTGTTCCCCGCCATGCTTAAGGCAGAGGGTTCATTCATACTTCCCGACAACGTTCCCAGCAACGAGTTCCTGAACCTGGAGGATGACAAGATATCGACCTCACGCAACTGGGCCGTTTGGGTACACGAGTACCTGGAGGATTTCCCCGGCAAGGCCGATGTAATGCGTTACGTGCTTACCGCCAACGCCCCTGAGACCAAGGACAACAACTTTACATGGAAGGATTTCCAGGCACGCAACAACAACGAGCTGGTTGCCATCTACGGTAACTTCGTTAACCGCGCCCTGGTTCTGACACAGAAATACTTTGACGGCGTAGTTCCCCAGTGCGGTGAACTGACCGACTATGACCGCGATACCCTCAAGGAGTTTGCCGATGTAAAGGGACAGCTTGAGTCTCTGCTTGAGAACTTCAAGTTCCGTGAGGCACAGAAGGAGGCCATGAACCTGGCCCGCATCGGTAACAAGTACCTGGCCGATACCGAGCCCTGGAAACTTGCCAAGACCGATATGAAGAGAGTTGAGACCATCCTCAACATATCTCTCCAGCTGGTTGCCAACCTGGCTATCGCCTTTGAGCCGTTCCTGCCCTTCTCAAGTGAGAAACTGCGCGGAATGATTGCCCTGGACGGTGCTGACTGGAACCGCCTGGGTGCCATTGACCTGCTGCCCGCCGGCCACAAGCTGGGTAAGGCAGAGCTTCTGTTCGAGAAGATTGAGGACGATGTAATTGAAGCTCAGATCCAGAAACTGCTCAAGCGCAAGGAGGAGAATGAGAAGGCTGCCGCAGCCGCTCAGCCCGCCAAGCCCATCAAGGAGAACATCCAGTTCCCCGAGTTCGAGAAGCTGGATATACGCGTAGGTACAGTGCTTGAGTGCATCAAGGTTCCCAAGTCAGACAAGCTGCTCCAGTTCAAGATCGATGACGGTCTGGGCGGACGCACCATACTTTCAGGTATTGCAAACTATTACAACCCTGAGGATCTGGTAGGCAAGCAGGTTTGCTTCATTGCCAACCTTGCACCCCGCAAGATTCTGGGCCGTGAGAGCCAGGGTATGATACTGAGCGCCCTTGACGCCGACGGAACACTGGCCGTAACAACAGTTCAGCGTCCCGTAAAACCGGGCAGCGAAGTTTGCTAAAAAGTACAAATGAATACAGTCGGAGTCATACTTGCAGCAGGCTCCGGTTCAAGAACCGGCCTTTCCACCCCCAAGCAGTTCCTGCTTCTGGGTGGAAAGACTGTTTTGGAACATTCGGTACAGACTTTCAATGACCATCCCGGTATTGACCAGGTGGTTATTGTCACCTCACCCGAGTTCATAAGCAAAGTTGAAGGTCTTGTCAAGGCTAACAGCTGGAACAAGGTTACGGCGGTAATACCCGGTGGAAAGGAGCGTTTTGACTCCAGCCTGGCAGCCGTACGCCATTTCAGCGGCAATCCGGACCTGGTAATGCTCTTCCATGATGCCGCGCGGCCGTTGGTATCGGCCCGGATAATTTCGGACACACTAAAGGCTATGAAGACCTTCAATGCGGTCGATGTGGCCATCCCTGCAGTGGACACCATCGTTCAGTGTGACGCCGCAGGTTCCGTGATGGAATCAATCCAGAACCGCAATCTCCTTTGGCGCATGCAGACCCCGCAGGGATTCCGCCGCAAGACCATCGCCAAGGCCTATGAGGTTGCGCTCAAGGACCCCGGTTTCACGGCAACCGATGACTGCGGAACCGTGCTGCGCTACCTTCCCGATGAGAAGGTGGGTATTGTACGCGGAAGCGAGAGGAACATCAAGCTTACATACGCCGATGACCTGCCTCTGCTGGAATTCCTCCTTTCAACCCCAGAACCATAACGTAAATTCCAAAATACTCCTGTTATGAAAAAACCTGACCTTAAGAAACTGACCCCCTTTGTTATTGCAATCATTGCCTTCATGGCTTTCGCACTCATATACTGCTCCCCTGTTCTTGACGGGAAAGTGCTGCAGGGCGGTGATACCACCCTTTATGTAGGATCATCAAATGAGATCCGTGAGTACTCACAGTCTGAAGGAAGACAGGTCTGGTGGACCAACTCCATGTTCGGAGGTATGCCTACTTACCAGATAAGCGGACAGACACCTGCCAACAAGCTGAGGGGTAAGCTTGAGAATCTCTCTCACCTGTGGCTGATTGGAAACAACGCCCCCATCGGCATACTCGTGGCATATCTGATAGGTTTCTTCATAATGCTTCTCTGTTTTGATGTTGACCCATGGATAAGTATAGCGGGTGCCTTTGCGCTGACGCTGTCATCATATTTCTTGCTGATCATTCCCGCCGGACATATCACAAAAGCCAATGCAATATGCTGCCTGGCTCCCATGATAGGCGGATTCTATGCATTATTCAGGCGTAAATACTGGCTTGGCATGCCCATCATCATGATGTACGGCACAATAGGTATTACACTGCACACGCAGATGACCTATTACGCTTTCATGCTGTTGGGAGTATTGTTCATAGGTGAGATATTCATTCATGCCCGTAATAAACAGTGGAAAGATCTTGGAAAGTCCACTGCTTTACTTCTGCTTTCCTTGCTCATGATTTTTGGAACAAAGGCCAGTTGGCTCCAGATGAACAAAAGTTACCTCAAGGAGACCATGCGTGGAGGTCACAGCGAACTGGTTACGGACCAGGCAAGCGGTGAGCAGATGACCGGTCTGAGTTTTGACTATGTAACGGCATGGTCATACGGCAAGAGTGAGACTCTTACACTGCTTATTCCCGAATATATGGGAGGAGCCACCAATTACCAGCTGGGAAAAAACTCCCGTCTTGAAAAGGAACTCAAGGACATGGGTGTTCCCGCTGCCAGCGCACGCAGTTTCTGCAACACCGCACCGACATATTGGGGAGAGAAACGGTTCACAAGCGGTCCCGTTTACGTGGGAGCCATTATCTGTTTCCTATTCGTGCTTGGCCTTATAATCGTAAAGGGAGCATACAAGTGGAGCCTGCTCGCAGCAACCTGTTTCTCAATATTACTTGCCTGGGGACATAACTATGAATGGTTCTCAAGACTCTTCTTTGAGTATTTCCCCCTGTACAACAAGTTCCGTACAGTAGAGTCCATCCTGGTAGTCGCAGAGATAACCATGCCTCTGCTGGGATTCCTTGCCGTCAAGCAGCTCATAGAGTCCGATGACAAGGCAGCAAACAGGAAAGCAATACTTATTGCAGGCGGCATAACAGCTGCTGTCTGTCTGATAGTTGCGGCTGCATCGGGTGCAATTGACACCTCATCCAGCTACGACACTCGACTTCATAGATACGTTGACGATCGCATGTTCCCAGATTTCTATAATGCCGTACTTGCTCAGAGACAGGCCCTGATATCTTCATCGGCCCTGCGCAGTCTGGTATTCGTGCTTTTGGGAACTGCCATCACCTGGGTTTACTGCTCCAGGAAAGAAACTAAGAACAGCACCGTTCTGCTGGCTGCCGCCCTTGGAATTGTAACTCTGATTGACATGGTTCCTGTTGACCGGAAGTTCTTTGGCGACCGTGACTTTGTTACCCGCAAGGAGAAATCCCGTTATTTTGACATGCAGGACTGGGAGAAGGCCATACTTCAGGACAAATCACTTGATTACCGCGTTCTCAACCTGTCATCTGACACCTTCAACGATGCCAGAACATCCTACAGGCTCAAATCACTGGGAGGTTACTCTGCCGCAAAGATGCGCCGTTATCAGGATCTCATCGACGCTCATATCGCAAAGAACAACATGAACGTCCTGAATATGCTCAACACCAAGTATGTGATCTCCCAAGACGGTCAGGTAATGCGTAACTCCGAAGCCATGGGTAACGCCTGGTTCGTTGACACACTGCTCTTTGTTGACACTCCCGTTCAGGAGAGCAATGCCCTGAACACGATTGACATTAAGACAACGGCTGTGGCCGATAAGCTTTTTGCCGATGCCCTTAACCTGAAGGTTACGGAAAGTGATCCGGGGGCTTACATCAAGATGGAAAAATACATACCCGACCATCTGGAATATTCATCACATTCCACCAAGGATAAGGTTGCGGTATTCTCAGAGATTTACTACCCGCGCGAGTGGCATCTTTATATAGACGGAAAGGAGCAGCAGCTGGGGCGTGTAAACTATGTGCTCAGGGCTGCGGTTATTCCTGCCGGAAACCACTCCATCGTCATGAAATTCGTGCCCGATGCACTCAAGACAGATCGTCTGTGCATAGCACTGCTAATTATCATGATCCTTCTGTCTGTAGGATTACCTGTCTGGCACTTTGTCAGGAAACAGGATTCTTCGACTCGAAACGACTGATTAAATCAGGGATAAAGTCCTCTTTGACCACATCAATGGTTTTCCAATATGAACCGTTGATGGTGTGAACCCATTTGTCATCATCAAACAGCTCTATCAGGTCCTGATGTCTCTGGGTTCCTTCACGGAAGGGCTCGGTACGCTCCGTCACGATATTGATATCGGAAGCATCGGCCTTTGAGTAGATATTGTTCCAGTTGCTTCCGCCTGAATCCAGATAGACGCCGTCAACCTTGGCGGGCATGAAATCAAACTTCTTGTCCTTGAGCCAATCCAGCCTGTAGAAACTGATGATGGCCGACAGATACCATGCATTCCCGCGCTCGCGTTTAGCTCCGTAAACGGGTCTTTCATGAAGTATGGAGGCCATGTCAAGCGGCACCACCGGGAATATGTCATGGTCAATGAATCCGAATCCGTAGGGCCGACGGGCCGATACTATATGACGGTAGGTCCAGTTGACAGCGGCCGCATGTGAATAACTGCCGCTGAAAACGCCCATTCTGTTCTTGTGGAGCCTCAGATACGGGGTCTTGGTGGCAAGGCATACCTGGCGTATCTTCTCTGCCTGACCGCGGTCCGATGAGTTGTCAATGATTATGTGATTGATATTACCCTGAAGGTATTTGGCAACGTACCTGTTATGGAGTTCTATCACCTGGGCGTTGTTGAACGCGATGGTATAGACATCTATGCTGTCAGGCTCCTGTACCTTGTCAAGACTCAGGAATATGGAATCCAGACTCTCCGGACCACGGCGCAGAAAACGGCGCTCCATGCATCGGACAGCCTTCTCAAAGATATACCTGCGGATATTCATGACTCTTTGTTCCTTATTCCTTACGAATTGCGAAAGTACTATTTTTTGTGTAAGTTTGTGTCATTAATCGTACTCCGGCATTATGAAAATAGTCATTTTGGGAACCGCATGGCCCTACCGCGGAGGAATAGCCGATTTCAACAACCGGCTGGCTCAGGAATTCATCAAAGAGGGCAATGAAGTCAGGATTTACACCTTTACGCTGCAATACCCTTCATTCCTGTTCCCCGGCAAGACACAGTACTCCCCTGACCCTCAGCCCCAGGGACTGGATATTGTAAGACGGCTCAGTTCGGTCAATCCCTTCAACTGGATCAAGGTAGGCCGTCAGATCAGACGTGAGAAACCGGATCTGCTGATTGTGCCCTTCTGGATGCCTTTCATGGGACCTTCAACCGGATTCGTATCACGTATGGCCCGTAAGTGCGGAGCCCGCAGAGTTGCCATACTTCATAACCTCATACCCCACGAGCACAAGCCCGGTGACAGAATCCTGTCACGCTACTTCATAAAATCCGTTGACAGTTTTGTGGCTCTGTCCGAGTCTGTCAGGGATGATATCAACCTGTTTGACACAAAGAAACCGCGTACTTTCAGCCCACACCCGCTTTATGACCACTTTGGCGAGCTTGCCACAAGAGAGGAGTCACTTGAGCACCTGGGGCTTGATCCCGCTTACCGCTACATACTTTTCTTTGGTCTGATACGTGACTACAAGGGTCTGGACCTGCTGCTCAAGGCATATGCCGACAGCCGCCTGCGTGAACTGAACGTACGTCTGCTGGTGGCCGGTGAATTCTACGGAAGTTCCGACAAATACTTTGAACTTGAGAAGGAACTGGGACTTGAAGGACTCATAGTCTGGAAGAACGAGTTCGTACCCAGTGAAGAGGTCCGATACTGTTTCGGTGCGGCCGATATCATTGCACAGCCCTACAAGACCGCCACTCAGAGCGGCGTCTCTCAGATAGCATATCACTTTGGCAAGCCCATGCTGGTAACCAACGTAGGCGGACTGGCTGAGATTGTTCCAGACGGAAAAGCCGGTTACGTGGTTGAGCCCGAACCCGCCCGTATTGCCGATGGATTGGTGGATTTCTTTGCGGGCAACAGACAGGAGCAGTTCGCCAAGGGTATCCTTGACGAGAAGAACAAATACTCCTGGAGCAAGATGACCCAGGCTATTCTTCAGTGTAAAATCTGATTATCCGCTCAAGAGAGCGCTGGCAAACCGGGCAGAATTCGGGGTATTTGTTTGTCTTCATACGGCAGTCAAACGAGCCGCGCCAAACACCTTTCGACATATACCCGCCTCCTTCATAAAGACCTGCCTTATCTGGCATCATATCCTTCCATTTACTGTCAAAGTCAACCTTTGTAGTGATGTTCGGCTCCCACGGCTCAGTCTCTGAGTTGTAGTACTGCTCATACTGGTCATCATAGAAGTACTCATCGGCCAGACCTCCAAAACTATGTCCGAACTCGTGTACCACTACGGGAGCGAACTGTGCGTGGTGGGCGGTGGTAAGGGTGTAGGAATTGAATATTCCGCCGCCTCCGTAGACATCGGTATTAGCCAGGATTATGATATGCTCATAAGGGATACCTGCCAGCTTGTCGTGCAACTGTCTTAACCTGAGGGTTGTCAGGTATCGGTCCGAATAGAACGTGCTGAAGGATGAACTCAGGGCTGTCTCGGTCCAGAGTCCCTCCTTGGGAACGCTCACCTCACCGTCCTTTGATGCCAGCTCAACCGCCAGAATGTTGAAACGGTCCTGCATGGTCTTGAAGGGCTCATGTGAGAGCATACTGTTCACGGCTATGGCCGCATCCTTGTAGAAAAGTTCCATTTCATCGGCGGTATAGCCTTCTGGAACTATCACTACGTCAATGCATTTCTCGGGGCTTCCTCCCTGATGCAGGTACTTCCAGACAGGCGGGTTCTTTCCTATCTTGCGGATAAGGATATCCTCGGGATCAACAGTATGACGCAGGGTTGCAACCACCTTGTTGTAGTTATCGGTAAGTTTTACCTCAACCACCGCCTTTGCGGATGGCATGGGCAGCAGGTAGACGTTCTCAAAACTGCGGTCCACCTGAGTTGCCTCCTCGGTGTTCTGCCACTCCTGGAACAGGGTGCTGAAGGAGTTGCGGAACAGGGTGTCACCCGTGGCGGCATCGGTCATGGTTATCTGACCGTTTCCTTCCAGATATAAGTCTTTCAGGTTGACACGGCGTCCGTACCAACCGTCTATCACATTCAGGTCATCAAGATAGATGCGTGACTCCTTGCTGTTGCCGGAGAATGTATAGTTGACCCTGAGGGTCTGATTCTGGGCATGGACGCCTGCAGCCAGAAGCAGCAGCGCCAAACTACTCTTCAGTCGAAACCAGTTCATAGTCCATCTGTTTCTTTTCAAGGTTGCAGCGTACAACCTTAACCTTTACATGGTCACCCAGGCGGTAACGCTTGCGGGTGCGCTGTCCTATCAGGCAGTAGTTCTTCTCATCGAACTCAAAGTAGTCACCGCCCAGAGAACGGATGGCAATCATGCCCTCGCACTTGTTTTCTATGATTTCAGCGTAGATTCCCCACTCTGTAACACCGCTTATGACGGCATCGAATACCTGATTCATGCGGTCGGCCATGTACTCAACCTGCTTGTACTTGATGCTGGCGCGCTCCGCCTGCTCGGCCAGCTGCTCACGACCCGAGCAATGCTCGCAGTACTCCTCATACTTGGCCTGGTTCACGCTGCGTCCTCCGCCTATGTAACGGGTGAGCAGACGGTGTACCATAAGGTCGGGATAACGGCGTATGGGTGATGTGAAGTGGGTGTAGAACTTGAATGCCAGACCGTAGTGGCCGATGTTCTCGGTGGTGTAGCAGGCCTTCTGCATTGAGCGGATCGAGATGGTCTCGATAAGTTCCTGCTCCTTCTTGCCCTTAACCTCTGAGAGCATCTTGTTCATTGACTTGGCCATCTCGACGGGATCACCTGTAGCCTTGAGCTTGTAACCGAACTTGGCCACAAAGTTCTGCAGGTTCTCCATACGCTCGGGATCCGGCTCGTCATGTACACGGTAGACGAATGTCTTGGGATTGCCGCCCTTGACTTTGCCGATGAATTCGGCTACTGTGCGATTGGCCAGCAGCATGAACTCCTCTACCAGTTGGTTGGCATCCTTGGACTCCTTGAAGAATACGCTTACAGGATGTCCTTTCTCGTCTATATCGAATCGAACCTCTACACGGTCAAAGCTCAAGGCACCGTCGGCAAAACGTTTTGCACGCAGTATCTTGGCCAGACTGTCCAGGGTCATTATCTCTGTCTTGAACTCATCGCCGGGCAGAGGCTCCTTACCGCCCTGCTGCTCACGCTCTATGATTGCCTGAACCTCCTCATAGGCAAAACGGCGGTTGCTGCGTATCACGGTACGTGCTATGCGGGAGCGTTTTACCACGCCGGCATCGGTCATCTCAAGGATTACCGAGTATGTGAGTTTATCCTCATCCTGACGCAGTGAGCACAGGTTGTTGCAGAGTTTCTCGGGCAGCATGGGTATGGTGCGATCCACCAGATAGACTGATGTGGCGCGCTTGAATGCCTCCTTGTCGATGATACTGCCCTCCTGTACGTAGTAACTTACATCGGCAATATGTACACCAACCTCCCAGAGTCCCTTCTTAATGGGGCGGATTGAGAGGGCGTCGTCAAAGTCCTTGGCATCGTGCGGGTCAATGGTGAATGTAACCACGTCACGGAAATCCTCACGGCCGGCCAGTGCGGCATCGGTAATATCGGCCGATATGTCATCAGCAGCACGCTCTACGTTCTCGGGATAAGTGTAGGGCAGTCCGTATTCGGCCAGTATGGCGTGCATCTCGGTGTTGTTCTCACCGGCGGCACCCAGTATGTCGATAACCTTTCCTACGGGGTTGCGGTCAGGGGTATCGGGCCATTCAACGACCTTTACCACCGCCTTCTCTCCGTCACGTCCCTTCTTGAGGTTGGAGAGCGGGATGAATATGTCACGGTCCGATTTGTCCGGGGTTACCAGATAGGCGAACTTGCCACTTACCTGGAGCGTTCCTACAAAGGTGTCCTTGGCGCGCTTGAGAATCTCGGTCACCTCTCCCTCGGGGCCTGAATGGGGACGGCGGGCAAAGAGCACAATCTTGACGCGGTCACCGTTTACGGCACCGGCCGAGTTACGCTCAGCCACGAATATGGGGTCGCTGCCGTCATCGGGCACAAGGAAGTTCTTGCCGCCTACACGGCGCTGAAGCACGCCCTCAACGAACTTGCTCTTCTGCATCAGGCTGAACTGATTGTCCTTCTGCTTGAGGAAACCGTCCTCAACAAGATCCAGAACTATGTCCAGACACATGCTGCGCATGGGATGAGTCTTGAGTTTAAGCTCATCGTAAAGACGCTTTACACTTATTGAACTCTCCTGATTGTCACGGAACCAGTCGGTTATAAGGTCCGTCATGGTTCTGCGGTTAAGACGGACTCCCCCTTTGAAAGATCTACCCATATTGAGAATGTTTTGTTCTGTTTACGAAGATACAAAAAGAAAATCGGAAGCCGTATTGCAGCTTCCGATTTTTAATTCAGAGTCCCAAGTCTGACGCCTTGAGTTGAAGCAGTTCCATCTTTCTCTTTATCAGTGGAACCTCATTTTCTATGAAATCGGTACGCATCTTATCAAGCGCGATGGCTTTTGCGCCCTCGGCCACAAAGTAACCTATACCGCGCTGGTTGAAGATGATGCCATCCATCGTGAGTTTCTCATAACTGCGCATGGCTGTGTTGGGATTCACTCCAAGTTCGCCGC
>JAEEGG010016135.1_pt1 | contig 15550 bp, 11 predicted proteins | sample 9134161 | NCBI WGS metagenome assembly JAEEGG01 (sample SAMN16246543, study PRJNA631951) | gut metagenome | biome: gut microbiome; feature: rumen; material: CR-attached | host: Bos | place: Iran: Karaj | collected 2018-10
CGCGTCGTTTTGCCCGCACTGCTTCGAGAGCGAAATCTATCCGCCCGCTGAAACAAACGTTTTGCTTTCCGTCTATACAAAATATGCCCGACGCAATACAGCCCTCAAATGGTGTTGGACCCTGCACCCGTTCCGGCATCCCATATCAATACTGTAATGCACCTCTTTTTTCAAGGGAGACATTACGGAAAAGTAGAAAAAAAGTTTGTTTCCGCTTTTTTTGGGGAATCCGTAATGCCGGGTTGATGGATTTATTTTGAGGTTCTGTAGTATACTGTTTGTGATAACCAATGATCCCATTAGAACCAACAACAGGGTATTCACCCGGCTCCATCTTTGTCCGGGGCAAGTCATATCCTATGAAGTCAATGTCGAATCGGTCATGGAACGAGATCCCAATTCCATGACTCGGTGACAAATACCAGCTCCGGACAAATGGCCTTATTTGAAATGGAGTCCGTCCTTGTCGTAATAGTACTCCGCCAAAACGGTTCGCCCCTGCCGGAGTTCGAGACGAACGAGGCACACGACTACTTCATCGCCCGGCTGTTTGTCCGGGAGGGCTTCTACGACTACAAAGACGGTAACGCCAGCGGTACTACCAAAGAAACTACCAAAGAAACGGCCCCAACCTCACACGGGACTATCAAAGAAACTAGCAAAGAAACGGTTTCCCTGCCTCAAGACACTAGCAAAGACACTATCAAAGAAAACCTGTTAAGCGCAATCCGGCCCCCCCCCATATAAAGGTGGAAGAACTAGCTGACCTTGTCGGCCTGACGGTCTACGGTGTTCGATACCATATCGCCAGATTCCGCCAAAAAGGCATCTTGTCTCGTGAAGGGGGAACGAAAAACGGGAGATGGATTATTCGACCTTGAAGCCGTAGTCCTCGCTTTCATCGGCTCTTAATCCTGCGCTTTCAGCGTGTGAAGCAGGGTACGGACTTTTTCAATCGACAGCGTGTCGATTAGACCATGCAGTTCCGCCCGTTCCGGCTCTACGACCGCAGCCGGGAGCGCGTCCTGCGTGAAGAACGGAAGCCGCTCCATGCCACGACGCTTGTCTTCGATGGACGCGTGGGCCGAGTAGTGAGCCGTCATGGCAGGAGACATATGGCCGACGATGGATTGGACAACCGCAAGCGGGATGCCTGCAAGCCCGGCATAGTAACAGAATGTGTGACGGCAGGAATGCAGGTCCTTTACGCTGATTGCCCGCGTCCGCCCCTCCGGTATGCGTGTGGTCTCAATTCCAAGCCCTTCGAGGAACTTTTTCACCCGATAGGAAACGCCGTCTGAGTTTGCCAGATACATTTCGGCGTGCTTCGGAAACACATACTCGGATTCCGTCCGAGCTGTTGCCGCAAGCATGGTATAAAGCTGATCGGCAATAGGAATCTGAACGGTGGTCCCGGTCTTGCGTGTCTTACGCGTAATCAAGCGATGGATAAGATCGACTTCCGACCACTTGAGCGTGCAGATATCCCCCTCGCGCAGTCCGGTCCATACAGCCATCATGAATAGCGGACGCGTGAAGCCGTCCAGATTGTCGTAAATGAGTTTAAGTTCTTCGGTCGTGAACGCCTCCCGTGTCTCCGCATCAGGCTTCGCCCGGCGAATGCTCGCGAATGGGTTATCCTGGATGCCCGCGTCCTTGGTGAGCAGCGTAAACACCTCGGCACAGACCATCTGATAGAAGTGGAGAGTCCGAGCCGATAACGCTCCCTCGGACTTCTGCATCGTGACGGTCCGAGCGTTTTCTCCTGTACCCCGGCTGTAGCTGACAGTCTTTTCGTACCGTCCGTTTTTCTGCAGAAGGGCGATGTATTCCTGTGCATGAGCCTCCGTGACGTCAATCAGGTTTTCGACATCTGGATGCTCGCCGTGCATAAATGCCAGGAAATCATCCCATATTGCACGCTTTGTAGCGGCATGCCCTGCTGACGGTATCCGGGTCCGAGGCTTCTGCTCAGCCAGATCGTATGCTTCCGCGAGGGAGATTTTCTTTCCTCCGGTCAGTTCATCTCTGAAGTTGTCGATCAAAGCCTTCACCGTCTTTTGTTCGGAGGCTCGTTCTACCGTTGCCATGATTTTCTTTTCGTATGCTTCCGCCTCTCGTTTTGTTTTCGCACCTTCACAGCGCCCCGTGTACCTCGTACCATCTTTGATGAACTGATAGTACCACGTCCCACCTTGCCGTTTCTGTCTTACCATGGTCGTCTCCTTGATGTGATACGGTTTGAATCATGGCGATACTATACGACACTTTCGGACGTTTTTCAAACGCGAATCGTGGAAAAATCGTGGAAAATATGTGATTTTTGCTTATTTCTGAACTTGCGCACGTTTGACTATGGGTCAAAAGGTCGTGAGTTCAACTCTCATCATCCCGACCATTTTTTTGTCTTCATTCGGGGCGGAAATGAGTCGATTTAACAGGAATCGACAAAACCAGGTTTTTCCTGCTTTCGTGACATAAATCACCTAAAAATCCCCTAAAACTTCTGAGCTCAACGCCGAGCTCGAAGGATAGGGGATTCGCATGTCCGGAAAGGGGATTCATTCCAAGAGGCTATCCATAAGTGCCGAATCATAGTCCCGAATCGTCTCATTGAGGTGCAATCTGTCTGTTTTCTCATCCACAAAGGCATGAAATCTTTGTGAAAACGGCTCTTTTATGGATCTTTAGAGAATTTCGCCTCAAAAAACGGCATCGGAATTGTAAAAAAGTCTTCGTGTGCTTCCAGGCAGATGAGCTCAAAACGATGTTCCTGCCGGACTCGTTTTTTTGGAGAGGCACAGCTTTTCACACAATGGAAACTTCGTTTCCTATCCTCATCGTTTCCAGAATGATCTGATTGACGAGCCGGACATCAAATCTCTGTTCCGCAATTCCGCGGCTTGCAGTCCCCATTTCTTCACAGATCTCCGGTTTTTGAAACAGGAACAGCATTTTCTCTACAAGCGCATTAACATCTTTAACTGGAACAAGAAAACCATTTTTCCCTTCAATGACTGTTTCCCGGCATCCGGGGGCATCCGTTGTAATAATCGCTTTACCGCACGACATGGCCTCCAGTACTGATTTCGGGGTGCCTTCCCGATAAGAGGGCAAAACAAATACATTGCATTGAGCCAAATACGGCCGAACATCCGCCTGTTCACCGAAGTATTCAATGCTGCCGTCTTCAATATAAGGTTGCAGTTCATGCGGCTTCAATGCAGAGGGATTCGAATCAAACGGACCGACAAGAAGACATCTGATATCAGGATGCAGCTTTCTGACCGTACGACAGGCCGACAGATACTCCAATACGCCCTTGTCGCGTATGAGCCGACTAACACAAAGGAAACCGAAATCTTTGGGAAACGGCTGCCTGGCAAACCTCTCCAGATTGACTCCTGACCCGTTCAGGAAAACGATTCTATCGGAAGGAACGATCCTGTTGTCAACGAAAAAGGCCGCATCGTCCTTGTTTTGAAAAAACACAGACGGCGATCTTTGCAAAGAGAGACGATATCCACACATCAGGATATTCCTAAGAATACGCCCTTTCAGTCCACCGGAAAGGAAGACGGATCCCAGACCTGCTATCAGCGGATAGACGTCTCGATATCCAAGGCAATACGCGGCAAGTCCACCATACAAAACCATTTTTGCCTGCGAAGTAAATATTCTGTCCGGTTTTTCTTTTTTTATAAGTTTCATCAATTGAACAAAAGAAAAGAAATCCAGAAAAGGATTCAGTCCATTCCTTTGCATCTTGATAAAACGATACTCAATACCATATGGTTGAAGTATCTTATTCCATTTGCCGTCGGATTCATTTCCAATGGCGACGACCCGATGACCGAGATGGATCATTTTCAGCATCAGGTCCAGTCGAAAATTGACAAGAGTCGGATTATAACAAACCAGGATTGCGATTTTCATGATTAAACCAAAATCGTATTTACAACCTCACAACACGTATTAATTACCCGGCATTTTTTTCCTGCTTGTTTCTCCCCGCGGCGGATGATTCGATTGCGGGAATTTCTTTTTTTAAAACAACGCACCTTCATGTCAATGCCTGTTTGCGAGTCGTATTGTTTTCTTTCCTGGAATTCAACCGTACCATGGTTGTTCCAGGTAATCAAATCATGCCGATTTATAGTTTGAAGATAATATAGCAGATTCTTTCCCAAAATCAAGTACAAAGCGGCAGAAAAAATGAAAGAGCCGGATGAGATAGACCATCAGTAATACCAAAGCTCAATGTTGTCAAGAACGTGATTGCGAGTCCCTGTCCCAAATTGCAGTTGTATTTTTATTGTAGTTTCATCTGAATCAGTCAGAGGAACAAAAAAATCACAGAAGGTATTCTTCCCTTTTCCGGGTTGAGCACCATACTCTATTATCGAATTGTCATCAGCATTATAAATGTTAATAAGTGGAAGGCCGCCACCGGTTTTCACCCATTTAAGTCGAAGCATACAGGTGCTTTTGCCCGGAAGATGTGGAATACTCAACAGAAATGAAACTACATCACACCACTTTGGTTCTACCCAAAAGCCACCTTCTTTTCTTTTATTGAAATACCCGCTATAATCCATAAAATGCGAAAACGCCATCAGAGCCTCAAATCTCGGCATTAGATTCAGCTTCTGCATTTTAATCCTTTCCGAGTCAAATGGAATTGTTTCCTCAAGCGTGATTTTAACATTTTTGTTCATCAAATAGCGAGGAAAAGAAGAACAAGCATTCCAGATGTCCGGCATCCCAATAAGAATCACGGCCTTTCGATTTGTCAGAAGACCTTCCGAACTAAAAAGATGTCTGACAAGACCCGTTGTAACTCCTTCTCTATAAATAAAATCAGGGATTGTCTGAAGTTGATATGCAACGTATGAAGGAAGAGTTAACTCTTTTATTGTATATCGACCAAAGAAACAGTTTCCCAAAAAAAGAAATGGAGAACCCGAATTCTGGCTTAAATCAACAAGCGGTTTTTCATTAAATACTACTTGATCAAAATGAACATATTCGGAAGAAGGATAGTTCTCGTTTCCATCGGGATAAAAAAAACGTGGCTTGTTCACATGCTGTTTAACTTGGAGAAGAGATATTTTTTTCTGTTCTTTTTCGTATTCATAACGTTTCAACACATCGGCAATTGCAACTGCCGAGTAGAAAAGTGCTCCTTCGAACGGATGACGCTCTTCAGGATCGTTATAAAAATAAAAGAGCGGAAGATCAAAACGGTGTTCCCACATCAGACGCATTGGATCAACGACTTCAATATCATTCTTCAAGCATTCATAATAATGCTCAACCCACGCAGGATTTTCCCGAAAATCATTCGAAGCAAGAACTCTTGCGGCAAAATCTCCTTTCCCTGGAATTCGAAGAACTATCAAATCAATATTATTCTCTTCGAGATATTTTTTGTACGGCAACAAACTGTCAATGTACTCCTTTGTTTTATAAGCTGTCTCTCTGTTATCTGCCGCGAAAAAGGAATCGTTAATCCAGCCTTCATAATTGTTTTTGCGCAAATTGTTATATTTTTTTGAAACAACTTCGTATTCTTTTTTCCATTCTTTGAAAGACCCTCCGTGTTCCTTCAGCTCAGCATCGATACGAGCTAATTCCTTTTGAATTCTTTCTTTACGAAGTGTGGAGGCTTTCTCTTCCTTCGGTAAAGATTGAATAGGAAGCACTGTTATCTCTCTCTTTGCAAAATTCTTTTTCCCGGTTGTTTGAAATTCCGCTATGCTTTGGATTCTTATGGCATAATACCGCTGGTGTTCAAACAACTGAATATCATCAGAAACCTGTATCTCCTGAATCGCCTGGGGCATTTCATCATACCCTGCACACAAGCAACGGATTTTATTTCCTGGAACGAATCTGTTTTTTTCTAAAATTGTCTTATCTTTCATGATAGGAACATTTATCACCACCTCAGATGATACATTGTCACTTAACGGGGTATCTGAAAAAATAGAATCAACTTCAACAAAAATAGCATACAGACAGTTTTCGTAATCATTTGTTTCAGGATCAGGAACAGGTGATGTTGCCTTAACTGTTCCTTCAAAAGATAAAAGCTCAAGAGCCTTATTTTCGTAATACCCATAGAAAGCATCATCCTTCTCCTTTTCAGGATTTTTGTTTTCTGCCATCGACTCCATTTTGTTGGAACCGCTCTTTACGGCGGGGGACGGATTGCTTGCCATTGTTACTTGTTTTTTTTCATCATGCACAGACAATACAGAATCTATTGAATCCGCATGTTTTGTCTCGGCGGCGCTGACCATAATAACATCATGCCTTGTTTCAATGGGCATATAATCTGATGATGCATTCGTTTTGGGGATGACCACTTTAAGCTGAGCATCATTATTTGAACAGAAAACGCTGTATTCAATCAGAAAAATGAACAATGGGACGAGAAAGGAAAAAAAATGTTTCATAATAACCCCTGACAAAAGATGTAAAAAAACGAAGGACTGAAATGAGAAGCAATAGAGCTCCGATTATTGCACATATCCTGGAAATGGATAACCGACAATGATGGTTCGCAAGAAGGGACGGAGCCAAAGAAAAACAGTTAGACAGGTTTGGAGGAGCAGGTTGTTTTTTTCGGCGGAGTCCCGGACTTCATTTATTACTATACATCTTCTCTGCAGAAAATGCAAGTGGAATTATATTTGCTTCATTTACGTAGTACCAGTTTGGAGGAGATTATATATTTGCCAGCAATCCTGGCAACAGTTAACATGCCGCAAATGACTTCATTTGTCACGCGGATTCTACGAGAATATCCATAATGGATCATGGCTCTCGGTAACTGCTTTTTCTGCCAGAATCGTTTTGGGTCTCAAAAGCCCCTCGTACCGGAAATGATGCGTTTTTTCTGCAGTCTTATTTGAATCGTTTCGCCCGCAGCCTGGAAAAAACATACAAATAAACAGCATAAACAATAAAAAAAACACGCTCGTGCGCGAAAAAATTAGAAAAAAATGAAGAAATCTTCAGTTTTGCGGTTGAAGAAATCGCTTTGACGGGGTATAGTTAAAGTTAATTTGAATCTTCGTGGAGTTTGTCTCATGTTCTGGCTTGTTACCGGTTTGATCGTTCTGCTGCTCATCGTCGGGCTGATCGCGCTGTATCAGCGCATCAGGATCGCCCTGCTCCGCGGCAAGCTGGAAAGCTCCATGCACGCGAACGCGCAGACCAGCAGCTACCTGAACATGTTCTCGCGCGGCGTCCGCCAGACCGAAAACAAAAGCGAATGGATGAGCGTTACGGCAAAGTACCTGTCCGACCTCATTCAGGCCGATTCCGTCTGCGTGTATCTGTACCGCGACGGCGCGTTCTTCCCGTCCGGCATGACCCCGCATTACCCGCTCCAGCTCTCGCGTCCCCTGCCCTGCGACCTGAACGATCCCGAAGCCAGGGACAAAATACAATCCGACACGCCGAAAGACCTCGCCGACCTCATCCTCGCGACGGTCCTCGCGCACGAATCCCTGCTCATCAGCGACCCGCGGCATCCGCTCCTCACGAAGATCACGCATACCGAGACCGTGAAAACGTTCCTCGCGGTCCCCATGATCTACGAGAAAAACCTCCTCGGCATCATCTGCGCCTCGAACAGCTCCACGCCGCACCGCAAGTTCTTCACGCAGGAGGAGGTCAACCGCCTGACCCTTCTCACCGCCCCGGTCATCCTTGCCCGCAACATCCTGGAGATGTACGACCGCCTCAGCCAGCAGCAGCGCATCTCGCAGGAACTCGAATTCGCGCGCACGCTCCAGCGTTCCCTGCTCCCGCCCGACTGTCCGCAGTGGGGCGGATTCTCCATTCAGGCGGTGTCCCGCGCCGCGAAGGAGGTCAGCGGCGACTTCTACGACTTCGTCGAGATCGACTCCGACCGCCTGCTCGTGGTGATCGGCGACGCCTGCGGCAAGGGCATCCCGGCATGCCTCATCATGGCCATGACGCGCAGTTTCATCCGCGCGAACATCCCCCACTTCACCACGCTGAAAGCCATGCTCTTCGAGCTCAACGACAACCTTTTCCGCGACATGGGCGACGGCCGCTACATCACGCTCGCCGTCTGCCTGCTGAACAAGAAGGAAAACACGGTCGAATACGCCCGCGCCGGACACACCGAGCTGATCTTCTACGTCCGCAACCACATCCGCAGCATCAATCCGAACGGCGCCGGCCTCGGCCTGCTCCCGTCCGAGCTCACAGAATACGATACCTTCAACACCCAGTTCGGCCCGGAGATGTCGTTCATCATGTTCACCGACGGCATCAACGAAGCGGAAAACGCGGCCGGCGAGCAGTTCGGCATCCAGCGCATCAAGGACTGCTTCATGGAATCCTGCGTCGCGCAGAAATCCCCACGCGAGGCCGTCGCCAAGCTCATGGACAGCGTCGACCGTTTCGCACCCGCCAACGGCGAACAGGACGACCGCACCGTCGTCGTCATCTCGCCCCTCATCTGAAGAAAGGAACCATAACTATGACTCTCGCCTCAAAATTCGCGCTCCTGATCGTTTCCGCCTGCGCGGTTTCCTTCCTCTCCGCCTCGTCCTGCGCCTCCACCGAGGCGAAAAAACAGCAGCAGATGGCCGAGCTCACGCCCGAGCAGATCGCGAACATGTCGCCCGACGAGGTCGCGGAGTACTACGCGCGCCGGGCACGGCTCCGTGCGGAACAGGCCCAACTTCAGGCCGAAGATCAGGAAGCCAACAGCGGATTCACGTTCAAAGTTCACAGCGTCGAGAAGCGCGAACGCCTCGGCAACGTGAACGAACGCCTGCTGGACAATGCGGACAACGCCGTTTTCCCGTGGCAGAGTCACGACCCGCACCGCAGCGAATCCCTCCTCGGACGAGGCTCCGTCATCTACAACTGGTAACCAACAGCAAACCTGATTCCCCGATCTCATGAGCATCACGAATACCCAATACATCGTCACGGGCGCGGCCGGATTCATCGGCAGCGCCGTCGTCTGGGGGCTCAACCGCAGGGGCATCGACGACGTCCTGATCGTCGACCACCTCGGCGAGTCCGAAAAATGGAAAAACCTCCGCGCGCTCCGCTACGCCGACTACATGGAGAAGGACGACTTCATCCGCGAGCTCGCCGCGAACGGCCTGCCGTCCAACGTGAAGGCCGTCATCCATCTCGGCGCGTGCTCGTCCACGACCCAGCTCGACGCCTCCTACCTCGTCCACAACAATTTCGAATACACCAAGCTCCTCGCCACGCTCTGCGCGGCGCGCGGCGTCCGGTTCATCTACGCCTCCAGCGCCGCCACCTACGGCGCGGGCGAACAGGGCTACTCCGACGCGCTCGACGGCATCCCGGCGCTCCGTCCGCTGAACATGTACGGCTACTCCAAGCAGATGTTCGACCTGTGGGCGATCCGAAACGGCCTCGTGAACTCCATCGCGGGTATGAAGTTCACCAACGTCTTCGGCCCGAACGAACGCCACAAGGGGCCGATGCGCAGCATGGTCTGCCGCGCGTTCGAGCAGATTCGCGACACCGGGACCGTGAAGCTCTTCAAGTCCTGCCGCCCCGAGTACGCCGACGGCGAGCAGAAACGCGATTTCGTGTATGTGAAGGACATCGTGGAGATGATCCTCTTCCTGCTCGACCGTCCGGATCTGTGCGGCATCTACAACGCCGGAAGCGGCCTTGCAGAGACCTGGAACGAGCTTGTTTCCGCCGTCTTCGACGCCATGGAGAAGCCGCGCAGGATCGAATACATCGACATGCCGGAGATCCTCAAAGGCAAGTACCAGTACTACACCTGCGCCGACATGACGAAGCTCCGGTCCGCGGGCTTCACCGGCGGACGCACCCCGCTCGCCGAAGCCGTCGCGGACTACGTGCGCGGCTATCTGCTCCCGGACAAATACCTCGGCGACGAACCCTCGAACTGAAATCAACCACACCAGACATAGCGGCAACCGCAAGGAACCCCCTCAATCATGGCTAACGAACTCAAACTGAAAGTCGGCGTCATCGGCACCGGAGTCCTCGGCAAATTCCACACCAACCTGTACCGCACCGCGCCTCACGCGGACCTCGTCGGCATCTACGACGCGGACCCGAAAGTCGCGGCGGACGCCGCCAAGCAGTTTAACGTGCAGGCGTTCCAGAATCTCGACGAGCTCGTGGACCGCTGCGAAGCCCTCACGGTCGCCGTCCCCGCCACGCTTCATTACGCCACCGTCATGCCGCTCCTTCAGAAGGGCAAGCACGTGCTCGTGGAGAAGCCCATCGACTCCGAGGTCGGACACGCCCGCGAGATGGTCCGTCTCGCCAACGAAAAGGGTCTCGTGCTCGCGGTCGGTCATGTGGAGCGTTTCAACCCCGCCATGGATTTTCTGGAAAAGAACCGCAGCAACACGCTCTTCATCGAGGCGCACCGCCTCGCGAAATATCCCCCGCCGCGTCCAGGCCACCTCCGCCGCGGCACCGAGGTCAGCGTCGTCATCGACCTCATGATCCACGACCTCGACCTCGTGCTCACCATGGTCGGACAGGAGATCGAGAAATTCGACGCCGTCGGCGTGCCCATCCTCAGCAACACCGAGGACATCGCGAACGTCCGCATCAAGTTCGTGAACGGCGCGGTGGCGAACATCACCGCCAGCCGCATCAGCGCAGGCCCCATGCGCAAGTTCCGCGTCTTCCAGACCGACTCCTACATCTCCATGGACTACTCGAACAGCACGGGCGTCATCTACCGCAAGGGATTCCTCGGCGTCGGCAAGAAGGACATCAAGTGCACGAACACCAACGCGCTCGCCGACGAGATCAACAACTTCGTCGACGCCGTGATCGCCACAAAGGCCGCCGGAAAGATCGTTCCGCCGAAGGTCACCGGCGAACAGGGCCTCCGCGCGCTTGAGCTCGCCGACGCCATCTGCCGCGAAATCCACGACTACAACTCCAAATACGGCCTGTACAAGTTCAAAAAGTGATCCCGTCCGCCGCGATGCTGACCTGCTCCAAAGTCAATCTCTCGCTCGCCGTCACCGCGAAACGCCCCGACGGCTATCATGATTTGGATTCGCTCTTCTACCCGTTCCGCGATCCGTCCGACGAGATCCTCCTCGAAGACGCGCCCGCGGCGTCCGGCGTGACCATCCGCTGCGATGCGCCGGGCGTCCCGCTCGAACCGGAGAAGAATCTCTGCGGCAAGGCGGTCTATGCGTACTGCAAAGCCGCCGGAATGGACGTCCCCGGGCTGGTCATCCATCTGGAGAAACATATCCCCGTCGCCGCCGGAATGGGCGGCGGGTCCGCCGACTGTGCGACCGTGCTCAAACTGCTTCAGGAACGCTTCCATGCGCTTTCGGAATCCCGGCTCGAAAACACGGCGTTCTCCCTCGGCGCGGACGTCCCGTTTTTCCTGAATCCGCGCCCCTCGCACGTGACCGGCGCGGGCGAACACCACATGCCCGTCGAGGGGCTGCCGGAACGTCTTCCGATCCTCCTCGCCGCGCCTCAGTTCCCGGTCAGCGCAGCCTGGGCGTACCGGCACATGGATCTTCAGCGAGCGATCTCCACGCCGCCTTGCACAAACGAGCTGATCGATGCCCTTCGCCGCCGCGACTACGAGTCCGCCGCGCAGTTCATGCGGAACGACCTCGAACACGCCCTTTTCGACAAATTCCCCCTGCTGGTCCTGCTCCGCCGATTCCTGCTCGAAAACGGCGCGCTCCGCGTCATGGTCAGCGGCAGCGGCCCGACCCTCCTCGCGCTGTTCCGCGATGATGCCGCCGCGCAGGCCGCATACGCTCGCGCGACCTCGGAATTCGATCCCGCCGTCCGCTTTATCCTGCCCTCCTGAACAAACTCGATCATACGCACCACTTGAGCGCAAGGAATCAATCGTGATGAATCTTTTGGAGTTTGCAGGTCTTATCCTGTTTATCCTGTTGCCCGGCGTTGTCGTCACGGTCGTGCTCTTCGGACTGTTTTACCGGAACCGGAACGGAGAACCGTGGGTCCGGCGGCGTCTTCTGTTCCCGTTCCTTCTGATGCTGACGCATACGCTTCTGTACCCGCTGGCATTTCTGCTCGGGATCAGCCAACTGTTTTATCTCTGGCTTTTCCTCATTCCGGTCCTGCTCATCGTCATGATCGTCTATCAGGTCCATTCCGTCGCATGGAAAAACCATGATCTGCGGATCGCGGCAACGGCGCTTACGGTCTATCCCATGTCCCTTTTATTTTTCGCAGTTCTCGAAGCCGTTTTATTGCCACTAAGCTGAATCCCGCATACGGGCCCCGACGGGTCACTTCACCGCCTCCTCGACGGTCGCCGTCACGAAGAGCAGCGTGAGCATGTCCGGCTGGTACGCGGGATTGCTGATACGTGCCGCGAGGACGGGTTTTCCGAGCTCCAGATACAGCGTCTGCCGGAACGCCGTCGTGTCGATCATGGGCAGTTTCAGCGTGCCGGACAGGATTTCCTGTTCGGTCGAACGCTGCGGGCGCGCATAACGGTCCGCCTGACCGTCGTCCTCGTCCTCACCGTCGTATGAATTGCCGTAGAACGAATACGTGTAATTGCGCCAGCCGGTCTGGGTCGCCTTCTCGAAACTGTAGTCCAGCTGCACCGTCTTTTCGTCGCTGAGGATGCGGGCGGCGGCGCGCAGAGCCGTCCCGGTCCAGACGGCCTCGGTGTTCAGCGGCTCGGCGGGATCGCCGGGCTCCTGTCCGGGCGCCCATTTCAGCGGGACGAACTGCGTCCTCGTGTTGAGCTGGATCGCGACGGGTTCCTGCGAGGGGATCAGGCGGAAGCTCGGGCTGTAGAGGTCGCGCAGCTGGTTGCTCTTCAGGAGTTTTTTCATGAAGTCGTCGGACGGGACGGCGGGGCATCCGTCGGAACTCCCGGCGACGCAGATGTCGTTCCACTTCGCGCGCACGATCTGGAAATCCAGCCTGACGAGCTTGTTTTCGTTCGAGGTCGCGGGGGCAGTCTTTTCCGGCGCGGGCAGTGCTTTGGTATAGAACACGTGCAAGGTCCACGCGCTCCCGGACGCCGCTTTCGCGACGATCATCGGCTTGCCGCCGGTCGCCATGAGCGCGCCGGAGAAGGAATTGTCGTCGAAAATGGGCGTCTGCGTCCTGCCCCAGTCGCCGTACTCGGTGTTCGAGAAACCACTGAGTTTCCGCATGGTAGACTCCATGGAGAACACGCGCGGCGGACGGATGTCGAGGAAAAACTCGTTGCCGTAGGGCGAAGGATCCCCGAAGAACGGGAAGACGCTCGCGAGGTTGTTGTACGAGGTGTCATTGTCGACGGAGGAATCGTCGTCTTCTTCGGCATCCTCGTTCCCGCTGTCGCCGTCGTCCTCGCCGTCGCCGTCTTCCTCTGCCTCGGCCTCAACGTCCGAACCACCGGAGACGACGGTATGATCCGCATCCTCCTCGTCCTCGTCGTCCATGTCGGGAGGCGGGAGTTCGCGGTCGTTGAACGATGCCATATCGGGGGCGCTTTTCGGCATGATGTAGAAATCCGGGAAATACTCCGAGCGGGACATCTTGAACGCGACGGGAGAGTTTGCCGCCGAATACCCGGCGGAATACCCGATCACGCGGTAGCCGCCTTCCTTGTAGATCGCGGGCAGAAGCTCGTCCGTCGGCTGCGAATCCTCCGGGAGCTTCATGGATTTCGCGGCGGCGGCGAGCACTTTTTTCGGGACCGCGATGACCTGATACTCGAAATACTGGTACGCGCCAGAACGCTCCGCGGCGGCAGTCGCGGCGTCCTTCTCAGGGGCTGCCTCTTTCGCCGGAGCGGACTCCTTCGCCTCGGCCTCTTTCACAGCGGGCACGGCAGCGGGCGCGGCAGTCTGCCCCGGAGCAGGCAAACTCAGGGCACAGAAAAGTAATATCGAAACATAAACGAACAGCTGACAGACGGTGTGTTTCATGGAATCCGGCTCCGGGACTTACATGGATGCATCTTAAATGAAGCGGTATAGGATCAACGCAAAAAGGTATCACCATATAGAAAAAAAGTCAACCCGTTTCCGCGAAAAATAAAGAAAAAAAGAAAGCCGGCGAATTGAGCTTCACCGACTTTCATAAGGAAAAAGCGAATCGGAACGATTCCGTCTTACTTCTTGACGGGCTTTGCATCCTTCACGATGAGCAGGACCGGGTACTTCGCCTCGGTTTCGGGCACGGTGTACATCGTGCCAGTGAGGGTCATCGGAGAATCGGTCAGCTCGAAGTCCTCGGGCACCGCTACGGCAATGGCCTCCCCGTCCTTCCCGTAGGCGGTCGCCAGAGTGTGCGGCTTGCCGCCGAACATAAGTTCCATCCCGGTCTCGATGGTGCGTCCCGTGATCAGGGACTGCGCGGGGATGGACGCGCTGTTCAAGTCGTAGGCGCGGACGCCGGCGACTTCGAACGTGGCAAGCTTGTTGCAGAATTCGCGGCCGGTCGACTTTTCGACCTTCGCGAAGTTCAGGTCGGCGGGACGGTCCGCCATGGACGGTTCCAGCAGCAGGAGCGCGCCGACGACGATCACGCCGGAAAGGAGCGTGGCGGGCAGGCCGACCGCGAGCCATTTCATGAAGGTGACGTGCGAGGCGGACGGACGCTTCTCGAGCATGCCGAGCGCAACGATGTTCGCGGTGCTGCCGATCATGGTGATGTTGCCGCCGAAGCACGCGCCGAAGAGGAGCGCCCACCACAGCGGGAAGTCCTTCACGCTCAGGGAAAGCTGCTCGATCACGGGGCAGAACGCCGCGACGAAGATCACATTGTCGACGAACGCGGACCCGACGGCGGAGGTGAAGAAGATGAACGGGACGAGCTCGTAGGGGCTGGTGCCGCAGATCTTGGAGAATCCGCTCGCCATGACCTTGTCGACCTCGGTGTATTCGAGCGTGCCGGCGACGGCGAAGAGAAGCATGAAGAAGATGAGCGTCCACCAGTCGACCTCGCGTTCGATGTAGTAGCGGGCGCGGTTCTGCTTGATGATCATCACGATGCCGGAGCAGACGAGCGGCGCCACGATCAGGACGGTGTTCTTCGGCAGGCCGAGGAGCTCTTCGGTCGGGTGGTGGGAGGCGATGGCGCACACGGTGCAGACCAGGAGGATCAGGCCGGGCTTGTACGGCACCTTCACGCGGGGAGCAAGCGAAAGCCCCTGCGCGAGGCGGCTCTGCAGGCTTTCATCGAATTTCTTCAGGTCCTTGCGGAAGATGAAGAGGAGCAGCGCGATCACCGCGAACAGCGAAACGAGCATGATCGGGAACGACCACAGCATGAAGTCGCCGAACGTGAGGCCGCCTTTCGTGCCGATGTAAATGCCGACCGGGTTGCCCATCATGGTGCCGGAGCTGCCGATGTTCGTGGCGAGCACGGCGATCAGGATGTACGGGGGCGGGTTCAGTTTCAGGAGGTCGCACACCTGGAAGATCAGCGTGGAGATGAAGATGATGGACGTGACTTCATCGACGGCGCAGGCGAGCAGCGCGGACGCCACGCTCGTGACCGTGATGAA
>JAEEGG010016136.1_pt1 | contig 15550 bp, 11 predicted proteins | sample 9134161 | NCBI WGS metagenome assembly JAEEGG01 (sample SAMN16246543, study PRJNA631951) | gut metagenome | biome: gut microbiome; feature: rumen; material: CR-attached | host: Bos | place: Iran: Karaj | collected 2018-10
CTCTCTGCTGCTTCGCCCGCAATCGTGGCAAGCAGAGTTAGCCCTATTGCTGCTTTGCGTAACGAAAAAGATATTAAAATTAAAGCCAAAAAAGTACGCACATCAAAACTAACGCAGAAAATTTGGGGAATTGGTGGTGTTATCGCGGCTAAGAATCTCAAGCGCAGCCGCAAAAAATATCATACAACCATCATTTCGATTGCGCTTAGCGTATCGGTGTTTATCGGTGTTTCGACCTTAATCTCTTATGGCTATAAAGATATCGCTTTTTTGATCGATGATATAGGTTCTAACTTTATGATTTTAGGTGGTACGAAGGAGCTCTATGAGGACATTATTGAACGCTTTAACGTAAAAGAATATGCATATTTTTACGAATCTGCGTCCAGTTCTGCCGATAAGAGGGAACCGCTACGACTTGTGGCAATATCTAAAGATGAATTCGTACGCTTCGCCAAAAAAGCAGGGTATCGCGGCGATGATTATACAAACGTCGCGATTCTGCGCGATTATTACATAGAGTACCATGGCAACGGTTCAACAAGCTTCAAGCGAACTAGTTACAAAGTTGGTGATACGGTAAAACTCACTCTTGATGACCTGAGGCGTATTTTTGGCCCCCAAATCGAAAACTGGAATCTAGACCATAATGAAGAGAATGAAGAAAAAACAAATTCGGGTAGTGGCAAGTCGAACGTGAAGACGGTTGAATTGGAAGTTACGCTAATTACCGAGGAGGTGCCTCTTGGAGTGTCGAAAAAAACTTCCGATGGCAAAGGCGCACTTTATATTTCCGAAGAAAACAAGATACTAAAAGATGCCTCTGGTATCTATTTTATGATAAGGGACTTTCATGTTGCCGACTCTGGTCTCGGTGAGCAAATCGGTAAATATTTAGACAAGAATAGAGATAGAAAGCAGTACAAAGACGAATTTGGAAATGATGCAGATTATTATTACCAAAATGTTGAAATAGTCTACACTTCAATCCGCAACTTACTGTTAACCTTCGAAATATTAAGCTACGGATTCATCGCGATCGTTTCATTAATTGGCATAACGAATATATTCAATACGATAACTACGAATATTGCTCTTCGTGCTAAAGAGTTTGCTGTGCTAAAATCCGTTGGTATGACTGAGAAGGAATTCGGTCGAATGATTCGTCTCGAAAGCGCAATGTATATTACGCGAGCCTTACTGATCGGATTATCAATCGGTCTACTTATGTCGTATGGCATGTATAAACTCTTCGATGCGGGCGGGGCGGGAATTGGGCTAATTTTTCCGTGGCACGCAATAGTTATTTCGATTTTGGCAGTAGTGATTCTAGTGGCCGGCACGATGCGTTATTCGATGCGTCAAATTCGTAAACAAAATATAATTGAAACAATTCGCAAAGAAAGTTTCTAATTTAAGACTTCAGTTGCTCTTTAACCATGGCGGCGTCGATTTCTATTTCTGCGCCGCTGTTTGCTACTCCGGCTAATACCATCTTGGCGACTAGATTCTCAACAGTATTTTGCACAACACGTCGCATTGGGCGAGCTCCTAATTTTGGATCATAGCCATTCTCAACCAATAAATCTTTTGCCGCGTCGTCAAGCCTGACGTTAATTTTTTGTGGCTCCAAAGTCTTATTTACGCCTACAAGAATCAAGTCGACAATTTTTCGCAAGTCTTCCTTCGAGAGTGGCTTAAATATGCAGACTTCATCAAAACGGTTTAAGAATTCCGGTTTAAAATCTCCATTTTGAATTAGGTCATTCGTAATTTCGTCTTTAACGCTATCGAAATCTGCTCCATTTTCAATTAGGCTACGAATCTTGTCAGCACCCGCATTGCTCGTCGCAATAATAATTGCATCGCGAAAACTTATTTCTCGATTTCTAGTATCGCGTAATATGCCTTCATCTAGCATTTGCAGCAAGGTAGTTAATACCTGCGGATGCGCTTTCTCGATTTCGTCTAACAATACGACTGAAAATGGATGCTTCATTACCTGCGCAGTTAAACTCAACGCATCTTCAGCTCCATCTGCAATTAATCGCGAAACATCCGAAGCTTCAACAAATTCGTTCAAATCTAATCGCACAATTTCGCCTTCGCCCCTAAAATACACTTCGCTCAATGCTTTGGCTAGCTCAGTCTTGCCTACGCCAGTTGGACCCAGGAAGAGAAAAGTGCCAATTGGTCGATTCTGATTGCGTACTCCTGCCGCAGAGCGACGCAGAGCATTGCTGACGGCCTTAACAGCGCCAACCTGATCTATCATGCGCTCATGAATGAGATCCTCTAAGTTTAGTAACTTGCTTTTCTCTTCGTCATTCTGCGAAGATTGCATTTTAATTCCATAAACCTTCTCTACGGCGGTCTGAACGGAAGCGTCAGTAATAAAGTCGCCTTGAACGGGATAATTTGCGGCAGACTCCAACAAGTTTATTGCGCGACCGGGCATTACTAAATCATGAACGTAGCGTTCGCTTAAACGATACGCTTCCACTAATGCCCAGTGCGTGTAGATTACGTTATATTTATATTCCAATCGTGGAACGTGATCTTCCATTACTAGCATAGTCTCTTCTTCACCTGATTGTTCAACCATAATCTTATTGAGTGCATTAGCCAGTTGTGGATTGCGTGCAGAAATCTCCAAGAATCGTTGCTGATCCATGGTCAAAATCATGCGTAGGTTGCCCGCCTCGATTATTGGTAATAGCACATTGCTAATATCGATTGAACCAGTGCCATCCTCGAAGAATAGGTGTGCATTATCCATCCAAATAATGATATTCTTCGCCGCATAAGCTTCACCTAGAATAATCGGCACGAGTCGTTCTAGTCTTCCGCGTTCGCCGCCTTCTGCAATCATCGATGCGGCATCGAGCTTGAATATTTGACGAAACTCCAAGTCTGCTGAGAGCTTATTGTCAGCATCAAGCAATTCGTCTGCCAATGCGGTTACGATTGTTGAACGCCCACTTCCGGCGGGGCCAATTAAGGTAACATTCTGGCGCCCGCCCTTTGAGAAAGTCTCGATAATGCGCTGCACGATTTCCTTGTGCTGAGCAAGCTGCATCTGCTTGTTCGCAGCCCCTGCGCGAGTCATTGAGATATTTCGTCCAAAACGGGATAGGTTTGGCGTGTATCCGAATGCTAAATCGCGCGCAATGCCACCAGTATGCCGTGGTCGGTGTGCATTCTTTACGAGCCCGTGCAGATAGTTATACCAAATTATGCCGTTATATAAATCTTTAACTTCCAATTTCATCGTACGCAACATTTGCTCGTGATTTGGATGTGTTTCAATCATAGCTACTGTCAAAACGCCACCCGAAATAGTTTCCGACCCAGTTGCCTGTTGTACTTCGCGAGCCTTTGCAAAAATTGGAGTAATATCTTCTGGTAGCGCTTCGGCTACTATACTCAAGAATTTCGGCGTAATTGCGTAACGTACGGCTAGAAAGCTGCCGCTATTTGTTTTGTGTGCTATTTGTGCAATCTCGCTTGGGGTGGGAGTGTGGCTAAATAGCGTTAACAAATCGCGCGACAGTAAATCGTTAATATCATCACTTGACCCAAGCGGCGGTTTGAGTAGTTCGCCTTTTATGTAAATAAAAATAACGAAAATTGCAATTGCTAAACCCCAGCACGCCCAAGCGATGGTGGAGTGCAGCATGAACATCAAGTATGCGCCCAGCGCAATTAAAACGATTGCCGTAATAATCATCAAAGCGCGGATCGCAACGGGCTCGAAGACTTTGCCGACCCTCGACTCTTGCGCTCGTTGGCTATTATAATGGAATTCGTTCATCAGAATGTCACCCCCGCAATAGTTAAGACTACACTAGCAAGTGGCAAGATTGGCAATAGTGGCCAAACCGCAATCGCGATTAGACCAATAATCAGAACGGCAGTCAGCACGATAATGCCAACAAATATAATCAGCAGACGCATTATGAAGCCAATCATGCGCGAAAGCAGCTTGTCAAAGAAATCGCCAAATTGAGCCTGGACCGATTCGCCGCCGCTGCCATAGGCGGATATTTGCTTATATGGCGCAAAAAGAGTGCGCAAAAGTAGCGAAATCGAGAAAGAATCGGCCAAATTACGTAGAGTGGAGAACGTTTTTCGCGCAAAGTGTTTCCAACCGCGAAGGTACCACCACTGAAAAAAGCCGACAACTAACATGTCTATATTATAGCAATTATTGCCAAAATATAACACTTATGTTAATCTTAAAACAAATTAAGAAGGAACAAAAATGCAAAAGCAAAAGAATGTACAACTTGCAGTAATCGGTGTACTAGCGTTCGCCGTATTATTTATGTCCATTGGCTTTGCGGCTTATTCGCAGATGCTCAATATCAACGGTGTTGCCACTATCGGTACCACGGCAAACAAGTGGAGCATCCACTTAAATCCAAACAGCTACCAGCTCGGCGAGGGAAGCGTAGAGGAGAATTCGAAATCCATCTCCGACAACTCAATTTCGTACGACATTACATTAGAAAAACCAGGCGACTATTATCTATTTCAGATTGATGCTGTGAACGATGGTCAGCTCAATGCTGTGCTTGATAGTATCCAAATGAGCGAGCTAACTGCCCAACAAGCTGACTATGTGAAATATACGGTCAGCTACGACGACATTAAGTTCAGTTCTAGTGCTGACAAGCTCAATATTGCTCTTCCGTCCGCTACTGGCGTTAATCGTAAAGTAGTAACCGTACGTGTTGACTATGACATTACGGACGAACATAAAGTTCTCCCACTCACTGAGCCGCTTGAACTGAAACTATTTGCATCGTTCAATTATAGTCAATCTAAATAATGCGCATTAAGCGAAATGAGCAGCAAGTATATCTCTTAGAAACTGCCCTCGCAATAGCAGTTATACTTTTAGCATCGTTCCTATATTCTTTCACGCCGAGTATCAAGTCATATTATATGGCCGCCGTACTCGGCGTTTTGCTCGTCGTAGCGATTGTCCGGTTTGGTTTTCGTCGCGACAAGCATTATCTCAAAAACTACGTATCACGCATTGTTGTTGCCTGCTTGATGGTGACTTTTATTGTCAGCTTTGGGCTAGGGCTATTTCTAAACTTTACGCATAGCTCATTTTCGCTTAATCCTCACGTAATCCTATCTGGCTTCTTGCCAGCGTTGCTGATTTCTTGCGAAGCGGAAGTATTCCAATATGTAATATTTCATTCGTATTTTCGCAATCTTCGACCAGTAGCAATTTTTGTGGTAACTATTGCGGCCACAAACATTCTCATTTCTACAAATTTCAGCTCTTTTGCCAGTTCGGAGGCGGTTTTTGTCACGATTTGCACGGTCATACTGCCAGTATTGGCGACCGAATTATTGTGTAGCTACTTGAGCTATAAGATTGGCCTACGTCCAGCGCTAATATATAAGCTATCCGTTCGCCTCTATCCTTTCGTTTTGCCTATTTTACCAAATCTCGGACCGTTCATTTACGCAGTCATGGCAATTTCTTTGCCAGCGGCAATCTTTTTGTTTACTTATAATTTGCACGTAGCTAATCGTAAAGATCAAAAACGCATTCGTCGGCGTAACCAAATGATTATTACTACGCCTATTGTTTTCGTTTTGTTGGCGGTGGTAATACTTGTGTCTGGTATTTTTAAGTATCAAATTATCGCAATTGCGTCCAATTCGATGGATCCAACCTTCGCGCGTGGCGATGCGGTTATTTTAGAAAAGACTTCTGCCGATAAGATTGCCGAAAATGATATACTAGTATTTAAGCATGAGGGGATAATTATTACCCACCGTGTTACCCAAATATACACCGAAAATGACCGCCTTTATTTCGTTACTAGGGGCGACAATAATGAGGAAGTTGACGCCTTCAGGACTGACGAATCGCAAGTTATTGGGCGGGTTGTAATTATAAATAAATATATTGGCTACCCAACCGTTTGGTTGAGTGAATTATTTAAAACGGAGTAAGGCATGGCTGAGCAAATTCACTACAGTTTGAGCAAGCGCATCTTGATGATTATTTTGATTTTTGTCTGTGCCGTTTTTGGCGTGTTTCTTTGCGTGCTTGGTTTTAGCCCATATAATGGCGTCGAGCTTGTGCAGAAAACGAATAATGACCTCGACTATACAGTAAGTTTAAAAGATAATAATTATTTTGAAAAAAATGTCTTACCATCCGGCGGTAAGTATATTTCTAATTTAATTGACCATTTTAATGTAAGCTTCAAGTATAATTCCGAATTTACGCAGCCAGTTTCTGGTTCATATTCGTACCAGATTATCGCTACAATCAGCGCTAATGAAAGCAAAAGTCAGAGCAGTGCAAGCTATTGGTCGCGCGAGTTTAAGCTCTTTCAGTCAGACACAAAGGAGATTCGAGAAACTCGAAATTTGACTTTTACGGATGAAGTAAAGGTTGACTATGACGTATATAATAACCTCCTACGCGATTTTAAAAAGAGCTATAGTCTTTCTGCAATGGGCAAGTTGGAGGTTTCTTTAGTCATTACTGGCAATCTGACGAATAGTTTGTTTAGTAATAAAATGCCACTCAAATCCGAAATGAGTATATCTGTGCCACTAACGGAGCAGGCCGTGGAGGTTTCAATTAATACGGATGCGAAGAATAAAGAACAAGTTTTAGCGTCAGCGCCAAAGATGACTGATAGCGCAATCATAGCCTGTCGCATTGCTGGTTTGCTATTTGTGGCGATTACTATAATTGCCGCATTTGCGTCGCGTTATGTTGGTCGTATTAAGGAGGCTGGCGCAGAATACGAATTAAACGTCAAAAAACTATTATCTAGCTACGATAGTATTATCGTAGACTTAAAATCGGCGCCAAATTTAGCTGGCATAAAAGTATCGGAAGTGGACGATTTTGATGAACTGCTTGATGTTTACAATTCGATCCACCAACCAATCAACTATTACACTAGCCGAAATACTAGCATTTTTATTATTATCAACGAAAAGATGGCTTGGAAATTTACCGTCAGACTAAGCGACTATAAGTAGCTAAGCCCTAAAATCCATTACTGCCACCTCTGGCATGTCATTGTTAATTTCAATAATATTGCCCACTTTGTGCACGTTATCGAAATGGCGCGTATATTCGTCTACGGTACTAAGAACATCGTAGCCGAAACCGTCGCCGCGATAATGCATCGGAATCGCACATTTTGGCGCTAAGCTTTTGGTAATACCTGCCGCCAAATCGGCATCAATTGTAAAATGACCACCTACTGGGATCATCAAAACATCCAGATTCGTCAGTCGTTCTTTTTGTTCTTCGTTTAGCGGACAGCCCAAATCGCCCAGATGAGCAATGCGCAAACCCTCGCAAGTAATTACATGAATAAGATTCGGCCCGCGCAATGCACCTTCTTGGTCGTCGTGCCAACTCTGAATAAAATCAACTTTAAACTTAGATTCGTCGCCATCGATTAGCTTTACACAATCTACGCCATAATGATCGGCGTGCTTATGGGAATAAATGACCATGGTAGCTTCTTCGCGTAAATGCCCGAAACCGTCTACGCTATCGTCCGCATATGGGTCAATAATCAAACTGTCGTCTCCAGAAATTAGTTTAAAACATGCGTGCCCTAAATATTGAATTTTCATAGTCACTCCTTTTCTATATTGTAACAAATACTACTTAGACTTAGGCTCTATCTTGTATAAAAAGTATGCTCGGCACGTCTTCTCGGGTTTATATCCGGGCACCTCGAAGGCGTGTGATATTAAGAATAATGGCCGTTTTAGTTTCTGCGCTTGTTCCTCAACTTTCGCAATAATCCGCTTCATATCGCGCCCATCACCAAAAACATAGACGGCAGTCGTTTCGGCAGGTAAGTTGCTCCGAAAGAAATCATTCATTTTTATTTTTATGCGCGGATTACTAATGAAGCGTAGCTTAGAGAATAACACTAAGATTGGATTTAATTCTATTCCTAATGCACGCGCGCCAAAGTCGCTTGCCGCTTTCAAGACTTTGCCGTCACCTGAGCCCAAATCGACTAACAAATCATTCTTGCTAAGCTTGTACAGTTTTTTGAAGATTATTTCGAGTTCCTTGCGCCGAGAGGGTACAAATGGCGCTCCGGTAAATGCGGTGCCAGCAAAAAGCATAATTACGATTAACCCAATCCATTTTAAAATCTCCCAAGGCATATTTAAATAATACCTTTTGGGCTACACTAGGAATACTATGAGTAGACTAATGAGGCAGATAGCTATCGTAATCCCCAACGAAATTGGTATTCGTTTTGTAGCGCTTTTTTCATTGGCCGCAATCCCGTTTCGGATGGTTAAGTTGTTAGACTTGCTCCCAATCATAACTTCGCTGGTTTCGGTCAGCTTTTTTAAATCGTCGTTATAATAACTAGACTTCGTGTTCGTATCGTAGCCGCCATATTTTTTTGGTATCAATTTTGCGTAATCCGCCGAAGTCCGCATTGAACCAATAAAAATACTTGTCACTACGCCAATTAGTAATTGCAAAGCTGGAAGAAGATAGGGCATCTTGTGATAAAAATCGCGCATCTGCGGAACGAAGACTGTGACTGCAATCAGTATGGCGCCAATAATTAAGCCTAACGGAAGACCTATTTTAAAGCTGATAAACTCTTTGGCTTTAATGATGTGGTCGTATTTAGGTGGCGCTGAAGAAATCGTTTGCAGAATCATATTGTAAGTATCTTCCAAATAGTGGTCTTTGCTACTTAGGTCGGCAGTGACTTCTAGTTTATCCTCCGTAATGGACAAGCTAAGACGATTACTAGAATGCTCATCGCGCGTGCCATCCTCGTACTGTTTACGATACGACATATAGTATTGTACGTAAATATGATCAATCAGGTAGCTTTGGCTCTTAAAAATTGTAATAAATTTATGATAATCGTCATAAGAGACATTGTGATTATCTGTGTAATAAATTGTGAAACTTAGATTTCCACTAAAATAATGCAATGTCCATTTTTGATATTCATACTTAAGTGGCTCGTTCTGCTTCTCTTCTTCGGCGGCTATTCTCTTAAACTCCTCGAGCTCTTTATGCATGGCCTCAAAAATCTCTATCAGCGCTTCGCGACTAATAATTTTGTTATTTGAGTTGACGATGCTTTCACTCATTTTCAAGACTCGTTTGTTGAGAATATTGTATGTACGGCAGGAAATTGATTTAATACTTCCTCGATATCTTGACAGACTTGACTGAAAGATGCGTCTTCTTCATTTGATTCGTATGCAAAATAGCTTTTACCGTGCTCGAGGTGCGCTTCATATATGCGTTTGTGGTCTACGAGATCGTTACCTTTGCCTGAGCGAAAGCTTAAGTCCATCGTGACGCTGAGGTATTTTGGCGATGAGAATATATGAGTAGCAACGGCATTTCGGTACGAATCCAAGGAGTCGAGATCGATAAATCCCTGTATGGTATCGTAAATCTTAATCTTTAGGCTTGCGCCGTATGTGCGCTTAAAAGTGAACTCTTGGTAATCAACACGAAAACGCTCATTCTTAGCCTCGTCTGCATCGGCTTTTTCGTTGTACTCTCTGAAAAGTTGCTCGCAATGCCGTATTAGCATCTCGACATTCTCGTTTACTGCAAGTAAATCGGAATAGTTTTTTCTGCCTTTGATTAGTCCAGTATTATCAGTGCTCATATGTTTACATTTTACCATAAGTTTTTAGCTATTGATTAGTTCTTGCTAAATAGCCAAAACTTTGGTATAATATGATGAATGAGTATGGGCCGGTAGCTCAGCTGCTGTCCGAGCGCGAATGCGCGAGCTCATCAAAAATTAGCACGCTCTAACCAGCTGAGCGTTAAATAAATGCTGGAAATGTAGGTGAGGGCCGGTAGCTCAGCTGCTGTCCGAGCGCGAATGCGCGAGCTCATCAAAAATTAGCACGCTCTAACCAGCTGAGCGTTAAATAAATGCTGGAAATGTAGGTGAGGGCCGGTAGCTCAGCTGGTTAGAGCACGAGCCTCTTAAGCTTGGTGTCGTGGGTTCGAGTCCCACCCGGCTCACCACAGAAATTAGAAAAAGGCCCTTAGGGCTCTTTTTTGATTTCTGTTTTTTTCGTCGATTTCTGCGAAAAGCGAGGTTATTATCGTAAGAAATTGCAAAAATTCCAGCATTTATGCTAATGTTTAATTAATGGGACGTGCATTTCGAAAACGTATTAGCTTCCGTAGGTTTATTCCGGTTGCTATCTTTATCTTTATTCTTTTTTTCGGCGCCGTTATTCTTAGTCGCAACAACTTTGGCTTTGCGGATGACCTCAACCCTATTATTGATGTCGGCGATGAAGTTTATGTTCAGCACGACGAGAATAAACAGGATCGCTATCTACTGACTTCCGAAGGCGCACAAACAGTTGTTTATAATGTTATTCCAGTTAAGTATACCGCCAGTCATCAATGGACCGAGGATGGCCAGTATGTCGAAGACTTTACTGATAGCGAACATCACTATAGTGCTACCGCTCCAAGCGATTATATTAGTGTTCATGGCGGCGAACAGTTCTTTGTCCGCATTTATGGAGTCAACGATCTTTATACCGGTCCAAACAATGACCAGTGGACGCGCACTGTGCCTATTCTATTTCTTGATGATCAAAATAACGTCATCGATAGCGCTCTTCGTGGCACCTATACAAACAGCAAAGAGGGAGTTGAGATTACTGTCCCAAACGGTGCAACCAGAATGCATATTACTAACTACAATTATCAGGACGTTAGCATTCAGAAAAAAATCACTCTTAATTCGCAACAATTTGCTCAGCTTAAGGCTAAGCAGGATGAAATTCTTAACTCGCTCGATAACAACTATCAAAACGTCAAAAATAATCCAGTAATATATAGTGATTTAGAGAAGAGCTATGTCGCATTTGTGCTTGACGATTCACGTTACGATATGGACCAATTCGCGGACTTATTTATCGAAAAAAATGTACCACTTTCACTCGCTACTATTCCTGACGCTCTTTTCAATATCGCTTCCAATCATACCGAAACCCGCCAGCAGGTCGCCCAACGCGTTCAGGACGCTGGTGGCGAAATACTCGTCCACAACACGACGCCAATTCGTAGCGAAGACACTGCAAACGATGACGATTTTATCTATGATTACTTCGTTGGCGAGAAGCAGAAATTAGCCAGTATGGGTTTTGATACTGACGGCATCATCCTGGCCGGTGGCAATGGCGATGTTCTGAAGGGCAATCCGCTCACAGCCAAATGGGCCTACTCACTATACAAATACTCCGATTTACTCGGCGATTATTATAATGGTAGTCAGGATAAGAATTCTTTCTATTACTATTGGCGTAGCTGGCTCGGTGACTATAAAGATAACTCCTCCAGGATGAAGAGTGATGTCGATAACTTAGCTAATAATAGCGAGTTTATAGTGTATTATTTCCACGACACTTCAGAAATATCTGTTGCCGAAGTCTCTGCGATGATTGATTACATCAAGTCTAAAGGTTCAGACAAAATTGAGTTTACGACCTATCGTGATTTCTACCAACAGCATGCCAAGCGTGAATCAGAACTGCTAGCGCCAAAAACCTATTATGTTTCGGCAAATGGTACGAGCAGAATTGGCACAAACATCAATGATCCTACTAATATCGACTATCTAAATAATAAAGAAATTCATTCTGGAGACACGATTTTGTTTAAGCGCGGCGATACCTTCTATGGTAGCATCGACTTACAGACTAGTGATTCTAGCGACAACGCAGTCACGATTTCTAGTTACGGCGAAGGTGACCTGCCAACCATCAGCGCTGCGCGCTATGTTAATAAGAAGTGGGAAAAATATAGCGATGGCATTTATCGCATCGATTTTCTCAATAATAATAATTTTACTGGTTACAAATACACTGACGAATACTCGCTCAATATTGGCTTCATTGAGGATAATAATGGCACTAAGTATTTCCGCAAGCAACCATCGATTGATAGGCTGACAGAATTATATGATTTTTACAGCGACAATGAACGCTACGTTTATATTCGTAGCGACAGTGAGCCCTACGAGACTCTGGGCGGTCTCAAGCTTGCTTCCCGCGTTAAGCTCTTTATCTTGCATACAGGGATGGATATTAGTAATTTGCGCTTATCTCATACTGGTGCGCATGCTTTCCAGGGTTCTGGCGGTAGCACGAAAAACATCAAAATTCACGACTGTGTCATTGAGGATATTGGTGGTAGCTACTTAGATATTGACTGGGAAGAGAGATACGGTAACGGTATCGAGTTTTATCAAACTGATACAGAGAACGTCGACATTTACAATAACATCGTACGCAATGTTTATGATGTTGCCTTCACGATTCAAGGCGATGCCGGCTCCGGTAAAGATGTGCTCGTTCACGACAATGTGTTTGTAGCTAATTCGCAGGATTCTGAAATCTGGGAGGACGATCAGGCTACTGGTATTAATAACTATCAATTCTATAATAATATTTCAATTAACCAAGGTCGCGGTTGGGGCTATGATGCGCGTCCAGACCAAGATGCGGCTGGCAATATTATTTATTATGCTTATTCGCCAAACACGGGTGATATGTATTACCACCACAACCTCATATATAATCCGGTGCGCGTCTATGCCATTCACCCTGGCACTCAAAATCTCTTCATTAATCAAAACTTCATCCGTACCGACTACAACACTTTCTATATGGACAATGAGGCTTACATTTATCGCTATGGTTTCCGAGTTTGGGAGAAAGACGATTTCATTTCATGGGCAAACAAAGACGCCAATTCTACCTTCAATTATCTAGAAACTCCCGATCAAAACATTATTAATGTATCGAGCACCTCGGACGACATTGAGACAATTCGGAGATTATTCGACGACGGTTCTGCAACCCTTACCTTCCACGCCAACGATAATACTAACACTACGGCCACCCAAACCTTTAACAAAGATGAGAACTTCCAACTCCGCCAAAACACCTTCACTCGTTCTGGATATATCTTTAAAGGCTGGAACACCCAAGCTGACGGCCACGGTACCTCCTACCAGGATGGCGCTACCGTAAGCTTCTCCAAGAACACTGATCTCTATGCAGTTTGGCAAAAGAAGCCTATTACTACGTACTACACAATCAAAGATTACGAAGTTGACGAAAAAAATCATTATATCAGTAGAATCATGGTCAATACTACCGTTAACGAACTCAAATCTCATATTATACATAGTGAAGATTTAGACATCGCCATCGATAATATTGACGGCCTAATTCATACCGGCGGGAAGACGAAAATGGTAAAAGGACAAGACACTTATGCCGAATATACCAATGTTGTAATTGGCGACATTAATGGTGATGCTAAAATCAATTCCGCCGACTTACTCAAGGTGCGCCAGCATTTGCTTGGCCAGAATATTCTAACTGGCTATCATTTCCTATCGTCCGATATCAATTACGATAGCACTATCAATTCCGCCGATTTATTAAGAGTACGTCAACATCTATTAGGAACCAAATTAATCAAATAAGGTAGCCAAAGGAGAGCAAGTGAAAAAAATTCAAATTATTCTAATAAGCCTAGTTGTAGCCTTCTTGCTTGGCGCTAATTCATTCGCAGCTTCTGGGAATATATATGTTAGTAAGAGCAGCGTTTATGTAGGGGATACTTTTTCGGTCAGCGTAAGCATAACTTCATCGGCGGCGTGGAATGTCCATGTTACAGCTAGTGGGCCCGTGTCTGGCTGTACAATTAATGCTGCCGATGCAACGCCCGATGCTAATGATGCCAATAAGACCTTTACCTCTTCTTGTAAGGCAACTGGTACTGGTACGATTACTCTAAGCTTAAGTGGTGATGTTACTTCTGCGAGCAACGGCAATGCGGTCTATCTTTCCGGTTCGCGCACCGTCACGGTTACCAAGAAACCAAGCTCGAATACTGGCGGCAACACCGGAGGCAATACTGGCGGCAACACCGGAGGCAATACTGGCGGGAATAAGCCGACGACAGGTGGCAACAAAAAACCAACTAGCAATAAGTCGACTAACAACAAGCTAGGTAGTATCTCCGTTGATGGTTATTCTTTGACGAAAGTTAATGACAACAATTATAATTTAAAGGTTACGCACGATATTGAATCGGTCAATGTTAAAGCGACTGCCGCCGATGCAAAGGCTAAAGTTTCAGGAACTGGCAAGCACAATATTAAAGATGGCAAGAATACTATCGTCGTTACAATTACTTCGGAATCTGGCGCAAAAAACTACATTAACTTAACGGTCACCCGTAAAGATGGCTTCTATCTTGAAGATCTTGACTACATTATTGCGAAGAAAATCAACAATGCGGATATTATTGTCGGTGGCGATACTAAGGTGAGCTCGTTTGACATTGCCAAAATGAAAGACAGCGGCATGACTTTTAAGCTGATTTACTCAAATCAAAGCAAGCGCTTGATTTCCGGCTGGATCATTGATGGTTCAAAAATCGGAAAAGGAAAAGATTTCAACACTACGGTTTCTTTTGATTCCGAGTACCGAAAAGAAATCTTGAAGCTTTCTAATTATGCCGATGGCATTATCGTATCTACTCACACACCCCCAGATGGAGCTAAACTGCGACTTTATGTCGGCGATAAGTTCGAGAACGGCGATCTGGTTAATGTATATAGCTATTTGCCGAAAGAATTAAAAAAGATTGGCAAAAAAATTGAGGTTAGAGATGGAACAGTAGAGCTAGACGCAACTGATTCCAATACTTATTTCCTCACCATGTCATCTATTGCTAGCGCCGAAACGAAGCCAAAAGAGGTGGCCGAGATTGATTCACAAAAAGAAGATAATAATGGTCCGTTCATTGCCATTGTCGTTGGCGCACTTGCTGCAATTCTATTATCTGTAATTGTTGTATTAATTATTGTTGCCAAGAAAAAGAAGAAACAGACTGAAGTGTCTGAAATATCTCAGCCTGATCCTTTTGCCTCCTCATAATAGATTTATCCAGTACGACAGCAATAGGGCAGAGCTCTAGTCTCCTTACTAGAATCGAGCATCGGAAAGTTTTGATACGATGGAGCTTATTATGGAAGTCTTTTGTGTCGCTCAAATTTCGGAGAGGATAGCACAATCTTCGTTCGCGTGCACGCCTATGATAAAACCTCATTCACTATTAAAGACGGCGACAAAGAATATCACTGCAGTATCAATATCTATGAAGACAGCCTCGGTGTCAGTCAAATCGATATTACGGCTAAATAACTAGAGTGCTATAATATCCATATAGGGCAGCTATCTAGGATTATGCCCAAGGGTTTTTGAATCGCCGCTCTAGCGGTGATTCTTTTTACGCTTCGTCTTCCATCGAAGTCCTAACGTAACTTCCACGTACCACACCGAAATGCGGATCCGCACATTGCTCCTTTCTCAGAGACTCTAGCAGAGCCTAGCATGCTGTTCATCAAGCCCCCGCGAGGGTGGGTTCAACTACTTGCGTAATGGGAGAAACCTACTCCCCGCACGTAGAGCATATAATATC
>JAEEGG010016138.1_pt1 | contig 15549 bp, 14 predicted proteins | sample 9134161 | NCBI WGS metagenome assembly JAEEGG01 (sample SAMN16246543, study PRJNA631951) | gut metagenome | biome: gut microbiome; feature: rumen; material: CR-attached | host: Bos | place: Iran: Karaj | collected 2018-10
TACGGATATTACCGACATTGAGGCAAGGACAGAACAAGTTCCAGCCCCTGTTGTCGTTCCTGGCCAACAAGAACTGTCATATAGATTGGTCGACGTTCTCCGCTTTAAGACATTTCATCGTTATCAGAAGGATGTAATGTTTGACATGGACATGGAAGAGTCTAATGGAACAAGGAAACTGTTCCAAATACTTATTCGTCTTCTTGATGTGGTCAGAAACAAGAAAAGCATACTGATGGATGAATTTGACATGGGGCTACACACGCGTTTGGCCGATTTCGTTCTCGACTTGATTCATGCTTCAGAAAGCAGTCAGCTGTTGTTTACCTCACACAACACGAACCTCATTGACGTAAAAAGATTGAGACGTGACCAAATTGTGTTTGTCAACAAATCCGAAAATGGGGTTACGGAGGTTTATTCCTTATACGACTTCAAGGATTTCCGTGAAAACATGGATGCAGAGAAGGGCTATATACAAGGCCGTTTCGATGCTATACCTTATGTAGACTCGTCTGTTGAAAGTGTCCAACAATTGCTGGAGGGTTAACCATGGCAAGTAAAAGAGAAAAGGCTCCGTCGAAAAGAATGCGTAGAATCGCGCTCGTTATTTGTGAAGGCAAGACGGAAGAGAGCTATATCAACCTTTTGAAGAAATGGTATAAATCCCCCATTAGAATAGTGTCGCACATAGAAGGCACAAAGATTACGCAATCTTTGATTGACAATCGTACTCGAGAACTAAAAATCTCTCCATGGGATAAAGTGCAGTCTTTTCTTATGTACGACATGGATGTGCCTGCCGTCAATGAAAAACTGTTGAAATGCAAGGCAAACTTACTGCTGAGCAACCCTTGTTTTGAACTCTGGTTGCTTCTTCACATCGAAGAACAAAAGAACGCAATGAGCTCAGCCGCATTGATCAAAAAACTAAAGAATAGTTCTTCTATCTGGAAAAGCTATGCGAAATCGACATTTTCTGAGCCTCAACAATCTTTTTTAAAAGACAACACAGACATAGCCGTTGGTAGAGCCAAGGAACTGGCGGATTTAAATAATCCATCGACCGGAATATACAAACTGGTTGAACTTTTGAAATAATAATGGGGTCAAAAATCGCGGAAAGATGTGACTTCGAAGAGGAGGGATCGCCCGAAAACTTCGATGAGCAAAACACCGATGAGTGCACCACCGACGACCTTCCCGAAAGTGCTGACTCTACCAAGCGGTGGAAAACAGTAGGGATATGCTTTTCGAAGCCATCAAGAAAGAGTTGGCTAGGGAAGGTATCAAGCACGAATCCTCGCTCTTGCGCGAGCGTCTGGCTTCGCTCACCCACTACATCGATTCGTTCAAGTACGAGTCGGATGCGGAGGTGAAGGCTGCCGCCATGGCCCTCAAGCGTCAGATGAGGAACTACGACACCTTCAACAGGATGGACGTGCACAGCCGCCTGACCGAGGTGCAGGCCATGCTGCGCGACTTTGACACGCCTGAGATTCAGGTCCATGTGGCCAAGATCCCGGGTCTGTCGGAGCGCATCGCCAATGTTCGCACTGCGATGGAGGCATTGTTGAACCGCCTGGTCGTCCTTGAGGAGCTGCGTGGCGAGGCGAAGCCTTCGAAGTCGAAGGTTGAGCTGAAGCGCGAGGCTGCCGACAAGGTGGAGCGACTGGTGGTGTATCTCGACGGCATGGCCTACAAAGACCCCGACGCCTATGGCAAGGAGTACGGATTTGTGGCTGGCATCATCACCAACATCAACAACACGTACAAGACCAAGGCCAAGAGGCGTTTGGAGCCTTACGAGGAGGAATACGACGGAGGGTTGGATGAAACCCAAGGGGAGGAGTCCGATGCACCCGAGTATCCCGACGCACCTGAGCCTCCCGAGGCGCCTGAGCCTCCGGACGATCCTGCCGCCAGCGCGACGCCTGAGGGCGATTAAGCGCATTCCCCGTGCGGTGGCCTGAGTCATTGGGCCGCCGCCATCTGCCTCCCTATGAGTCGAAAGGCTTGTGGGGAGGTTTTTTACACCACTTTTTATTAAAGAATCACAAAAAGGAGAGTATTCAATCAAAATAAAGTAGTATTTTTGCTATTTAATTAGAGTTTTTAACAAGTCAGATGCCGAATGACAAAAAATGTGCTTAATAGTAGTAAGAATGTCGCCAAACCATTTGTAAAATGGGCAGGCGGCAAAGGCAATTTGCTGAATACACTGGAATCACATTTGCCAGCTGACATTGATAGACAAGAGAAGATCACCTATATTGAACCTTTTGTTGGTGGTGGTGCTATGCTATTTCACATGTTAAATACTCATCCTAATATTCGTCGAGTTGTTATTAATGACATCAACAGGGATCTTATCCGATGCTATCAGTTAGTTAAAGAAAGTCCCTTGGTGTTGATAGAACTCCTAAGTCTTTTTGAACAAAGGTACTACGAATTGGATGAGTCCGAAAGAAGGGATTATTACTATGAAGTACGTAGAGAATACAATGATGTTGAATTAACTTCTGACCAAAGAGCCGCTCATTTGGTTTTTCTGAATCACACATGCTTCAATGGTTTATATCGAGAAAATGCGAATGGAGGTTTCAATGTGCCATTTGGACGATATAAGAAGCCAAAGATTTGTAATAAAGAAGTTATCATGGCAGACCATAAAGTACTTTCCAAAGTTGATATTTATTGTGGTGACTATCAGAGCATGTTCTCGCATTTGGGCAAGGGTTATAACTATGTCTACCTCGACCCTCCATATAGGCCATTGCTCGGTTCAACCAATTTCAAAGATTATTCAAAATGCAGTTTTGGAGACAAGGAGCAGGTGGAACTCAAGAGCTTTTGCGACAGATTGACTGCCAGAGGCTGTAAGCTTATGCTGAGCAATTCTGATAGCAACAATGATGATGGTTCTTCATTTTTTCAGTCCTTGTATGATGGATACACTTTCGAAATAGTCCTAGCTCCACGTTTTATCAATGCATATGCTGAAAGACGTGAAAAGCAGACGGAGGTGCTTATAAAGAATTATTAAATAAAATTGAAGCCTATGCTGAACAAGAGAAGTTTTAAGCCAATATATCGAACGCATAAAGATTCAATTGATCAGGATTTTTATGTTCCTTGCTTTTCTGAAAGTATTAGGCTTGATAGAGCAGCAGGCTTTTTTTCACTGCATTCATTAACATTATCAATCGATGGCATTATTCGGTTTATACATAGAGGCGGTCGGATCAATCTGATATGTAGCCCAAACCTTTCACAAGCAGATGCAGAGCTTATAGATGCTTGTGTAAGCTTGGATAAAGAACATATTACTAAATCTTTACTGGAGTCTATTACATGTGCAAAACTCACAGACGAAGAGTTGTCACAACTTGATGTGGTTTGTAATATGTTGTCTGAAGGCTATCTGACAATAAAGATTGCATATCAACCCAGGGGAATTTTTCATGAAAAATTCGGTATTTTTATTGATGAAGAAAACAACAAAGTATACTTTAACGGTTCATTAAATGAAACCAGAGCAGCTTTTGTTTATAATCATGAAAGCATCAGAGTTGGCTGCACTTGGCAAGGTGAAGATATAGCAGCGTTCATCAATGCTGAAGAACAATACTTTAATGAATTATGGGACAACAATGACGATTCTGTTGATGTAATAGATTTTCCGGAAGCTGTTAAGCGGGAGCTGTTAACATGTTACAAGAGAAGTGAGACGCTAATAGACGCTATAGACAAATATATTTCCAGCCATATTAAGGAAGGAAAGAAAACGCTTTATTCATACCAGGAAGAGGCAATTAAACAGTTTTGCGATAATGGATACCGGCATTTCTATGAAATGGCAACTGGTACAGGCAAGACATTTACTTCGGTAAAGACGATCCAAGCTTTGGAAGAAAAATGTGGAGAGAACTTGTTTGTTGTCATTTGCGTTCCTCAAATAGATTTGCAAACTCAATGGGTCAATGCGTTATATGAAGAAGGTTACGAAAAAGTATATCTATTTGGAGGAAATGGGAAATCGTTTGAACAAACAATTGCAGAAGCGACTATTGATTTCTTTTCAGACGACAAAAACGTAATATGTGTTGCCGTTTATGACACGTTCTTTTCCAGGGTGTATGCTAAAATACAGCGTATTACGCCATTATTCTTAATAGTAGATGAAGCCCATAATCTGACACAAGGTAATTTGTCGACACTGAAAAAGCTTAATCCAAAGTACAAATTAGGGCTAAGTGCAACGATTCAAAGATTCTGTGAGAGCGAATCAGAAGCTATTGCTAAATTCTTTACCCCTAATGACACGTTTTATTTTGGCATTGAGGATGCAATAGATAATGATTTCTTGTCCAAATATGAATATCATCCCATCTTTGTGCGTTTAAATAAAGAGGAAAACGACAAATTCTTATTTAAGAGCAAATTGCTTGCACAAGAATTAAACAAAAAAGAACCCGATCCAGATGCCATAGATAAATTACGCAGAGAACGAAGCCTAATTCTTAAGCAGGCTTCAAATAAGATGGAGACATTGAGAGAATTGCTAAAGAAAGGGTATAATTTCATTAACTCTGTGGTTTATTGTGGTCAAGGGAAAGACGGCGAAGGTGAATCAATTATTGACGCTGTAACTAAAGTTCTATACGAGAACGGATTGGTTGTGTCCCAATTTACCAGCCATACGCTTGATAGGAAAAGGGTGCTATACGGATTCGAGCACGGCTTCTTCGATACTTTAGCAGCCATTAAATGCTTCGATGAAGGCGTTGATGTTCCCAAACTTGATAAGATATACATCATGGCTAGCGATAGTGCTCTCCGACAAACCGTTCAGCGCCGAGGACGTGTATTGCGAAAATGTAAAGAGAGCGGAAAAACCATCGCGTATATTTACGACATGGTAGTTCTACCCGCGTTAGAGGTTGGGACATATGGGTTCGAAGGGCTGCTCAAGATAGAGCTTTCAAGAGCAAGAGAATACAATAGACTTGCCTTGAACAAAGAAGAAAACGAATCGGTTTTTTGTGAGATAGAGAATAATTACCATATAACAATAGATAATGTAACAAATTATGAAACAGAACCCGATTGAAGATGTCTTAGACGAACTTCAGTTTACTGAGGTTCAAAAAGAAGGTTTTTGGAAGTTTTTAAACTATGCCACGACCTGCCAGGAAACTGGTAACAATAAGCAGTTAAAATCACAGCTGGAAGAAATTGTGAAAGAGATTGTTTCAAAATCATAGCGTCATGAAGATCAATTATATCAAATACCATAACTATCGTTGCTTCGAAGACGTTTATGTGCGTTTTGACACAACGGATCAGAAAAACATTTCTCTTGTACTGGGTGTCAATGGCACTGGAAAAACTGAGATGCTGTTTTCTTTTCAATGGGTGCTTTACGGATTTGACTTCAAGAGTATGCGTGAGAAAGAAGAGACTCCATATTCACTAAATTCAGCTCTTTATCATCGGCTTGAAGTAGATCGTCATGCCAATTCGGTTGATTGCTGGGTGGAATTGTCTTTCACCGATAAATCAATCGAGTATTTTGTAAAGCGAACAGAAACTTTTAGGCGTGTCAACGACAAGTTGTCCTCTTTTGTTAAGGTTGAACTAAGTCATACAGAACCCAATGGCGAACGAACGATACCTGAAACAAATAAAGAAATTGTTGAAGAACAACTTTCAAGGATTATTCCAAAATCTATTTTGGAAGGAATTACTTTCGACGGTGAGCGTATGAAAAAACTCAATATCATCGGAGACCAATCGAAAGAAACTATAAAGAATGTAATTTCTCTTGTTACGAATGAGAAACTTTTTGATTTGTGCACCGAGGAGATAAAGGATGTAAAAGGTGATATTCGTAAAGAGAAGATGCGAATAAACAAGAGCGCCGGAAATGTTACAGCAGAAGAACTTGAAAAAGAAATAGTAGAACTTGAAGAAAATCTAGAGGATAAAGATATTGAGTTACAAGGAATATTAAATAATCAAGACAAAGTTGATGCGAATTTAGAGCTAATATCGTATCAATTATCACAACTTGAAGATGCTGCCAAACTGGAACAAAAACGCAAAGGATTGGAAAAGGATATGGCAACAGCAAAAAAACAATTCGAGCAAAATACAGATCAGTTCTATAAGCGGCTCGTAGACGGATACGCATTGGTTGCCGATAAAATGGTGGAAGACGTGAAGACCTCAATAGAAAACGTTGATGTTCCAACTGGCCTTACTGTTGAAGCTGTCAAAAGCATTTTAAGGCGGTCTAAATGTATCTGTGGCTGTGACATGAACGAAGAAGTTGAAAAGAACCTTACAGAGTTGATAGCATCCTTGCCTCCAGATAATATAAGCAGTACGTTGCTCTATATGGCAAAACAGTTTGATGGTGAAAAGAAAAGAGCAAAGCGGTTACTGAAAGATAGTTATCAAGCGATGAAAAGTAGCGAAGAAGAGATTGCAAAAATCAAAATCCAATTGTCAGAAATATCATCATCGCTTGTAGATAACGTTTCAGACCAAATTAAAACACTTGAGACGGAGAGAAGAAAACAGGATGGCTTAAAAGGTCGTCTAAAAGGAGACGAAGAACGGTGTCGAGCGACAATAGATAGAGATAATAAACGATTAAAGGATGCTAAAAAAGAAATGGTAGAAGCATCAGGAACTCAAGACCAGATTAGATCGTTGGATGCTGAACAGATTGTGTTGGAGTTGTTTATGAATGCTATTGTTAAAATTGGAGAGAAAAACAGCGAAATATCATTAGAAAGCATTAATAATTACTTAACTGAAGCATATAACCTGCTCAGTGAAGATACGGGCAGACGTATCTATATATGCCAATATCATAAGAAAGATAAATATCGACTGGTAACATACGTAAAAAGTAAATACGAAGAGCTTCGGATTTCGTGGATAAATAGTGGACGCATCAAGGCTCTTGAGGATGTCGGATTTAGTGATAGCGAGATTCATGAAAAAATAATACTCGAAGTTGTAGAGGGAAAATCAACTGGGCAAAGTAAAGTAAACTCATTGTCCTTTGCTAAAGCAATTTTGGATTACTCGAATGAAGCTGGCACAACAGACCAGTTAAGGGTATCACACGACTATCCTTTCTTGATAGATTCGCCGTTCACGGAGTTGAGCGGTAGAAACCTGGATAATGTGGCCCAAAATATTCACACTTTTGCCAATCAGATTATCTTGATGGCTGATGATAAAAGTTATGGAGGAGTACAGCAATTTGTTGCCCCTTCGGTTAAATCAACAACAAGATTACTTAAGAATTCCACAGATGGTATCACATATACAGATTAACGACTATGCCAATAAATATTGATAACACATATCGTATAAACCGAAATGCCGATCAAGATGATCAAATGCGATATTTGGTAAGAGACTTAAGGATATTTAATGGCTATCCTCAAATCCTAACCATTTCGGCACTAATTGGTTATGCCAATCAGGCATACGTTCCTTTTCAAAACAAAGCGGAACCCGTTCAGACGACATTCTTTGAAGACAGAGAGAAAGAGATAATGAATTTCCTTGCATATTTAAAAGAGGGGAATCAGTCAATACTGATGGAAAAGCCTAAAGATGATCCTGATAGGAATAAAATGTATCAAGCATTTGAATTCTATGCAAATGGCGGTTTTCCCATCTTGTGTAAGAAATTAGGTGTAGATTTTGTTGATAGGAGCAAAAACGACAGGTACACCATTCTCCACAACTACTATACCATGTTGGTTTCGAACGATTTAATGGATATATAACCGCAATGAAAAAACTACTCCCTCAGGCAAACACGCTTTCTACCGTGATCAGGACGTTTAAGTTCATAGGTAATACGATGAATTGCACCTTGAACGACATCGCTGACTTTAATAAATTTGAAGTTCGACAGGCTTCTTATTATTCAAATGCATGTTTTTTTCTTGACCTCATAGATGAGAATCTAAGATTGACATCTTTGGGAAAGGATATTATGCAAGAACCCAAACAGGCAAAAGTTAGAATCTATGAGCTGATAATAAAGAACGAATTGACAGGGCAGATTTTTGCAAAAAACGCATTGTATTCTAATAGTATTGCGGTTAAGGAATGTAAAGAACTCGTGAAGAAATACTATCCTGAATATGGAGAAGCTGTCATAGACCGTCGTACACAATGTTTAATAGGATGGTGCGAGGAAATACTTGACTATATCAAGACCCAGAATAATATGTAATGGAAAACGCTACGAGAATACACTCTCTGCTATTACATAGTAAAGGCCTTAAAATCCGAGAAATTGCAAAAGAGCTCGAATTGGACAAATCCTATGTTGCAGAGATTATGTTTTCTACGCAGAACATTTCTTTTTGGTATCAGGATGATAACGGTTTATGGTACGCAAAAGAAGGAGCCGTTCAGATAGAAGAACCAAAAGAAGATTGCCTTACAGAGCCACTTGAGGAGTCTAGGCGTTTTAATTACGAACGTTATCTTCAAGGTACGCCAAGTGCTTCCCTTCGTTCATTTATTTACAATATTTCAAAGTATAGGTTATATTCAAACCAAGAGACCCTCGAACTAATCAGTCGATACAAAGATGGCGATAAAAAAGCATTTGATTTACTCATAAAAAGCCAACAACGATTGGTTGTTGGTTTGGCGTATTTATACTGCAAAGACGATGTCCAATTAGAAGACTTAATTCAAGAAGGGAATATTGGACTCATTAGAGCCATTGAGCGTTTTGATTTTTCGCAGTGTGGCAGCTTTATCAATTATGCGAAATCTTATATCGTTCAATCTATATCATATGCCATGTCTTATTTGCCATATATTATAAGGATTCCCTATAATCAGTTAATTCAACATCGAAAAATTTGCCGATATAAAGAACTATATGAGAATTTGAATGGATTTCCTCCATCTACAAATGACATAAAATTAGACGACGATGTCGATAATGAAAGAGTAGAATTTCTTTGCAAATTGCCAGCTAATTTAACAGACATGATCAGCAAAGATGACTTAGATAACTATGAAGCTGATTCTTCCCCTGATTACGGTCTTCTGTACGAGTCATTGGGCAAAGAAGTTGAACGTTCAATTTCCACCATAACACACAAGGAGCAGGAAGTCATCCGATTGTATTTCGGGTTATACGGTGGCCCGCCAATGTCGCTCGAGGAGATTGGAGAGAAATTTGATTTAACACGTGAGCGAGTGCGTCAGGTTAAAGAGAAGGCCATACGTCGATTGAGACACACCAGTCGCAGCAAAATACTTAGAAGTTATTATTACGTTTAGAGTTTTACGCTCGTAGATTATCATCCCAGATGTTATGAACCATGTACTAACATACTACAATTACTCCCTGTGCTACGCACACTATACGGATAGGATTATAAACTTCCGCCAAGCGATAATCCGAGGCGAGATCATCGTGGCCAAGCCGGCCCTAATGCTTGCACTTATTGATGGTATTGATTCGGGTGTGTTCACCAACAACCGCTTCGCGCTGAATGAATGGCTGGAAGAGCATTATATGAAGCTGATGCTTCAGTACACCCGCCATTCTCAATTCGATAAGCCGACAGACATCAACAATCCCTTCTGGCATTTGTCAACCGATGGCTTTTGGCATCTTCAGCTAAAAACCAAGGAAGAAATGAGCGCGACACCTTCAAAGGCTTGGCTCAAAGAAAACGTCCTCTGTGCTTACGTCGATGATGACCTTTGGGTACTACTCCAAAGCAAGGAGTGGCGTACACGGCTTCGAGATTTTATTGTGGAGCATAAGCTTACCAGTGGAAGTGGGAGATAATTAAAAATAGATAAATTTTTAGCAAATGAATAGAATCATTCTCATAGGCAACGGCTTTGATTTGGCGCATGGTTTGAAGACAAGCTATGCTGATTTCATTGATTGGTATTGGAAAGAATGGGGGAAACGATTGTTGCACGGGCATAGCAAAATCGAAGAAGATAGATTATGCTTATTTGAGTTAAAGGATGCAACTAACTTGATTAGTTGGTATTTGGTTTGGCAGGGTTATTATTATAAAAGGAAGAATCTTTTGATACCCTGGGATGATCGTGAAGTGGTTGAATTGGCAAAACAAGATAATAACATGTGTAGATTCATCATCAAGGATGATTTTTTTAGAGAAATATGCGATTCGGTTGAGACAAAAGGATGGGTCGATATTGAAAATTTGTATTATGCATATTTAAGTCAAAAAACAATTAATTTCATTAATCCCAAAGATGTAAATGATGATCTGGATTTAATCAGAGAGAAACTAACAGAGTATCTTTCTGGTGTTATAGATGGTGTTTCCGAGGATATAATCAAAAACAATCTAAAATCGAAGATGAGAGAACCTTTTAACGAATCCGATATTTCATATGAAGGGTTAAACCGAGGGGGCGTCAAAATGCAGTTTGTCGAGGCCAAAAGAAAAAAAATAGGATTTACTCCTAATAGAATTTTGATGCTCAATTTCAATTATACAATCCTTGCTGATTTGTATCTTCCTATAACAGGCGATCACGAAGTTATTCATATACATGGAGAACTTTCAAATCCCAAGAGTGTGATTTTCGGATATGGAGATGAGTTGGATGCTGATTATAAAAAACTGTCAGAGAAAAACGACAATGAATATTTGCGCAATATAAAATCCATAAAGTATTTGGAATCGCCAAATTATCGGAAACTACTTGGGTTTATAGAGTCGTCGCCGTATCAGATTTATATTATGGGGCACTCTTGTGGTAATTCTGACAGGACATTACTCAATACTTTGTTTGAACATAGAAATTGTTATTCCATTAAGCCTTTCTATTACATCAAACCAGATGGAACGGACAATCATATGGAACTGGTCCAAAACATTTCCCGTAATTTCACCGACATGAAGCTGATGCGTGATAGGGTGGTAAATAAGACATTTTGTGAGGCATATAGCGATGCGAGGGAGCAGGTCTCATCCAGTTCAGATAACGGACAGGAGAAGGCAGATTAATGTCAAAAGGGTAAAAAAAGCATGCCAGAAAAATTCAAAGAAAAATACAGGATTCCGTCAAACCGTTTGCGGGGATGGGATTATGCCCGCAACGGACATTATTACATCACCATCGTTACCGCCGAACGTAAGAGATTGTTTGGGGAAATCGTGAACGGCGAAATGGTGTTGAACGATTGGGGACAAATCGTTTATGACGAATTTTTCAAATCGTTCGAAATGCGCACGGAATTGTTTTTGGGCGAATTCGTTTTGATGCCCGACCATTTACATGCCATTGTCATATTGGATAAAACGAAATGCATGGATGTGGGGGCGTGTGGGGATGTGTCGTACGGCCATGTAGAGACGCACGGCCGTGCGTCTCTACAACCAACCCGGCAATCCACACCCACACCGATACCAACACCCCAACGGACATGTGCCCCAACACCATCGACGTCCACACCATTCCAACGCCAACCCCAATCCATTTCGTCGTTTGTGGCGGGTTTTAAATCGGCAACGGTCAAACGGATTGACGATTGGATTGACGCCAACCAGCCGACAATGGCAAAATTTAATAGGAATAATCCTCTGTGGCAATCGAATTACCACGACCATATCATCCGCGACGTTATAGAATACCAATACATTGCGGAATACATAGTCCGAAATCCAATAGATTGGCGTGAGGATGAATCGAATGAGGATTAAGAAAACAGAAGACCCTACCACACCCCGATATGCAATGTCGGGTTTTTATATTGAGGCGGGCGGATTCCACTATGTTGCAGCCACAGATGCCCGCCACCGCACATGCCAGCGTTGGCATGACATGGCTGCTAAGCTTTTTTTGTAAGTCATAAGCTGTAAGGAGAAATAGATTTTTTATTTTTGCATGTCAAACCCACAAAAACAAACACATTATGGAAGAAAATGGAAGAAGGCCGCATCGGTTTCTTAAGACTTTGTTGATTATCGGCCTGGTGCTGCTGGTAGTATACCTGATTCGGAACAGTGACCTCATCAAATCCAAGTTCTCTTCTTGGACAAAGAATCGTGACCAAGAAATAGTGGCAGAACAACCCAGCGTTACGTCACCATCATACGAATGGGAAACGTTGCAAGGTCAAGTCAACGATTTGCGCAACGAGGTGGAGCGGCTCAAACAAGAGGTTCAACAATTGAAAAACACCAAACCTACTGCAAGCCCCAAACAAATCCCAGCCGCCACATCGACTCCTGCTACTCCTGTGCCACAGCCTTCAACACCTGCAGCACAACAAACCACCTCGGCATCTCAGTCATCCACGCCTGTGGCACAGCAGTCATCGGCATCCTTTGATTCCAATGCCATTACCTTGGCGAATTATACCCATGATTGGGTGCAATCCAAGGCATCCGTCTCATTCAAAAACAATACAAGCCGTCGCATTACCCAGGTTTCGGGGCGCATGGTTTATTACGACATGAGCGGAAATATGCTCGATTATTATGATTTCACCAAGTCCATCGATATAGAACCTGGGATGGTGAAGAATATTGAACTGCCGGGATATGGGCATAAAGATAGTTATGCGTATTATAAAAGTGAGATTAGTGTAACGAAGCCCGACCGGAAGTATAAGGTGAGTTTCGAGTTGAAGTCTTATAAGTAAGCCCATCCCGCTCAAGACAAAAGGGCGAAAATAAATAACCGCAGCCACAGATGCCCGCCAACGCACAGGCCAGCGTTGGCATGACATGGCTGCTGGTGTCTCGGTAAAAAGAGAAAAACCGTCCATCCCCTTGCGGGTTTGCGGAAAAGTTGTAATTTTGCAGAGTCGTTGGCCGGTAAACAGGGCTGGCTGTAAAATCGATCCTACGAGTATCCTTGCGGAGATAACGACAAAGAATAAAAGCTCCTATCTTTTAGGGGCTTTTTTCATTTCTTTTGCCCGCTGCGGATTTTTCCTTGTTGTAACTCTTCCATTTTCTATGTTTTTGTAATTGTGTCGCAAAGATGCAATGTCTGTCAAGACTAAGCCGTTGAACAAACGTTTGTAGTCGTTTGTAGTCGGATAAGTGGTTGGTAATGTGTGGAAACGCCAAAGACCGACTAGGGTGGGCGCGTGGGCCGGCCGACATGGGGGAGGAGTGGTTCGACCCTTCGATAAACTCAGGGCTCACCAACCACGGTCGCCTAGTGCGGTGGGCCCTTGATGTCGGCCTTGATCCTTTGGTCCTTTTCTTTCAAGAGAAAAGGACGAATATAAACATGTCGCAGCCATAGATGCCTACCGCCGCACCTGTCCACGTTGGCATGACATGGCTGCTAAAGTCTACCGAAGGGATGACATTCTTCTTAATACTTGCCACAACAGTCCTCTCAGATCACTTGTCCCAGTAACAAATTCTTGTCCAACCCCATCTTACTGAAGGCAAAAAGTTTTCTGCCCAAGTCCTTGAGCGATGCACCCAGATGATAGACTTGGTTGTCGATGATAAGGAATCGGTCGTGCACGCGTGTGCGAGTGATTCGCAGCTCGGTCTTGCGACCAGTCTGCACGAGGCAATCGGACTGCAGCACCAATAGGGTTGGGGTGATTCGCTCCACATAGATGGTTGCCTCCACGCCAACACTTCGGCATTCAAGGATGTCGAAGTCCGAGGCGTCGATGTAATTGTCGATGAGGATGACCTCGTGCTGCGCCGTCTTTATCAAGTTTTCGGCAAACAGGCGAGCATCCAAGACTTGTCCTTCAAACAGCACACCCTCCACAGGCGGGAGATTGGTACGGATGAAGAAGTCTATCTTCTCTGAATGGAGATCGGTTTTTTCTTCCAATAGACGAATCCTGTTGCTTTGTTCGTCAAAACGAGCATCCAACTGCATTTGAAAAGCCTGCAATTGTTGGCGAATGGCATATCCTCGCAACAAGTAATCTTTCAAAACTTGGTTGGCCCATCGGCGGAAAGCCGTTGCATTGATACTGTTTACGCGGTAACCAACTGACAAGATGACATCAAGGTTATAGAACTTGGTGGAGTACATTTGTCTACCATCATTACCCATAAGTTCCAAAATGGAACATGTGCTGCTTTCTTCCAGTTCGCCACTGGAATAGATGTTTTTCAGGTGCTTTGTGATGGCGGGACGCTTTGTTCCGAATAGGTCGGCAATTTGTTGCTGTGTAAGCCAAACCGAATCCTCTTGTACCCGCACTTCAAGCTTGACCATTTCGTTAGGTTGATAAAGCACAATCTCGTTTTCTTTTCCTGTTTCCATAATACAAGTAGTTTTACGCTACAAAGATGTAACCCTTGTCAAGACTAAGCCGTTGAACAAACGTTTGTAGTCGACTGTAGTCGTTTGTTGTCGTTTGCTGTCGGGTAAGTAACTGGAAATGAAATGGATGTTATTCTGGAAACAAATCTTACATAAATCTGTCATAAATGGATCGCTTCGTGCCTCGCGATGACGCGAAGCGGCAGTAGGGACAAAGTCCAGAATGGACGACCCTACCTCACCCCGATTTGCAATGTCGGGTTTTCATAATAAGACGGATGATAATGACGGGCCGCAGCCATAGATCCCATGCCTTTGCCCACCTGCCCCCACAGGGATGACATGGCTGCTGGATTTTGACGCAGCCACAGATGCCCGCCATCGCACAAGCCTACGCTGGGGTAGGATGACATAGCTGCTGGGGTCAAGCTATAAAAAATCTCTAACCGAACTGATCCGAAGCATCCGAAAGATTTCGGCAAAGTTCGGGTCTTTTCGGTTAGAGAAAGAATGGCGTTGGGATGATTTATAAAAGATTTGTTTCCAAAAAGAATCAAATTCTCTCCCTAAGCATCTGCATCGCCTTCGGCAGTCCATCGGCATTGCGGCCACCGGCCACACAGAGGGTCTTCTGTCCGCCGCCACCACCTTGGATCTCCTTGGCCACCTCACGGATGAGCTTGGTGGCATCCAGGCCCTTGGCGTCGGCAAAGGCCTCGGGCAGCAACAGGCAGAGCGAAGGCTTGCCTTCGGCCACGGAGCCGAGGATGGCGATGGTGCTCTCGTTCATCTGTTTCAGCATTAGGGCGATGTTGCGCAGCTGGTCGCCACCGCAAGGCAGGGTCTCCATGATGAGTTTGTAGCCTTCGTGGTCGAGGGCCTTCTCATGCAACCTCTCGGCCATGGCCTGTGCTTTCTCTTGCATCAAGTGTTCCACCTCTTTCTTCAAGGCGGAGTTCTGTTCGTTGAGCGAGGTGACGGCCTTCACCAGGTCGGGCGACTTGACGCACTCGCGCAGGCGACCGATGAGGTCCAACTGCTCGTCGAGGTATTGCTCCACGGCCTCGCCGGTGATGGCCTCGATGCGGCGGATGCCCGCGGCGATGGCGCCTTCACTGACGATCTTGAACATGCCGATGTTGCCCGTGGCGCTGGTGTGACAGCCACCGCAGAGCTCCATGGAGTAGTCCTTGTCGAAGACCACCACGCGCACCTTGTCGCCGTATTTCTCGCCAA
>JAEEGG010016145.1_pt1 | contig 15547 bp, 13 predicted proteins | sample 9134161 | NCBI WGS metagenome assembly JAEEGG01 (sample SAMN16246543, study PRJNA631951) | gut metagenome | biome: gut microbiome; feature: rumen; material: CR-attached | host: Bos | place: Iran: Karaj | collected 2018-10
ATCGGCTTTAAGATCAAGGAGGTGAGCGTGATCTTTGTGAACCGCAAGGAGGGCGTGAGCAAGATGTCGGGTGGCATCTTCGGCGAGGCGTTCTTCGGCGTGATGAAGCTCCGTTGGGACGGCTGGAAAAGGCGTTATCCGAAGATCAAAGATTAAGAGACAACAACGTATGTATTATATAACGACAACCAAAACAACTAAGACAACCTATTTCGCCAAGTTTGGCGAATTAAAAAGTTGTCAATGTTGTCATTGTTGTCGTCAATAAATAATAAGATGATCAAGTTTTTGTATATTATTTATCAGATTTTCGTGGGACTGCCGGTGGTGGTGATTATGACGATCATCACGGCCTTGGAGGTAGGCATCGGCACGACTATCGGGAACGGCCACTTCTGGGGGTATTATCCTGGAAGGTGGTGGGCGAAGATCATCCTCTGGGCGCTGTTGATACCCGTGAAGGTAGAAGGTCGCGAGAAACTGGAGAAAGACCGCAGCTACGTGTTCGTGGCGAACCATCAGGGCATTTTTGATATTTTCCTGATCTATGGTCATCTGGGACGAAACTTCAAGTGGATGATGAAGCACCAGCTGGGCCGCATCCCGTTTATCGGCTATGCCTGCAGGAAATCGCACCAGATCTTCGTCGACAAGAGCGGCCCCAAGAAGATCAAGAAGACATACGACACGGCCAGGGATATCCTGCAGGAGGGTTACAGTGTGACGGTGTTCCCTGAGGGCGCCCGTTCGTTTACAGGTCACATGGGAATCTTCCGCAAAGGGGCGTTCGCACTGGCAGACGAGTTGCAGTTGTCTGTGGTGCCGATGACCATCAACGGCTCGTTCGACATCCTGCCGCGCACCCGCGGATTCATCAACCTCATCGACTGGCATCCGCTCCGTCTGACTATCCACGAGCCCATCCATCCCATCGGCAAAGGGCCTGAGAACGTGGAGAACAGCCGTCAAAAGGCGTACGACGCGATTATGAGCGGTCTCGAAGAGAAATACCAAGGATACGTTGAGAATCCGGACCAATAGGATTTACGATTTACAGATTGACGATTTACGATTGATATGATTGCAAGGGCTCCATATTTATTCCTGCTGCTAATACTGATCCCTGATCTGTATTTCGATCTGCACTACTGGCGTCATAAGTATAGCGCCAGTCAGAGGCTGTTACGCTGGCTCCCGTCAATCATTATGGTGGCCTATACCCTGAAACTGACCTACGAGAAGAACTTCATTCCCGATAATCCTGCCATCTTATGGGTTTATCTGCTGCTGCTCGGACTGATAGCCGTGCCCAAGGCAGTGTTTATGTTGTGTTCCATCTTGGGACTTGGGGTCTGCAAGTTATTCCGTAGGCGCAGGAATTATGGTAATCTCATAGGACTGATCTGTGTGCCCGTCATCTGGTATATCCTGCTCTACGGGTCGTTCATCGGCTTCAACAAGATGGAGGTGAATCGTCAGACCTTCGTCTCGAAAGACCTGCCACAGGCCTTCGACGGCTACAAGGTCGTGATCCTCTCCGACGCCCATGTGGGTTCTTATAACGAGCATAATGAGTACGTCCTGAAAGAGGCCATCGACAGCATGAACGCCCAGCGGCCAGACCTCATCGTGTTTTTGGGTGACATCCAGAATACCGAACCCAAGGATCTCTATCGCCACATGGACGTGCTGAGCAGTCTGAAGGCGAAGGACGGCATCTACACCGTGCTCGGCAATCACGACTATGGCGACTACATCTGCGGCAACACGGCCAGGAAGGTGGCGAACTGTCGTGAGACTATGAGTCTGGAGCGGCAGATGGGCTGGACGTTGCTGATGAACGAGCATCGTTACATCGATCGTGAGAAGTCGAGCATCGTCATCGCAGGTATGGAGAACGACGGCGACGGCATCAAATTCCCACAGAAAGGGGATGTCAAGAAGACGCTGAAGGGCGTGAACAAGGATGCGTTCGTCATCATGCTCGAACATGATCCTTCTTCTTGGCGACGTAAGATCATCCCTGACGGCCGAGCCCAACTCACCCTCAGCGGCCATACCCATAAGATGCAGTTTGCACTCTTCGGTTGGAGTCCGATGGCGCTGTTGGGCAATGAGTTCAACGACTGGTACACCGAAGGCGACCAGTCTCTCTTCGTTACCGCAGGCCTCGGTGGCCTCATTCCCTTCCGCTTTGGCGCCACAGGTGAGATTGTCGTTCTCACTCTCCGCAAGGGCAATTAGCCGTTTCCTATATATATTTTAGCCGATTCCTTATATATTATAATAAGGTTCGCATGCGTGCACATAGAAAGTTTTCTGGCTTTTTCTTGTTTGTTTCAGAAATTAATCGTAACTTTGCGCCATCGCTCGTTCTTGCTTAGGCAAGCGACCATAGGTCGAGCGAGCCCAGCAATGGGCGGCGGGCGGTCTTAGTTATCAAAAAGACGTTTTCGTACAAAGAACAGCACCTTCGCCTTTTTGTGTACTAAGGAGAACGAAAACAATAACTAAGGACTATGCCGAATCTGGGGTGTGAATAGGCAAACATTCTATAAATGCAACCATCAGATTTCATACATCCTGAAGATGCTGCTGCTCTCCGACAAATGGAGAGCTTACCAGGATTTGCAGCACTGATAAAGAAGGTGTTATCCATCGGTTATGAAACCCTGCAATACGGTGTGAATATGGCATCGTCAATCAGACTTTCTGATAAGCAACTGCCTCATATCTATAAGCACCTACCACCAATCTGCGAGAAGTTAGGAATCGCCGAGCCAGAGTTCTATCTACAGATGGATCCCAATCCAAATGCTTGGACATTTGGAGATACGAGAATCTATGTGACAGTAACATCAGGTCTTTTGGAGATGATGAATGATGAAGAACTTGATGCGATATTAGCTCATGAATGTGGGCATATCCTTTGCAGACATGTTCTCTATCATACCATTGCCCAGTGGCTCAGTGGTGGATTATCATCTTTGGGAGTACTTGGTGCTGTAGCTATTCCTGTACAGTATGCCCTATTCTATTGGAGTCGCAAGAGCGAACTGTCTGCCGATCGTGCAGCCAGTATCATCACATCCCCTGAGATTGTAGCCAGTACCATGGCCCGTTTATCTGGTGGCCCCAAAAGCATTACATCACAGATTGACCTTCATGAGTGGGCCAAGCAAGCTGACGAATATGACCAGATTCAGAATGATGGTCTTTGGAACAAGGCTCTGCAACTCTCTGTGATAGCTGGCCTCGATCATCCTTTCTCTGCTGTCCGTGTCAGGGAAATACTAAAATGGGGGGAGAGCGAGCAATATCATGCTATTATGAGAGGAGGCTTGTCTTCTTTCTCCAAGAGATGCCCCAATTGTGGAAATCCAATAGATGACGAATGGAAATTCTGCCGTAACTGCGGCCAAAAACTATAAAACGAAACGCTTATGTTTTTCAACGAACAAGGAATCATAGACATAGACGAACTGATTGCCAGGCAATCATCGTTTCAGAAAATTATGGATGATGGCATTGTGACTGACGAAGAACTACAGAATCAGTCACAACGGGTTATATCTCTTTTGCATGAAGCAGAAAAGAGATTCAATGAAGAAGATTTGCAGTTCATTAAGACGCTGTTTGCCGAAACGAATGTGCTTTCTGCGATTTATCACTATTATGAACATCAAAGTCTGAAATAACATGGCAACCTATAGTACTCAGAAACTTCTCAATGCGTCAGCATCGCAGATACCACAGATAGCAGAAGCCATACGCAAGGATTTTGCCGATGACGGCTTTGAAGTATATGTTGACACCCTCATGAGTGGAGGCCGTGACATCAGCATCACCAAAGGCAACTTGTTCAAGGCTGTACTTGGTATGCGCTCTGCCTTAAAGATCTCACTAACTCCACGTCAAAGCAGTGTATTCTTCGATGCCAATGTCGGCATCTATGGCCAGCAGGCCATCCCCACCATCATCTCCATGCTTTTCTTCTGGCCAGTTCTCATCACCCAAATATGGGGTCTCGTACAACAGTCATCACTTGATGACAGGGCGTTAGAAATTGCAGAAAAGACAATAAACAATTGTAACACTTTTGAATCCATCAAGTACTGCACCAATTGTGGCGCTAAGTTAGATAGTAATAACAAGTATTGTTCACAATGTGGCCATTTATTATAAAAGCATAGATGAACATGAGAAAAGGTAAAGGGCGTTCATTACTGATTTTATTTGCAATAATTGTATTTATTGTAGGTTATATTATTTATTGGATTGGATTTAACATCTCAGAGTACGAAGATGGATATGATGGATTAAGAGATTCCATGATAGCTCATTATATCCTTCCTGCAATATCTTCTTTGGAGATGTTCGTGCTACAATCTGACATACAAATAATAGGTGAGGAATACCAAGATAATGGTTGGTATATGCTTTTCTTTGTTCTTATTCACGTATTTGCCGCTTGTATCTCTTGTATAGTTGCATTGAACTATATTGGAGTAAAATTTTACTCTTGGTTTAGATGGAATTGGATTCGTTTTTGTACGTCAAAATGCATTAGATTGAAGACATTGCCTGAAATTCACGTTTTTTTCAATATTAACGATGCATCAAGATTACTTGCTTCCGATATTAGAAAAGCAAAAGGCCATGAAAAAGATTTAATAGTATTTGTAGATTGCCAAGAACTGAATGACAATAATAAACAATTATCCATTGCAACTATCTTCAATTTGTACTCTGCTCGTAAAGAAATGCTACAAATAGCGAAAGATATGGGTGCTATAGTAAAAAGAATATATACTCCGATATACGAAATCCAAGATAATAATGTGTGTAATACGTTAAATTTGGAATGGGCTATAAAAAGAGGAAATCAATGTAAATTCTATTTCCTTAATGAAAATGAGAATGAAAACATAATGTCTGCTATTAAATTACAGGAGGATCAAATATATTCAATAGAAAAAGTAGATAAAATGAAATCTAAAATCTATTGTCATGCATCAAGGGAAAGTGCAAATAGAGTTTTTGGATATAACGCAAAGAACGGGATAGAAATTGAATTAATTGATTCATCGTTTTTGTCAATTGTAGAACTGAAGGCTGACGTTAAATACCATCCTGTCAGTTATATTACCTATAATACAGAAACTGCTTTGGCCACATCGCCTTTCCATGCAATGATTGTAGGTTTTGGTGAAACAGGACAGGAGGCTCTAAAGTTTCTTTATGAGTATGGACAGTTCATCTATGATAATGATTCTGATGAATCAGATTTCCATTGTTCTATTTTTGATTGTGATTTACAACAGATCAAACCTCGATTTGAAATACGACATCCTGCAATCAAAAAGCATTCAAGGCTATTCTCTTGGTTTTCATGTGACTATCGTGACAACAAATTTTGGGATGAGACAGGAAAAATACTTAATGATATCAATTATATTGTTATATCAACTGGGAATGATGATAATAATATAGCATTAGCTGTTGATTTATATGAATATGCATTATTGCATAGAAAAGACGGGCTACAGCACTTTGCTATTTTCGTTCGTGTTTATCGTGCAAATAAAGAGGCGCATATGGAGGCCGTTCTCCAATGTGCAGATAATGGAAAGATACATATATTTGGGAAAAAAGAGGATATATATAAGGTGAAATACATTTGGCGGCATAAACAAGAGAAAGAGGCTAAGGATTTTTATACAGAATATGCAAAATTGGAGGCCTATTATAAGGGGAAAGAAGAATATACAACTTGGGAAAAAAGGCATAAAGATGCCATTGATTCTGGTGACCCTGCAAAATATCTTGATGTACTGAGAAAAGAATCTCAAGACTATTCCAATACTTATCATAAGTTCACGAAAAGGATACTTGGAGCTAAGTTGAATAGTAATGAAATTAATAAAGAAGAATTCAAAAGTCTACTAAACTCTAAGGAAATTGTAAAAAATGCATATAAAGGTAAGTCTCTCCCATATATAAATTTATCGCGTCTTGAACATAAACGATGGAATGCTGCTCACGAAATGATGGGGTACGAGACAATGACAGTTGACGAGTTTGAAGCACAGGAAACAGATAAAACGTGTCAGATATTGAAAAAGAAGCATGTTTGCCTTGTTGACTGGAATGAATTATCGAATCTTCCTTTAAAATATGATGTTAGGCCATATGATACTCTTGTTGTGCTAACTTCTTTACAAAAACAAAAAATGGCTGAATGACTGACCGAGAAATCATACAAGGACTGATTGCAAGGGACAATCGGGTGACGGAGGACTTTTTCTTCCGCAAGTGTCGCCCTTTGTTCCAAAGCATCATACACCTTATATATAATTATGATGTGGACTACGACGAGTTTGTCAATGAGTTGTATGCCTATCTGATGGAAGATGATGCCCAGAAACTTCGGCAGTTCCAGTATCGCAGTACCGTATACCAATGGCTGAAAATACTTGCTATCCGCTACTTCATTAAGAAAAGGGATGCCCTGATAGAAGACAACAGCCACAGTACTCTTTATAGTATGGGTAATAATGTTGCAGATAATAAACAGTCTTCGGCAAAAGACGATTTGGAGCGTCTGTTCGGTCAGATGCACAATCAACGTTACGTTTATGTCATCCGCAGACTCATGCTTGAAGATATGGAGCCTGAAGCATTGGCAAAAGAAATGAGAATAACAACCGCAAACCTGTATAACATCAAGCGACGTGCGATGTCTGCTCTGACTCGTGTCGCTCTTAAAGACATTGAGACCTATGGCAAATAAAGATACATATATTTCTGATGAACTGTTGGCAGCTTATCTTGACGGTAATACCAACGAGAAAGAAACCAGACAAGTACTGGAAGCAGTGAAGCACGACAAGACACTTCAAGAAGTTCTGAACATCGCCGTCAATTCAGAGGGAGAACAGGAAGATCATGCATTTCTGCCAATGTTACAAATGGCAGCAGAGAGTGGTGAGAACATTTGTAGTGTGCTTTGTGAAGCCAGAATCCTCCAGCAGAGAGGAATAGATTTCGATATTAATTCCTTACTTACTTCTGCCCGTAACCACAAATGGCTAAAGCCAGAGGGGACACCACTGCATTGCATCGGTCGTTTATTGGAAGAGTCTGAACTGATGGTTACTCGTCAATATGACGCAACTATTGAGGATATTGAGGAGGCACTAGACAGAGATAATGATGTTATTGCGGTGGTTGATAGTGACAAACTCTATCCTGATCAGATCGACAAGGAAGACCTTCCCAATCATGCTATTATGGTTCTCGATATTGACTCTGTAGAAGAAACTTTTAAGATATATGACCCTCAAAAGGATTCGCAAAGTACAATACCAAGAAATCTATTTGAGAACGCTTGGCAAGAGTCTCGTTATTATATGGTAAGAGTTTTATGTGGAATAGAAGACTACCATCCCCATCCCATAAAGATTGAAGACATCGCATTAGGCGATAATCTCAACGACCTTACTGAGTCCATTGCCGAGAATGCCCATGAAGTTTGGGCTGCTACGCGAATGGCTGAAGGTTGGACTTATGGCCCTATCCGTGATGATGAGAAGAAACAGCATCCAGATCTAATCCCCTACTCTGCATTGCCTGAAAGTGAAAAGGAATACGACCGTCTCATGGCGATTAATACGATTAAGTTGGTAAAGAAACTTGGCTTTGAATTAATTAGGAAGCAACAAATTTGAAGTATGAAGTACGATGTGTTTATAAGTTACTCCTCAAAAGACCAAAAGATTGCAGAGGGAATCTGTGGCTATTTAGAAAGCAATGGTTATCGTTGTTTTGTTGCATATCGCGATATTCCACGTGGCATCGTCTGGGCTGGTGCTATTGCAGATGCTATAGATGAGAGTCAAATGATGGTCGTCGTTTTCTCAAAAGACTTTAATCTTTCACCCCAGACAGACAGAGAGATAGAATTAGCAGCAGAGAACAACATCCCAATCTTGACATATAAAATTACAGATGACAAATTCACTGGCGCAAAGAAATATTATCTTAAAAATCTGAATTGGATTGATGCTTTCCCCAATCCGAAAGATTATTTTGAAACATTGTTGAAAAGTATTAGTTTACTAATAAAAACTCAACAACAAAAAACGAATCTTATTGAGAATAATCTTAATGACCATATTAATGAAATCGAGTCCCCAAAAGAAGAAGCCAATGTTATTCATGGAAATGGCAAAGAAAGTTTAATATTCACTTCATCTAAGCCCGTTAATTCTGCTCTGCTTAGTCCTGATGGGGGTAAAATACTATCTTCATCTTTCCATGCAAATTCAATTAATATATGGGATGCATCTAATGGGGTTTTACTTCGCCAGATCCACGATTCGTCTCGGTTTGCATCTTATAGTCCTGATGGAAATTTTATAGTATCAGCATCCTCCAGTTATTGTCCAATTGTAAAAATATTGGATTCTCATGACGGAAAACTTCTTAAAAAATTAGAAGGGCACTCAAAAGGAACGATCTTGGCTCATGCATTTTTCAGCCCTGATGGAAAAAGAATTGTTTCATCAGGCACAGGGGAAATAAAGATCTGGGACGTGAATAATGGAATATGCCAAAGAACGATAGAACGTACTTGGTTGGGAGCAGTACATTTTGCATCTTTCAGCCCTGATGGGAGAAATGTCATTTGTACCAACGATAAGAATATTATAATCTATGACATTGAAACTGGAGAGAAACTACATTCATGGAAAGGAACAGATTTTGGAAGTATCGCTCCTGTATTTTATAGTCCAGATGGAAAATATATTGTTTCTACAGGTTATCAAAACGTTTACATATGGAATGCACATACTTATAGTATGCTCGACTACTTCAATACCAGCATGCAGTTCTCAATTTTTGCCTCTTTTAGTCCTGATAGTAAACACATTGTTTATTCATCTGATTCAACTATCCAAATTGGTGATTTGAATGGAAATCTAATAAAGATTATAGAAGGAAATACCAGTTTAGTTAAAACAGTATTCTTTAGTCCAGATGGGCGCAAAATTGTCTCTGCTTCTGAGGATGGAACTATCAGATTGTGGGAATTATAAAAACCATTAATAATATGGAGTATTTCGCATTTATAAGCTATAGCCATAAAGATAGAGAATCGGCTTTATGGTTTCAAAAAGAACTGGAGAACTATCACCTTCCCTCTCATCTTAGTGACAATTGTAAACTACCTAAGGAATTTCGACCTGTTTTTAGAGATGAAGACGAACTAAGTGCGGGGGAGCTAACTCCTCAAATATGTGAGGCTCTCGAAGGATCTTTGCATTTAGTGGTGGTTTGTTCGCCTAATTCTGCGCATTCAGATTGGGTAGATACTGAGATTAACTATTTTATCAGTTTAAGGCCTGATAACAAGAAGCAGATATTTCCTTTTATAATTGATGGAGTTCCCCGTTCTAAGGATGGAATAGAATGTTATCCTCAAAAACTCAGAGAACTTACCATGACCGAAGACATTCTAGGAGGCAATGTAAAAAGTGAAGGTGGCCGTGAAAAAGCATTTATAAGAATTTTAGCCGGAATGACTTGTATTCCATTCTCTATATTATGGAATCAATACGAGCGTGACATAAAAGAAAGAAAGGAAAAGTTTGGTCGTATTATAGGAGATAAAGCTTTGGATCTCATCAATGAAGGCGATTCGCATCTTGCTGCCGCGCTTATAATGGAAATGCACAGAAACGAATCGGGAATCATTACGCCTGAGGTTGAAAAAGTCTTGCGCATGGCACTTATTAAGGAAAGCAGCATTATAAAGGACGATGAATCTGTCCTTTATGTTGCCATTAGTCCAAATGGGAAACTATTAGCAACAATTTCTTCTACCCACGAAACGATCTCTACACCTTTCGTTCCTAACGCTTCTGCTTGTTCTCTTAAAGTATGGAATTATGGTAATGGGAAATTAATTGATAAACTTCTTATACCCAATATTGAGGGAGAGAAAAAAGTGCAGTTTATAGCTGATGGGGAGAAAATCATACATTCTTCTTATCTTGGATTCACTACAAGGAATACACATAACTTAAAAGAAGAAATATTACCCAAATGGCACTGGGAGCGTCCTAAAGTATTGAAGCACAAGCCATATTACAAAGATTTCATTGTTGATCCTAATGAAAGATTTGCTGTAGTTGGGCTAAACTGGGGAATTTACATCATCGACCTTAAGACAAATGAGGAATTATGCAATATTGACGATAAAAGTATTCCATCCTTTGGTAAACATATGCTTTCTTCTTTGTCCATTTCTCCAAACAACGAGGTTTTATTTTCCTTTTATAATAGTGATGAAATATGGTTGTGGAATTGGCAAGAAAGCAAATGCTATAATATTCTAACATGCCAATGCAAGTATATTCAATTTAGCAATAACGGCAAATCATTATTGATAGCCTATGAGAATGGGCCAATTGATATAAGGAATTCTGAGCAACCATACAACTTGATTAGTCGTGTAACTGATAATTCTAATGTTTATGCATTTTTCAACTTTTCATTGGATGATAAACAAGTCTTGTTGGGAGAAAAGGCTATTGAAAGAAAAAGGAAATGTGCTGTATACGTTTATGATATTGCAAGTGGAACAAAGGAATCAGTTTCAATAAATGATGAAGATGTTAATTGTATAGTTCAAAACAAATCAGGAAATCAGATTATTTCTGCCTCTAAAGATAGAACTATACGGATATTAAACATTGGGAAACAAAGATCTATTGCTGAAAAACTAATTACAGATTGTAAAAAAATTATATACTTTCCTAATGGGGAAACAATTATCACAGCAACAATAAAGCGACCTTATCTCACTCTACAATTTAGAGACGCATTATCTTTGGAGAAGAAACCTATCGGAGACCACAAACTTATTGCTTGGCATATTGATAGTATGACAATAAGCCCAGATGGAAAGATTTTGTTCCTTACTGATGAGTTCAATCATAAAGCATATTTGATTGACTTAGTACACTTTAGAGATGAACTTTATCAAGGAAATCGTAATGAGAATTTTGTCGGGATAGCATACAAATCTGAAGATGATGTTTCTTTTAGGATATTTAGAAACGAAAATAAAGATAGCATCATAGTCAAATCCGCTAATGGATCTATAATTAAAGAGATCGAAATAAGCCATGCCTTTAAGGGCTATTCAGTTGACCCACAATGCAGGTTCTTATCAGTACGTTCTCCTGAAGGTAGTATCACCATCCATACTTTAGAATACTCAATTGAAAATGTATCGCTAAGTAAGGCTCCCCATTATGGTGAAATGTGTTTCTCGCCAGACGGCAAGTTCTTTATTGGCCCTTATGACAAATATACATTAGGTGTTTGGGAAACTGACACATGGAAGTTACTTCATAATAGAATTCAAGTTGACAATCCTCATATTGACTGTTCACCTGATAGTAAATATCTTATTGGTTGTTCAAATTCTAAAGAAATAAGCATATGGGATATATCTTCAGGTATAGCAGTTGATTCAATTATGGTAGAAGAACATGTCGCAAGTGTGAAGTTTAATCCTTATAATGGTCAATCCACTCGTAAATCATTCGCCGTATTGCTAAATGACGGCACTCTTTCTATATATCCTTGGTTAAGTGTAGACGAACTAATAGATAATGCCAAAGAGAGATATGCAGATAGGAAATTATCCGATGAGGAGAAAGCCAAATACTATCTGTAAGTGTATAATGGTTTTGTAAGAATTGAGTTTATGGAATCAGATTTTGAATACCTAGCCTTTATAAGTTATAAGAGAGAGGATTCTGAATGGGCGGAGTGGTTACAGAACAAATTGGAGTTTTATAAACTGCCAGCTTATGTACAAGAAGAAAATCCGAGTCTTCCTGTAAATCTTCGTCCAATATTTCGCGATACAACGGATCTGGAACTTGGAAATTTGTCTGCTAATATCAGAAAGGCATTGTCAAAGTCCAAGTATCTGATAGTTATTTGTTCTAAGAAATCTGCAAAATCAGAATGGGTAGAGAAAGAAATTAATGAGTTCATTCAGCTTAGGAATTCTAAGAATATATTACCTTTTATTATTGATGGTATTCCCAATTCTATAGAAATAGAAAACGAGTGTTTACCATTTTCTTTACGGAAATTAACTGGAGAAAATGAATTACTAGCAGCAAATATCAACGAATTAAGCCGAGACTATGCTGCCGTTAAATTGGTCGCAGCCATATTAGGTCTTGGAGTTGACAAACTATGGCAAAGATACTTGCGGGCAGAAGAAGAGGAAAAACAGCGAATTATAAGAGAACGGAATGAATTGCTTAAAGTACAAAGCTACTACCTTTCTGAAAAGGCTATATACAATGTGGAGCAGGGTGATTCATATCTTGGAAGGCTTCTTGCCATAATAGCGTTACCGACAGATTCCTCCATCTCAGATCGTCCCTATATCGCAAATGCTGAAGCTGCATTAAGAATGGCATGTGATCAAGAGTCTGCTATATTTAGAGGCCATTCTGGCTCAGTTTCCTCTGTTGCATTTAGTTCTGATGGGGAGAAAATCGTATCTGCTTCGGCAGATAATTCGATAATTATTTGGGATACTAAAACAGGAGGAATTATACATTATATAAAAGGACATTCTGGAAATGTAAAGAAAGCAGTATTTAGTCCTGATAACAAATATGTTGTATCAGCATCCGATGACAAAACGATAAAAATATGGGACGTGGAATCTGGGGCATTATTGAATGTATTAGTGGGACATCGTGACGTCGTTGGATCAGCGAGATATGACAAAAGTGGCGGTTTTATTGTCTCTGCATCAAACGATAAAACAATAATCATATGGAATAGTCGCACAGGGGAATTAATCAATAAACTAATAGGCCATGAAGATGCTGTTAGAGATGCCGTATTTTGCCCTGATGGAAGATATGTTATTTCTGCCTCAAAAGATGAAACCATTAAAATATGGGATGCAAAGACAGGAAGTGTTATACACACTCTATATGGACATACGAACAATGTGGATACAATTGCAGTAAGCCATAATGGAAAGTTAATCGCATCAGGGTCAAAAGACAAACGGATCATAATATGGGACTTTCAAACAGGATGTTTGCTTAAAAGGATAGAAGCTCATTCTGAAGGTATAAGGTCTATAGCGTTTAGCCCTGATGACAACGAAATTGTTTCTGCTTCAAAGGATAAGACGGTTAAAATATGGGATACAAACACGGGAGAACAAAAGGTAATATTAAAAGGACATTCTAATAGTGTTTCCTCTGTTGCATATAATCCCAAAAGGAATCAAGTTGTTTCTGGAAGTGATGACCAAACCATAAGACTTTGGGATAATCAAGATAATTGCCCAGTTTTAGTGAACGGACATATCGGTGCTGTAAACACTGTTTTATTTACTCATAAGGGTAATATAGTTTCTGCTTCTCGCGACAAATCAATAAGGATCTGGAATTTCAACAATAATCCATTAAAAGGAATAGTTCGTTTATCGTTAAAATCCATGTTGAGAGGACATGCAGGGGTTGTTAATCATATTGCTGTCAGTAAAGACGGAAAAATGATTGCTTCAGCATACGAAAATCATGTAATAAGAATATGGGATGCCAACACTGGCACATTGCTTCTATCTCTTATCGGACATCAAGATTCCGTTCGGTCTGTAGCATTCAGTACAGACAACAAACAATTGCTTTCTGCTTCTAATGATATGACCATTAGGCTATGGAGTCTTGAGTCTGGGGTTTCAATGAAGGTTTTGCAAGCTCACAGCAGTAAGATCCTCTCTGCCGCATTTAGTAGCGACAATAGCAAAATTGTCTCTGGAGCATGGGATAAAACAATAAAAATATGGGATGTCAAATCTGGACAGCTAATAAAAACATTGTATGGTCATGCAGATTCTGTTAATTGTGTGTCATTTGACTCAAAAGGTGAAAAGGTATTATCTGCATCAAATGATAAAACAATAAAGATATGGCAGTGGAGTACTGGAACATGTTTACGTACATTCATTGGCCATACAAGTTATGTAAATTCTGTAGCATTTAGTACTGATGAAAGGAAGATTGTGTCTGCATCTTATGATAAGACAGTCAGAGTATGGGATGCTGAATCAAGTACGCCTCTTTCAGTCTTGAAAGGACATTCACAAGCAGTTCTTTCAGCATCTTTTAGCCCAGATGATAAATGGATTGCTTCTGCCTCAAGAGATAAAACTATTGGCATTTGGTTTTTCCCCTCTCTTAAAGAACTAATTAGTGAAACAGAATCAAGATTTATGGAGCGTAAACTAACACAACAAGAGCGAGAATGTTATCATTTAGATTTAAACACAAACAGTTTGTAGTATGATGAAAGAATTACAATATCGTCCTAGCCCAATTAATACAGATGCAATTGTCATGACAAAAGACTTAGAGCTATTAGTGGAGCAAATAGCAAAGAATGTTCACGAAACATGGGCAGCATCTCGTATATCTCAAGGTTGGACATACGGAGAACAACGAGATGATGAAAAGAAGACCCATCCATGCCTTGTGCCATACGAAGAACTGCCAGAGGAAGAAAAGGAGTATGACAGGAATACGGCTATCAGTACCCTGAAGTTTATCATGAAGTTAGGATACAAGATTACAAAAGAAGAGTAACAGTGATAGAAATGTAACCGTCCGACCCTCTCTATCATAAAACGATGGATTATGAGAAAGAGTGTTACGATATTGTTCATCATTGCATTGGTTCTATGCTATAGCATTCCGATTGTATCCCAAAATACGATGAGGATTCACTACAAAAATGGGGCTGAACAGGATATAGCCATCTCCCAAGTTGACAGTATTACTTTCGTGGAGAAAGATAGTCATGATGAAGAAGAGAATGTGACATTGACAGGCAGTTGGTTATGGGCAAAGAAGGAGGCTGGATATTATGAACTGCTGACTTTTAACGAGGATCATACATATATAGGATACGACTATTACTTCTCGTATGGATTTGACACCCAGACTTACGGATGGTATTCTCTGTATGGCAATATGCTGACATTACAATCAAATGGGTTTGGATATAGGCGAAGATATAACTGGTTTGTTACTGGCATGACTGGCAATGCTTTAGAAGTAATGACAAATATGGGGGCTTATACCTACTATAGATTGCAACCAGAGACTATCTATATTCAAGATGGAGGCTCGTCTACAGTATTTGACAATGAGGACAACATTGTTTTTGCTGATGGTGTTATCGTCGAAGCCAAAGGAAATCAATTAGTTGGAAAGGCCAAAGGGACAACATATATTCTGGTGTCTATAGCAGGGCAAGATAAGATTGTTGCTTATAAAGTTACTGTGAGATGATAGATTTTCCTCCTTCACTGGCTCTATAAAGAAAAATGATAAAGAGTATGAGAAAAGTAATGTTGTTTGTTTGCATGATGACGGCGATAGTCGCATCGGCACAGAATGTGGAAGAGGAGGAATATATTCCCGAT
>JAEEGG010016153.1_pt1 | contig 15542 bp, 11 predicted proteins | sample 9134161 | NCBI WGS metagenome assembly JAEEGG01 (sample SAMN16246543, study PRJNA631951) | gut metagenome | biome: gut microbiome; feature: rumen; material: CR-attached | host: Bos | place: Iran: Karaj | collected 2018-10
GGCAGCCCTGCGTGTAAGCAAGGCGTTTGGAGCCAGATAACCGTCTATGCGGGTGCCTACAAAGTTGTAGGTGCCGTAATAGCGTATTTCCAGGATAACATCAGGAACCACATCTGTAATGGCAACAAAGTCACTTGAGTCCTGCTCCTTAACTGTGTCGGCCGACTGTTCGCAGGCAGAAAGAGTTAAGCAGACTGCCATAAATAGTGCTAAGTACTTTCTCATATTCTTATTAGTCCTTTTATGATTCCAAATATACAAAAAATAGTACAAAAGGGGGCTGTCTCCTTTTGTACTATTTTGTGATTCCGTTGGGATTCGAACCCAAGACCCACAGCTTAGAAGGCTGTTGCTCTATCCAGCTGAGCTACGGAACCGAGCCTTTTTGCGGCTGCAAAATTAGCGCATTATTTCAACAAATCAAACCACTTTCCCCGATTTTTGACACCACACCAAAATTATAGGCAACGGCACCCAATAAACCAGGAACGAAATGATACGCATAGCATTATCCGATATGCCCAGAAGTACATCAATATTGGTATACTCCAAAGTCTGCAGCAACTGAGCCGCCACAAGCATAGTGACCAGGAAATGTGCGAACGGAGGCAGTATGGTGCAGAAAGCATTGACGCAGTCCTGAGCAGTGCGGAAAGTCTCGGTTGAAAGGCCGTATACCAGTGATGGCAGGCCGATGCCCAGCATAACCAGGAACATGAATCCGTCGTACAGAGGGCTGCCCTTAAGCGTTCCGGTAATGCCCAGCAGCAGGTGGCTGCCGGCAAAAACTCCAAGTATTATCAGGAATATGAAAATGGCCAGAACAACCAGACTGATGTAGAAAGCGGTGCTCTCCTTAGGTGACAGATTGCGCAGGCGTGACAGGGCACGGAACAGCCCGCTGCCCCTACCCGCTCCGATTGCCATGAAGAGCATCAGTGCGTTACCCACCGGAGCATTGCCCAGACACGACGCAGCAGTCCTCACAGCCCACCTGAGTCCGGGTACACCCAGAACGCTGCGTAATGCCAGTTCATCATTGCCGCCAACCCTGCCAATCTCCATGATGCTGCCTATCCAGGACACCACAATGACCAGGATGAGCAGGATCAGATAGATGACGGCGGGATGCAGCCAGCCCAGGGAACGCTTATTCATCGGCCTCAAGGTTTGCAGGATCAATTATGTGCAGTTCTATTGCGCGAACCACAAGACGTGTCACGTTCACTCCGCGCTGCTCGCCCTCGGGGAACAGGCGTGCCACCAGGTCGGCCTGACGTTTCTCAAGCGATTTGGTGCTGAACGGCATGGTGCGCAGTTCGCTTATCATATCCTTGGTGTAACCCAGGGCCAGATGACGCAGAAAACGCTCATCGTACTCGTCAATCTCATACTGCATTGTGGCGCTGCGGCGCAGTCCCTCATCGGTCACGGCCTTGCGGAAACGCTCCACAAGTTTTTCCAGGACGGGCTGGTTGAACACAAAGTTCTTGCCGCTCATTACATCCATTATCTCATTGCGGGTAAGCAACTCGCCGGTCTTAAGAACTATGCCGTTCGCTCCGGCATCAAGCACATCGGCCCAGAGTTTCTCGTTAAGCAGTTCGCCGGTAAAAACAAGAACCCTTACCCCACCTTTCACGGTGAGTTTGCGGCAGATGTCAACACCTACGGTTGTGGAGCCGCCCAGGCCAAGGTCCAGCAGGACCAGATCAGGCTGGGCGCCACCGTCCATCAGGGCCCAGAATTCACGCTCGGTCTGCGCGGTGCCTATAACCTCAACCTCGGGGATGTCATTACGGATAATGGACAGTGTCCCTTTAAGTTCAAGTGACACATCCTCAACAACGATTGTCTTGAATTTCTCCATATGCTGTTTCTTTTATTTCCTTACCATTGGAACGGTGAACCATATCACCATACCGTCCTTTTCAGCCTCGGCATTGATGCGGCAGCCCGGATGACCGAACGCCTCGTCATGCTCACGTATTATCTGGCGACACACCACGTATGCCATATTATCCTTGTTCATGAGCGGAGTGAACAGTCCGTCCAGCACTTCCTGCGACGGAGTCTGGCACTTGCGGTGCAGTTCAAAGCGTGCAAAGCCGCCGTCGGCCACAACATTGACCTTCATATCACCGCCCTCCTCCATTCCGCGGCCAATCAGGCTCTCCAGCAGATAAGCCAGCATCACACGGTCAGCGCTGACCTTCAGGTCCGATGCCTCCACACTGATACTGCCATCGTATCCGTTCCTACCCTGAATTTTGGTCACTGTCTTATTGACCTGATCCAGGACCTCGTTTACGGCAAACACCTCACGATGCAGCAACTGGCCGGTAGTCTGGGACAGCGCATACTGGCTCAGAATGCCGAATATCTCGCGGTAATAGTCCACAAGTTCCTGCATATCGGCCACCTGTCCGCTTTCAACCAGCTGGACAATCCTGTTGGGATACCACACCGTCTCGTGCTTGAGCGTTGACAGACAGTTGTCAAGTATCAGGTTGCTTACATGCAGGCGGTTCTCCTCATAACGTATCCGCTCCGACTCCTCCTCAATCTGTTCTATGTCGCGGAAACCGGACTCAAACCGTATCACGCAACTGTACAGGGCGGTTGCCAGATAACCGGTAATCATACCCTTTACAATCTGCCAGGTTTCATCGGCCTCATGCTCCAGACGGAATCCCACTGCGCCAATCTGATGCTCACCGTTTTCAAGCGTTACCACCAGCGGCAGGGCGCGGCAAAGTCCGTCGGCGGAATTCTGCTCCTTTCCGTCATTCATGCAGGCGTTCACGCGGTCTGTGAGGCGCTCATCGGCCACACCGTCGTTATGTACTGCGGTTATAATACGGCCCTCGTCATTGAGCGATATCATGAGCGAGCGCAAATCGGTCAGATGGTCCAGTTCAACGAATATGCCGTCGGTCAGGCGGGTTACCACATCCTCGGCATTAAAGTTGTCAAGATCCGTCACTGCGGTAATTCTGGATATGCTGTCAACCACACGGATAGCCTGCTGCAGATCACTGCGGAACTTGAGCCAGTGGCGCGAATGCACCACAAAGCGCACCAGCACCACCACGATGAATATCAGCACGAATATTATGACCGATATAGTCAGGTTGCTGTTGGTCCGCTGCAGTTCACGGCAGTCCTCCTCAATCTTCCACTCGCCGTAATAGAGTTTGAACAGCTTCAGGTAAGCGTCATCATTATAGCGGTAAACATCCCAGTCACGCATAGCCAGAGCCGATACCGCAATCTCATTACGCAGCCACAGGACCGTCTCGTAATCAGTGGCGAATCCGTCCTCAAGCCAGTATGTCTCGGCCGGTACCAGCACATCCATCACAGACAGGAGCATATCCTTGGATCCGCCGTTCAGCAGATAGTCACGGTTCAACGCATCAAAGGCCGAATCAGCGTAAAGCAACGCCTCCTCAAACTGCCCCCGGGTATTGCACAGATATGTCTGGTTGGCATAATCATATGCCTTTACAAGCAGGCTGTCCTGAGCCTCCTGCGAATGGGCCGATAAGCCCGAGCACAGCAATACCAGCAGCATCAGCGCCCGCTTTATGCCCTTGGGCAGACGGAACGAGAATCGGCTGCCCTTGCCCGGTGTGCTCTCAACGTTGAAACTGCAGACCTTGAACAGATCATCGGCCTTACGGTATTTCTCAATGATACCCTTGCAGTTCATAAGGCCGAATCCGCTGCCCTTGCCCTGACGCTCGCCCTGCCCGATCTTGTCGGAGTCAAACACCTTTGAGTCACGGATCTGGCTGACATCGGCCTCACTCAGGCCCACGCCTGTATCGGAAACAGATATCTCAACGTAGTCATCACCCTGCGTAGCCTCAACGGTAACCTTACCGCCGGCAGGTGTAAACTTACGGGCGTTATCGGCCAGCGTATTTATCATGAACAGGGTGAGCACCCGATCGGCGCGAACCACAGCGTCGCTGCCCACCACATCCAGTTCCACGCCCTTCTGGCTGAAACTGCGGCTGCCCTTGCTTACTATGTCAAACACTCCCTGTACGGGGAAACTCTCCACATTCAGGGTAACAACACCCTGACGTATGCGTATCCATTGTGAAAGCAGGTCGTTGTACTGGTTGATGCGCTCGGCCAGTTCACGTACGTACTGCATGCTCTGCTCATACTGGGGTGTACCGGCCTTAAGCCCGGAGAGATGCTTTATCTCGGAACGCATGCGGTCTATGTACGGCAGGCACTCGGCCACCACCTGACAGCAGGTCTTGCGTACCAGATTCTCGCGTTTGTTGGCATCGGCATGCAGACGGTACAGATAGTGCTGCTTCTCGGCCTGTTTCAGGCGGTCAGCCTGACCTACAAGCTCATCAGCATTACGCAGTGCGGCCTTCAGGTACGGAGCCAGATCGACACCTTTGATATCCGGAATGGCAATGCTGTTGAGCCATTGGGTGGTATCCTGTCCCTCGGGAGCCGGTTTGAGAATACGCTCGCACAGACGGACCGTTTTCTGCATCATCTCCACATACTTGCGGTTTGCGGCATTGATGCGCTTGTGGAACAGCAGAATGAACACAGCCAGCAGCACGATTGCCGCAGCCATCGCATAAAGCATGCCCTTAAGGCGCAGGTTGGACTGCTTGAGCAGTATGGTACGCGCCTCATAGCGACGGTCCAGACGTATGTTCTTCTGTATCTCCAGATATACCGTGCGGTTATAGTCCGATGCCTCCTTGTCGTTCAGTCCCGAGTAAGCCAGACTCATCTGCTCACGCAATGAAGCCATACACTCCGGCACCACGCCGTGAGGCATCGCATCCATCCACTCCTCCTCAATAATGCGGCCGTCGCTGCGATAACACTCCAACGGCTCCTGCTCCGTACGTCCGGCGCTGTTAAGACGGAAGTTGGAATTCAGCATGTCAAGTGCCGTACCCAGCACGTCCAACGCGTCCTCATACAGACCACGCTCAATATAGCAGGAAGCCAGCAGGCGCTCGCACTCTATTATCTCATACTGTCCGCCGTATGATGCCGAAAGTTGCAAAGCCTTGAGAGCCAGTTGTGTAGGCAACAGTTCAGGGCTTACGTCCGATGCATTCAACCTGGAAAGCATGTCATCACTCACCCCTGACAGCACGTTGTCGGTACCGTACTCCAGCAGCAGCGAACAGATGGCGCTTATGCTCAGCGCCTGCATCCTGACATTATTGTATCGGGTGGCACTGCGCAGGCAGTTGTCCAGACTGCGCAGACGGTATGAAGCGATATCGGTCTCCTCTATTCCTATGCCCAGGCCATGCATGTAAGTATACATAAGATAGCGGTCATGGTCGTCACGCAGGCGGTTATCGGGCACTACATAAGCCATCTCACGGCCTGCCTGTCCCAGTTGCTCCAACTCGAACCAGTAACGGGCCGACTCCATGCGGAACGAGCGCTCCAGTGAGAGCAGACGGTCCAGTTGGGCACTGTTCAATGCCTCCTGCTCCTCATGCAGGGCACGCAGGTTAAGCAGGATCTCATTGCGGTACTGATAGAAAGATACGTTGTCCGATGTACGCTGGCATATCCTCATCAGGCCTATCTGTGAAGCCACAATCTCAAGGGTATTGCCGGTGATTGACGGGACCGAGCTGTAAAGGTTCCAGGCCTCGGTATAGTCCATACGCATGAACGCAATGCGCGCCAGAGTGTTTACCGCCTTGGCGTGCTCATCGCTGTGACGGCGGGTAACATCCAGTGCAAACCGGGCGTACTGCTCGGCCGAGTCCAGATTGTTCCAAAGGTATGAAATGGCCTTCTCGTTCAGGTCAAACACAGTCTGGCCCGAGCCTTTCGCCTTAACCTGTCCGCCTACAGACAGACAGAGCAAAGCAACGTAAAACCAATATCCCAGTCCTTTCATCTTATCTTTATCTCATAAGCCGCCTCAAGTCCGTATTCCGTATATGCCGATATCACGGCACTGTTCAGGTCCGTAACATCGGACGCATAAACCCTGCATCCCAGCCCGTCATCATCGACCGTAAGTTTCAGGCCATGGGCCGATGTGCTCCAGCCCACGAACGTCCCCTTTTCCAGACCGCGGACATGCAGATGTGCAATCTCCCCGCTCCCCAGAACGCTTTTGTCTGAATTCATTATCATAAACAACGGTCCGTCTGACTCGCCGCGTACGCTCTCCTCAAAATCCAGGCCGTCAATATCGATGATGGTCTCCTGCTCATCAAGCACGGTGCACTCGTGGCCGTTCAGCGTTACTCCGGTAATATAGTTACGGTTGGCGGGATTATAGTCCCTGCACATGCTCAGTGCGTCACAGCCGCTCACATCACAGTCGGCCAGCACTATGCCACTACCACTTTCAGCAATATAGATTTCGCCGCCCTTGCCCTCAAACCTGCAGTTGCGGAACACTACACCGTAGGAGTGTTTAAGCACCACCCCGTCGGTCCGGAACGTACAGCCCTCGAACAGCACCGGCCACGACACGTCAACCGTACCCTCAAACGTTCTTCCGCTGAACGTGTTCAGAACAGGAAGGACCTGGGCCGATGCGCCCCACGCCGATGCAACTAGCATCACCACGCAAAGCATTGACAGTCTATTTAACCACTTTGGCATGACCATAACTTACAAATGTATTCTTTTTTTTCCGTACCTTCGCCTCTGCGATGCAGAAAATGCAACCTATAGCAACTATACGGACAGGATTCGCCAGCAAGTTCGGAGTCCCACGCCAGAGCGGACTGGTACCCGAGCTGAAGGGAACCATTGTCTTCAGTCCCGAGTACCGCAACCCCGATGCGCTGCGTGGGCTGGAGGGATTCAGCCATATCTGGCTTATCTGGGAGTTCTCGGAGGCCATACGTCAGGATTGGTCGCCCACTGTGCGTCCGCCGCGTCTGGGAGGCAACACGCGGTTAGGTGTATTCGCCACACGCTCTCCCTTCCGCCCCAATCCCATCGGCCTTTCATGCGTAAAGCTTGAATCCATTGAGTTGAGCACTCCGCAGGGACCCGTTCTGCATGTAAGCGGTGCCGACCTTATGGACGGAACGCCCATTTACGATATCAAGCCCTACATACCCTATACCGATTGTGTGCCTGACGCAACTTCAGGCTTCACGGGAAGCGTTTCCATGCATCAGCTGCAGGTTGTCATTCCGGAGCAGATTGCAGCCAAAATAAAACCCGGGACGCTCGCTGCGCTCCGGGGTATTCTTGCTCAGGATCCGCGTCCCCGTTATCAGGATGACCCTGAACGTGAGTACGGATTTGATTTTGACGGCTATTCAGTAAAGTTCAAGGTTCCTGATGCCGACACTCTGATTGTCACTTCTCTTCAGGCTTGATCCTGTCGGCCACCAGTTCATCGACCATCTCGCCCATAATATAAAGGTAGCATGAGTTGACCTTGCAGTTGGTTGTCAGCGCAATGGTCTTCTTCATCTTGCCCACCCTACGGGTAGAACCGGCATATGAAACCTTTATGGAGTCCTTCTGACCAGGCTGTATGGCGGTCTTGGGATACTCGGGGACAGTGCAGCCACAGGTTGAATTGGCTGACAGGATAAGCAGTTCCTTGTCACCGGTATTGGTAAACACGAACCAGCACACCTTGTCACCGTGTTCCTTGTCAAACAGACCAAAGTCAACGGTTGTCTTTTCAAAAGTTATCTCCGGATATTTTTCTTCCTCGTTTGCATTCTCGCCCCATGCGGTCATTGTTACCGCAGCAAACAGAAACAGGGCAAAACACTTTAAATACTTCATAATATTCTTATTTATTCGAGCGCTAAGTTATGAAAATAATTTCAACCCGCATTATAAGTCCCTTTTCTTTGTCAATTCCAAAAAACAGCACTACTTTTGATACTCCAAAAAAGGACTCACAAAGTGTTTGTATATATGTTTGACGAGAAAGATCTGGAACAGTTTAAAAAGAAGGGTACATCGGCCGATAAAGTGAAGGCCCAGTTAGAGCTTATTCAGAAAGGTTTCCCATTCCTTGAGTTGGAGGCCGCCGCATCCGTAGGCAACGGCATCATGGCAGTTGATGACAGTGAGTGTGACAAGTACATCAAGACCTGGGATGCATATTGCACGGGCAGCAAGCATATCATAACCAAGTTCGTACCCGCATCAGGCGCCGCAAGCCGCATGTTCAAGGATCTTTTCGGTTTCCTGGACGCAGGTTATGACACCCCCACCACCCCGTTTGAGAAGACCTTCTTTGACAACATAGAGAAATTCGCTTTCTATAAGGAACTTGATGACGCCTGTCTCAAAAACAGCGGCAAATCCATAAAGGACCTTATGGCCGATGCCCGGTACAAAGCAGTCGTAGCCAACCTGCTGGGTGCCGACGGACTCAACTACGGCGCACTGCCCAAGGGCCTGCTCAAGTTCCACAAATACGCAGCCGCCGCGCGCACACCCCTTGAGGAACATATGGCCGAGGGTGCACTTTACGCCACCGGTTCGGACGGATCGGTACATATACATTTTACCGTATCACCCGAGCACAAGCAGTTGTTCAAGACACTGGCCGAGAGTTGTTCCAAGACACTTTCCAAACGCTACGGAACCACTTACAGCATATCGTTCTCCGAGCAGAAACCCAGCACCGATACGGTAGCCGCCGCTGCCGACGGCTCCGCCTTCCGCAATGACGACGGTTCCATACTGTTCCGTCCCGGAGGTCACGGTGCCCTCATTGAGAACCTCAATGACCTGGACACCGACATCGTCTTTATCAAGAATATTGACAATGTGGTACCCGATCATTTCAAGAACGACACCATCACCTATAAGAAGTTGCTGGCCGGAATTCTGGTAAGCATACAGGAAAAGGTTTTTGAATACCTGCGATTGCTTGACACAAAAAAGTACACCGATGCCCAACTCAGGAAAATAACCGGTTTCGTACAGAATACCCTCTGCTGCCGATGCAAGGACCTTGCAGGCAAGACAGACAAGGAGTTGGCAGCATGGCTGCACGGCAAGCTGAACCGCCCCATCCGCGTATGCGGCATGGTAAAGAACGTGGGCGAGCCCGGCGGCGGTCCGTTCCTGGCATACAATGCCGACGGCACAGTATCACTCCAGATTCTTGAAAGCTCACAGATTGACCTGAATGATCCCGCCAAGAAGGAGATGTTCACCAAGGGCACCCACTTCAACCCCGTCGACCTGGTATGCGCCGTACGTAATTATAAAGGTGGCTCATTCAACCTGCCGGACTACGTTGACAAATCCACAGGATTCATCTCAAGCAAATCCAAGAACGGCCGCGAACTCAAAGCCCTTGAGCTTCCCGGACTCTGGAACGGAGCCATGAGTGACTGGAACACCATCTTTGTCGAGGTGCCCCTCACCACCTTCAATCCCGTAAAAACCGTAAACGATTTACTCCGCCCACAGCATCAGCCCGCATAAAAATGATACCAATGGGGTCAGGCCCCATTGGTATCATTTTTAGCGGATGCCGGCTTTGTCAAGAGCACGCTGGTAACGTGCCGCGTAGGCGTTGTGCTGCGACAGGGTTGTGCTGAAATAGTGTGACCCGCTGAAATCCTCCTTGGCAGAGAAATAGAGATAGTTGTGCTTTGTGTAATTGAGCACGGCATTGATGGACTGTGTGCTGACAAAGCGTATGGGGCCGGGAGGCAATCCGGGATTCTTGTATGTATTATAAGGTGAGTCGTACTCCAGGTGTTTCTTGAGTACGCGCTTGGGACGCTCTCCACCCATGGCAAAAATCACAGTAGGACAAGCCTGCAGAGGCAGTTTCTTCTTGAGGCGGTTCATATAGACGCCCGCAATTATGGGGAACTCGTCAAGTTTTGCGGTCTCCTCTTCAATGATTGATGCAAGAATGATCACTTCATCCTCAGTAAGGCCGATGGATTTGGCCTTGGCTTTGCGCTCATCGGTCCAGAAGCGGTTGCGTTCCTTTACCAGACGGCTTAGGATTGAGCTGGCCGATGAGTTCCAGTATACCTCATATGTATTGGGGATGATCATGCAGTATACATTGGTGGGGGTGTACCCCATTGAGTCCAGAAATTGGGGGCTGGTAAGGCGGCTGGCAATGGCGGCCGAATCAACCATCACCTGGTTTGCTATGGCGCGGGCCATCTGACCTATTGTGCGGGTGCTGTTTATGGTCAGGCGCACCGGGGTCTGGTTGCCGCTCAGCAACATATCGGACACCTGTTTGGGAGTGGCTCCGCTCTTTATGGTGTAGCATCCTGTATGCATATGCTCATCGTAGTCACGGTGCTCCAGCAGAAAATTCAGGGGTTTGGTGTTTGCCTGGGGATCAGCCTCCAGAATGGATTGTATTATGGTTTCACGTGTATCGGCCGGACGGATATATATCCTGTAGTCGGGGCATTCCGATACTGGTTTGTTGAATGAACATGCCGAAAAAAACAGCAGTACAGCAATTATCAATAATCCTTTTTTTGCCATTGCAATGGAGGTATCTGACACAAAGATATTATCTTTACGAGTCAGAAACAACAAAACAATTCTATATAATGATGAAAAAGGTGTTTTTCCTGCTCTCTCTGACGGCAGCTCTGTCAGTTAGCGCAAAGAATGAAGTTACGGTCAATGTCCACGCCGACAAACCGGGTGCAACCATCAACAAGAACATTTACGGACAGTTCTCCGAGCATCTGGGTACATGCATCTACGGCGGTCTGTGGGTTGGTCCGGAGTCATCAATTCCCAATACAAACGGTTACCGCAATGATGTCCTTGAGGCTCTTAAGGAACTTGAGGTTCCCGTGATGCGCTGGCCGGGTGGCTGCTATGCCGATGAGTATCACTGGATGGACGGCATAGGCCCCAAGGAGAATCGTCCCGTAATGGTTAACAACAACTGGGGCGGCATTGTTGAGGACAACAGCTTCGGTACCCATGAGTTCCTGAACCTGTGTGAGCTGATTGGCTGCGAGCCTTACATCTCACTGAACGTTGGTAGCGGATCAGTCGAGGAGGCTGCCAAGTGGATCGAGTATATGAACGCCGCCGACGGTCCGATGGCCAAACTGCGCAAGCAGAACGGCCGTGAGGAGCCCTGGCACGTTAAATATATAGGTATAGGTAATGAGGCCTGGGGTTGCGGAGGCAACATGCTGCCCGAGTACTACTCGGATATTTTCCGCCGTTACCAGACCTACTGCCGCGATTACAACGGCACACAGCTCTTTAAGATTGCCAGCGGTGCCACCGATTATGACTATGAGTGGACCGATGTGCTGATGAAGAAAATCGGCTCTATGATGAACGCCGTTTCCCTGCATTACTATACCGTATCAGGTTGGGTAGGCGCCAAGAAGCCCGCTCTGGACTTTACCGATGAGGATTTCTACTGGTGCCTGGGTAAGTGCCTTGGTATTGAGCCCGTTATCCAGAAGCATCTGGCCATAATGAGCAAGTATGACCCCGAGCACAAGACTCCGCTGCTGGTCGATGAGTGGGGTACATGGTGGGAGCCGGAGCCCGGCACACAGCTCTATCAGCAGAGCACCATGCGTGACGCTCTTGTGGCTTCACTGTCACTTGACGTGTTCCACAAGTACTGCGACCGTATCCAGATGACCAACATAGCCCAGGTTGCCAATGTACTCCAGTCAATGATCCTGACCAAGGATGACAAGATGGTGCTCACTCCTACATACTGGATATTTGATATGTACAAGCCTCACATGGATGCCACCTACATCCCCACAGACCTTGAGGGCGTTGAGGTTAAGCTTACTCCTAACGAACGCTATGCCGCAAATCCTGATGAGACCGCTACGCGTCCTCTGCCGCTGTTCAGTTCAACTGCATCGACCAAGAACGGCAAACTGCATATCTCCATGTCAAACGTCAAACTGAACGAGGCTCAGAGCGTAACCGTAAAACTGGACGGCATCAAGGCCAAGAAGGTTTCAGGTAAGATCCTTACCAGCGACAAGGCCAGCAACTACAACACCTTTGAGAATCCCGATAAGATCAAACTGGCCGATTTTGACGGTGCCCGCATAGATAAGAAAACGGGAGACCTGATCCTTGAGATCCCCGCAGCAAGTATCGTTACCCTTGAGGTTGAATAAAATAAATAAAGGTCGCTCAATTGAGCGGCCTTTTTATTATATTTGCATACACAATCGCGATAGTAGCTCAGTTGGTAGAGCGTTGGCTTCCCAAGCCGAAGGTCGCGGGATCGTGCCCCGTCTATCGCTCTAATTATTAACCACCAGACTATTATGAAAAGGATTATTTCCATTCTAACCTGTTCATTTCTCCTTGCGGCGACAACCCAGGCCCAGTTATCCCAGAACCCCAACAAATTCCTTGGTAACATCACCACCAGGTATCAGGTCGATGCCGGAGGCGGCGTTCCGGAATACTACAAGTTGTGGAACCAGATTACCCCCGAGAACGAGTCCAAGTGGGGCTCTGTAGAGGGCAATAGAGGAAGTTACAACTGGGGCAGCGACAGGCCGTTCAACTACGCCAAGCAGCACGGATTCACATACAAGTTCCATGCATTGGTATGGGGAGCCCAGTACCCGGACCGCTGGTTCAACAGCAGCCTGTCGGTAAACGAACGTTACAACGCAATAGTAAAATGGTTCGATGAGGTCAAGAAGCACTACCCCGACCTGCCCATGATAGATGTTGTCAATGAGGCCGTAGGTATGCACCAGCAGGGAAATCCGCTTATGAAAGAATCACTGGGAGGAGGCGGTAAAACCGGTTATGACTGGCTTATCAAGGCATTTGAAATGGCCCATGAACGCTGGCCCAACGCCATCCTTATATACAATGACTACAACACATTCCAGCATGACACCGATGCATACATAGACCTTATCCGCACCCTGCGCGATGCCGGTGCTCCCATAGACGCCTACGGATGCCAGTCACATGACGTTGACAACATCAGTTATGACAATCTCAAGAATTCAATGACCAAGATCCAGAATGCAGTCAAGATACCTATGTATATCACTGAGTTGGATATCAACGTAGAGGATGATGCCAAGCAGAAAGCACAGTATCAGAGCATATTTCCATTGATGTGGGAGGCCGATTACTGTGCAGGCGTAACCATTTGGGGATATGTCTACGGTGCCACATGGGTTGACCACTCAGGTCTTTACAAGAACGGAGTTGAGCGCCCCGCAATGACCTGGCTTAAGGAGTATATGGCAACCGATAAGGCCAAGAACGCCAAGAGTCCCTTCCCGGGCATGAAGAAGCAGATTTCACTCTACATCAAGCCGGCAACCCTGAAAGCCACTTACGGCGACACTCTAGACATCACCGTACGTGCCGAGTTGGTTGACAGGAACAAGTCCATCGACAGTGTGAAACTTTTCGTAAAGGGTCAACTTGACACAATCATGACCCAAGCCCCGTATATAGCAAAGTATGTACCTGCCGCCAAAGGTGATTATCCCCTTAAGGCAATTGTATACACAAGTGACGGCAAGACTTATGAGCGTGAAGGCAAATTCACAGCATACCCTCCCCGCTCCCCTTTCGCCGAATTGTCCATTCCCGGTCTGATACAGGCCGAGAACTTCGACAAAGGCGGTGACGGTGTGACCTACCACGATGCCAACGGCAATAAGGAAGGAGACGCAAGTTCATACCGCAGTGACTGTGAAGGCGTGGACATCGTAAACGGTAACGGAGGTTATGCATTAGGTTACACCAGTACCGATGAGTGGCTTGAGTATACCGTAAATGTCACCAAGGCCGGTTACTACACTTATGAGGCTGTGGCATCATCGGGCACAACAGGTTCGGGGTTCCGTCTTGCAATAAGCGACAATAACGGTCTTACAAACCTGACCGACAATATCAGCATTTCCCAGACCGCCAGCAATGACTGGGGAACCTACAAGACATTTTCGGGACGCACTGTCATTCCGCTCAAAGAAGGCGAGCAGGTGATTCGTCTTACCATAACCGGCAGCAGCTGCAACATAGACATGATCAACTTCCGTCATGTTGAGATTGACAAAACGCTGAACGTAAAGATCTCAGCCTCTCCGTCTCCCGCCACTACAGGATCAAACACCACCCTGCAGTTCACTCCCGTAACGGAATCAAGGGACGGTGCCATAGCCAAGGTTAAGGTCTATATTAACGGAACATTGACCAACACATTAACCTCCAGACCGTTCAAGTGCACTTACAAGCCTACTGCCAAGGGAACCGCCACTATCTCGGCCATCGCAGTGGACACATTGGACAATGAGTCCGAAATTACCAAATACACCCTTACCATAAATAACGCCCGTTCCGCTTACAAGTCAGTAGACATACCCGGTACCTTCCAGGCTGAAGATTTTGACAGGGGCGGCGAAGGGCTCACATTCCACGACTCGGATTCCAATGATGAGGGTAGCGCAAACTACCGTTCAGACAATGAGGGCCTGGATATAGTAACCGGAAACGGAGGATATGCAATAGGATATACAGCCAGCGGCGAATGGATGGAGTATACCCTTAATGTAACAGAAGCAGGCACATACAGATACACCGCTTTTGTAAGTTCAGGTCTGGAAAATTCAAAATTCACCATAGGCTTAATGAAAAACGGCAAGGAGACAGTATTATCAGAAGTAGTAGTACCCAAGGGCGAAAACTGGGATACCTACTCAAAGAAATACGGCCTTTTCAACATGCCTTTTGATGTAGGTAAGGTAACATTACGCATCACCATCACAGGTGCTTACTGTAATATTGACAAGATCAAGCTGGATAATGAAATACCAGCGACCCGGATCAGTTACATAACCGATGATGACAAGAACGCAAACGGTACCCGTTACAATGTTGGCGGCATGCGGGTAAACGGATACAGACAGGGAATAACCATCAAAGACGGAAAGAAGGTATTGATATTGGAATAACCTGTTACAGCATAACTAAAACGGGCTGGTCCATAAAGGATCAGCCCGTTTTATTATAAAAAAAACCGCACCGGTGATGTGATGAGAACTCCGAGAAAATAAGTTTTGAGCGCCCGGCCTCCTTTGTAATCCACCGACCGAAGGTTACCCCGTCAGGGGCGTGGCCCGCCATTGGAAACCAGAGCAAGTCTCGGTTCTACCTTGTTATTGATGAGTCTCCCGATCTAACCCGATGCGGTTATACAAAAGTAACAAAAAAAGTGTCCGAATGGTCATCCGGACACTTTTTTAACTATTGGTTATCGTCTTACTTAACCTTTTTAACGATGGCCTTGAAAGCCTCGGGGTTATTCATAGCCAGGTCGGCCAACACCTTACGGTTAATCTCGATACCTGCCTTGTGGATGGCACCCATGAGCTGTGAGTAGTTCATACCCTCCAGACGGGCAGCTGCGTTGATACGCTGAATCCACAGTGCGCGGAACTCTCTCTTCTTGTTCTTACGGTCACGGAAAGCATAAGTCAAACCCTTCTCCCAAGTATTCTTGGCAACGGTCCAAACGTTCTTTCTTGCACCAAAGTAACCTCTGGTAA
>JAEEGG010016159.1_pt1 | contig 15539 bp, 13 predicted proteins | sample 9134161 | NCBI WGS metagenome assembly JAEEGG01 (sample SAMN16246543, study PRJNA631951) | gut metagenome | biome: gut microbiome; feature: rumen; material: CR-attached | host: Bos | place: Iran: Karaj | collected 2018-10
CAGACAAGGCCTATATCATTTCAGTAAAGGCTGTCGGTGATAACGGCAAAGGAACAGTCTCTGATGTTTACAATGCACTTCAGTATGCAGCCGACCAGAAGCCTGACATCATCCTCATGGCAATCTCCATCAAGGATAAGCCTGATGAGTATGCGGCTTTAAGGTCACTTATTGAGGATACTGCCTCAAATACAGTCCTTATCGCTTCTGCAGGCAACAATAACGCTGATGCTTCCAAGTATCTCCCTGCCGGCGCTGATGGTGTTATCACTATCGGTGCGGTCAAGGACGATTACTACAAAACGGCCGCTTCCAACTACGGAGATGCCGTTGATTACTACGTCGTTGCCGCTTCCACATCAGAAGCTGCCGCTTCGTTCGTCGGCAAGTATATTGCTAAGGACGATTCAGGCGTTGTCGTAAGCTATGCCGGTTCAGAAGGCGGAGTCGAGTACGTCGGTGATGATATCTTCTTCGGCATCGACAGTGATTTCACCGATAACACCAAGAAGATCCTTGGCGGTGATGACCTCAAGATGTCCGCTTCTGTCTTCCATCAGCGTGTTCTCCAGTACGCAAAGGATATCTGTGATGACAACAGATACCAGTACAGCTTAGACGGTGGCACATACGACCTTGACTGCATAGGCTTCGTAAACAAGGTCTACTACCTCGCACTCGGCAAACCTGCCTTCAAGTCAGGAACCAGCTACTATGAGGCTAAGTACGCTTACAAGTCTAGTTCCAAAACCTACCGTGCAAGGATCTTCAATGGCAATACAGCTCCCAGCTGTGGTGCCTGGATCAACTATGCAGGTATCCGTACTAAGCCTTCTGCATCTTCAAAGTCCAAGAAGTGCACAACACTCTCGGCGGCTGCGAAGCATATCAACAAATACGCGGTTCCCGGCGACATCATCATGTATGGTTCAACTACACATTGGGTCCATGCTGCTATCTATGCCGGTTCTGCCAACAGCGGAAAGTCTTACTATGAATACGCTGCTCACAACAAGTCATTGGGCATTTCAAGGATCATAAAGACTGAGACAACCTTCTCGGCCCCTAAGAGCGATGACAGTGATTCAAGGATCTCTTACGTACTCGTTGTCCGTGTAACCGGAACAAGTACAACAGGCCTCAAATTCATTAAGCAGTGTATCGGCGGTAATGACTTGCTCGGCGAGTGCTATTCCTTTGAAGGAACAACATACGGCGTTTACACCGACGAAGCATGCACAACCCCTTATTCCACTATGCCTACGATCGAGTTCGATGAGGCAGGCGAAACAGACAGCATGATCCCTTCGATCAGCAAGTATCCCCTCACCGTCTATCTCAAGGAAACAAAGGCTGGTTCAGGCTATCTGCTCGATGATTCCGTCTATAAGCTCAATCTGACAAGCACAACCGCAGGCACTGTAACTACCGTCGAAGGTGACGGCGAGGCTAAACTCTCAATAAGCAACGGCGTTTTTACCGTAACGCTTTACGATATCCCGACATTTGACCCGCTCACTATCAGGCTTCGTAAAACTGGCGTTAACCACGCTTCTGCTCCGATGAACAAGGCTACGTTCCGCATCCGCTACTACGATGCTGATTATCCTTCCGACCCTGCAGTCTTCACTCCTGCGGACTTCGATAACAACGAGACGCCTGAAGACGATTTCTATATCACGATCAGCAATCCTGATCAGCTCCGTGACTTAAGTCTTAAGGATCTGGCCGGTTATGGCAGTGTTACTGTGAGCGGTGATAACAGCACACTTAAGGCAATTTACGATGCTCAGTTGAGCACAACGCATTTCCCGTTTGGAACCTACAGGATCCAAGAATCAACAGCACCTGACGGATACTATCTCAACGACAGCGTTTACAGGATCAAGCTGTTCATGAACAGTGACGGCGATTCAGATTCAGAAATGCGTGAAGAAAAGACAGGCAGGCTTCTCAGCGAACTCACAATTGATAATGAGCCCGCCGTTGATATCAACGTCTCAGAAATCAACGGTCCTGCTTACTTCAGCCTTGAAAAGCGCGTAACTGATGATTCAAGCCGTGCAGGATTCACTTTTGAGATCTATTGCGGTTCAACGCTGTTCTGTACCGGTGTTTCCGAAGCTGATGGCCGTGTTAAGTGGACTTACAAGATTGCTGATTACTACAGCACGAACAAGGATCCTAATCACGGTGCTCTGACAACGCTTCTTACAAACACCTCTGCATATCAGATCGAATTGCCGAGCAAAGCGCAGTTCCAGATCCGTGAGACTTTCGAAACCGAAGGTCTTAAGTCTATGTGGAAGATCCCTGAAGGATGGAGTAACGGCGGTATGTACTACTACAAGAACTTCACAAGCGGCAATATGTTCCATGTCACCGCTGATACCGTAACAAATAAGCCTGCATTTAAGAGCTACAGACTGACAAAGGAACTCAAAGCTTCGGATAACTCAGTCAGCAAGGCAGGCTTCGTTTTCGCTGTAGCCGATGAAAACGATACGGTCTATGCAAACGGTGTATCCGATGAGAACGGCAAGGTCCAGTGGACATACACGGCTGAAGGTGCTTTATCAGGCATTCCCGACGCTTCCGCAGGAGATAGAACTGAAAAGATCCTGCTCAGGCCCAACTATTCTGACGGAACTCCGATCAAGTATCAGGTAAGAGAGCTCGTACCCGGTTCACTCCAGGTTCGCGGTATCCCTGAAGGCTGGTCTGACGGCGGTGAGTATTTCTTCAAGGTAATCGATACTGCTGAAGACGTGATCAAGGATTCCGTTTTGAACTATGTCCCTGACATCAAGACACAGGCAACAACTGATGTCGGTAAGACCGTTGTGTACTCCACTCAGGCAACCATAAAGGACACTGTTTCTTATAAGAACCTTGTACCCGGCAAGACTTACACTATGAGCGGAAAGCTTATGCTTAAGTCTAATGGCAAGGAAGCCAAGGACGAAAATGGTAAGGCTATCGTTTCAAGCACAGAGTTCACACCTGAAACATCTGACGGCACTGTTGAAGTAACGTTTACGTTCAACAGCACTCTGCTTCAGGGCGAGACGCTCGTTGTCTTTGAGTCTCTTACCTACAACAAGGTAGAGTATGCGGTCCATGCCGACATTAACGATGAAGGCCAGACCATCTACGTTCCCAAGGTTGGTACAACAGCCACTATCAAGGGCAAGAAGTCCATATTCCTGGCTTCGACCGAAGTTAGGAACATCACGATAACCGATAAGATCGCCTACAAGGGGCTTGAGCCCGGCAGGACTTATCGTGCTGAGGCAACACTCTACAAGAAGAACGGTACCCAGCTCATAAAGGACGGAAAACCCATAACTGCAGTGCTAGAGTTCACACCTGAGGCTGCAAACGGAACTGCTGAAGTTAAGATCACTTTCTCTTCCAAGGGTCTTTCAGAAGGCGACAAGATCGTTGTGTTTGAGAAGGTATTTGATGTAACAACGAATATCCTTATCGGCGTTCATGAGGATCTCAAGGATAAGAACCAGACGGTCACTATCCACTTCATGCCTCTGACAGGCGAGATTGCTCCTACCTACGTCAGGTTCGGCGCAGCTCTTGCTTCCTTGTCAGCTCTTGTTATCGCTCTGATGGTAAGACGCAAAAAGAAGTATTCGGCATAACTCCTTTCACCCCCTCTCCCTGCCCCGTGGGCCAAAGCTCACGGGGCTTAACTTTTTCAAAGGAGAAAATATGAAACATGGAAAAGCATTAAGGATATTGCTCCAGACGATACTGATAGCGGCTTTCCTGATCGGCATTGCTCTGTTGAGTATTTACTTTATCAAGAGCTTCGTCCGAAAAAGTGTCTCAAACGGTGCAAAGATCGCTATTGAAAGTGCAATAAGCAACGGCGGTGGCGAAGTAACATACGACGTTCCGGACTCTGACTTCTATTCGGTCGATGGAGAAATGGGAGAAGAAGACATCTCCCCTTCCGATCTTGTATATCAGATGGGTACTATTTCATCCAAACACACAAAACTGAAGCTTATCGGAATACTTGAGATCCCCTGCATAAAGGTAAAAGAACCTATCTGGGACTCATGTTCCAAAACTGCCTTACGCTACGGTGTGGGGAGATTCCCCGACACTTGCAATATTGGCGAAGCAGGTAACTGTACCATCTTCGGCCATAGGATGAAGAACAAGACTATCTTTTGGCAGCTTCAAAAACTCGAAAAGAAGATCGGCGAAGAAGTCATTGTTACGACCACAGACGGAGTCAAGCACAAATACACGATAGTCAGAACCACTTATGTCAAAGGTTCTGCCGTCGACCCGTACTTAACAGCGGATTTGTTCAGCACAGAGCATTTGTGCCTTGCGACATGCGGATACGGCAAGGATCCGTTCAACAAAAACATCTTTTGGCCAAAGGCTACGGAATTCATCGTAACCTGCGTCCCCACTAACTAAACAGGAGAAATCATATGGATATTGAACAGAAACTCTTGGAATTCCTTACGAACAATCACACAGGAATTGATAATGCGGTTCACAGCAAAGCGTTGGAAAAACGCTTCGATATCAGTTCAAGAACTATCCGCAGATATATCAACAACATGCGCAAGTCGGGCATTCCCGTCTGTAGTGATGCTACAGGATACTGGATCGCTGCCAATCCCAATGAGGCAAATAAGACCGTTAAACGTTTGGGCGATTTTGTCGGGGAAATCAACAACGCCAGAACAGGTCTTGCTGTTGCAGCAATACAGATGAGAAGCGTTACGAAGATAACTGAAAAGAACATCCAGATATCCGTAAAGGTTGGTTAACGACTTCTTTCAGACCTGCTTTCCAGTGATGCGGATAAGCAGGTTAATACATGCCTGAACATAGGCAAATAAATCACAAGGAGGATCTGATATGGGATCAGATGAAAACACAAAGCCCAAGGCGGAATGGTTTCCGATTAATGCCGACAAGGGCGTAAGGCTTCTTGCTTATTCATATGCAATAAGCGGGAAAGAAGTAAGTGCTTCGTCTTCTACGGAAGTCAAGGCAGAGAACGGCACCGGCATTGCTGGGCTTAGGAAAGAGCTTGAGAAAACAAAGCTCGATGTATGAGAAAGGATGGTAAAACATGGATTTTGAAGATTTTAAGAGCACACTGATGGATCTTGTAACCAAGGAGATTGAGGACAGAGAGCTCGAAGGCATCTCTATGAAGTTCGACACCATCAACTCCCCTGACGGCATGACTGACAGACTCATCGTATCCGTAGGCGAGTCAAAGATGTCTATGGCTTTCAGGCTTAAGGAGATCTTCAGGGATGTCAATGAAGGTGAGAGCATGGATTGCGATGCAATTAAGATGGTAAATACCATCGAGGCTAACATCGATGTCGTCAAGACTAAGGAGAGTGAGGTTAAGGACTTTGTTTCCGATTATGAAAAGGTCAAGGACCATACTTATCTGAGGCTCATTCCCGGCAACTCCCCTGTCCTCACTGAAACTCCGCACAGGATGATCGAGGATATGGCACTTGTCGTTAACATCCACCTCGAGAACTTTTCTGATGAGAACGGCAGGTCCTGCGTTGTTGTAACCAAGCCTCTCATGGACATGTATGGTATCGATGAGGCTCAGCTCTTTGCTGATGCAGAAAGGAATTCTCTTGCTGAAGAGCCTCTCGTCTTCACTCCCCTCTGCGATATGATCAGGTCCCTTATCGAGAGTAACGAGGTTCCTTCACCTGAGGAAGCTGGCATCGTTACCTATATCGCTACTAACAAGAGCGGTTTCCACGGTGCTTCCGTATTGGCATACCCTGATTTTGCTGAGAAGGCTGCTGAGACTATCGGCGGTAGCTTCTATATGCTCCCTTCTTCCGTTCACGAGTTCATCCTCATCAAGGATGACGGAAAGCCGAATGCAAAGGATCTGAACAAGATGGTCAGGAACGTCAATGAGACAGTTCTTGAGCCCAGAGATCTTCTCTCCAATCAGTGCTATCACTACGATGCAAAGAAGAAGGTTCTTGAAACCGGTATTCAGTATGCTAACAAGGAAAGAGCCAGGAATAAGAAGGACGGTGCAAGATGACTTACGATGAGTATATCGAAGAGACCACCGAGAACTGCAGGAAAGTCATTTCAAACTGCAGTGCCGGCCAGCTCTTGGCTACAGAGTACCTGAGGAGCATCCTTTGGGAAGATGACAGCATCACTGGAGTCATGAGCGGTTACTGTACTTCTTTGAACGGTAGCGCAGCTGAAAAGATCAAGGATGTTCTTTTCGATGAAAAGTTCCTCAGAGATTTCAATGAGCGCGGGATGAATATGCAGGAAGTAATGGCATACGGCCCTGATGCAATCGATGTGGTTGCAAGATGCCTGGCATTAAAGCATATCAGCATTCTTGAACTTGTCGAAGCGGAACAGGAAAGGCGCCGTGCAAGACAGCGCGCAGAATACCGAGACTCTGCAAGAGTCTGATGGCATGGGGAGGATCCGCAAGGGTCCTCCCTTTTACATATATAAGTCATACTTTTTCATTGCTCCGATTTACATGGTCAAACGACCAAATCCAAAGAAAGGAGCAATCATATGCGATTGTTTAGTAAGGAAGATCTTAATCGGGCCCGTGAAATAGACTTACTTACATATCTAACCTATCATGAGCCCGGAAATCTAAAGCATGTTTCCGGAACTACTTATTGTACGGCGGAACATGATTCGCTGATCATAAACAATGGTAAATGGTGTTGGTTTTCCCAAGGCATCGGCGGAAAGAACGCGTTGGAATATCTGATAAAGGTCAAAGGCATACCATTCCGCGAAGCTGTTGAACGGATAATCGGCACGAATATAGAGCCGTTACCAATAATTCCACCAGCAGAAACCCAAAAAGAATTTGTTATGCCGGAATTAAGCAGCGATACTTCACGTGTCACCAATTATCTAAAAAGTCGCGGGATAGATCCTGAGATAATAGACTGGTGCAGCAAGCACAGGCTCATTTTTGAGACAGAAAAGTATCACGGAGTCCTCTTTGTCGGCTATGACATGGAAGGCAAGCCAAAATATGGAGCATTCCGTTCAACATATAATAACTATAAAGGCGACATTAAAGGCAGCAGCAAACGGTTTTCTTTCAAGATGGTAAAGGCTTCAAGTCCGAGAACGGTTCACGTTTTCGAATCTGTTCCAGACCTGCTGTCATACGCCACATGTGTCAAGTTAAGCGGTGAAAACTGGCATAAAGAGTCATATCTGTCTCTTGGTGGTATCGGCGGAAGAGCACTGCCACGAGCTCTTGAACAATTCTTATTGGATTATCCCGATATCAGTCATATTTATCTTCATTTGGATAACGATGAGCCCGGCCGTATGGCAAGCAGAAACATCATTAAAGCCCTGAAAACCAAATACGTTGTTAAGGATTATCCACCGCCTTCGGGCAAGGACTATAACGACTACCTGAAATCAAAACTGGCCCGCACAAGGACATCAGATGATGCCCGATAAAGATACCGTTTTGGACAGCAAAAGCCAACGGCTTTCCCCAGGGTTTCAGGGTCTTCCCTGACAAGCAAAATGTGTTTGTGGTACACAAACGCGATGCTTGCTAATACACGGGACATCAAAACTAACAATAAGAAAGGAGATGCGGAAAATGCCCCGCAAAAAGACAGAGCGACCAATTCAGATCCACTTTCGTGTATCAAAAAATGAATATGAAACTATCAAAAAGAAAGTCAATCAGTCGGGGCTGAGCATGAGCGAATTTGCCAGAAAAACTTTCTTGGATAAGAAAATTGTTTCGGCTCCCCCTGCCGACTTTCCTGCTCTCATCATAGAAGTAAAAAGGATTGGTGGGAATCTCAACCAACTCGTCAGAAAACTGAACGCTTTGGGAATAGCTCACAGTTCTGAATTGAAAAACTGCGAAACCGAAATCCGAGAAACTGAAAGAATGCTATATCGGACCTTCAGGCCCGGGAAAGGAGATAGCTGATGGCAGTAACTTCCATATGGTATGTATCTGAAGGATATGTTTGAACAATATAATCCCAGGATTAGGAAAAAGCTGATGATGTCTCTGGATTATGCCAAAGGTAAAAAAGAACGAGTCGTAAGATGCCCGATCTGCGGACATCAAATAGAAAGAGTATGCGGAGTAGACCACTGTGTTGCTCATGTGTTATGCAAAGCATGCGGTTTTAATGAGTACATAGATTATGCCCTTTTCAAAAGAGTCAGAAAACTGAAGGGTGAAGTCTATAACGAAAAAGAAGGTTATTGGACCTCGCCTCCGCCATAAGGGGCAGGCACCATTACCAAAACGGATTAGCTACCATCCTTAAAGGCAGATTTTTCAAAACAGAATAAACGGACTTTAACCGGGCAAGCGGAGCAGGATCCTTAATTAAGGACTGAAAAGACTGCCAAGCGCCGTACGAAGTTTAGAAGAGAATCTTTCTCTCTTCTATTTTCGTACGGCGTTTTTTTATTGCCCGATCGAAAGATTAACTTCGTCCGACGCTTATATTCCTCTTCCCTTCCCGATTAGTCCGGGAAAGGAAGAAAGATGTTTTTCAGTTATCAGCATTATCCTGGCTCCCCTGTTCCATTCCCTAAGATTCGTAAAAACAAGAAAACATCCTTTTATAGCAATCGGGATGTTATGTGCCTCTGCCCCGTTTGCCGGGATTCATATCGTCACCGCGGGTTCAAAGTGGTCAATGTTCATGGAACAAAAGGCATGTGCGATCTGTGTAATTACCGTCAGGGATTTGATTATGCGGTTGTTGGATTATTAACAAGGAGAAAAGCATGAATAAAATAGAAAAGCGTGAACGAATTCTTGGCAAAGGCTATAATCCAGAGCAATTATTCGCAGGATTGTCGGAAGAAGAGTTGATGCTAATATGTAAGAGCAGCCCCGAAATCGCCTCAAGGTTAAGTGATATGAACAAAGCCCAAATGAAGCGATTATATGTGGTAGAGAACCATCCCTTTGCAATAACCCGACTCAGGTCAAAGAACAGGCGGAGGAATGGTAACTGGATAACACATGTCCTGCAAAGAGGAAGAAGAAAGGCGGTAGAAAAAGCAACCGAAGAAGAACTGATCGACTACTTGTATGATTTCTACAAGATGATGGAAGAGTGCCCTTATACATACGAGGATATCTTTCAGGATTTCGTCAAGTCCAAGAAAGCGCGCGGCAGATCGCCAAATACGATCAACGAATACTTCCGTTACAATGCTTTCCTTCCTGAGGAAATCAGAAAAACACCCATTGCTCGCATAAAAGAGAAGGAATTAGTTAATTGGCTTGTCCATGATTACCTCAAGACCAATCCCAGAAAGGAAGCATTAAAAAAGGTAATCCAGCAGATTAGAGCAGTATTTGCATACGGTATCCGAACTAAGAATTGTTCTGATAACCCGGCTCTAAACATTATTTGTGAAGACTACTACAAATACTGTGATCTGTCGGACAGGCTAAACGAACAGAGATCTTTCTCTGAAAGGGAAATCGAGAAATTGAGAAAACTCTGTCTGTCACAGAGCAAGAACCCTCATTCTGTGGCAATGTTGGTTGCGATGGAAACTGGTATGCGTGTCGCAGAACTGACATCCCTTAAGAAAGAAGACGTGAGAGATGGTTTTATATTCGTTCATCGTCAACAGATTAGGATCATCAAGCCAAGCTTAGGAGAAATGAACTACAAAGAAGTCAACTACACGAAGAATGAAAGAGCCAATCCGAAAGGCGGGAGGCTCATTCCCATCACGGAAAAATGCCAGGAAGCTCTAAAAATGGCAGATGACCTCAGAGGAGAATCCGAGTATGTTTTCCATCATCCGAACGGAAATCCGATACTCAAAGATTCATATATGCACTATTTGAAGCGCAAATGTGAGAAATTGGGGATCCCGATCACAAACAACCATGCTTTCAGGGTAGCTTTCAATGCAAGACTGATAGCAGCAGGAATTGACGGGAATGATCGATGTCTTGTACTTGGACATTCAATGCAGACTAACGAAAGGAATTATTCATTCAGTGACAAGAGAAAGGCCAACGACATCAGAGACAAACTTAACAATTTGGCGCTCTAATTTGGTCAAAAAATGTGGCTGAAAACGTGGCTGAAAAATTCAGCCAAATCCAGCCAAAAACGAAAATTTGTTCTCAAGGAGCAAAAATACAACCCTTGATTTCATTGAATTTCGAGAATCCAAAAATCGATGTCGTCCGCCTAAAAGCGGAAGGTCAGTTTGAAAGGCCCTAAAAATAAGCGTTTGCGGCGCATATTTTGTCAGCCAAGTTCAGCAAAAAGCGGGCAAAAAATCAGGGGTTTCGGAAAACCCCGAAACCCCCGAATTTTGGTGATCGTGGGCGGATTCGAACCGCCGGCCTTCCGCTTAGGAGCTTCAGACTTTTAACTAAAACATAGAAAGGACGGACTTTTCCGGGTTGTCCGCTCCTGGCTAAAGCCATTGTTTAGCCACTGAAAAATACATTTGAAAAGCCTGAGAATTGTCTCAGGTTTTGTGCATTTTTACGCTTTGAGCAACCTGTCCGAGGGATTGTCAGTAAGAGGTATTCAATATATTAAAGTTAATCACTCAGAAATAACACCATCTCTTATAAAGATAGTCCTATCTGTCATTTGAGCAAGTGATTCATTATGAGTTACCATGATAATAGTGTTTCCGAGATCGTGAAGTTTGAACAGGAGATCCATAACTTTATTACCATTCTCACTGTCAAGAGCACCCGTAGGTTCATCAGCAAGAATAATATCAGGCTTATTAGCTATAGCTCTTGCTATAGCTATTCGCTGCTTCTCGCCACCAGATAATTTTGCTACACGCTGATTTTTGTATTTTTCCATATCAACCAGTTTTAAACAATCATTTACTCTGGCTTTACACTCTTTGGCTTTTACATTATTTATCAGAAGTGGAATGACGATATTCTCATATGATGTGTAATATGGTATCAGTGAATAGTTTTGGAAAACAAATCCAATTCGTTCATTTCTGATTTTTGCACGCTGACTTTCGTTTAGTTTTCCTGAAGCAGTTCCCTCTATGTATAATTCACCTGAAGTAGGTTTTTCAACAAGGCCGATAATATTTAGAAGAGTTGTTTTTCCAGATCCGGAATTACCCATAATACTTAAGAATTCGCCTTTGCCTACTGTCAGAGACAGGCCTCTTAAAGCTTTTGTAGAGGTACCGTAGTTTTTGACTATGTTTTCCAACTTAAGAATCTCTTGCATTTTGATTTCCGCCTTTAATCATCGTATTCCCTCAATTCGATTTTGTGGGTGAAAATATAGTATGGTAAATATGCTAGGCTTAATAAAACAATTACTATAATCGATGTAATCAACACATATTTTATATCCCAATAATTACTTGTATAAGCTCCACCATTTACGGATTCATTTAAAGTTACACAAGTTCTTCGATAAATTACGCTTCCAGAAATAATTGAACACAAAAAAATGAGTACTCTTTCTAAAGCAAACATAACACGGGCTTTCCGAAGCGTCATTCCTAAATAGTAGAAGGTTTTCAAATCATTTATCCTTCTGGTCAATCCAATAAAAGTCCCTGCCGTAATAAGAGAATAAGATACTAGTAATATCAAGAGGAGTATATAAACGGCTGCTTTTCCTGAAATTCTGCTTCCTTCGATTTCTCCATCCAACATATCTTTTAAAGAAGCTAGAAGATCCATTTCACCACGTTCTTCAAAAACAATACGCTTTAAATCATCAGACACATCGCTGTCAGCTGAAATTAAAAGTGTGTCATTCATCATACCACCGGTATTAGTTGTTCCGGGATCAAAATTATATAGCACGCAGTTTGAAAAATCAGTTCCGAGAATTATCGATATGTCGTTGTCATTTACGAAAGAGGAAAAATCAATTATGCTCGTGTCTTCATAGAAACCTATTACTTTAAGCTGAACTTTGCCATAATCATTATAAAACTCATACGTCTCATTAAGTTTAAGTTTACCTTTGAATTGTTCAGAGACGACAATAACGTTCTTTTCATTTTTCTCAGCCAAACGTCCGGAAGACAAGGGATATCTGATCGATCTTAACAAGTCATTATCGTGGTTCACAAAAAAGAAAGAAAGACTTTCACCATCAATATTTACACAATAATTGTAACTGTATGTTTCATAACAAGCTTTAACACCATTGACTGTTTTAAACCGTTCAGAAAACCTCGCAAAGTATTCTTCTGTAGTTCCTTCTTCAGGATTACCGTAATTCCAATATTGATATGTGTATGTATGTTTCCATACGGGATCAGAAAACTTGATTCTGTCTCTAATAGTTTCATAGCTCCCGCAAACCGAACTGCACAAGGTAAAGAACATAAAAGTTCCTACCAAGAATAAAAACAATGTATCAAACAGATGATGTTTTATGTCTTTAAAAAACAGGCGAATCATTTTGTTATTAAATATCCTATCGGCAACTGGATCAAAAGTCCTACAACTAAATATATAAGAAACAAAATAATGTATGCAATACGGCAACCTGTTTTCGTCATTCCACAATCATAGCAAATCTTCAAATTCTTATGAAAATCAATAGTTCCGTAAAAGAATATAGCTATGCAACCGACCAGCGCCAAAACCATAATGAAAACCATTAATATACGAGTATAGCCAACACTTTCTTTAGTTTCTTGTATTCTAGAAGCATATGGCGCATTTACTCTGCCATTAATACCACCAAGGTTTACCTTCAAGTATTCAGTAAAAGCCTCTTCATCAACCGGATTCATTTGTTTTTTGAATACGCAATGAACTGAAAGATCACCCTTTTCAAAGAGCCTAAAAACCTGATTATTTACAATGACAGAACCACCAGACAAATCAACGCTAGCTCCGGAAATGATTCCAATCGGATATATTTCTTTATTATTCAAAACTAACGGTGCGTGTGATCCTATACCATATATCCAAAAACCAGTTGTGGAATCTGCATTTTTAATTGTTTTTCCTGATACTAGTCGTAAATCGAAATCGGCATTCTTATTATTCAAATCATAATCAGGAGTATATTTTGACACAGAGCTATCTATGATTTCATTTGTAATTCCTATGATCTGTTGTCCGTCTTCAGTTACATTTTTAATATAGAACCAACAATAATCTTCATAAGAAGAAAGTCTATTGTTTAAATCTCGCAGGGTTTCATCCGATGGAATGCTTTCTATATCAACGCAATAATCAGCGATCAATGTCCACTCCATATTTTCAACAGCTTTATCAGCTGATAAAACAAAATAGTCATTTAAGACTATATAAACTAAACCCACAACTGAAAATGAAAAAATAATAATAAGACTGTTTATAATGTGTCGCTTTATAAACAGTCTTATATATTCAAATATCATCTATTTTGTTTTAATATTCCTTCCATTAGTTTTTTCTAGAATCATTTTAATATATTCGCTATTTACATCATTGGTGCACTCTACAGAAACAACCTTGGTATGCGTAACAGAAGGTTCATCAACAGAGTATTTAACTTCTAAATCACAAGAAACATTATCGTATACAGATACTCCATCTTTTTGCTTAAATGTTAGGAAAACCGTACATTCATCACCTTGAGAAAGCTTTAGCGGAAAGAGCCCGTCAGCATTATCATGTTCATTACCATTCAGATCATATCGCAATGGAACGGCTGTAAGATAGCTGTTCGAACTAACATCAACTATCGTAAGATCTTTTTTGGCAACAAACTTAATAGGGTACACTTCTCCGACTTTGTCAGAATGCATCGCAAATGCAACTGGATTAATCTCTAATACTTCTGCTACTTTTTTATCAAGTGATCCTTCTCTGCTTCTGAAGATAACCGGATTAGCAAAAGTTACTGTTTTCTTAGTTCCGTTCAGTGTAAGTTCAATTGACTTTATACTTACAACACAACCTTCGTCTATATCGAAGTCCAACAATAACATATAAGCACTGTAACTCTCGTATTTAGCAATAGGTTCATTGTCGAAACGCCATTTATATTCAGCATTCTCTATTCCGTCGCCATCAATAGAAGCAATCGAAACATCAGGGTTTGATGCGTTTGACAGAACATTTAAAACCATTCTTCTGTTCCTGGTCGTATCAAACTTTACATAATCGTTCAAAACAATAAAACCCGAAGTCTTGGAAGTGGAGCAAGAAACCAGGTTTACCATCATAAGCAATATGATAAACACAGATAATAATTTACGAACTCTACTACAATTCAAGTGATTCCTCATAACGTGAATTACGCGCCTCCCTGATAACCTCATTCTCAAAGAAATACTTTCTAAGGATTATACATCAGATTTCAGCTATTTTTATCTAATTTCTGGTGAATTTCGATTTTGACGTTCATTTTTGCCCTTTTTCCTTACTAATAAGTAGAGGGTTATATATTTTGAAATGAACCTTCTGATATTTCACATATAAAAATGCGAACGAAATCCAGTTGTACCCAAATGGGGACGACTGGATTTTTCGTCATATTCACCAACCCAAAAGCGTGTAGAAAAACAGGGGTGTTTGTTCCGTATGTATAGAGGGACAAGTAAAGCTGCACGCAGGGCGAAGCGGTTCCTGCGTGTAGATTTGCTTGTCTAAAAGGGGTCAAGGGGAATCCCCTTGCACACCACCTTGCTTGCAAGGTGTAGTGTGTTACACCCGACAGATGCAGAAAGAATGTCGAGGAGGGTCAGTCTTCCGGTGGACGACTGACCTGACGAAGATATTCGTGGCTGTTGGGGAGATATGAGAGCGCCGCCGTCTTTGGCGCTCTTATAGCGATACAACAGAGCATTGTTGTGGAATTGACCGCCGCTTATTGCGGGCAATTTCACATAAGATGCGTCCTTCTATTTCTGTAGCGGTGTATAAGACCGTATGTACATCCTCGCTAAAAGCGAGGTTTTTTTATGCCTAAAGAAAGGAGCTGAAAAAATGGCATACGCAATAATGAGAATCAACAAATGCAAGCTTGGTGCCGTAAGCCGCATTGAAAAGCACCATGAACGCAAGAAGGATGTTTACAAGAGCAATCCTGACATTGATGTGAGCAAAACACATATGAACTTCCACATCAAAGATCCGCCTGACAGTTACAGGAGACTGATTAGGAAACGCATTGAAGAAGTCGGCTGCCGTACCCGTAAGGACAGTGTTGTGCTGCAGGACAGTATCTGTACAGCATCACCTGAGTTCTTCAAAGGCAAAACGTCACGTGAAACGGAAGATTTCTTCAGAACGGCATACAGGTTTTATTGTAAAACGTTCGGAGCTGACAATATCATATCAGCCGTAGTCCATCTTGATGAAAGAACGCCCCACATGCACGTGTGTTTCGTTCCGATCACCAAGGATGGGAAATTATCTTCCAAAACTGTGATAGGCGGTCCTGCGGGTCTTGTGAAGCTTCAGGACGACTTCTATTCGCATATGTTCTATCAATTCCCTGAACTTAAGCGCGGGATTCCGAAAC
>JAEEGG010016161.1_pt1 | contig 15538 bp, 7 predicted proteins | sample 9134161 | NCBI WGS metagenome assembly JAEEGG01 (sample SAMN16246543, study PRJNA631951) | gut metagenome | biome: gut microbiome; feature: rumen; material: CR-attached | host: Bos | place: Iran: Karaj | collected 2018-10
GTTCCTGCTGTTCCGCGGTATCAGTAAGGGCGGCGGTATCATGGGAGTCGGAAAGAGCAATGCCAAGATTTATAATGTGGAAAAAGAAACAGGCATTACGTTTAAGGATGTAGCAGGCGAGGATGAGGCTAAGGAGTCCATCAAGGAGCTGGTTGATTTCCTGCATAATCCCGGTAAATATCAGAAGATAGGTGCAAAGCTGCCTAAAGGAGCTCTCCTTGTAGGCCCTCCCGGTACGGGTAAGACATTGCTCGCCAAGGCTGTAGCAGGTGAGGCACATGTTCCTTTCTTTTCGATCACCGGTTCCGATTTCGTAGAGATGTTCGTCGGTGTCGGTGCTTCACGTGTGCGTGATCTGTTTAAGCAGGCTCAGAGCCAGGCTCCCTGTATCGTGTTCATTGATGAGATCGATGCGATAGGTAAGAGCAGGGATGCTCAGTACGGCGGCGGCAATGACGAGCGTGAGCAGACCTTGAACCAGCTGCTTTCAGAGATGGACGGTTTCGACACCTCCAAGGGTGTTGTTATCATAGCTGCTACCAACAGACCTGAGGTGCTTGATAAGGCGCTCCTGCGTCCCGGCCGTTTTGACAGACGTATCATCGTAGACAAGCCCGATCTTAAAGGACGTGTTGAGATCCTTAAGGTACATGCTAAAAATGTTCTGCTTGATGACAGCGTCAACTTAGAGGAAATAGGCCTTGCTACTTCCGGTGCCGTTGGTTCGGATCTGGCAAATATGATAAATGAAGCAGCTATTCTGGCTGTTAAGAAAAACAGGACTCTGGTTACTCAGGATGATCTGATGGAGTCGGTTGAAGTGGTTATCGCCGGTAAGGAAAAGAAGGACAGGATCCTTTCCGAAAAGGAAAAGAAGGTTGTTGCATATCATGAGACCGGTCATGCTTTGATCACTGCTCTTGAGAAGAATGCAGAGCCTGTACAGAAGATTACTATCGTACCCCGTACTATGGGTTCACTCGGTTATGTAATGCAGGTACCTGAGGAAGAGAAATACCTGATGACTGAAGATGAGTTAAAGGCCAGACTGGTTACTTTATACGGCGGACGTGCCGCAGAGGAGCTTGTATTTGGCTCTATCACTACAGGTGCTGCCAACGATATCGAAAAGGCTACGGATATTGCGAGAGCCATGGTTACCCAGTACGGTATGTCGAGAAAGTTCGGCCTTATCGGTCTGGAGAAGCAGGGCAACCAGTATCTGGACGGTCGTGCAGTGCTTAACTGTGGTGATCAGACTGCTGCTGAGATCGATCATGAGGTTATGGATCTCCTCAAGGAGTGCTATGAAAAGGCTAAGGATCTGCTTCGCGGCAACCGTGATATCATGGACAGGATCGCTGATTTCCTTAGCGAGAAGGAGACTATCACCGGCAAGCAGTTTATGGAGATCTACAACCAGGTCATCGCAGAGCGTGGGGGAGATACTTCTACAGTTACTGAGGAAACTGCAGTTACTGAGTGAGGTTTAGGTGGGCAACGCAGGTGCCGATTCGTTATAAAACCTGAAATAATAAGGAACGCAATATGAGAGTCGAAGAATTTAAGATGGAAAGACAGGATCTCTTGAAAGCCGGAGATCATGTTGAGATCATCGAAAAGAATACGGTAGCATTTTACTATTATACAATTGTCCCGGCATTAGCCATGTCGGGCAATTTCTCTTTTGGTAACAGGATAAAGTCCACAGAAGGTGTGGTGCAGGGTATCCGAAAGAATGAAAAGGGATACTTTGTGGATGTTGAGTTTGATGAGGATCAGCCATGAACGGTTCTGAGGAATGGGCGAGAACTAAGCAGCAATTGGTATCTGAGATTAAGAAGCTTGGGTTTCCTGAAAGTCTGGGGAATGAGGTGGCAGTAAATCTTGGCAGCCCAAAGGCTATGGAGAGGATGATAGCATATTTGCATTATGTAAAGCCGAGATCGGCAGAACTGATCGTTGATGAGATGCTTGCCATCTGCAGTGATATTGACAGATGGAAAAAGAAGAAGGCCAGTGAAGCCGCTAATGCTGCATATAATGAGATGCTGGATGCTGGTCTCTGATTTATAATAATGTTGCCCTTTGTATATAGTTTTCTATTGAGCAATATCAGGGTGTTATTTATGTTTGATGTTAAACAAGAACTTAAAAAGCTTCCCGACAGTCCCGGTGTGTATATCATGCATGACAAGGCCGACAATATCATATATGTCGGGAAAGCGATTAATCTAAAAAGGCGTGTTTCCTCGTATTTCCAGACGAGACCGCGCAGTCCGAAAATTGAAAAGATGATCTCACTGATAGACCATTTTGAATACATCATGGTTGAAAGTGAGATGGAAGCATTTGTCTTAGAGTGTAATCTTATAAAGGAGAACCGTCCGAAGTACAATACGATGCTGATGGACGACAAGACCTATCCCTTTGTTAAGATTACACTTTTTGAAAAATACCCCAAAATATATCTTACACGCAGGCATCCCAAAGACGGTGCCAAATATTTTGGTCCGTATACTAATGTGACCGCAGTGCGTGAAATCCTAAAGATGTTTCGAAAATTATACGGATACAGGACATGTGAAAAGAAGCTTGATGGCTCAAAGGTTGAACGTCCGTGCCTGTATCATCAGGTGGGTGAATGCCCGGGACCATGTTCGGGTAAGGTCAGTGAAGAGGAGTATAAAAAGGGCATAAATGAGATAATCAGATTTTTTGAAGGCGATACGGCCGGAGTGGTTAAGGACCTGAAGTCGAAAATGCTCAAATGCTCGGAAAACATGGAGTTTGAGCAGGCAGCTGCATACCGTGATATGTTGAATAACATCCAGGAGATGACACAGGTACAGCGAGTTACTGCTTCGGATGATATGAACCGTGATGTCATCGGTATTGCTATGAAAGATTTTAAGGCTATCGTGCAGGTATTCTTTATCCGTTCGGGAAAGATGGTTGGCAGAGAGCATTATCTTTTAGATGCTGAAAGTGATGACAGATCAGAAGTTATAGAGGAGTTCGTTACCCAGTTTTACGGTGGTGCAGCAGTGATACCCAAGGAAATACTGCTCTCTGAGGAGATTACGGAAAAAGACCTTACAGAAAACTGGCTTTCGGAAAGAGCGGGAAGTAAGGTTAGGATCACAACTCCAGTAAAAGGCAAGAAAGAAAAACTTGTTGAGCTTGCAGTTGAAAATGCCAACAATATCCTGATTAAAGATGCCGAAAAGCTCCAGCGAGAAGCTGAGCGTACTACAGGTGCTGTTGAGGAGTTGAAGGAACTGCTGGGGATATCATCTGCCTTCTCAGATAATATGTTAATAGATAGTGATAATTTATTGACACAATCGCAGGAGAATGATAGCAGAGCGGATAAGGTCAAGATATCAGTTGTAAATGAAACTAATAGATCAGATTTGAATGTAATAGTTGAGAGTGCCACCGTTCAGTATGATTCCTCGTTTAGAATAGAATCTTACGATATCTCAAATACCTCTGGTTTTGAGTCCGTAGGTTCGATGGTTGTATACGAAAACGGAAAGCCCAAGAAAAGCGATTACCGCCGTTTTAAAATAAAAACAGTTGAAGGCCCTGATGATTATGCGTCCATGAAGGAAGTTCTTACCAGGCGTTTTGCTCATGCTGTCGATAGCAGGAACAGTTCTCTGATTGAATCGGATGTGTCAAAAAGAAACGTCCCCAATGACACAAAGGACAGCTTTGAAAAACTTCCCGACCTCATCCTTATGGATGGTGGCAGGGGGCAGGTAAATGCCGCCTTGGAAGTAGCTGAAAGCTTTGGCCTTAACATCAGGATATGCGGTATGGTTAAGGATGATCATCACAGGACGAGAGGACTTTATTTCGAAAATGAAGAATTGCCCATAGATACGAGTAGTGAGTGTTTTAAATTGATCACCAGGATACAGGATGAAACCCATCGGTTTGCCATAGAGTATCACAAGTCGTTACGTTCCAAGGCTCAGGTTAAATCAATACTGGATGACATAGAAGGTATCGGAGCCACCAGGCGCAGAGCACTTATTACCCACTTTGAAACCATTACAGCCATTAAAGAAGCGAGCGTTGAGGATCTGGCAAAAGCTCCCGGCATGAATATCAAAGCGGCTCAGGCGGTTTTTGACTTTTTTCATAAATAAAAACATTTTAAGGGCATAGATTTTTTGAGTATGCACGGAAAATTGGACATATCATGGAGTATTCTATAGTAAAGTCATAAAAACACGAGGATTATTATGAGTTTATACTATCACTTAGGAAGTTCCGGTGCAGGGAAAACAACCGGTGTACAGAATAGGATAATAGAGGAAGCTGAAAGAGAAAAAGACAGAAGCTTTCTTTTTATCGTGCCCGAACAGTTCACATTGCAGACCCAGCGCGAGATACTTTCCAAGAGTAAATCGGGCGGTATGCTGAATATAGATGCCCTCAGCTTTGCACGCCTTGCACACAGGGTATTTGAAGAACTGGGTGTGACCTTACCACAGGTGCTTGAAGATACCGGTAAAAGCATGATCGTTAAGAAAATGCTTTTGGAACATCAGGATGAGCTGAGCATATATAAAAGTAAAGTTAAAAAACAGGGCTTTGCTGAGGAGATGAAGTCTCTTATAGCAGAGTTTTATCAGTATGGGATAGATACTGAGCGTTTTGAAAATATGAAGAAAACTGCCGGTGACAGGAACATCCTGACTTCCAAACTACATGATATTGAAGTAATATATAAGGCATTTGCAAAGTTTATCGAAGGCCGTTTTGTCATGAACGAGGAAGTACTTGATAAGATGTGCGAGGTCGCAGGAGAATCAGAACTTTTACGGAACTCGGCTGTAGTACTTGACGGGTTTACAGGCTTTACCCCTTCCCAGTACAACTGCATAGATAAACTCATGAAATATGCAAAGGACATCCATGTAGTATTGACGGTGGATTATAAAGTGTCAATAGGGACGGTTCTTTTTGACACACATACTACTCTCTTTGAATTAAGCCTGAAAACTATTGAAAAGCTTGAACAGTTAGCCACAGAGAATAACATACCCACCGGCATTATACCTTATAATGATGAAAAAGGCCGCTATAAAAATAATCCATCTTTGGCACATTTAGAGCAGAATATTTTTAGATTTCCTTATAAAAAAAGCTTTGATCATAGTGCTATAACACTACTTTCTGCCACCGATATTGAGGAAGAGGCAGAGTTTATCGTATCTAAGATCCGGGAACTTATCTTTGATACCGAAGGCAATGATAAGGATGAAGAAAAGACTAATGCCACATTGGGCGCGTCTAAAGAGAGCGTGGGAGGAGACAAGGCATGTCGGGAAAAGGAGATACGCTTCCAGAACATTGCCATCCTTACCGGTGACCTGGCTACATATGGGCCTGTGCTTAACAGAAAACTTTTAAAAGCAGGTATTCCTCATTTCATAGATCAGAAAAAGAATATCGCCGGTACCAATGCAGTGGAATTTATTGATGCAGTACTCGATATTATACTGAGTGATTTTTCATACGAGAGCGTATTTAGGCTATTGAAGACAGGGTATACAGGTATCGAGTCAGATGATATTTCGAAAACTGAAAATTATTGCATAGAGCATGGTATAAAGGGATATTGGCGTTGGAGCAGAGTATTTAAAAACAAACAGGAAGAGCCTGAGACTGAAAACAATGTAAGAAGTAAAGTCGTTGAGCTACTGCACGATATAAGAAAAAGTGAAAATGAAAAAGAAAAGCCCACAGTTACGGAGAGGCTTACTTTGCTATATGCATTGCTTGATAGATGTGAGGTGGAATTAAAACTTTATAATCTGGCCGAAAGCTTAAAGGCAAGTGAAAATCCTGAGGAACGTATAAAAGGTACTGAGACCGCTCAAATTTTTAAATCCATAGTCACTGTTTTTGAAAGGATAAACAGTCTTCTCGGAGAAGAGAGAATGCCCTTGGATGAATTTAAAGAGGTACTTGATACCGGCTTCAATGAGGCTAAACTTCGTTCCATCCCCGGCGGTGTGGACAGTGTGGTTGTCGGAGATATAGAAAGAACCAGAATTGATAACAAGAAGGTGATTTTTTTCGCAGGCTGCAATGACAATGTGATCCCGGGCAATAAATCAAAAGGGAGTCTGCTGAATGAGTTTGAAAGAGAGCTGTTTGCGGATAATGATATAGAATTATCGCCCACACAGAGGGATAACGCGTCGCTCAGCGAGTTTTATATGTATCTGGCGCTTACAAAGCCATCTGAAAAGTTATTCCTTTCATACAGTAAAAAATCCGGAGATGATAAAGAAGGCAGACCTGCATATATTTTCGGAAGGATAATGAAGCTGTATGAAGGTCTTGAGGTACAGAAAATTTCAAAATTCGAGCAGGACAATATTTATCGTATGCTTGGCAGTGACAGGGGACTTAGTGCAGTGATAGAACTGCTGAGAGAGAAAGCGTCCGGTCAATATAAAGCTTTGAAAGATGATGTAGCAGATACTTCGAATGAGTTAACGAAAAAACAAATAATAAATGCAGCGATATATGAGATAATAAAACAGGAGTCATCTGAGCTTATAGAAACATTATCTAAAGCTTCATCCGGTAAGCGCAACTCGACAAATCTTTCCGGTGCCGAAGCGGAAAAACTGTATGGCAGGATAATAGTCGGCAGCATCACCAGACTCCAGCGGTTTGCCGAATGCGCTTTTGCACATTTTGCAAAATTCGGATTAAAGCTCATCGAGAGAAAAGAGTTTAAGATGGGTGGGATAGAGCTCGGTTCCATCTATCATAAAGCACTCCAGGTTTATGCTGACGGTCTCAAAAAAGACAAGCTGAAATGGAGCGGAGTAACCGCTGAAAGCCGTGCAGTGCGAGAACAGGAGGCTATAGCAGCAGCGCTTTCTGATTATACAGATATCATATCAAGCAGTAAAAGGTATGAATATTTCAAAAAAAGTTTATCACGTGTATTATCCAAGACTATAGAAATAGTGACCAAACAGATAAGTGCCGGTCAGTTTGATGTGGGTTTCATAGAAAAAAGATTTACCCGTGAAAGTTCGCTTATGAAGCTTACCGGTGTTATCGACAGAGTGGATGTGGTAAAAAAGAACGGAAAAACATATTACCGTATCATAGATTATAAAACCGGAAAGACTGAATTTGACATAGAGAAGGTCAAGGCCGGACTCCAGCTGCAGTTAGCTATTTATACTGCTGAGGCAGCTTCATCACTATTTGAGGAAGGTGAGCAAACTGTACCTGCCGGCATGTATTATTATCATATCGATGATCCGATAATGGATGCAAAAGACAATGGCGATGACAGCACCATTGAAAGAGAGGTTATGAAGCATCAGCGCCTGGACGGACTGACTGTCGGAGAAGATGATATAATCGGGTTACATGATATTTCACTGGTAGCAGAGGACGGCAGCAGGGTTCCCGGTAAATCGGAAATAATACATTATGAATTTACCCAGAAAGGAAGTCTGGGCAAAAACTCGGAAAAATGTGTTGTTGATACCGAGACCTTTGATAATGTAAAGAAAAAGGCATCCGATAAGGCAAAAACTCTGGCAGAGAATATATTACAGGGCAATGTAGCGGTAAATCCTTATGAATACAAGCAGGAAAATGCCTGCACATATTGTCCGTATATATCGGTATGTAAATTTGACAGACATCTGGGAGATAAATTCCGCCCTATAGTGTCATCATGAACATGGTGAAACTTTATACCTTAACAATACAAGAACCATAGGTATAATAGAAGAATTAGAAAAGGTACATAACATGGAAAAGAAATGGACCGAGGCTCAACAGAGCGTTATAGATACAGAAAATAAAAATATCCTGGTATCAGCTGCGGCCGGTGCCGGGAAAACTGCCGTGCTCGTAGCACGTATCATAAAAATGATAACCGATAAGCAGAATCCTGTCGAAATAGACAAGCTGGTTGTCATAACATTTACCAGAGCGGCAGCAGCCCAGATGAAACAGAAGATATCCGATGAGCTTGAAAAGCTTATAGAAGCCGAGCCGGAAAATCCATTGTATCGCAGGCAGTACCGGCTCCTGGGAAACGCAGCGATCAGTACCATTGACAGCTTTTGTCTGAACATAGTCAGATCATATTTCCAAAAACTTGATCTTGACCCCGGATTCAGGATAGCGGATGAGACAGAGTTAAAGCTGATAAAAAGTGATACTATGGACGAGCTCATGGAGAGATACCATGAGGAGGGAGACGAGGCATTTTATTACCTGTTGGAGGCATATTGCGGTTATAAATCTGATGAGGCTTTAACAGGTTGCATTTCCAATCTGTCCGAAAAAGCCCTGGCTCAGGCATGGCCTGAAAAGTGGCTTGACAGTTTGCTGCAAAACTATGAGATAAAGGATGCCGCTGAATTTAATTCCTCTAAGATAGCCGGAATGATATATGAGCATGTGAGAAGCATACTGCAGATGATATCATCCAGGATCGATATGGCTAAAAATCTTTGTATAACTGACGACGGAGCACCGGATTATCTCTCAACTATAGAAACGGAAGGATTAGCATTAAAGTCAGCTCTTGAAACCAAGGATTACGATGAACTGGGCATCGTATTGAGAAATATCCAATTTGGCCGTCTTTCGACTAAAAAGTCCGGAGTACAGGAAATAAAAGATAAAGTAAAAAAGATTCGGGACGATTATAAAAAAAGTATTCAGGACCAGATAAAGAAATATTATTTTTCAAATACAGAAGATATCGTAGCCCTGTTAAAAAAGTCATATCCCGCGGTCAGATGCCTGGTGACTATGGCAAAAGATTATCTGTCTCTTCTTTCGAGAAAGAAGAAGGAAAAGAATGTAATCGATTTTTCGGATGCGGAGCATTTTGCTCTGGATATTTTATGGGGAGAAACTCCTGAAGCACTGGAATTAAGAAAGCGTTATCAGGAAATAATAATTGATGAATACCAGGACAGTAATAATCTTCAGGAATATATTGCAAGGGCTATAGCCGGTGACTGTGAAGAAAAGCCGTATATATTTACTGTCGGAGATGTTAAGCAGAGCATCTATGCGTTCCGTAATGCCTGTCCTGAGCTTTTTGTTAAGAAACAGAAGTTATATGATGAAGATCAGGAAAATGGTAAGCTTATAATCCTGGACAATAATTTCCGATCACGTGAAGAAGTGCTGGACAGTACCAATGCTGTGTTTAAACATATAATGAGGGAGACTCTTGGTGGCATAGAATATAATGATAAGTGCTCACTGAAAAAAGGTACTGACAGACAGAGCTCCTTAGGAGAAGACTCTCCATATAAGACAGAAGTGTTGATTGTTTCAAAAAAGCTTGGAGAAGCCATGTCAAATATAGATTCCGGCAAGGATGGTGGAAATGTATCCGGTCAATCTGAGCGAAGCGAAGAATCTTCAGAGAAAAAAGATGATCCTGCAACGGAAGATGATAACGAAACTTCGTCTGCCAATGAAACTAAGCAGGTGCTCGAAGCACGTCTCATAGCAAACCGTATTAAAGAACTTATCCATAAAGATAAATTACAGGTACCTGATGAAGATAAAGAAGGTGCTATGAGGGATGTTAAATATTCTGATATAGTTATCCTGCTCCGTACTATGAAAAAATGGTCATCGGTGTTTGTTGAAACTCTGGAGTCTGAGGGCATACCTGTATTTTCGGAAGAATCTGACGGTTTCTTTAAAGCCCAGGAGGTTTCGCTTGTCATTGACCTGCTTAGAATCCTTGACAATCCCAGACAGGATATCCCATTTGCAGCTGTGTTGTATTCCTGCATAGGTGGTTTTACGGAAGGGGAACTGGCAGAACTGCGCATTAATGGCAAAGATACAGAAAACTTTTATGATGCTGCATTTTCGATAGAACAATCAATAAGGGAAAAAATCAATCTCGGACAGGATAAGTATGAAGGATCTTTACCGGAGTATGTTTTAAAGTTGCACCGGTTTTTTGAGATATATAATGAGCTTGAACGATTTAAACAGACAGCTACTGTTTCGGAGCTTATAGACAAGATATACGATCTGACTGGATTGTATAACTATTATTCGGCTTTTCCTGACGGGGAAAAACGCAGGGCAAATCTTGATATGCTCCCTGCTTATGCCATAAGTTTTGAGAACACCAGTTATTCGGGGCTTTTTGGCTTTATAAGATATTATGAGAAGCTGATAAATAAAGACCTTGATTATGGTGAGGCAGGCACGGCGTCGGTAGGAAATTGCGTAAGGATAATGAGCATACACAAGAGTAAAGGACTGGAATTCCCTGTAGTTTTTGTAGCCGGCATGGGGAAAATATTCAATTTTTCGGATTATACCGGTGATATCTGTGTAAGCTCAGAAGGCGGTATAGGCATAAAATATGTAGATATCGAAAAAAGGATAAAGTATCCGTCTTTTTATCAGTCAGTTCTCAACCTGCAAGGAAAAGAGGATATTATCGGTGAGGAGATGAGACTCCTTTATGTAGCCATGACGCGTGCGAAGGATAAGCTGATAATGACAGGATATGCCGATAAGCCTAATACAGGTACTACCTATGCGGATTTATTTGCATCCGGAAGTTTTATGGATTTTGTATACCCAGTTTTAGATGTTGAGAAAAAATATTTTGTTACCAAAATATATTCGCCTGATACTGTTTCAAGGATAAGTGAAGCAGGGCCGGATTTGTGTAAAGACAAGGACACAGTGCACAATATCAATCCCTTTGACGAAAAAGATAAGGACGCTTTGAAAGAAATGATCCTCCGTGCCCGTAATGCTAAATACAAATACGATTCAGAAGAGGCACTTCCTGTAAAACTCTCTGTATCTGACCTAAAGCATCAGCAGATAGAAGATGAATTCGGAGAGAATGTATTTGAAGAGACGAGAGATTTCCAACCGGGCGATAAGACTCTGCCGGACTTCTTAAAAACCGAAGAAAAGATATCAAAGGGCACTGACTATGGTACCCTGATGCATAAGTGTATGCAGTTTATACCTATGTCGTTAAGGAAATCGGAAGATATAACAGTCTTTCTCGAGGAGATGGAGAAAAAGCAAAAACTGACTGTCGATGAATATCATACTCTTGTACCCACATCTGTAAACAGGCTTGTCAATTTCCTAAATACTCCTCTTGCCGAACGCATACGAAAGGCTGACTCCGAAAAACAATTCTATAGAGAAAAACAGTTTATGATACTTGTAAATGCCGGTGATATAGACTCCGAAAAATACGGAAACAGTGAGGAACGGATACCGGTCCAGGGAGTCATAGATGCTATGTTTATCGAGGATGGAGAAATAGTCATCCTGGATTACAAGACTGACAGGCTATCTGCAGGTGAGGAGGATAAACTGGTTAAGTTATATAAGAGACAGCTTGATGTTTATGCAGAGGCTGCCGAGCGTTTGCTCGGATTGCCTGTAAAGGAGAAATTATTATATTCGTTCTCTTTGGGGGAAGAGATAAAAGTAGAGTAGAATCTGAAAAGGTTCTACTTTTTTTGTGAAATTGTTTAAATTTGTCACCGTCGTGTCACTTTACTTATATATTATTTTACTGGATTTTGAAAAAATATAGGAGAAATATACGAAAACATGGAAATACTCAGATGTGAACATCTTACAAAGGAATACGGATCGGGAAGTACATTGGTAAAGGCACTCGATGATGTATCCTTTAGCGTGGAACGCGGAGAATTCTTAGCCATTATCGGGCCTTCGGGCTCGGGTAAATCCACTCTTTTACATACATTAGGAGGTGTAGACAGGCCTACATCCGGCAAAGTTTTTATGGACGGACAGGATGTTTATGCACAGGATGAAGAAAATCTTGCAATATTCAGGCGCAGATATGTCGGCCTCATCTATCAGTTTTATAATTTGATACCCGTACTTAACGTTGTAGAAAATATAACCCTGCCTGTCCTTATGGACGGAAGAAAAGTAAATCAGGAAAGACTTGAGGAATTACTTGATATTCTGAAACTAAAGGACAGGCAGGAAAACCTCCCCAATCAGCTTTCGGGAGGTCAGCAGCAAAGAGTGTCCATAGGCAGAGCTCTGATGAATGCTCCTTCGGTAGTCCTTGCAGACGAACCTACCGGCAACCTCGATTCAAAAAACAGCCAGGAGATAGTGAATCTGCTCAAATATTCAAATATCCGATATAACCAGACTTTGATAGTCATCACTCATGATGAGTCGATAGCGCTGCAGGCTGACAGGATCATCGCCATTGAGGATGGAAAAATAGTAAAGGACGAGCGTATACGTAATTCCACGCATTAAAGAGGAACTGCAATGAATATTTTTAAGACCTATGTCAAACGGAATTTAAAAAACAACCGACTCCGTACTACTATGACTATCCTGGGCATCATTCTTTCGGTAGCTCTGGTGACCGCAGTCATCGAGGGTGCATTCAGCGGTATCGAGTATGCGCGGAATGTTATGAAGCACTCATATGGTAATCATCATGGATACGCCTTTAATATGACCATGGATACAGCCTACGAGCTGATCCAGAAGGATGAAATAGAAGCTTATACCACTTTTAATACGGTAGGATGGTCGAAGATAGACAGTCAGAACAGTTGGAAACAATATCTACTGGTCAAGGAGGCCACAGAAGAAATAAAGGATTTCCTTCCGATTAATATTATAGAAGGTCATTTCCCGGAAAACGAAAATGAAATCCTTTTGCCAACCAGCCTGGCTACTAATGCCAATATTCAGTATAATGTCGGCGATACTATTACATTGACTTTAAGTGAGAGATATTTAGATCCCGAATATTATTATAATGATGACCTGTCACTGGATGAAATCGATCTGGTTCAAAATGGGATCATACCTGAGAGCGCCAGATATTTTGAGGATGAACGGCTTTTGACAAGTGAAGACGGTTATCCTGTCCTCACAAAGACCTATACTGTGTGTGGTGTCATGGAGCGCTTACCATACACTATAGAAGAGTACATGTGTCCCGGATATATTGCCATAGTCAAAAGTACCGGTTTGCCTGCTACAAACTACAAAGGGCAGGAAATTCCCTCATACAATGTATTTTTCAGAGTAAAGGATCCTGTAACCTACAATATCTTTCATGATACCTTCGAAAAAGAACACGATGGAGTATATCTTACCAAAAACAGAGAACTTGTAGCTTTATACGGCGGACTCAGCTCCAGATCGCTCACCTTCTTTATCAGCGGATTTGTAGCAGTACTTATAGGGTTAATTCTTTTTGGCAGTATTTCTCTGGTATATAATTCATTTTCGATATCTATCAATGAGAGAACCAAACAGATCGGTATAATGAAATCGGTCGGGGCCACAAAGAAACAGATACGAAAGACCATATTTTATGAAGCGTTTTTTGAAAGTATCATATCCATACCGTTGGGCATACTTTTAGGATGCGTGGGCATGGCTGTCACATTTTTCCTTTTGGAAGAGGGCTTTACCATATTCTTGGGATATTTTGGCGGATTTGATACCGCAGATATAAAAATCCAGCTAGTGATAAACGTGCCGCTGATAATTGTAGCTGTTTTGATAGTTGTTGTAGCAGTATTTCTGTCTGCTGCCATTCCGGCACTTAGAGCGTCTGCCGTTTCACCCATAGACCTTGTCAGACAGAATGCAGATATAAAAGCATCAGGCAAAATTAAAAAATCCAGAATTTTATCACGCATTTTCGGTGCGGAAGGAATGCTAGCCTCCAAGAATTACAGCCGTAATAAAAAGAGATACCGTTCTACCATAGTTTCTCTTGCGGTAAGCATCATACTTTTTATTGCGGCCTCCTCCTTCTGCGCATATTTAAGCAGCGCAACCGAAAGCGAAGTATATACAGGTAATGTTGATATTGTTTTCTACTATTATAATGCATTACCTGAAACAGAAACTGCCGGCGATGACGGCGAATCAGTTGAAACCAACAGTATTCCTGTAAAAAGGGATTATCGTGAGATCAAGGACATGCTGTTATCGGCAGACGATGTATCAAAAGTCATAGCTACCATGAATCTATATGATTACAGGATTATAGATCCCGGTATCTCTGTGGACCAGCCTGTATATGAGCAAAACACTGTTTTACAGAATATATCTGAGACTGATGTAGAGAATTATGCAGATAATCCGGTAAGTGAAATCGAACCATATGTCGGTGGAGAATCAGACTCGGATTATGTTGACCCGACATATGAAAATCATGCGAGCATATATTTCATAGATGATGAAAGCTTTATAGAGCTTTTAAAGTCAGAGAATATTCCTATACCCCAGCAGGCTGACAATACATGGAATGCTATCATATATAATAAAGGAATCTACTATACTTATAACGCAGAAAATGACGCTCGCAAAGTCGAATATGAATTTTTAGATGAAAATGACATCCCCAAAAATCTGAAAATACGATGGTTTAGCGAGTATTCATTTCCGGGACTTATGCCTGTAGATCAGGTAGTAGATGCCAATGGGAATATATATGTTGCATATCTTGATGAAAATCTGGTAATGGATTACTATGCTATCATGGTCGATGATGATAGTTGGAGACTGGTTGAAGAGGCTACGTATGATGAATTTAGAAAGTACCTGGATAGTATAGGAAAAGATTCGAGCAATGTGGGCTGGGTAGATATGTCTCAACCTGTAGGTATTGACGGTGTGATTGAGAGTATCTCAGAACTTGGGGATGATTCCAAACCGGAAGTCAAAAAGTCACTCTCTGAAAAACAGTTGGAACTTATCAGCAAATGTACATTTGTAGAATATGAATCTCTTGCACATGAGTATGATCTTAACATTATCGGTATAACTAATAATGAAGATTATGCATTAACATCGGATGCGATCATATTGCTACCGTTTAGTGCCTTGCCGGATGCCATCGCACAGACACTTTCGGATCCCGAGTATTATATATACAGCGCAAATCCGGATAACTCCGAGGCGTCAATCAATAACCTTCTCATAGAAAACGATATGGATACCGGTGGCTTGTATAATGTAAATACAGCCAATGTTGGCAAAAGGATGATAGGCAGAATCGTTGGCGTATTTTCCTATGGTTTCATATTGCTGATATCAATGGTTGCGATTGCAAATGTATTTAACACAATATCCACAAATGTACATCTGCGCAGGCGTGAGTTCGGTATGCTGAAATCCATGGGACTTTCAAACAAGGGTGTAACCAAGATCCTCAATATCGAATGCCTGATATACGGGACTTTGAGTCTGCTGATCGGACTGCCGCTATCAGTACCTGTGACCTGGGGATTGTATAAGATCACTAACCGGGCATTTGTTGTTAATTTCAGTATACCGTGGTACAGCGTGGTCATAGCTATCGGTGCGGTGTTCATAGTAGTGTTTGTCACGATGTTCTACGCTTCAGGTAAGATAAAGAAAGATAATACACTGGATGCCATAAGGGCAGAGAATATTTAACAGAATAATGTATAACAAAAGC
>JAEEGG010016165.1_pt1 | contig 15536 bp, 15 predicted proteins | sample 9134161 | NCBI WGS metagenome assembly JAEEGG01 (sample SAMN16246543, study PRJNA631951) | gut metagenome | biome: gut microbiome; feature: rumen; material: CR-attached | host: Bos | place: Iran: Karaj | collected 2018-10
AACTTATTATATCATAAAAAAATAATAGTTGGACAAAATAAAAGAAAAATGTTTAGAAGGGAGAAAAATATGAACTTTTCATTTCGTACAGACCTAGCTGTAGAAATGCGTGATGCGTATAAAACAGCGAAGAAAACTGATGCACCAGGAGTTAGTTCCGAAGAAGATGAAATAGACGAAGTAAAAATAACAAGAGTAAAGATAGAAACAGAAGAAGGAGCAGAGCATATAGGAAAACCAATCGGAAATTATATCACGTTAGATGCACCAAAGATAAAACAAAATGACCCAGATATAAATGAAAAAATATATAAAGTATTAGCAAAGGAATTACGAGCATTAACTGGAACAGATATAAAGCAATCGGTATTAGTAGTTGGGCTTGGCAATCAAAATGTAACACCAGACGCTTTGGGGCCTAAGGTAGTAGAAAACGTAGAAGTAACACGACATATTCTAGAATATGCACCAGACATTTTAAACCGTCCAGTTCGCTCCATTAGTGCAATAGCACCAGGAGTGCTCGGAACTACTGGCATGGAAACAAGCGAGGTAATAAGAGGAGTAGTAGATAAAATAAGGCCTGACTTTGTTATTGCAATAGATGCTTTAGCTTCAAGAAAACTAGAAAGGATAAGTACAACTATACAAATAGCGGATACAGGAATAAATCCTGGTTCTGGAATAGGAAATAAAAGGACAGCAATTTCTAAAGAAACTTTAGGTGTGCCAGTCATTGCAATAGGCGTACCGACTGTGGTTGATGCCGCGACAATGGCAAACGATACTATTGATCTGATGTTAAAAAATATGGATAAAAATACTTCACAAAACACAAATGATTATGATAGAATAAAGCCGATGCAACAAGAAGAAAAATATGGGCTTATAAAAGAGGTTTTAGACCCATATGTAGGGGATTTAGTTGTAACTCCAAAAGAAATTGATGAGATAATAGATAGTGTATCTGATGTTGTTTCTCAAGGAATTAACTATGCTTTGCTTGCAGATACAATATAGTTTTTAGGAGGAGAGTTAAAAAATGGACTTAGCAGTCATTGGAGATTTTAACTTTGAAAAAGTTTTTGATGAAGTCTTACCTAAAGGTAATTATTATATAGCTAAAATAGGCGGAGAAGAATGTGCATTTTTAAAAAGTACTTCTGACATTGAAAATAATTTTAATACGATAAAAAATATTGGTGCAAGAAGGGTTTTAGAAATCACTAATAATGAAATAAATAAAAATAAAGTAAATATTGCTGAATCTATGGGGCTTTTGTATTCTGGGTTCTCTGTTTCTGGGGAAAAACATTATATAAAGCCCTTAATAAAGATAGCTATGACCGCAAAGAACGTAAAGGAAGATGGACTTACTGAAAGAGAAACAGAAGTACTAGGCTTAATAGGAAAAGGAATGACCAACAAAGAAATAGCAAAGAAATTATTTTTAAGTGAAAAGACAGTTAAAAATCACTTAAATAATATATTTAAAAAAATAGATGTGGCAGATAGAACTAATGCTGCTTTATATGCTATTAAAAATGGAATTGTATAGGAGGAGATAGTATGTTAGATGAAATAAAAAAGGTAGATCCAGATATTGCAGAGGCTATAGAATTGGAGCTTAAACGCCAAAAAGGAAATCTTGAGCTTATCGCTTCCGAGAACATTGTAAGCAAAGCAGTTTTAGAAGCTATGGGAACTGTACTTACCAATAAATATGCAGAAGGCTATCCAGGTCATAGATATTATGGCGGATGTGAATGTGTAGATATAGTTGAAAATTTGGCAAGAGAAAGAGCTTGTAAGATTTTCGGCGCAGAATATGCCAACGTTCAACCTCATTCTGGAGCACAAGCTAATATGACAGTATATTTTGCAATGTTAAAACCAGGAGATACTGTAATGGGAATGGACCTCGCTCATGGTGGTCATTTAACTCATGGGAGTAAGGCAAATACTTCTGGAAATATATATAATTTTATCAGTTATGGAATAAACCCAGATACATATTTAATAGACTATGAAGATGTTAGAAAAAAAGCATTAGAAAATAAGCCTAAGATGATAGTAGCTGGTGCAAGTGCATATCCTAGAGAAATAGATTTTAAGAAATTTAGAGAAATAGCTGATGAAGTTGGAGCATATCTTATGGTAGATATGGCACATATTGCGGGTTTAGTTGCTGCAGGACTTCACAATAACCCTGTACAATATGCTCATTTCGTAACTACAACAACTCATAAAACCTTAAGAGGACCTCGTGGTGGAATGATACTTTGCAAAGAAGAATTTGGAAAAGCAATAGATAAAGCATTATTCCCTGGAGTGCAAGGTGGCCCATTGATGCATATAATTGCAGGAAAAGCAGTTTGCTTTAAAGAGGCGCTTAGTCCTGAGTTTAAAGAATACCAAAAACAAGTTGTAAAAAATGCATCTGTACTTGCAAGTGAGCTTATAAATCGTGGATATAATATGCTAACAAAAGGAACGGATAACCACTTAATGCTTATGGATTTAAGAGGAACTGGAGTTACTGGAAAAGCAGCTGAAACGATGTTAGACGAAGTAAGAATTACAGTTAATAAAAATGCAATTCCTTTTGATACTGAGAAACCAAGTATTACAAGTGGCCTTAGAATTGGCACACCAGCAGTTACAACAAGGGGCATGAAAGAAAAAGAGATGGTAAAAATTGCGGAATTAATTGATTTAACGTTAAAAGGTTTTGAAGGAAATAAAGAGAAAGTTGAGGCGGAAGTAGAGAAGCTTTGTAAGAAGTTTCCTATATATGAATAAGGGTATTTTGATATGAGGTCGCATGGGAGTAAGATATGGGGAAAAAGAAGACAGAAGAAATGTCGTGCGGAAGTTGGATTTTTATAATTATTTTTGGGATTTGTTGTAGTATTACAAATCATATTGTAACTGCAATAATCGTGTCAATTTTATTTTATTTCATATTATTTTTTACTGTTGGAGACATAATTGGAATGGGGGAATATTCTAAGTATAATTATCTAAACAATAAAGATGTAATAGAGGTATTAAAAGAAATAGATTTAATGGATGGATGGAAGTTTGAAGAATATATTGCATTTCTTTTACAACAATTAGGCTTTTATGATATTATTGTCACGAGTAAATCAGGAGATTATGGAGCAGATGTTATTGCCTCAAAGGACAATATTAAATATGCTTTTCAATGTAAACGTTTTGAAAGTAAAATTGGCCCTAAACCAATTGGAGAAGTATTAAGAGGAATGAACAAGTATAAATGTGATAAAGGTGTTGTTATAACTAATAATTATTTTACAAAACAAGCTGAGACAGAAGGAACATTAAATAATGTTGAATTATGGGACAGGGAATATTTAGCAAAGTTAATAGCTACAACGAGCAAAAAAACTATTAAAGAAGGAAATAATATTATTTATTATGATGACAATAATAGGATAAAGATTAATGAGAAATATCAAAAAATAGTAATTTGTATTGTGTTGGTTATATTTATTGTAATATCAATTATTGTAGATAGCCGTACCAATGAAAACAGTTCTAGTGTGACAGATTCTAAGACATCAATTATTGAGCAAGAAAGTACAATAAATAAGAATGATTTTATAGTAGAAAATGTAGTACATAAAATTAAAGATATGGGAATAGATTTTGATAAAACAACTGAATGGAGTGCTAAAAATCTTGAAGACAACATAATACAATTTGATTTTAAATATTTAGATAAAAATTACATATTGATATATGATGTCAATACAGATGAAATGAGTTTAGAATAAATTATAAAAGTTATACTTATGTTTTACTGTAAAAAACTAGTAATTTTTTAAAAAAGTATGTACTTTTTTAAAAGAATAGTGTAAAATAAAAGGAGTTAGGGAATATTATATTTTATAGATGAATATTCTATTGGGTCTGAAATAGTTCGCTATTGTAGGACCTGACCCGTGCTGACGGTAATCGTCGCAAAAAGTCATTCGTTACGAATGACTTTTTATTTATATTCTTTTATTTTTTAATTTCTTTTTTATGTATTCAATTTCTTTATTACTAAAAAAGTATTTTTCAGCTTTAGTAAATGGTAAATTATTATGAAATTTATAGTCTAATTTATCAATAAAAGTGAGCATATCCGAAACTTGAAATAATCTTTTTTGTGTATGATCAAAATTAACTCTTCTTTCCACTTTTGCACTTATTGAAAATACGATATCTAATATGTTTGATAGTGTTTCTTGGCCATTATCATAGTATATTATTATTTTATCAAAAGAATTAAAAAAGTCTTTGTTTTCATCGATAAATTGGCTTAAAGCAAGTAATAAAGCTTTTCTCAATTGCTTTTTATTATTTATATATCTTTTACCTATTATTATAGATTTTAATTTTATTGGAATTTTTCTAGCAAAATTAAATATTGTCCAAAAAATTTTTTTGCGTTGACTTAATTCAAAAGCAGAATAATCATCTCTTTTGGCAATTAAATATGCAAAATGTAACATGCCAGAGTAATTTTGTTCTATTAGTTTGTTATTTAAATATTCTAATTCTTTTGTTATTGAATTAGAACTGTCATGGAATGTAAAAGATACAGCATATAAATCTGAACTACCGTTTACAAATCCAAAATCACCACTTTCATCTATAAATATATTTAATCTATTTATTGTAATCACCTTGCATTCCTTTTTTATAATACTCATAACTATATTTATACTATAAAATAGGATTTTGCTCAATATAATTTTAGAAAAAATTTCAAATTTTAATTTGGAAGAGTGAATAAAAGTCATTTTGCATGAATTTTATTGTGCCAAATGAATAAAAATAAAAGGGGAGTGATAAATTTGAAACTTGCCTTTACTTTTATTGGCACAATAATTGGAGCAGGATTTGCTTCTGGTCAAGAAATAAGAAGATACTTTACGGACTTTGGCTATATGGGCTTCATAGGTCTTATTTTTGTGGCAATTTTATTTATGATTATTGGCGAAAAAATAATGATGATGGGGTATATATCAAAATCGGATTCTTACGATAGAATACTAAACTACGGATTTAGATGTAAATTCAAAAAAGTAGTAGATTATATTTTATGTTTTTTTCTTGTTGCAACTGCAAGTACTATGTTTTCGGGAACAGGGGCTTTTTTTAACCAAACTTTTGGAATCTCAGCTACGGTAGTTTCTTTTGTTATGATGATTATTACTGCGATTTTGACGATACTCGGAATAGAAAAAATAATGAAAGTTAATTCCATAATAGTACCTAGTTTAATATTACTTACTTGCATTATTTCAATATCTTCGTTTTGGAGAAATGATATAGTTAGATTTACTTTAATAAACGAAGTGAAGACAAAAAGTATTTTGCCTGTTTTATTTTCTTCAATAATATATTGTTCGTACAATATAATAATGGCGATGCCAGTTTTAGCTTCTCTTGGAAGTACAGCAAAAAGTACGACGAAAATAAAAGTAACTTCTATAATATCTGGTCTAATAATAGGGATATTTGGTAGTATAATATACTTTGCACTTTTGGTAAATTATGATAAAATACAAGGGGTAGAAATACCAATTTTGACATTGGCAGGTTCAAAATATAGTCTGCTTTATGGAGTATCTTTTATAATAGCAGTTTTGACTACGGCGATAGGTTGTTTATACGGTGTATATATGCGATTGGATCAAGACAAAATGAAGTTTTTGCTTATTTGTTTAGGAGCATATGGTATAAGCTTATTTGGTTTTTCTACGTTAGTCGCGAAACTTTATTATGTTATGGGCTTGTTTGGGATTTTTCTACTATATATGCTTTTGAGGGGCTTTAATAAACGGGCTTAAAAAGGAGAATAAAAATGAACGTAAACGAATTAAGAGAAAAATTTGACAATATTTCTTACAACAGCTTTATATGCAAAGAAAACCAAGATGACCTAGAAATATCGTATTTCTATCAACTAGGTGAATATGATTTTACTCATAAAATAAATATACCTAAAAAGAAATTTTTTAACTTAAATAACTTAAAAGAAAAAGACGTATTTCTCTTTAACTTGGGACTAGTAGAACTAATAAGCTATTATAAATTAGCATGTCCAAAGCGAGTTATATTAAGAGCAGGAAATTTAGACGAAGAGCAAAAAGAATTTTGGAAAAAACTCTTTTATAAAGGTTTAGGCGAATTTAGATTTGTCAATAATATAGATATTCCATATGAAGATTTTGTAACTTTTGAAAATGCAACAAAACTTCAATTTAGGAAATCTCAGCAAGATAAATTTTTTGGAAACTTATTACTGATTGGTGGATGTAAAGACTCAATAGTAACAATAGAACTATTAAAAGTTCAAAAAGAAAGTAATACTTGCTTTATAGTTAATCCAAGGGGTGCAACAATAGATACTGTAAACGTTGCGGGATATAGTATGGAAGATACGGTTGAAGTCCTTAGAAAAATAGATCCATTATTAATAAAATTAAATGGTGAAGGCTTTTTAAATGGCCATGTCCCATTTTCAGCGTCCTTAGCTTTCTTAGGAATATTTTGTGCTTTGCTTTCAGAAAAAGAATATGTTGTATTATCTAATGAAAGTAGTGCAAACGAAGCAACAGACGAAGAAACAGGGGCAAATCACCAGTATTCTAAATCTTTAGAATTTGAATTAGATTTTGTAAAATACGTTGAAAAATATATAAATTCACATATTAAATACTTTAGCTTACTTAGAGGAATGAGAGAACTAGATATTGCAAAGAAATTTGCAGAATATAAACAATATCACAAAATATTTAGAAGTTGTAATGTTGGAAGCAAAAATGGTGGAAATGAATGGTGTGGGAAATGTCCAAAATGTTTATTTGTATATATAATACTTGCACCTTTTATAGAAAAAGATGAGCTTATAGATATATTTGGAAGAGATTTACTAGATGACTTAGAACTAAAAAAATATTTTGATGAACTTACTGGAAAAGAGAAAACAAAACCATTTGAGTGTGTTGGAACGAGAGAAGAAGTAAACGAAGCAATTTCTATGATAAAAGAAAAATATAAAGATAACTTACCAGCGTTATTAAAATAATAAGGAGAATGATATAAAAATGATAGATGTTATTTCAGATATACGCGATTTTTTAAATAATAAATCTATTTTAATACTTGGTTTTGGAAGAGAAGGAAAATCTACATATAACTTTATAAAAAAATATGTAAATTACAAGAAAATAGGAGTAGCAGATAAAGAAAAACCGGAATGTGAAGAAGAAATATATTTTGGAGAAAACTATTTAGACGCAGTAAAGGATTATGATATAACGATAAAATCACCGGGAATCCCTTTTTTTGATATCCCTCAAAATGCAAAAGTAACATCTCAAACTGAATTAATGCTTATGGCAAATAGAAAAAACATGATAGGAATAACTGGAACAAAAGGCAAAAGTACAACTTCGTCCTTAATATATTGTATTTTAAAAGACGCAGGAAAGAACGTAAAATTAGTAGGTAATATTGGAATACCAATATTTGAATCTTTAGAAGAAATAACGGATTCAACAATACTTGTTTGTGAGATGTCTTCTCATCAACTAGAAAACGTAAAATATTCTCCTCATATAGCGGTATTATTAAATATTTTTGAGGAGCATTTAGATCACTATTTAACTTATGAAAATTACCAACTAGCAAAGGTAAATATATTTAGACACCAAAAGGAGGAAGATATTGTAATTTACTCAAATGAAAATGAATTAGTATGTAACTATATAAGTAAATATTCAATAGGGAAGAAATTCTCTTTCCCGTATGATTATGAGATAGAAAGCAATTTGCTCGGAGAACACAATAAGAAAAACATAATGGCAGCTAGGCTAGTTGCTCGTGTTTTTGGAATAGAAGAAGAAAAGATAAGAGAAAGTGTAAAGAATTTTAAAGGCTTACCTCATAGATTAGAATATGTAGGAGAATTTAATGGAATAAAATATTACAACGACTCAATTTCAACAATACCAGAAGCCACTATTGAAGCGCTTAAGAGCTTAAATGAAGTAGATACAATTTTAATAGGTGGGCTAGATAGAGGCGTTCATTATGAAAAATTGGCTGATTACCTAGAAAAATCATCTGTTAAGAATATAATTTTAATGTACGATACAGGAATTAGGATAGCTAAATTATTAAAAAGAGATGGAGTAACTTACGTAAAAGATTTAGAAGAAGCAGTAGAACTTGCCAAAAAAGTAACTGAGAAAGGAAAAATTTGCTTACTTTCTCCCGCTGCCGCAAGTTATGGTTTCTTCAAAAATTTCGAGGAACGTGGAGAGGCATTTTGCTCTCTAGTTAAGTAGAAAGGAAAGATAATGGAAATTGAAAAAATAATTTCAGACGTATCCGATGAACGTATCGACAAATTTATATCTCAAAAATTAGACATATCTAGAAGTAGGGTACAAAAACTAATAGAAGAAGAATGTATAACAATTGATGGGAAAAAAGCAAAAAATAAAGACAAAGTATTTCCTGGACAAGTTATAATGGTAGAAATCCCAGAAGCAAAAGAAGTAAAAATCGTAGCAGAAGATATAAAGTTAGATATATTGTATGAAGACGATGACGTACTAGTAGTAAATAAACCAAAAGGAATGGTAGTTCATCCAGCAAACGGAAATCAAAGTGGGACTTTAGTAAATGCAATTATGGCACATTGTAAAGATAATTTATCTGGAATAAATGGAGAAATCCGACCAGGTATTGTACATAGAATAGACAAAGATACGTCCGGTGTTTTAGTTATTGCGAAAAACGATAAAGCTCATATATCTTTAGCAGAGCAATTAAAAAAACATAGTATGACAAGAGTATATATAGCTATTGCAAGAGGAGTTTTTAAAGATAAACAAGGGGTTATAGATGCAAAGATAGGAAGAAATCCAAAAGACAGAAAGAAGATGGGAGTGGTAGGAAACGGAAGAAATGCAGTTACTCATTACAAAGTAATAAAGCAATTAGAAGATTGTGCAATACTAGAAGTAAAGCTTGAAACAGGACGTACTCATCAAATAAGAGTACATATGGCATATATCGGTCATCCGTTACTTGGAGATACGGTATATAGTTCCGGAAAAAATAAATATGGGTTTAAAAGCCAAGCATTACACGCAAAAACGTTGGGCTTTATTCACCCAACGTCTAAAGAATATATGGAATTTTCATCTAATCTTCCGGAAGAGTTTCAAGAATTGCTTGCCAAATAGTTTCTAAATTATTCTTTTTGGTAGAAGAAATAGGAATAATATCTACCTCAGGCGGACAATTAAGCTCATCTTGGATAACCTTACAATAATCAGGTATTTTAGTTATAGCGACTTTATCCGCTTTAGTAGGAACAATTATAAAATTTAAGTTGGAGTTTATGAGATAATCGTACATAAGTTTATCGTCATTAGAAGGTTTATGGCGAATATCTACAAGCATTATAACAAGAGAGATATTTTCTCTGGTTGTTAAATATGAATCAATGGACTTACTTATTTTTTGAGATTTTTCCTTACCCATTACCGAAAAGGAGTAGCCAGGTAAATCCACAAAATACAACTTATTATCTATATTAAAAAAGTTAATTTGTTGAGTTTTACCAGGAGTAGAGCCTACGTACGCAAGATTTTTGCGATTTAACAATGCATTTAAAATAGAAGACTTTCCTACGTTTGAACGTCCAACAAAAACAACTTCTGGAAGGTTGTCCTTAGGAAATTGATTCTTATTTACAGCTGAAAGTAAAAATTTTGTATTATGAATATTTATTTTCATTTTGCACCACCTTTTAATTATTTTATCATATAAGGAGAAAATATGGAAGAAAAATTCATGCAAGAGGCACTAAAAGAAGCAAAAAAAGCTTTTAATAAAAAAGAAGTGCCAATAGGAGCGGTAATAGTTTATAGGAATAAAATAATATCTCGCGGATATAATTTAAGAGAAAGAAAAAATAATTCTCTAATGCATGCAGAAATTATTGCAATAAATAAAGCATGTAAAAAATTAAAATCTTGGAGGTTAGACGAATGTGATTTATATGTAACGCTAGAACCTTGTCCTATGTGTGCAGGAGCAATAATTCAATCAAGAATAAAAAATGTTTTCTTTGGAGCAAATGATCCAAAGGCTGGGGGCGTAGTTTCTAAGGCCGAGCTATTTAAGCCTAATATATTTAACCATAATGTGAATGTTATAGGAGGGCTTTTAGAAAGCGAATGTTCAGAGATTTTAAAAGATTTTTTTAGTAAATTAAGAAAAGTTGACAAACTTCAAAAATTATAATAGAATCAGAGAGGAAAAGCTTGGAAAGAAGTTTTTCACGATTTATGAAGTACCTAATTATTTATGTAATGGAAAGGAAAGTAATTAAGTATGATGAATAAAAGAGCTAGAAAGAAAAGAGCAAAAAGAATAGTAAAAGCAGTTAGTTTTGCCCTAGCTATGGGTGTATTTACTGTAGCTATTTATGCTGCGCAATTAAAAGAAGTTAATATAAATTATGCTGGTAAAGATGTATCTTTTAAGACATTTGCTAGTAATGTATCTGATGCCTTAAAAGAGAAAAATATAAATGTTGGTGAAGACCAAGAAATTTCTACAGATATGTATGAAAAGCTATCTAAAAATAATTCGATTTTAATAAGTCAAAAGCCGGTAGTTTTGGCTATGGTTGATCCGGTTACTGAGGAAGTAGTTGAAGAAATTCCTGTAGTAATTGAGCCAGTTGTTGAGAAAAAAGTAGAAGAACCTAAAAAGGTAGAACAACCAATAGACGATACAGATAGAAGTACTACTGTTAAAAAAGCTCAAGATACTACTTCAAGAGGAACGGTTAGAACTAATTGGGCACCTGATGTTTTCCAAAAAGAAGAAGGAGTTTTAGAAACCGCAAACGGTGAGCTTATAGAATATGAAGGCTATTTAGAATTGGAAGCTACCGCATATTGCTCTTGTTATGAGTGCTGCGGAAAGCATCCGGGGAATAAGTGGTATGGAATAACGGCGACCGGTACTAGAGCAAAAGTTGGAACTATAGCGGTAGATCCTAGAGTTATTTCACTTGGAACAAAGGTATATATAGAGGGATTGTATGGAGCTAATAATTACGGATATGCAGTTGCTGAGGATACAGGAGGAGCTATAAAAGGAAATATAATTGACTTGTACTTTAATACCCATAGCGAAACGGTTGCTTGGGGAAGACAACAAGTTAGAGTATATATATTAAAAGATGCTAGTAAGACTAAAAAAGAAGAACCTGTTATTGAAGAAGTAAAACCAGAACAAGAAACAGAAGTGGTTGAAGAAGTAGTAGAAGAAGAAATTGAGGAAGTTGAATGAAGTAAAAAAACTCGGAGTTAATCCGAGTTTTTTATGTAGAAAAAAGGCGAAATCGGTAAATTGATGGTACGTACAATTTCTTGTAAAATATTGGAAACGGTGATACAATAATGGCGAAGGAGGATATAGTATGTTTAAAGTCTCTAAAAAACCATATAATATCACTAAGAGGAGTGATAATTCTATGATTAAAAATTTTACAATTGTTATTCATAAAGGCGAAAAAGATGAAAAAGGTTATTGGGCTGAGTGTTTAGAGTTGCCTGGTTGCTTTACAGAAGGAGAAAATATTGAAGAAATAAAAGAAAATATGAAGGAAGCCATAGCTTTATATTTAGAAGATACAGATATACGTCAAATCCAAGAAGTAATAATGGATACAATTAGTTTGGAGGTGGCTAATGCCTAAAATTCCAATTATGAAACCTAAGGATTTTTTAGCGTATTTATTAAAATTTGATTGTAATATAGTTAGTGTTAAAGGATCTCATTATAAGATAATAAATAATAAAAATAATAAAATATCCATATTACCCATTCATAGCGAGGATTTAAAAAGAGGAACTTTTATTGGCATATTAAAGCAATTGGATATTGATATGGAAGAATTTATAAATTTTATTTCTAAACAATGAAATATTTTTGTGTAGAAAAATGGCGAAATTGGTAAATTGATGGTATGTACAATTTCTTGTAAAATATTAGGCATAGTGGTATAATGCTTAAGAGATGGGGAGTGATTTTCAATGAGTGAACAGCAAAAATTACTTATCACGGAAATAAATGGATTGCCTGATGAATTAATAAAACAGATTAGAAAATATGTCGAAGAATTGAAAACTAATTCTGTTATTAATAATGCACCTAAAGAATTAATAGCTAAAAATGAGGATGAATTAATAAATATGCTAGATGAAGGTTATGAAAATATGGAAAATGCCATTTCCCTTAATAATGCTGTGGCTGAAATAACAAACATATATTATAAAAAGGGAGAGTAGGAATTTGGCAAAATATAATATTAGATTATCTCCAAAAGCATATAGTGACTTAAAAAGAATAAATGAGTATATAGTAAGTGAATTACTTGAGCCCAATATAGCGTATGATTTATTTAGAGTGATAATAAATGCAATATATGAATTAGATAATTTTCCAAATAGAAATCCACGAGTGATTTTAAATAAAAATATTCATAAAGATTTAAGAAAAATGTGGGTTAAAAATTATTTAATTTTTTATGATGTAGAAGAAACAATAAAAATTGTCAATATTCGTAGAATTTTGTATGGGGCATCGGATTGGAGAAACAAATTATAAATTTTTCACAAATAGTACATAATAGAAATATTACTCTATACATTGTTACTATTTTTTAATTGAGTCTGCATATTATAAAATACTGAAAATACTACAAAAAGAACCAAATAAAATACATAAAAATAAACTTGAGAAAATATCTTAAGTTTATTTTTTTGTCTTGCTTAGAGGACTTTTTAATACACATTTTGGGTATAAATTAGAAAAAATATTGAAAAGTTGTAAATATATTTTATTTTGCACCCGATAAACATATGTAAGGCTATATAATAACGAAAAATAAAGGTTAAAAACCTAGGAGGTATATAAATGAAAAAGTTTTTATCATTACTATTAATATTAGTATTAATTTTGACGGGAGGAGTTCTGGCCCATACTGTAAGGGTAAGGGTAAACGGAATAGACCTTCAGATGACTAGTAACGAAGGGAGTGGAATAACGGTTGAAAGTAAGATCCCGGATATAAACGGATGGTCTGCTACCGGTATAACGTTAACCGAAGAGCAACAACATAGCACAACGGTTGATTTTACTATGCCTAATAACGCGGTTGAACTAGAAGCAACAGTTCAAAAGAGCTTAATAACATATGACCCTAACGGAGGAACTGGCGCACCAATTGCTCAAACAAAATCACTCGGAGTAGATATAGTATTAAGTACATTAAGACCAACACTAGCTGGTCATACATTTATAGAATGGAATACAACACAAAACGGTACAGGAACTAGATATATGCCTGGGGATATATATACAGGAGATACAGATTTAACTCTATATGCTCAATGGTCTGGAGCAGTAACCTTTACATGGGATACAACAGGTCAATTAAGTAAGGAGATAGTAGTAAGAACAAATGCAGCAACTACAATAAACTGGGGCGATGGAACGTTAGAGAACGTTGCAGTTTCTTCGAGCGAAGATTTGCATTTATCTCATACGTACGCATCAGAAGGAGATTATACAGTAAGAATAAAAGATGATGTCGTTACGGTATTCTCTAAGAATAGCGTCAAAATAAGTTATATAGATGTAAGTAATGCTACAGTATTATACAATTTGAGTTGTAATAGTAATAATTTAACTAGCTTAGATGTAAGTAATAATACGGCATTAACAACCTTATCATGCTTTGGAAATAATTTGACTAGTTTGGACATAAGTAATAATACAGCATTAACGTACTTATTGGTACGTAACAATAATTTAGCTAGTTTAGATGTAAGTAATAATACGGCATTAACATATTTAAATTGCCGTGACAATAATATAAGCAGCTTAGATGTAAGTAATAATACAGCTTTAGAAACATTACATTGCTTTAATAACAATATAAGTAGCTTGGATGTAAGTAATAATACAGCATTGACGGCACTTAGCTGTAATGACAATAATTTAAGTAGCTTAGATATAAGTAATAACTTATTATTGAATAGTTTTAATTGTCAACAACCAACACTTAATATATTAGTAATGGATTCAAGACAAAATATAGAGGCTGCTCATTTCTTTAAACATGATAATACAAAGACAGTAACCCTAACACAAACAGCAAACGGAAAAATATCTTATGATAAGAACTATAGATTTACTATAGTACCAAATGTTGGCTCACAAATAATAAGTGTAACAGCAGGTGGAATACCTCAAACACCAACATCATTATATGACTTCGTATCACTTACAGCAGATACGACTTTGACTGCAACATTCGGTACATTATATACTGTAACATTTGACGCAAACGGCGGTGTAGGAGCACCTGCACCTCAATCTAAGATACATGGTGTAGACTTAACATTAACCGCAGCACAACCTACAAGAGCAAACAAGACATTCGTAGGATGGAATACTTCTGCTGATGGCAGTGGAGCAAACTATGCACCAGGTGGAACATATAGTGTAAATGCAAATATAACATTGTATGCAAAGTGGGTGGCAAGTGAATACTATGTAACATATAACAAGAATACAACAGCATCAGTAAGCAACATGCCAGCAAATCAAGTAAAACAATATGGTGTAAACTTGACATTAACAGCAAATCCTCCAGTAAGAACTGGATATACCTTCACAGGATGGAATACAGCAGCTAATGGAACAGGCACACCTTATGCAGCTGGTAGCACATATAGTATAGATGCAGATATAAACTTATATGCACAATGGACAGTAAATTCATATACAGTAGCATTGAACAACCAGAGTGCAACAAGTGCAGGAACAACAAGCGTAACTGCAACGTATGATGCAGCAATGCCAGCAATAACAAAACCTGCAAGAGTATACACTGTAACATATAACTACAATGGAAGTGGTCAAGCTAATGGCTCTGCAACGTCAACATATACATTTGGTGGATACTATGATGAAACAAATGGAAATGGAACACAATACTATACAGCAGCTGGAGCAAGTGCTAGAAGTTGGGATAAGGCAAGCAACACAACATTATATGCAAAATGGACAAGTGCAAGTGTGACATTGCCAACACCTAACGCTAGAACAGGATACACATTTGTAGGTTGGTATGATGCAGCAACTAATGGAACGAAGATAGGAAATGCAGGAGTAAGCTATATACCTACATCAACGTTAACAATATATGCACACTGGACAGCAAATACATATACAGTAACATTAGATCAACAAAGTGCGACAACAAATGGAACAACGAGTGTAACTGCAACGTATGATGCAGCAATGCCAGCAATAACAAAACCTGCAAGAGCATATACAGTAACATATAATGCAAATGGAGGAAGTGTAAGCCCAGCAAGTGCTACAGCAACATATACATTTGGAGGATTCTA
>JAEEGG010016166.1_pt1 | contig 15535 bp, 14 predicted proteins | sample 9134161 | NCBI WGS metagenome assembly JAEEGG01 (sample SAMN16246543, study PRJNA631951) | gut metagenome | biome: gut microbiome; feature: rumen; material: CR-attached | host: Bos | place: Iran: Karaj | collected 2018-10
TCTCTTTTGTTTTATTATAGATAAATTCTTTGTATGTCATTTTTCATCACCCTCTAATATAAATAACGATTGTTGCACATCATCCGGAATACATTTTCTTGCCCGAGCATGAAATTGATCCATCAGCCGATAGCTTTCACCAAAGACATTCATGCAAGCTTTATATAATCTCGGCTCTGCAATCTGCATGATCCTCAGATCATCACCGATCCGGATATTGAATGGGCATCCTACACATCCGGTCCTACGCATACCATAAACTTCATAGCAGTCTGAATATCTGATACCTTCGACCTTTTTGAAACATGCTTTTACTGAATCACTCCACCACCATAGCGGCATATATTTGTCAATCTTATTTTTCTTTGTAGAACATTCAAAACAGGATTTATGCGCCAGTGCTCTCTGACCGCCCTCAGCTTTCCGCTCTCCTGTGACATTCAGGTCGATGTAGTTTGACTTGATATAAGCTTTTAGCGGCTTTTTCTTGCTATAATCGCAGCACTTTGCGGAGACTCTGATCCCATTTTCTTGGATATACCGTGCTAATTCGCGCTGCTCCTCTGTGCATTTCATGGACTCATAAGTTTTTACGACAGAACATTATGGTGGTGACTATGATATCTTTATGGATAAAGGATGGGTAGTGATACGGATATATTTACCAATAAAATAGAAGAATATGGAGTATAATGTTATTTGGATTGATGATGAATGCAAGGAACAGGTAGGTTTTGCTTCTACTTTTATAACAAGGTGTGAAAAGCGTCACGGAATTCATGTATACCCTTTTGAATTAGCTGTTGACGGGATAACGCATTTAGAACAAAATCTAGAACAAATTCATGCAGTTATACTAGATGCAAAGGGGTGGCATGATAAAAAGAATGCCGCAACAACAACTTTTGGCATGCACGAAGCTATAAAGCGAATAGAGAGATTGGCATACAAAAAATATGTGCCTTACTATATATTGACAGCCCAAGGCGATTTGGTTGGCGACGAGGAATTTGCATATTCTGTAGGAAAAGACAAAGTGTACTACAAATACAATGGAAATGATATTGAAAGACTCCTTACACAAATCAAGCACGATTCCGAGAATAGTGCAAGGCAGCAAATAAGAATTCTCTATCATGATGCCCTTGACATCTTGAGATCAATGAATGAAAAAGCGAGTGAGATACTTTTAGATATTTTAGAAGCCATTCACCATCCAGAATACAACACAAAATTTAAACCTGTTTTATATTACAATCAATTACGACAGATATTAGAGCATATATTTACTGAGGCAAACAAATATCAGATTATTCCAAATGAATGCTTCCGAAATGGGAAGGTCAATTTGGATCAATGCTACAGATATTTAGTGGGCAACGATTGCGAAGTTTGTGAGGTTCGATATGGTAACATAGACGAGAGTGTGGTTACTAAACATATTGCAGAAATGCTATCAATGATACTTTATTTGGGCAACATTAAATCGCATTACACAAAGCTAAATGAAAAAGACTGCCGCAGATTAGATGATTATTTAAGAGATGATGTAGGTAAGTCGCACTATATCATATATATTCTAACATTCCAAGTATGTGAAATTCTTGTTTGGATGAATGAATACATAAAGGGGCATCAAGATATAAAAGCAAATTACCAAAAATGCAAGAAGCTAAATTATCCTAAAGGAGTTGTTGAACCCATTGAAGGAATCTCCGGTTTTTATCATATAGGCGATAAATATTGTGTAGAATCGAATTTGGTCGAGAAAATGGGAATTTCTGGAAGACAAGTAAAGATAACCAAGTCAATCCCTAATCCAAATAAAGATCTTAATTTCCCTTTCATGGCAAAAAGAATAGTTCCATAAACGGTTCCAAGTAGAACGGAACCATTCGTGATATCATTTTTCTTGCAAGCATAAAAAAAGCAACGTAACTTTGCAGCGTCAATCTTCGAAACCACCTCGAAGTTGACGCTGCAAAAGCTTAGTGGTGGGAACTAAAATCTGATAAAACTATGAATACTCAGATTAGCGAAACGACAGTAGGGGCTCAAGCCCGAGTAAAGAACTTTGCAAATGCCGTTCTTATGGATGACATTGCATGTCAGGCAGAACATGACGCGCTCATGGATGCCATGTATGCTGAGGAGTTGGCATGTCAAGCCGAGCATGATGCAATGGTCGATGCCATGTGTGCTGAGGAGTTAGCATATCAGGCAGAGTATGATGCTATTGCAAACATGATGCGGTATTGATAAAAAATAATCGATATCGACTATAAGGCTCAATCTTTGATACCACCTCGAAGTTGATGCTACAAAAAATGGTGGGAACCTCAAAATGAAGATAACTATGACGAACACATCTCTTCAACTTATCGCAGCAAAAGCGTTGCCAGCTCTTTCTGGCAATTCTCTCACATACAACCCTGAAAAGAACGTGTATCTCACGCTTGGTTATACCAGTGGAGCAGGAAACACTTACTATCAGGCTGTGCGGTTCTCTGACCGGCTTGCTGTGTACTACGACATCGGTGAAGGGTATGCTCATACTTTCCTGAATGGCATCAAGCTATTCTGTTGGGACGGGCAGAAGGCAAGGACGATTGCTCAGAAGTATTGGGGTGGTTACGACTACTGTATCTTCTCTGAGCGTTTCGCCAAGGAACAAAGCATCTTGATGCTAAAGAATTTCCTGGCAGGACAATTGAAAGCACAGGGTGCGCATGTCAGCGATCAGGAGATGTTGACATTTGCTCGCAACATGATAGAGGAAACTCACTGCAAGCAGTTGGCATAAGAGCGACTGCTTGTAACAAAGAAAGACACGAAGTTGAACCATTAAAAAACGAAAAGACTATGGCGACATTAACCAAAGCTATCAACAAGAATCTGTTTGACAGCATTCTGCCAACCTTTGGCAACCCACGCGTGCGTATTCCCATCTGGGATGACAGTCAGAAGATGTTCATTTGCGATGATTACGAAAGTGGCAACGGACACCGGTATTATCGTGGCATCCGCTTCTGTGACCGGATCGTCATCCTGGAGAAGGTGGGCTTGTATCACAGCTGGACTTATATCGATGGCATTGAACTTTATGCCTTCAACGGTCAGAAGATGGAACTCATCCAGAAACGCGACTACGATAAGGTGTTCCGCAGTGAAGATTTCATCCGTCAAGAGTCGGAACAGATGGTAAAGGACTATCTGACAGGTGTGATGAAGACCCAGCGGGTTTGTCTTCCTGCCGAGCAGATTGCAGAACAGGCAACAGAACTGATCAATGGATGCTACAAGAGCTTCCTTGAACCTGATTTCAACACACGTTTAACCCAAATACTTCCAAGACTCGAACAGCGATAACTATGGAACATACACTTGACACACAGAACAAGCAGCAGATGCTCGCCTACGAGCTGATTGCCAACACGAATTCAAGTTTCTTCCTCACAGGTCGTGCAGGAACAGGTAAGACCACCTTCCTACGCAAGGTGCAGAAAATGGTGGACAAACAATTTGTCACCTTGGCTCCAACAGGTGTGGCTGCAATCTTGGCAGGTGGTGATACTATCCACTCGTTCTTCGGACTTCCGATGGATGTCTGTACACCTGGTACGATGGGCAAGATGAGCGAGGCAAGAATTCAGACCCTTCTCCATACAGATACCATTATTATAGATGAGGTGTCGATGGTGCGTTGTGACATCATTGATGCCATCGACTATACGATGCGAAAGACTCTGCGCACCACATTACCTTTTGGTGGCAAGCAGATCATCTTTGTTGGTGATATGTTCCAGCTACCCCCTGTTGTGAAGCAAGGTGCAGAGCGTGACCTGATGCATGATCTTTACCATACTGATGACTTTTTCTTCTATAAAGCAGATGTCATCAAGCGTATGCGTATGGTGAAGATTGAATTCCAGAAAGTGTATCGTCAGGAAGATGAGAGTTTCTTGCACATTTTGGAGAACGTGCGCTTGAATAGAGCGACACCTGAGAACTTGATGCATTTGAACGAACGTGTGTGCCAACCAACAAAAGAGGACGGTATGGTAATTACGTTGGCTTCACTTAACAAGACGGCTGACGACCTTAATCAAAAGCGGCTTGCTGAGATTGATGAAGAGGAATATATCTACGAGGGAACAGTGACAGGAAAGTTTGAAGAGAAGCGTTTTCCTGTAGATATGACGATGAAGCTGAAAGTGGGAGCTCAAGTGATGTTCACTCGCAATGACCAACAAAAACGTTGGGTGAATGGCACCATTGGAACTGTCACTAAGTTGGCAAAGGATGAGATACAGGTGACAACTGATGGTGGGGACACTTATGTGGTTCCTTGCTGTTCATGGGAATCATATAGTTACGAGTATGACCGTGAGACTCGAAAGATGAAGAAGGAACTGATGGGTACTTTCACGCAATATCCGTTGCGATTGGCATGGGCGATAACTGTGCATAAGAGTCAAGGTATGACTTTTGACAAGATGTATCTTGATTTGAGCAGAGGCATGTTTGCGGCAGGTCAGTTGTATGTGGCATTGAGTCGTGTCCGTTCTTTGGGTGGTCTATTTCTCTCTAAACCAATCATCCCACAATATGCTCATACCAGCCGTGAGGTGCTTTCGTATGCGAATGGCTACAACGACGAGCAGGTGATTAACAATGAGATAGAAAGTGGAAAAGCTGTTTGTCAGTTGTTGAATCACCATGATTATGATGAGGCTGCCAAACAGTACTTGATGTTGGTACAGAAGAAAGCGGCAGCAGGTGACATAAAGGAAGCGATGCAGCAAGCTAAGCGATTCCTTGATACGGTAATTTGTGATGAGGAATTGTATGGATGTGTTGAGGAAATACCAGAGGAACTGAAGGGTGTTGACCATTGGGCTTCCAAATTCCTTGTCGCCTTGTTGAGCCTGTATGCAGGTGAGTATGAGCAGGCGCTGGAATATATTGATATGGTGCTGGCTCAGCATCAATGTCAAGAAGCTCTTTATGTGAGGTCTCGTTGTTTGGCAAAACTCGAACGCTATCAAGAGGCTGATGCTGTGAACGTGTTAATGGGTGATGTGTTCGATATGTCAACGCCTGACACGAAGGTGCTCTATATGATTGCCATGCTCAATGAGTTGCATATAGGTGACCCTGGGCTGAATTTGATGCAGCAAATGATTGCGGTGAAACCTCAATATCAAAAGGGAATACTGTCTCTTCGTTATCTGATGAAGCGAAAGGGACTGGTGCTCACAGAGACATCGGATGAACCTCATGAGTTGGTGAGTGATTTTAACTCAGATATGAGCGATGAGGACTTTGCAAAGAAGCTTTCGACGGCCTATGAGAAAGCACCTAAAGTAGCAGCTTATCTTCGTCGTATGATCAAAAGAATGGAGTTCACTGAATAGATTCGTGTTTTATACAAAAGGGTGGAATGGCTGTTGTCTCCATCTTTGATTCAAATAGTATTAACTCTAAAAACAAATTGTATTATGGAACAGAAAGAAAAAGAAGAGAAGGTTGACGCTCAGAAGTCAACAGAAAAGAACATGAAGTTATACATGGTGTGTTCGTTTGTGGCTGGATTGTGCATGGCCTTTTTTATCGCAAACCTTATTGGGGGGTGTGATGACCAGCGTGAAGTAAACAATACGGTGCGTTATACAAATATTGAAAAAGCCATCAATGATGCTGTGCGAGAAAAGGAAGTAGTGGATGGGATGAAAGTGGATGAGACGTGGAAGCATGGAATGGATTCCATAGGAATCTTTGAAAAGGATGGGAAACGAGGATTTTACAATTTGAACACCGATAAAGTGCTGGTGGCTGCAACTTATTCTCATGCATGGTTCTTCTCTGATGGCCTTGCTGCTGTGGAGAAGGATGGGAAGATCGGTTTTATCAATATGAAGGGGGCTTTGGTTATTCCACATCAATTTATTCATCGAACGAATGATCGCCCCAATATTTATTTTGAAAATGGGTTATGTGTGATGGCGAATGGTAATGGCCAGATTGGAGTCATTAACAGAAAAGGAGAGTGGGTTGTTAAGCCTCAATATGAGAAAATTGATTTGAAAGAATCTGGTATCTTTGCCACAGCAGCCCATTCAAAACTGTTGTTGAGCAATAAGGGTGAAATCATTCAGGAAGATCTTATTGTGAAGGTGGAACCAATGACTTGTAATGTACAATTGAAGGATAAAGATGCTGGAGGTAATTGGAAAGTCCAAGACGTGGAGATTAAAATGGATTATTATGTGTATTACACTTATGCCAACGGCAATCGGTGTGGCTTAATGGACAAAAATGGCAATCGCCTGACTGAGCCAGTATATAGCAAAATTGAGGCATTGAATGAGCATCTGTTCTCTTTCTATCTGCTTGATGGTGAAACACAATTTGTGAAATCATTGTGATTGTGGGAAGATGACGAAACTATCTCAATGTGCAAGATGCAAAAAAGACCGCAGGAACTGTGGTTATTACAAAGATGAGGATGATACGGATTGCCCTCACTACATGTCTGCAAGACAGGATGATGGCGAAGAAGAATATGTGCATAGAGTGGGGATTGGCTATACGACTCTATATGTAGGTTTTGCGTATGTCGCTTTCTCCATTGGTTTTGCCCAATATTTCAAGAACCCTGTGGTGTACTATATCTTTGCCATTCCTGTCATATTATTGGTGGTTTGGGGAATTCTAAAGTATGTCAAGAATCGAAAGAAGACGAAACAAATAAAAACAACTGAAGAAGATATGGAACAGGTAAGAATCACATTGCCAGATACGACCACCCGTACGTCGTTGATGGTGGCATTGCGCAAGCTAAACTTACAGTATGATTTTGACGAAGACCAGCACTTTGTAGTCACATATCAAGGTGAACGTTTCCGATTAATAGCGGAGAATGGACATGCATGGATTCATATACAGGATTGTTGGTGGTATCGGGAATCACTAGATGACATCGACAATTTAGCGTTGCTTCATCGTGCTGTGAATGAGTGTAATATCCGTGATGTAAACAAGATTGTCTATACATATAATAAGGAAGAACGAGAAATTGGACTTCATGTTCTACGTGAGATTCTATGGCTTCCGCAGATACCTGGCTCTGACCAGTATTTGCAGACAACATTCGACACCATGCTCAGAAGTCACCATTTCTTTTTCCGTATGATGGAGAATCTGCGAAGGGAGGAGTTTGAGAAGAATAATTGAGAGAGTAGAGGAAAGATGTGCGATTTGTTGAGGTCATATTGACTTGAACCGTCAATGAACGGAGTCTATTTTGGCATAGAGACATCCATTTGGCATCCTGAAAGGCTAATTGTCAATTGTTGATTGTTGATTATCAATTATTTTTTCGTACCTTTGCACCCGTTTTCAATCAATAAGTATGCAGGATATTAGAAACATTGCGATTATTGCGCACGTTGACCACGGAAAGACGACGCTGGTCGATAAGATGTTGCTTGCCGGAAATCTTTTTCGTGAGAATCAGCAGACAGGCGACTTGATTTTGGATAACAATGAACTCGAAAGGGAACGAGGGATAACCATTCTTTCGAAAAATGTTTCCATCAATTATAAAGGTACGAAGATTAATGTCATTGACACACCAGGACACTCGGACTTCGGTGGCGAGGTGGAACGTGTGCTGAACATGGCTGACGGCTGCATCCTCTTGGTGGATGCGTTTGAAGGTCCAATGCCACAGACACGCTTCGTGTTGCAGAAGGCTTTGGAGATTGGTCTGAAGCCAGTGGTGGTGGTGAACAAGGTGGACAAACCGAACTGCCGCCCAGAGGAGGTGTATGAGATGGTGTTTGACTTGATGTTCTCGTTGAATGCCACAGAGGATCAGCTGGATTTCCCAGTGGTATATGGTTCGGCGAAGCAGGGTTGGATGGGTCCTGACTACAAGACCCCAACGAATGACATCACCTATCTATTGGATGTGATTCTCGATACGATTCCTGCTCCTGAACAGCTGGAAGGTACGGCACAGATGCTCATCACATCACTGGATTACTCAACTTACACAGGTCGCATCGCTGTGGGTCGTGTGCATCGCGGCACGCTGAAAGCGGGTCAGAACATCACCATTGTGCATCGCAATGGCAGCAGCGAGAAGACGAAAATCAAGGAACTACATACGTTTGAGGGTATGGGTCACCGTGCTGCAGAGTCAGTCAGCTCGGGTGACATCTGTGCGGTGATTGGTCTGTCGAACTTTGAGATTGGCGACACGATTTGTGACTTTGAGCAACCAGAGGCGTTGCCTACCATCTCGATTGACGAACCCACGATGTCAATGCTCTTCACCATCAACAATTCACCTTTCTTCGGTAAGGAGGGCAAATTCTGCACGAGCCGTCACATTGGCGACCGTCTTTACAAGGAGCTGGAAAAGAATCTGGCGCTGCGCGTGGAGACGAAAGAGGGAACGACCGACCAGTGGATTGTGAGCGGACGTGGTGTGCTGCACCTTTCTGTGCTCATCGAGACCATGCGTCGTGAGGGATATGAGCTGCAGGTAGGTCAGCCACAGGTGATCTTCAAGGAAATCAATGGTCAGAAGTGTGAACCTGTAGAGGAACTGACCATCAATGTGCCAGAGGAGTTTGCCAGCAAGATGATTGATATGGTGACACGCCGCAAGGGTGAGATGACCAGTATGGAAGCGCAAGGAGACCGTGTGAACATCGAGTTTGAGATTCCTTCACGTGGCATCATCGGACTGCGCACCAATGTACTCACAGCTAGTCAAGGCGAGGCCATCATGGCACACCGCTTCAAGAACTACCAACCTTTCAAGGGCGAACTGACACGCCGTACGAACGGTTCGCTCATTGCCTTGGAGTCAGGCACAGCATTTGCATACGCCATCGACCACCTGCAGGATCGTGGCAAGTTCTTCATCAATCCGCAGGACACGGTATATGCCGGTCAGGTGGTAGGTGAGCACGTGCATGAAATTGACCTTGTCATCAATGTGACCAAGGCCAAGCAATTAACTAATGTACGCGCGAGCGGTACGGACGAGAAGGCGCACATTATTCCACCTGTGGTACTTTCGTTGGAGGAAGCACTGGAATACATCAAGGCTGACGAATATGTGGAGGTGACACCCAAAAGCATGCGCATCCGCAAAATCATCCTCGACCATTTGGAGAGAAAGCGTGCCAATCGTGAAGAGTAACTTTTGCAAAGTCGAGTGATAAAAACGGGTTCTTTTCGTGCGTTTTATGCACAAAAACACCCCTTCCGTGCAATAAATGTGCTTTTTATAGGAATATTTTTGCAGAAATCAAAGAATTATTCCTACCTTTGCACCGCAAAACGTAACAAAAGTGACAAAATAGAAAGTAATCATTAACATTTTAAACAATTAAGATTATGTCTGAAATTGAATCAAGAGTAAAATCTATCATCGTTGAGAAGCTCAACGTTGATGAAGCAGAAGTAAAGCCAGAAGCAAGTTTCACAAATGACCTCGGTGCTGACTCACTCGACACTGTAGAGCTCATCATGGAGTTCGAGAAGGCTTTCGGTATCAATATTCCTGACGATCAGGCTGAAAAGATCGCTACTGTTGGCGACGCTATTGCTTACATCGAGCAGAACGCTAAGTAATTATGGAATTAAAGAGAGTTGTTGTAACAGGTATTGGCGCACTGACCCCACTCGGCAACACCGCTGAGGAGTCTTGGGAGAATCTCAAGGCTGGTAAAAGCGGCGCTGGTCCTATTACTCATTTCGACGCTTCACAGTTCAAGACTCAGTTTGCATGCGAGGTGAAGGGTTTTGATTCGGCTGCTTACATCGACCGTAAGGAAGCCCGCAAGATGGACCTTTACACTCAGTATGCACTTGCAGCAGCCAAGATGGCCATCGAAGATTCTGGTATGGATCTCGAAGCTGTTGACAAGAACGAAATCGGAGTTGTGCTCGGTGTAGGTATCGGCGGTATCAAAACTTTCGAGGAAGAGGCTGGCAACTATGCCATCAATGGTCCTCAACTCGGTCCTAAGTTCAATCCATTCTTCATTCCGAAGATGATTGCTGATATCGCTTCTGGTCATATCTCCATTCAGTACGGATTCCGTGGACCAAACTTCACAACAACTTCAGCCTGTGCATCTTCATCTAACGCACTTGCCGATGCTTTCAACCTGATTCGTCTTGGCAAAGCCAATGCGATGGTGACAGGTGGAGCCGAGGCTGCCATCTTTGCATCGGGTGTGGGTGGTTTCAATGCCATGAAGGCACTGTCCACTCGCAACGAGGAGCCAGAGAAGGCAAGCCGCCCATTCAGCGCAAGTCGTGACGGTTTCGTGATGGGTGAGGGTGCAGGTATCCTGATTCTTGAGGAGTTGGAGCACGCTAAAGCACGTGGTGCCAAGATTTATGCTGAGATGGTAGGTGCTGGTATGTCTGCTGACGCTTATCACATCACAGCGACTCACCCAGAAGGTCTCGGTGCAAAGCTCGTTATGGAGCGCGCATTGAAAGACGCTGGTCTGAAGGCTGAGGACATTGACTACATCAATGTACACGGCACTTCCACTCACGTGGGTGACATCTCTGAGGCCAAGGCCATCAAGGATGTGTTTGGTGACGCTGCTTACAAACTCAACATCAGCTCAACGAAGTCCATGACGGGTCACCTCCTCGGTGCCGCTGGTGCTGTTGAAGCGATGATTAGCGTACTCGCAGTAAAGAATGACATTGTACCTCCAACCATCAACCACGAGGCTGGCGACGAAGATTCTGAGATTGACTATTCGCTCAATTTCACCTTCAACAAGGCTCAGCAGCGTACCGTTCGTGCTGCACTCAGCAACACCTTCGGTTTTGGTGGCCACAATGCAAGTGTCATTTTCAAGAAGTATCAGTAATCTTGGGGGCATCCGTTCCCAAGGATCTTTTTAAAGTTCCAGTGATTTCGGATATCTTAGATAAAATAAGGCTTCTTTTCATTCATGAGAAGAAGCCTTTTTTACGACTCAAGTCCATTCTTGGGTTCTATCCCCGTAACATCAGGCTCTATGAGTTAGCGCTGATGCACAAGTCTATGGCCTATCACGAACAGGATCGCCATTTCATCAACAACGAACGTTTGGAGTTCTTGGGCGATGCGATGTTGGGCGCCATTGTTGCCGACATTCTCTACAAGCATTATGGCAACAAGCAGGAGGGGTTTCTCACCACCTTGCGGAGCAAGATTGTCTGTCGGAGTTCGTTGAACAGAATTTCTCACGACTTAGGCTTGGACAAGCTCATTCGACATGCTGGTGCTGTCACCACTGGGCACAACAGTTTCATGAGCGGCAATGCCTTCGAAGCCTTTGTAGGTGCCATTTACCTCGACCGAGGCTACAAATACTGCTATCGTTTCTTGGAAGAACAAGTGTTCAAGAAGCACCTCAACATTGAAGAAATTGCCAAACAGGAGAAGAACTTCAAGAGTGCCTTAATAGAGTGGTGCCAAAAGTATCAGTACAAATTTGAATTCACACAGCAAGAATCGCGCGATGACAAAAACACACCTGTATTCCATTCCTGCGTGACTGTTGAGGGAATCCCCTGTGGCACAGGCGACGGCTACAGTAAGAAGGAGAGTGACCAGAACGCTGCCAAACAGGCACTCAAACGTATCAAGCGCGACAAGGAGTTGCAGAACGGTATCAAGAGTGCCAGAGAGAAGAAACAGTTTTAGTTTTTTAGTTTTTAGTTTTTAGATTTTAGATTTTTTTTGTACCTTTGCACCTAAATTACGCACTCTAATGAACACAACAGGTTTTCTAAATAAGATTTATTTCTCCAGAAGGCAGAAACAATTGGAGAAATATGCCACCCATGCAAAGGATTTGCAACTCAAGATTTTCCGTCATCTCATCCGTCAGGGACAGAAAACCGAATGGGGTTGGAAGCATCATTACGACCAAATCAGTTCATACGAACAGTTCCGTCAGCAGGTGCCAGTGAACACCTATGAGGAACTGAAGTCATACATCCAGAAGATGCGTGAGGGCGAGGCTGACGTCCTTTGGCCAGGCGTGGTGCGCTGGTATGCCAAGTCTTCTGGCACCACCAACGACAAGAGCAAGTTCATCCCTGTCAGTGGCGAAGGACTCAAAAATATCCATTACCGTGGTGGAACAGACTGCATCGTCAGCTATCTGCACATCAATCCCAAGAGCAAATTCTTCTCGGGCAAGAGTCTCATCCTTGGAGGCAGCCATGCACCTAATCTCAATACACCCAACAGCCTTGTAGGCGACCTTAGCGCCATCCTGATTGAGAATATCCCATCAGCGGCGAGAATCATTCGCGTGCCAAAAAAGAAGATTGCCCTGCTGAGCGATTTCGAGGAGAAGCGTGACAAGATTGCCCGTGCGGCAATGGACATGAACATCACCAACATCAGTGGTGTGCCCTCATGGATGCTCAGCGTCCTCAATCGGGTGATGGAACTGAAGGGCGTTGACCGTCTTGACGAGGTGTGGCCTAACCTTGAAGTGTTCTTCCACGGAGGTGTGGCATTCACCCCATACCGTGAGCAGTACAAGAACATCATCGGACTGCCCAACATGCACTATATGGAGACCTACAACGCCAGCGAAGGCTTCTTCGGTTTGCAGAACGATCTCTCCGACCCCAATATGCTTCTGATGATTGACTACGGCATCTTCTACGAGTTTTGTGCGATGGACAATCTCGACCACAATGGTTATCCAATTGATGAGAGCAAGATTGTGCCACTTTGGGAGGTGAAACCAGGCGTCAATTACGCCATGATCATCAGTACCAACTGTGGACTCTGGCGTTACATCATTGGCGACACAGTCAAGTTCTCGCAGAAAGACCCCTATAAGTTCTGCATCACAGGACGCACCAAGCACTTCATCAATGCCTTTGGTGAGGAACTGATTGTTGACAATGCAGAAAAAGGACTCCTTCAGGCATGTGTGGCAACTGGCGCACAAGTGAAGGACTACACCGTTGCCCCCATCTTCATGGACAGCAATGCCAAGTGCCGTCACCAGTGGGTCATCGAATTTGCCAAGAAACCTGCCTCTGTGGACGAATTTGCCATCATCCTTGACCGTTCGCTCCAAGCCATCAACTCCGACTATGAGGCCAAACGCCACAAGGACATCACCCTTCAGCCCCTCGAAATCATTGTCGCCAAGCCAGGACTCTTCGATGAATGGCTCAAGAGCAAGGGCAAGCTGGGTGGTCAGCACAAGATACCACGCTTGAGCAACTCCCGACAATGCATCGAGGAACTCATCCAGATGAATCAATGAAACGAACCTCATTCTATACGCTTCACACCCTCATGATAGCAGCAATCCTGCTGCTATTCTTTGCTTGTGCCCGTATCGGCTCACCCGATGGCGGTCCCTACGATGAGACGCCTCCAAAGGTGGTACATACCTCACCCAAGTTTGGTGCCACTAACGAGAAGAATGTGAAGAGGATAACGATTGAGTTCGACGAGATAGTGAAGGTGGACAACCCCTCGGAAAGGGTGGTCATCTCTCCCCCACAAATCCAGCAGCCAGAGATTGAGGCCAACGGACGGCGTATCACCGTCACGCTGCTTGATTCCCTCAAACCCAACATGACCTACACGATCGACTTTGCCGATGCCATCGTTGACAACAACGAGGGTAATCCTTATGGTGACTATGCGTTCACCTTCTCCACTGGCGAAAGCGTGGACACCTTCCAAGTGTCAGGTCACGTGCTGAATGCCGAGAATCTGGAACCCATTAAAGGTATGCTTGTGGGACTATACAAGGTGGGGGGCAATGCCGAAGGCGACAGCGTGAAGGAACTTCCCGATTCCGTCTTCCGCGCCATACCTTTCGAACGTATTTCACGTACCGACAGTCGGGGACATTTTGTGGTCAAAGGACTCTCCCCCGGACAGTATCGAGCTTTTGCCCTCAAAGACCTCAACCAAAACTATGTCTATGACCAGCGTGCCGAGATGGTCGCCTTCTCTGAGCGCATCCTCAGCACCTCCAGCCGTCCCGACGTCCGTCCCGACACCATATGGCACGACAGCATCCACTACGATTCTATTGTCTATGTCCCCTACACCCATTATTTTCCCGATGACATCGTCCTGACAGCCTTCGAGTCTGCCCTGCAAGACCGCCACCTGCTCAAAAGCGAACGTCCCATCCTGGAACATTTCATGCTCTATTTTACGGCAGGTAGCGACACCCTGCCACGTCTCACGGGCTTGAACTTCAACAGCGACAATGCTTTTATCATCGATGCCAGCAAGAACAACGATTCCATCGACTATTGGATCAGGGACTCCCTCATCTATAACCTCGACACCCTTCAGATGCAAATCGATTTCTATGAGACCGATACCACTGGTAACTACTCCATCACTACCGACACCCTGCGTCTTGTGTCTAAACTCAGTAAAGAGCGCATAGCACGCGATTTGCAGACCCGTATGGAGGAATGGGCAAAGGACTACAAGCAGCAGATGAAGGCAAAACGCCGTGCTGAGGAACGAGCAGAGAAGGAGGCTGCCGAGCAAGCTGAAGGCAAGGCTGAGAAGCCAGAAGGGAGCAAGTCCGAAAAGCAAGAAAAGGAAAAGAAAAAGAAAAAGAAGGACGAAGACGACATTGAGATACCACCATTGCCCGAAGAATTCTTGACCTACAAAATCAACAACGCGCAATCGATGGATCCTGACAAAAACATCGACTTCATCTTCGAAGAGCCTCTCGACGCCGTTGACCTCTCCAAAATCCACTTCAGCATGAAGGTGGACACCCTTTATGTGCCTGCCAAGTTCCTCTTCCGACAAGTGCCAGACAACATTAAGACCTATCGTCTCTATGCCGAATGGGAAGCTGACTCCACCTATCAAGTGGAGGTCGATACAGGAGCGTTCGTCAATATCTACGGCAAGCGCAGTGAAGCGCTGAAGCGAGCTATCCGCATGAAACCACTCGACTCCTACTCCACCCTCTTCGTTGTGTTGCAGGGAAGCTGGGACAATGCCATCGTGCAACTGCTTTCCGGTTCAGACAAGGTGGTCAAGAGCACCAAGGCAACCAATGGACACGCCGACTTCTACTTCCTCACGCCAGGAACCTACTATCTGCGTCTCTTCCGTGACCTCAACGGCAACGGCATCTGGGATACGGGCGACTATGACCAGCATCTCCAGCCTGAGCCCCTCTATTATTACCCTTCCGAACTTGCCCTCAAGGCACAATGGGAAATCACCCAAGACTGGAACCCCACCGCTCTTCCTCTGGCAAAACAAAAACCACAGAAAATCACCAAGCAGAAGCCAGACAAGGAAAAGACCATTAAGAACAGAAATGCTGAAAGGCAGAGGAAATAACAAAGGGATGCTCGCGAGCATCCCTTTTGCGCTTCAGGATGGGCTTGAACCAACGACCCCATGATTAACAGTCATGTGCTCTAACCAACTGAGCTACGGAAGCAATTCTAAATTGTGTTGCAA
>JAEEGG010016167.1_pt1 | contig 15535 bp, 15 predicted proteins | sample 9134161 | NCBI WGS metagenome assembly JAEEGG01 (sample SAMN16246543, study PRJNA631951) | gut metagenome | biome: gut microbiome; feature: rumen; material: CR-attached | host: Bos | place: Iran: Karaj | collected 2018-10
CGCCGCCCCCGCGGCCCCCGCCGCCGATGCCGCCGCCCCCGCCGCCGAAGGCGAAGGCAAGATCGCCGTCCGCCGCATCAAGGGTTCCAAGAACATCCCCGTCGGCGTCGTCCACATCCTCGCTTCCTTCAACAACACCACCGTCAGCATCACCGACCCGCGCGGCAACGTCATCTCCTGGAGCAGCGGCGGCCGCTGCGGCTTCAAGGGCTCCCGCAAGAGCACCGCGTACGCCGGCACCGTCGTCACCCAGGAAGCCTGCAAGGTCGCCCTCGGCCACGGCCTCCACGAGGTCGAAATCCTCGTCCAGGGCCCCGGCTCCGGCCGCGAGAGCGCCATCCGCGCCGTCCAGGCCGCCGGCCTGACCATCACCGGCATCCGCGACATCACGCCAGTCCCCCACAACGGCTGCCGCGCCCGCAAGCGCCGCCGCGTCTGAACCGCAATCTCCACCCAAAGCATAGAAGAAGGATACACAAATGGGCAGATACATTGGTCCGGTGTGCAAGAAGTGCCGCCGCGTTGGACTCAAACTCTTCCTCAAGGGCGACCGCTGCTACATGGCGAAGTGCCCCATCGACCAGGGCGCCGGCGTCCCCGGCCCCCACGGCACCGGCCGCCGTCCCCGCCTGAAGGACTACGGCATCCAGCTGCAGGAAAAACAGCGCCTCCGCAACATGTACGGCATGCGCGAAGGCCAGTTCCGCCTCTTCTTCGCCCGCGCCCGCCGCGCCCGCGGCGTCACCGGCGAAGTCCTCCTCCAGGCCCTCGAACTGCGCCTCGACAACATCGTCTACCGCATGGGCCTCGCCCCTTCCCGCCGCGCCGCCCGCCAATTCGTCCTCCACGGACACGTCCGCGTCGACGGCAAGAAAGTCAACATCCCCTCCTACAAATGCAAGCCCGGCGAAGTCGTCCAGGCCCGCGACGCCAAGAAGAGCCGCGAATTCTCCAAGGCCCACCTCGACGCCGCCGAATCCCGCGGATGGCCCGCGTGGCTTGAAGTCGACAAGAACGAATTCAAGGCCACCGTCACCCACGTCCCGACCCGCGAAGAAATCGCCCCCGTCGTCGACGAACAGCTCATCGTCGAGTTGTACTCCAAGTAAGCAACCCCCCAACCAAGCAAAAGGAAAACCGCCATACGCCCCGGCCAACGCCCGGGGCTGGAAAGGACCCCTCCATGAGCACACGACTCAACCGATTCGAGATGCCGCGCTTCGTCCAAAAAGACGAAAAAACCGCGACCCCCACCTACGCCCTCTTCACCGCCGAACCCTTCGAAGCCGGCTACGGACGCACCATCGGCAACTCCCTCCGCCGCGTCCTCCTCTCCTCCCTCGAAGGCGCCGCCATCTCCTCCGTCCGCATCCAGGGCGCCGAGCACGAATTCTGCCACATCAAGGGCTGCGTCGAAGACGTCACCGACATCGTCCTCAACCTCAAGAAAGTCCTCCTCAAACTCTACTCCCGCCAGCCCAAGCTCCTCCGCATCAAAGTCAAGGGCCCCGGCGAAGTCACCGCCGCCGACATCCAGACCGACGCCTCCGTCGAAGTCCTCAACCCCGACCAGCACATCTGCACCCTCGACGTCGACGGCACCTTCGACGCCGAAATCGAAGTCAAGACCGGCCGCGGCTACTGCCCCGCCGAATGGAACAAGAAGCCCGAGCAGGAAATCGGCCTGATTCCCATCGACTCCCTCTTCTCGCCCGTCCGCCGCGTCAAGTACGACGTCGTCAACACCCGCGTCGGCCGCCGCACCGACTACGACAAACTCACCCTCGAAATCTGGACCGACGGCCGCATCAGCCCCGACGAAGCCCTCACCCTCTCCGCCGCCATCCTGCGCCACCACCTCGACGTCTTCGTCAACTTCGACAAGAACATCGTCGAATTCCAGGACACCGAAAAGACCATCGACCCCGCCCGCGAAGAACTTGCCAAGAAACTCTCCATCTCCGTCAACGAGATCGAGCTGAGCGTCCGCGCCGCCAACTGCCTGAACAACGCCAACATCACCACCGTCGGCGAACTCGCGCAGAAGAGCGAAAACGAAATGCTCAAGTACCGCAACTTCGGCAAGAAATCCCTCAACGAAATCAAGCAGAAACTCGTCGAGATGGGCCTGTCCCTGGGCATGACCTTCGATGCCGAAGTCCTCAGCCTGATCAAACCCGCCGACTGACCCCAATCCTGAATCTTAAGGAGAACATCCCATGCGTCATCGCAAAAACACCGTCAAACTCGGCCGCACCTCCTCCCAGCGCGCCGCCCTCATGTCCAGCCTGGTCAGCAACCTCATCCTGGCCAAGCGCATCACGACCACCCTTCCCAAGGCCCGCGCCACCAAGCGCCTGGCCGACCGGATGGTCACCATCGGCAAAAAAGGCACCCTGGCCGCCCGCCGCCTGGCGATTTCCCGCCTCCGCAGCGAACCCGCCGCCAAGGAACTCTTCGAGGCGGTGGCCCCGGCCATGGCCAACCGCGCCGGCGGCTACACCCGCATCATCAAACTCGGCCAGCGCATCAGCGACAGCAGCGAAATGTGCATCCTCGAGTGGGTCGACTTCGTCCCCAAAGCCAAGAAAGCCAAACCCGAAAAACCCGCCAAGGACGAAAAGAAGGCCGAATAACCCCTCGACCATCCCACATCCCGCAAAAGGACCGGCCTCCCGCCGGTCCTTTTTGCATTGCCCCGCCCCCCATATCGCACCGGCGGACTTCAGTCCTCCCCTCTCCCCCCCAATCCCTCCCCTCTCCCTTTTCCCTTTTCCTGTTGCCATCGGCAAGGTATCGGGTAAAGTGTTTTTCAGACAACACCAGACCATAACAACCGTTTTCATGCCCGAACTCTCCAGATTCTACAATCTCATCATCCGGATGCTGTATGCCGACAACCGGCAGCACAACAAACCGCATGTGCACGTGTTCTACGCCGAATACGAGGCATCCGTCGGCATTGACGGCGAATTGCTGGCCGGGTCGCTTCCCGCCAAGCAGATGCGCATCCTGTCCGCATGGCTGGCCATCCACGAAGAAGAATTGTATGCCGCATGGAACCGGGCTGTCCGCGGCGAAGCCCCCGGCAAGATTCAACCGCTGGCATGAGGGATACGGCATGAGAATCGAAAACGGGATCTGCTACCCCGACACCGGGCGGAAACCCCTGCTCAAGATTGTCGCTTGCAGGGCCTTGGAGCATCCCCGTCTGCGCATCCGCTTCGACACGGGGGAAATCCGCGATGCCGACCTCACCCCGCTCCTTGCCTTGCCGGCCTTCGCGGCATTGGCGGACGAACGATCCTTCCAATCCTTTTCCCTGGACCACGGCATCGTGAGCTGGCTCGATGGCGACCTCGACATCGCCCCCGAATGGCTTTTCGACCACGGCAAAACCGTGACGGCAAGCACCGCGGGCCTCTCCTGACCCCTCACCCCAAGCCCTCATCCTGTCAGTGCACTGGCTTCCTGCCCACACGCCACTCCTCCGCTATTTCTAGTCGCACACTGTCCACGCGGCATTCCTCCCCCTTTCGAAGTAGAGGCATTATCGTTCAATAATTTCTTGTCTCTGTAAACCGGGTCGAATTCGACCCCTTTATAAACGAGGTCAATCTCCATGTGCGATTACGCAACCATCAACCAACTCATCTGCCTCTCCAATCTGGAGAACGTCAACGCCGTCAAGATCAACGACGGCATCCCCCAGCCCCAACGCCTCCGCAAACTCAACGAAATCGCCATCCAGCAGATGCGCATCCTTGCCGAAGTCGGCGGTCGCAAACTCCTGCGCGACCCTACGCCACCATAATCCTTCCTCCCCCCAGCTGGAGCGCGGGTGGCCCGCCCGCTTTCCCAAACAAAATCCACCTTCCCCCCATTCGCGATACCAAGGAAAATCTTCGTATTTCCTCCTCATCTTCCACCTTATCCTCTTTGCTCTTGCCTCCCAATCACTTCGTATGTCCTCCATCTTTCCCCAATGCCGGAAATCACAATTTGTACAATCGTTCATAAAAATCTTGCTTTCACGGACCATCCATGCGAGAACACCACGGAACAGGAAAGGATACACATGAAAAAGTCCCATGCACTCGAAGTTCGAGGAACCCTTGTCCGTGTCGTGAAAATCGGCGGCGAGGACTATGTCTGCCTGAGCGACATGGCCAAGCTCAAATCGGAAGATCCCCAACAGACCATCAGCAACTGGATGCGCAACCGCATGACGATAGAATATCTGGGACTATGGGAGGAGTTGTATAATCCTACCTTCAACCCCCTCGGATTCGAGGGGTTTAGAAAGGATGTTGGGCTGAATTCGTTCACGATGAGTCCAGGCAAGTGGATTGAAGGGGTGAATGCCATTGGCATTGTCGCACAGGCTGGACGTTATGGTGGCACGTATGCGCGAAGCGACATAGCCTTCAAGTTCGCCTCTTGGCTGTCAGTGGAGTTTGAACTTTATCTTGTCAAAGAGTTCCAGCGTCTGAAGGCAAAGGAGCAGGAGCAGATAGGATGGTCGGCGAAGCGGGAGCTGGCGAAAATCAACTACCGCATCCACACCGATGCCATCAAGGATAATCTAATTCCGCCGGAAGTAACACGCGACCAGATGAATGCCATCTATGCGAGTGAGGCGGATGTCCTCAACGTGGCCCTTTTTGGCTTGACGCACCAACAATGGCAACGGATAAACCCGAATCTCAAGGGGAACCAGCGCGACTACGCGACAGTAAACCAGTTGATCTGCATTTCGAATATGGAGAACATCAACGCCGTTATGATAAACGACGGAATTCCGCAGCCAGAGCGGCTGAAACGCCTCAACGAGATTGCCATACATCAAATGAGGATTCTTTCGCAGGTCGGTGGTCGGAAGTTACTGAAGTAAAAGTTGCGTTTCCGCATGAGGTTGTTGGCCCCTGGCGCGCCAGCGCCATGACGAATCTTGTCAATCTTGTGAATCCTGTCAAGAAACAGTAGATCACAGTGCGGAATTCCCGTTAGACCACGGTGCGGAATTCTCTTCAATAGAACGAGCACATCGTGCGAGCCACTAACGACTAGCCACTAACGACAAACTTCACATACGCGCTAGCGTCAAACTTCCCAGGCGCGCCAGTGCCAAACCTCCGAGACGCGCTAGCGTCAAACCTCAAAACCTCTTAACATCTGAGCTACCACTAACCTCTTGAATACGCTTCCGCAGTACTCAATCAGATCATGGCCGAACACCTTGGCGCCATCCAAGTCCTCGGCTATCTCCTCGGCGCCCTCGCCGGACTCCTCCTCGTTTTCACGTATTTCACCCCGTTCACATCAAAAGAACGACTGTAGATTTGGTTTGCGCCGGAGACCTTCCTTCATCCGCAAAACGGAATTTTGCTTTCTTTGATTTCAAATGAGCAGTTATATTTTGTTTTCAGCGCCTCAACTACCTCTTTGAGAAACAGTCGGTTCCCATGAGGTGATATGGTCACAGACACGATGGAGTCCTTCAAAGAATGCCGCTTGCCAAACAAGTTAGATGGGATGCGTTGCTTGCCGCCAACCCATTGCACTTCATCTGACTCCTTAAAATTCACAAATCTCACAAGCCGAAATTCCCGTTCCATCCAGTAGTCGCCGTGCTTAAATCGGATCGAGTCTGAAACGAGTGGTTTTAAAACCTTCGCAAGCGAAATCGCAAAACTATTTGTGGAAGAAATCATGGAAGAACTCTTTCGCTTTGCTTCGGCAACAGCCTTGTCATATGTGGACTGAAGCGACAAGTTGATTTTTTCGCAAGAATCTTTTTGTTCGTCCGCTGACCGCAATTCTGATCCTTGGGATGACCCGTAAAGACATTCTTTCAGGGTTGTAGTTTTTGTATCAGCCGCAAACCTTTCCAGATAGGGATACATGAAACCGATGGACACTCCACCCTCTGGCCATTTTACGTAGTTGTTCCATTGTGAATAACTGTCCCCGTCTAGGGAAAGGGAAAAGGTAAATGGGCCATAGGACTTACTGTTGAGAAGGGCTTTCAATACCGAGGACAGTGAGGAATCAACCTTCGCTTCTTTGGACGCGAAATAGTCATGATGGGCTTTCAAACCGGCGGAAAACTCGGTAGAATCGGAAAGGTGTCGGAAGTATGTACACCACAAATCTGCTTCCGGTTGAAGAAACCGATGAAGGACAGAAAGGGAGGTGTAGTGGTAAAGTTGATTATCAGTGTCCATTTTGCTCTCTGTTTGAGAAGTGGTAGTTGGTTGGTGGCTGATGTCTTTACAAGACAATTGTTGCGGCAATGCCCAGATTGGGAAAAAACTCCTAGTCAAGTTTGTCAACAGATTTTAGGAAATCACGGAGCGCCATTGTCAGTTTTTTGCACGGCGCAATTTTTGTGCGATTGAATTTTTCGACCACGCACATGGATGTTTCCGGTGGTTCTACCCAAAATATAGATAGCAGTTTATATCGTATATTTTGCTCTTTTCCAGTAAAGAGACTCCCGACAAGCATGTCAAGATTCTTGAGATTTTTCAGTTCCATGATGTCCCCCTATCCTGCATCTTTTTGTGAACAGTTGTCTGCTTGATTAAGAATAGGTGTCCAGTCCGCCTGAAAGACAAAGCGCACCATCAGTTCTATTGCCTTGCGGATGGCAGACTTTCGATCTCCTTTGCATTCTTTGAAAAAGTTCTCTAGTGGCAAGGTGTTAAGGACTTGACTCATGTTTTCAAGAACAAATTTCCCTGTTACCATATTCGTCGAATTTTCTAGCGACTGGGGAATGCAACACGTTGCCCAGACAAGTGTGTCCCGAACCAGGACAGCTGGATTGATTGGATTATTGACGGGTAATTCCGATTCCGTATGTTCAAGGAAGTCAAAGAACGCTTTTGCTTTTTCTCGCATCTTGATTTGTTCGTCAGGTGTGTAAGCACGCATGGTGTATGTCCTTTCTTTTGTGTGCGGTGGATTCAGTGCGGCAATCAAGGCCTAACGCATTATAATATATACGCTTCCGCTTCAAATGTCAAGTTTCGCGGTGAATTGCCAGTCAAATGTGCCATTTCTCAAGGTAAACGCAACACACCCTGTCGCATTTACCTTGAGAACTGGCAAACGAATTGAACTTTCTGAGGGGCAAAAAACTTCTTGACAGTTGTGTCAGATGTGGTAGAATTATTCCGCCGTTTTTGATGGCGGAAACTTCGCCATTTGCGGATTAGTTCTTTGGATATACTCTGCCGCAGCCGCTCCCGGAGCCGCTGCGCAGGGGTTGGGGCTGATGAACGGTAAAGTTCCAGAGTCGCGCTCACTGGCGACTAAAACGATTCAATAAATCGACGCTTCATCGGCAAGGGTCTTGCGAGATAAGTCGAAAGTCCAACGACTAGCAACTAGTGACTAGCGACTAGCGACTAACAACTAATCTTGCAAGGCTGCGTACGCGACAGCGTATTTTCGCTTTGGTAGAAATCGCCAATTTCAAAAGAGAAGCGAAATGCGAGGTCGCGCTACGCGGTTGATACCGCGTGGCGTGTCTTCCTTCATGTTTCTCTTTAGGCGTTTGGCGATGCCTCTACCAAGACATGGATATGGGCACGCCACTTTCTTTTCCCTCCGCGTCCGGGTGGGGTGTCCTTTGTAAGGTGGGCGAGGAGGAGAACTGCGAGGAAATAGTGGATTGGCAATCAAATTTGCTTTCAGGAGTGGTTGGCGCATTGGGCGTTCAACTCCTATCGATGCTTTGGGGCGAGATCAAGCGGCGGCGGGAATACCATGCCCTATTGAAAGGCATCATCGCCGAGTGCGACTATAACCTTTCCATTGTGGATGAGATTCTCGAAGGAGCAGTAAACCAATCGGGATCGTTCAAGCGGATGTCTGTGGAGTTCTTTCGCTCCGCTCGAGAAGGAGCAGTCAAGTATTCCATGTCGCAAGAATTGATTCGGACTCTTTCCCGCGCCGTTGTCGATCTCGACCTTTACAACCTTGAGGCTGACTACATATTCAACGGGAGCGAAAGCCACGCCGTTTATACAGGAAACATTGGTGACGGCTTGGTTCAAGTAGAACGAAAAACTGTCGGGTTGAACATTAAGCCAACAATGATTGCTGCAAGACAAGGCGTAGCCGACACTTTGAACTGCCTGAAAGAACTTGCCGAAAAGACTCGAAAAGGAGAAAACGAATGACAACCGCACAAGCCCGGTTTTCTGCCGGCGTCAAATATACGGATGCAACGGGACTGGAAGTGTCCATCAGCCAGCCAAGCGCAGAGACAGGAGTTGAGGTCAAAGTTTCGCCAACAATGAAACCTGCCGGCGGCTGGAATACGGGGCTAGTTCTCGGATTGATTGCGGGAGCCATTCTCGGCGTCGCGATTCTTATTCTTTGCGTGAACAGCGAGTTGTTCTCATGGAAGGCAAGTGGTTCATTTGGACTATGCCGTGCGGCACGGTTCTCACATGATTCACGCCCTTTGGCCGCCGCAATCATATCATTGCTGCTTTCCGTAGTCGCAATCTTCTGGATTCTTTGCTGGCGAAACATCCGATTGGCCAAAATTGAGCAAGAGGATCGCAAAATCAATTGCGACATCTTGAAATTCACTGTCGAAAAAGAAATCAACAAAAGACTGCTCTTGCAGATACCGATTGTACAAGTTCATTCGCAAGTGGCAGAAGTCAACACCGCCAATTGTAACATTGTGAACACAAGCAAACAACAACACCGATAACTACCGGAGGATAATCATGTCGAATCGAACGCCGAAAATTGCGGCTCTCTTTTTGATGACACTAACCGCTTTCGCTCTTGCCGAGGTCTCGGTCGATAATGTCGTCGCCAAGCAGCGGTACCCGTGGAACGGGAAGGTGGATATCACCTACACGGTGACGGGCGACATGGCGGCGGAACTGCCGGATGGGACAGTGCCCATTCTGTCCGTGACGGCCGAGGACAGGGGGAACGCCACGAACTATGTGGCCGCAGCATCCGCGCTATCCGGCGACACGGGCGCAGCGGCGGGGGCGCACCACATCGTGTGGGACCTGGAGTCGCAGGGACTGGAAATCGTCTCTACGAACGTGGTCTTCACGGTGGCGTATGCTCCTCCTCCGTATTGCGTAATCGACCTCTCCGCCGGCTCCAACACGGCGTCCTACCCCGTGTCCTATCTCGCGGAGCCGCCGAGCGGGGGATTCAACACCGACGAATACAAGACGACGAAGCTCGTCCTGCGGCGGATCGAGCCGGGGTCGTTCATCATGGGCGGCGGCTCCGATGAATCCCATCGGGTCACGCTGACGAAGCCCTTCTACTGCGGCGTCTTCGAGGTGACGCAGAGGCAATATGAACTGGTGACTGGCTCCAACCCGTCAAACTACAAGGGCGACAAGAGGCCTGTTGAGCGGGTGTCGTGGAACACGATACGCGGGGACTCGGTCACCTACAACTGGCCGGGTTCCGCGAACGTCAATCCCAATTCTTTCATGGGCAGACTCCGCGCACGGACGGGCCTGGACTTCGACCTGCCGACGGAGGCGCAGTGGGAATACGCCTGCCGCGCCGGGACGACGACAGACTACAACAACGGGACGAACTACGGCGGGAACGACGACGGGAACGACTCGAACCTGGACCAGCTGGGGAGGTATTGGTACAACCGTTCTGATGGCATGGGCGGCAACACGGATGCGCATACTGTGGTCGGCTCATACCAGCCCAACTCATTGGGGCTATACGACATGCATGGCAATGTCTGGGAATGGTGCCTGGATTGGTACGGGACGTTGGCCTACGGGACAGACCCCAATGGTGCTTCCTCGGGGTCGTACCGGGTGATACGCGGCGGCAGCTGGCACTACAGCGCGGGCGGCTGCACTTCGTCCTTCCGGAGCATCTGCAGCCCGTCGTACGAGGACGGCGACTACAGCTACTGCTACGGCTTCCGCCTTGTCAGAACCCTGTCGGAATAAAGCGCGGTAGCGCGAATGCGAGCGAGGGCCGAGGCGGCAGCCGGACCGAAGCGAGCGGGAAATGCCGGCGAAGCCGGCCAAAATAGAGGTCTCAACCATGAAGAAGACAGTCACAATGTTAATTGGCTTTCTCGCAGCGGGAACCGCCGCGGCCGGCGTCATCTGCTCGGGCAGCAGCGCGGCCGTGGGGATTGACACGAGAATAGGCGCCAGAGTTGCGCGGGAGACGGAGCCGCTGGCCTACTCGACGGAGTGGAACACGGGCGCCACGGGCGTCGCCATCGCCCTCGACGGCGAGACGCTTTTCTCCGCCGCCGTCCCGACCTCCGGCGACTACGCATGGGACGCCGGGGACGCTTCAGTTGGTCTCCACAAGCTCACGCTTGACGATGGTGTGGAGGTGCTGAACACGCAGTTCCGAGTCAACGGTATTCTCTTCAACGCCAATGGCGGTGAGGGAACGATGGCATCGTTACCTCTTTTCAGCGGCGTTGAGCGGATATTGCCCCAATGCGCATTTTCGCGGACTGGCTACACCTTCGTCGGATGGGCGACGAGCACCAACGGAACTGTCGCCTACCCCGACGGGGCGGCAACTCCAACCCCGACGACTGAAGCAAATGGTGTCGTGTCGCTCTACGCCAAGTGGATACCGAACGAATACACGGTTTCCTTCGATGCGGCAGGTGGGACGGTTTCGCCGGTGTCGAAGACGGTGACGTTCGACGCAGCCTACGGGGCGTTGCCCTCCGTCTCGCGGACTGGTTACTCGTTCGCTGGCTGGACGCTGGACGGAGTGGCCGTGATGGCGGAGACGATTTGCGCCACGCCATCGAACCATACGCTGGTCGCAATGTGGACGCCGAACGAATACACGGTGAGTTTCAACGCGAACGGTGGAACTGTGTCGCCGGCGTTGAAGATGGTGACGTTTGACGCGACATACGGCGCATTGCCTACACCTGAGTTTGAATGGCACTCCTTCCGCCGCTGGCTGCTGAATGGTGTGGAAGTCGATGCGGCCACGATAGTGAAGACTGCGGCGAACCATACGCTTGTCGCCGACTGGAACATTGGCATCGGCGGCGGAGTCTGGACTTATCCTGCGGAGGGTGAGCCGATTGTCCTCAATGAGCCGCTGTCCGCACCATCGGGCAATGTCGTGATTCCCGAAGCGATTGACGGCCATCCCATCGTGGGAATCACGGAGGAGGCGTTCGCCGGGAACACGGCGATTACGGCGATTGAGATTCCCGCGAGCGTGACGAACATCGCTGAGGGGGCTTTCGCGGAATGCACGGGGCTACGAAAGGGCGCTATCGGGAGCCTTTACGGGCAGAATCGTTTCGCCGACATCCTCCCCGAACTGGCGATGTCTGTGCGGGAGGTGGTCTTCCTTGACGGCATCGAGGCAATTCCCGACAACTTCTTCGAGGGCTGCACGGCGCTGGAGTCGATGGACATCTCGGAGAGCGTCGTGGAGATCGGCACGAACGTCTTCGAGGCCTGCTCGGCGCTGGCGACGACTGAGACGGGCGGGTTGGTGATTTGCGACGGATGGGTGCTCGGCTTCGCCGAGGAGTTGAAGGTTGAAGAGTTGGTGGTGCCGGAGGGGATTCGCGGCATCGCGGCGGGGGCGTTCAAAGGCGAATGGGGGATAGAGAGCCTGACTCTGCCGGAGTCGCTGCGGTTCATCGGAGCGGGGGCGTTCGAGGACTGCACGGGGCTTGAGAACATCATCGTCCCGACGAACGTGGTGAAGATCGACCGCGACGCATTCCGCAATTGCACCTACGCGCAGGGGCTTTCCCTGCCCTCATCGCTTGTGGAGATTGGCGACGGCGCCTTTGCGAACTGCGCGATGCTGATGGGCGCGGCGGTGCCAGACGGCGCGAAGTCGATTGGCGAGTGCGCCTTTTCCAATTGCTGGCGGATGCTGTCGGTTTCGCTTCCGCAGAGTCTGGAACGGGTCGGCGACGGTGCCTTCGCCGACTGTCGCCGGATTGTCGGCGTTACTGTGCCGCTGCATGTGGCGACGATGGCGGAGCTGTTCCCGGCGGCGTATGACAAAATCGAGACCGCGGGCGTAGCGGAATTAAGGATCAACCACGAAATACACGAAACACACGAAACGAGCGGGGGCAATTCAGAAGAAGGCACCTCCGCGCTCTCCGCGACTCTGCGTGAGTTCATTGCATCAAGGCAGATGGTTCCTGGGATGTTCATGGGATGCGCGGCGCTGGAATCGCTGACGCTGCCGGAGTGGGTGAGCAATATTCCCGACGAGGCGTTCGTCGGCTGTGCGAGCCTGCCGTCGATAAGCGTCCCGGCGGCGGTGACGAACATCGGAGCCTCGGCCTTCGCCGGCCTTTCGCAGTTCACTTCGTTCTCCTTCCCGACGGGTTTGGTCGCCATTGGCGAATCGGCTTTCGCGGGCTGCTCTGGGATTGGGTCGCTGTCGATGCCGGAGGGGCTGCGCCGCATTGGCGCACGGGCATTTGAGGGGCTTTCGCTTTTGGCGCGGGCGGATATCCCCGCGACGGTTTGCGAGATCGGCGATGGAGCCTTCGCGGGCTGCGGGGCCATCAGGGCCGTGACGGTGCCAGGGGACGCGGCGCTCATTCAGCAGTATCAATATTACGCCGGAGACACAATATCCCTAGTGGAGACGGGCGACACCGAACAGCCGAACAACTATTCTTGCCAGCACATATTCCCCAGTGCCTATGACAAAATCACGGGCGCGACGGTAGCGACTGGAAGGATGGTTGACCGCCTGTTTTCCGGTTGCGCAGCGCTGGCGCATGTGGAGATGCCGGCAAACCTCGCGGAGATTGGCGGAGCGGCCTTTGAGAACTGCTCGTCCCTGACGGATGTCGGCGTTCCGGCGGGCGTGACGAACATCGGGGCGCGTGCCTTTGCGGGCTGCTCTACACTTTCGGCGGTGGCGTTGCCGCAGGGATTGCTGGCGTTGCCGGACGAGGCATTCGCTGGCTGCTCGTCGCTGGCGGAACTGGTCGTCCCGGCGACCGTGGCGTCGCTTGGCGCGGATGTCTTCGACGGCTGCACGTCCCTGCGGGCGGCGCGGTTCCTCGGCAACGCGCCGTCATGCGGCGCGGCGGCCTACGGCGGCACCTCCGCCGCCCTGGTGTCATACGTGGAGCAGGGTTCCATGGGTTGGGACGGCATCCCGACTTCAAAGGCCCTGCCGGAGTTCTGGCCGGCTGGGACGGCGCACGAGATTGCCTTCTGGACACCTAACCGCTTCAATGTCGCATTTGATCCGTGCGATGGTACGGGTTCGACGCTGGAGGTCGAGCAGGTGACGGGAACGACCTGCATGATGCCGCCAGATCCCGTGAGGCAGGGCGCGCGTTTTGGCGGATGGTGGACGGCGCGGGAGAACGGCGCGCGCGTCACGGCCTCGACGCAGGTGATGGCGACGCGGCCCTACGCTCTCTACGCGCACTGGACGATGAACCGCTACTCTGTCCACTTCGACGCGAACGGCGGGAGCGGTTCGGCGGACGCGCTGCCGATGACGGTCGGGGAGCCGGCCACGCTTCCGGTCTGCCCGTTCACTCTTGTAGGGCACTCCTTCGCGGGCTGGGCGACGGAGCCGGGTGGCGCGGTCGAATACGCCGATGGCGCATCGGTATGCGACCTCGCCTACGCGCAGAACGCCGCAGTGATGCTCTACGCTGTATGGGAGGAGCGCAACTGGACGGTGCCTGACTATCTGGACGCGCCGGGAATGGACTTCGAGACGGAGGGCGACGCCGAATGGGTGCCCGACTGGGATGCGTTCAAGGTCGGCGGCGGCTCGTTGCGAAGCGGCTATCTGCCGCCTTCTGAAATTGAAGGCGAATGGACGAACACAACGCTTCGCACCAAGGTCTTCGGCGCGGGTTCGCTTTCCTTCTGGTGGAAAGTGAACTGCGAGTGGAACGACGAGGATTACGGCGAATGGTATGACTTTGCGACATTCACGGCCGATGGCATCGAGGTCGCCCGCATCGCCGGCGATTCCGATTGGCGGCAAGTCGAGTGCGAGGTCGGCGGCGAAGGCTGGCACACGCTTGAATGGACATTCTGGCGCGACGACTACGACGAGGAAGGCGCCGCCTGGGAGAACTGCCTCTGGGTGGATGGCGTAGAGTGGACACCAGCGCCAGTGACGCTGACGTTCGCATCCGGCGGCGCAACGGAGGGCGAGGCACCTGCGGCGGTCGTCAAATACGCCGGATTCGCGCTGACACTTCCTGGGCCGGGGACTCTGGTCACCCCGCCGTATGTCTTCGCGGGCTGGAATGACGGCACCTCGACATACGCGGCAGGGGAGACATATGTTTTCGGCTCGGATGACGCCACACTTACGGCAGTATGGGTGCTTAAGATTTGGACACTCGCAGAGGCCGCGGATGCGGATGCGATGTCATTCATGACAGGCGGCGATGCCGATTGGTCGGTTGATGTTGAAAACGGCTGGACGAACGGCGTATCCGCGAAAAGCGGCGCCGTAGCAAGCGGGCAGTCGTCATGGATCGAAACGACCGTTACTGGCGGCGGAACGCTCGCCTTCCATTGGAAAGTCATGGGCGGCATCTACCGAAACAACCCCTTCGCCTACGCCAAAGCCGAAGTGGATGGGGTGAATGTGGCGCAGTCGCACCTTACGGACGGCTGGGTGGGGCAGAGCCTAACTGTCGAGGGCGCGGGCGAACACACCATTCGCTGGACATACCTCCGCACCTCGGCGCGTCCCGCCGACGGCGACTGCGCCTGGCTTGATGCTGTGGTGTGGACACCGGAGGCGCCGGAGTCCATCGAGGTGGATGGGGTGGAGGTGCCAGTCAGTTGGCTTGACGAATATCCGACACTTGTTGAAGAACATAGCGGAAGCCATGAAGCGGCGGCTAACGCCATCGCCGCCAATGGCGTGAACACCGTTGCGGAATGCTATGTCGCGGGACTTGTGCCGACAAATGCGACAGATGTGTTCCGCGCCATAATCTCATGGAAGGACGGAGCGCCAGTAATAACTTGGGAACCCGACCTCAACGAGGGCGGAACAAAGCACGAGCGCGTCTATACCGTTGAAGGCCGCGAAAGTCTTACGCAAGGCTCATGGGGGCCAACGAACGCCAACAGCCACTTCTTCCGGGTGAAGGTTGAGTTGAAGTAGCGGCGCGTTCGCGCCTAGAAGTTTGTCGTCCGTGGTTAGTGACTAGTCGTTAGTCGTTAGTGATTAGTACGGAGTGCTTGCCCTGATGAAGACTATTCCGTGCCGTAGTCTAGCGACTATTCCGCACCGTGGTCTTGTGGAAGGGTGAGCCCTTCGGGTGAGGTTTGGCGCAAGCGCTCTGGATGTTTGGCGGCGCCGCATCAGCAGCTTGCGCATAGCGGGAGTGGTTGTGATACTACTCAATCAGATGACAAGGTGTGTAGATAGCAGAATGCGCCTGAGCAGAATACAGGTGGTTGTGAAAATGGAAAATTTGGCATATTTTGTGGTTGTGAAAATGTGAAAATCTGTATGTTTTATGGTTGTGAAAATG
>JAEEGG010016169.1_pt1 | contig 15534 bp, 14 predicted proteins | sample 9134161 | NCBI WGS metagenome assembly JAEEGG01 (sample SAMN16246543, study PRJNA631951) | gut metagenome | biome: gut microbiome; feature: rumen; material: CR-attached | host: Bos | place: Iran: Karaj | collected 2018-10
GGCGCGATCATCGGAATAATAGACGGGAGTAGTCCCCGGCACCTGATGCGTATTGTGACAGGCAACTAAAAAGAGCAACAAAAATGCGCCAAGGAACAATCGCAGCCCTTCGACAAGCTCACTTCGGCCATGCTCAGTGCAGGCAGGGGCCTTCAAATTCCGCAAGGACTTCATCTTTGTCATCAAAAAATTCATAAAAGTGCCACAAATTTAAAAATTTTTACCTTCTACTGAATGGAGACAAGACAAAGCAGCAAAAAATACCGAGGAGCACCGAAAAGCCGAATGTCGCAACAGGGACAAAGCTGCTGAAAGATAGGCTGCCAAAAGAAATGAGCGTCGTCATGGCCGAAAGCATCACGGCAAGGGCTGTCGTCACGCTCCGTTCGCCGCCCTCCTTAAAGAACAGCGCATAGTCAATGCCGATTCCAAGCGTAAGGATTACCCCCACTATCGCAAAGAAGTTGAACGGCAGTCCCAAATAGCCGAAAACGCCTGCTATAAGAAGGCTAGAAATCACCGGGGCTCGAATCACCTTGAGCGCCGTAAAGAACTTGTAGACACAGACAAGTACAATAAACACGACCAGATAGGCCACAGCCACAAGCATCAAGGCAACCTTCGAAAGTTCCGTCAACGTCGCATTCACGTTTTCCATCTTGTTTACCGCATACACATAAGGCATTCCCTCTGCATACTGATCGATAGCAAAGTTCTTCGAGACATGGAGCGGGAACACGGCGCTGTAATACTTACCGTTAACCTCTCCAATCCAAATCATCGAAAGGATGCTCTTGAACGATTCGGGAATATCCGACTGCGGCGTAAGAAATTCCGGTTTCAAGGCCAAATTTCGCGCAAAAAGAGAATCCGAGGCAAGATTCAAGTCACGAAGCAGTTCATGGTACGCCTCCGAATCGCGCAGTTTCTTTACCGCCTCGAAAGTTTCCTTCTGTGTCTTGACCGAAGGAATGTAGGTAGAAGTCGCCAAATACCCCGTAAGCAGGGAATCCTCTTTCGCTTTTTCGAGCCTATCCCTAAGACGTTCCTCGTTTTCCAAGAGTTGCTGTTCCGTAGCGCCTTCTACAATAAAGTAAGTCGGAGAAATTCCCAGGTTATTGAGACGCGCATTCAGCGCCTCGGAACGCTTGAGGCTTTCGCTCATGGAATAAAGAGTCCGCATATCCGTATGGATATCAAGCAGCAATATTCCAGGTGCAATCGCAAGCAACAGGACTAGCAGCAAATAGCGGACTTTCTGGGGAGAAAGCTTGTCGTAAAGAGACAACAATACTTGAGGAAGCCGCATCGGAAGTAGCGTTTTCGTTGAACGCTCCCCAGAATGCGACAAATTCGGGAACAGCAAGAGAATCGTCGCAAAGGAACTCGCAAGTCCGACAATCGAAAAAACAGCCATCTGGCGAAGCAAGGGAAAATCGGCAAACGTAAGCGCGATATAGCTGAGTTCCGTCGTCATGAAACCGAGCAAAAGTCCCTTGAATATGTGGTGGCGAATTTCGAGACCATTTTTCGAGGTTCCGTGTTTCCACTCGGTAAAGAAATGAATCGCGTAATCGATGCTTACGCCAATCACGCTTGTTCCAAAAACGAACGTAAACACGTGAATATTTCCGAACACGGCCCACGTTCCAGAAAGGGCCGCGCACACGGCAACACCGATGGTTGCAAGCGTACAGACAATCGGAACAGGAGTGCGGAACGCCCAAAGCAACAAAAGCAGAATGAGCGCCATCGAAACGCCCGAAATCCAGGCAACCTCGGACTTCGCATTTTTCGAACTTTCGTAGCTATGGAACGGAACGCCCGACTTTTCGATACGTAGTCCCTTGTATTCAACCTGCAAGGAATCCAACACGCGATCGAGGCGAGCAAGCACATGGTCGTCAGAGGCCATTGTCGAAACGTTCGGAGAAAGAGCGGCACTCCACATCACGTACGTCATCGAGGAATCTTCGGCGGCAAGCACCCCCTCCCGCAACGTAAAGCGCCCACCCATCAGCTGGGAATGAAGCGTAAAATGATCAAACGATTCCGCCCCCAGCAAAAACGGGTCTTCTTCGATTTGACTCAAGTCTGCAAGCGTAAAGGCGCCATAGACCTTTTCTAGCGCCATGCTCTTTAATGCAGACGCATCGCCTGCTTTCAGCAAGTCGCATACCGGGCGCCCCTGCAGAACGTTGCGGTAATCGTAATAGAAATTCCGCATCTGCTGCATAGTCGCATCATTGACTCGCAACCGAATCTCGGCAAACGAGGAATCCCGAGCAAAGCTCGACTCCAGCGCAAATGCGGCTGCCTTTGCCGCAACAAAATCATGATGCCCCAAAAGAACAGAAATATTCCTCATCGAACGGGCGCTCAGCGCCTTTTCCGCCTCGGCGACATTCCTCAATTCATTGGAGTCCGGCAGAACCGAATAAAGGTCCGACTCCACCTTCCACGGTTGCAACAGTCCAAGCGAAATAAGGGCAATATGAAATACCGCCCATATGATAACCGAAACAATCTTTTTCGACTCAGGACTCATTTTTTCACATTCTTGAATTTCTGGGCCAAGTCCTTAAAAGTCCCTTCCACGGAATCAAGGTCCTTAAAATGCGCCTGTCCCGTAAATTCGTATGTCACCAGGTTCTGTTCGCCATCGACAATCGACACCTTTTCAAGTTCGTTTACCCCTTCGAGGGTGATAGACGCGATAATGCGGGCCACGGTACGTTCCTTGGGAACAAGCCCCACGCAAAATCCCTTGTGGGAATCGTCGAAATAGATGTCGAAATTCCGGGCGAGTTCGTCGAACTTACCCGAGAACACCGACTGGATGGTACCGGAAAATTCGGCGAATACGGGATTGTCCTTCGCGGCCATCGTCTTTTTAACGTTACGGTTCACATCCCACTGCACAATGGCGTTGTCGCCAACCCACAGCACCGACGGGAACGGTTTTTCCGTATCCCAGACAATACCCTCTTCACGTGAAATCGCAAAGGAGCCCGTCGAGACAAAGTCGCGGTTCAGCTTCTTGATGTTGCGGGTCTGCTTGAAATTTCCAACCGTCAGGGGGCTTGCCGTAAGCACGGCAATCGATTCCTGCAAGGCAGGCTTCGAGATTTCAGTCAGCGGTTTCTTGAAAACATCCGAAGCAGAACCTGCCGCAAAGGCTGTCCCCCCAAGAATTCCAAGGGCAAAAACCGAGACTACGACGCTTTTAAAAATGGGGTTCATCCGTTTTCCTCGGCAGCAAGTGCCGCACGAACCTTGTCGATAAAGTAGGCGGGGCAGACCATGAGCGATTCACGCTTATTCATGTCCACCGCCATCTGCATACTTTCCGCCTTGCACAAAAGCGTTCCCGTTTCGGCGTCAAAGAACTTGTACGAAAGTTTCATGCATACCTCGTATTCTTCGAGCGTCACCTCAGCACGGATTTTCTGCATAAAGATCATCGGGCGCAGGTAACGGATATGCATGTCAACGACAGGCCACACAAAACCGCTCTTTTCCATGGCAAAGTAGTCGTACTTCATCTTGGCAAGGAGCGCGCAGCGGGCCACCTCCATGTACTTCACATAGTTGCCATGCCAGGCAACCTTCATGGAGTCCACGTCGTAGAATTCTACCCTGAATTCCACAGTCGTTTTCAGTTTCTTTTCGGCCATGGACGCCTCCATTAAACAGCGTAATGCTTTTCGCGAATCAGTTGGAGCGTCTTGCGAAGGTCGCCTTCGAGCTGACGGTCGCAAGCGAGAGGTGCAAAGTGTTCGAACACCTGGTCGTAAGTGGCACGGACACCGGCAATGCGCACGTCGAAAATTTCACCGCGTTCGAGGCGAATGCGGAGAGCCTGGGACGCGGCGAGGAGTACCGCGGCAGCCACCTGTTCGGTAAGTTCAATCACACGGATACAGTCGCGAGCGGCAATGGTGCCCATGCTCACCTTGTCCTGGTTGTGGCATTCGGTGGAGCGGCTAAATACGCTCATCGGCATCGTGTTATGCAGAGCTTCTGCAGTCCAAGACGACACGCCAATCTGCACCGCCTTGAAACCGTGGTTGAGCGAGAATTCGCCCTGGCTTCCCGAAAGGTTAGGCGGCAAGTTGCGGTTGAACTTGATATCCACAATCGTTGCAAGCTGGCGGTCCAGAAGGTCGGCAAAGTTTGCGACAATGTTTTTCAGCGTATCCATCGCAAGGCAGATGTGTCCGCCGTAGAAATGTCCACCGTGGAAAATATTCTCGGTTTCGGGGTCGATAATCGGATTATCGTTTGCGCTGTTCATTTCGACTTCAATCAGCTGGCGGAGCAGCGGTTCGGAATCGTAGAACACGCCCACCACATGCGGGGCGCAGCGCAGAGAATATGGATCCTGAATCTTTTCGGGAATCACGTTCTTCTCGACTTCCAGGTTCATGGCGTCGCGCATTTTCTTTGCGGCGGTAATCAGGCCCGGATGCGGCTTCACTGCAAACAGACGTTCATAGAAATGGTAAGCGTTCCCCTTCATGGCAATCGTGTTCATCGCCGTAATGCGGCAAGAGAGGTCGGCCAAATACTGTGCGCGGGAGAAAGCCATGCAAGCGACAGCGTTCATCACGGCAGTTCCGTTCATAATGGCAATCGCTTCTTTCGGGCGAAAACGGTGCGGCGTGATGCCGAGCTCAGCCATCACATCCTTCGACGGCCTACGTTCACCCTTGTAAAGCACATCGCGTTCACCGATCAGGGCTCCCGCCAAATAAGAAAGCGGAGTCAGGTCGCCGCTAGCACCCACAGAACCTTCCTGCGGAATAAGCGGCAAGATGTCGTTCTGCAGGAAATCCATGATAATCTTCAACAAGGCGTAGCTCACGCCGGAAAAACCGCGAGCCAAGGTGTTCAGGCGAACCACCATAATGGCACGAGTCGTTTCTTCGTCGAAATAGTTCCCCATTCCGCAACCGTGGAAACGGGTCAGGTTCACCGGAAGATCGTAGTAATGGTCGGGTGGCACCACCTGCGTACAGGAATCGCCGTAACCCGTCGTCACGCCGTAAATGCCACCATGCTTCGCGAGAGCTTCATCCAAAAAAGCCGCACCCGCATCGATTTTCTTCTGGAACTTGGACGACGAATCCAATTCCACGGGCACCTCGCGCTTTGCGACGGCCACCACCTGTTCAATAGTCAACTTTTCCGGTCCAATAACGACAGTCTTCATGATCTACGATCCTTTATTTTGAGTTTTCCAAAAGTTGTAAAAATTGTACCACTGGTAAGGATGTTTCAGGCACAATTTCTGTAAAAGTTCCGTGTATTCCTGCACAAGCATCCGAATCCGTTCCGGACGCTCCTTGCGGCTACAGTCAAAAGTCGTTTTCGCCTTCACCACGTGCATTTCGTAGGGCGAGCGAATATCAAAGTCGTGCTTTCGAATGGCGAACGTAAAATAAATGGGAGCGTGCAGGACACTCGCTAACGTAAAGGAACCTTCCGGGAAACTGGCCGTTTCGCCGAGGAATTCCATTTCGACGTTTCGGTCCGTGGAATTGGCAGAGGTTCTATCCCCCGCAATCACCACCAGGTTACCGCCTGCAATCTGCTCTTTCATCCACACGGCAGAATCCACGCCAATCTTGTTGGCGTCGAGCACCGAGTTCATCAGGTCCGGATTCAGCTCGAAAAGCAGCGCATTGAACTTGGAGGTTCCCGAAAAATCGACGACCGGAAAAACCTTGAATTGTCTGTGGGTGTGGATTTCACCGTGTCCCGTCAGGGAACGGAGCATTTCCATATTTCCAAGATGCGAACACAGCAAAAAGGCGCCTTCGCCACGGTCAAGCTGTTCGACCAGAAGATTCAGGTCGTCGCCCTGGGTTTCCACCTGATTGAGCTTGATGGCACCGCGCCATCCGAGCAGTTTTTCAATCATCGAAAGAGCAAACGAAAGCACGTGCTTGTACGTTCCAAGCACCGGCATGCGTTCCCCGCGCACCGCAAAGAGGCGCTTCAGGTAAGCGACCGAGCGTTCACGCACCGGGGTCGCCCCCATCCAAAAGAAAAAGCAGATAATCGCCGTACAGACTTCAACAATACGGAGCGGCAGGTGGCAGGTAATCCACAGCATAAAGCGGAAATGCCAAAGGCTTCCACCTACTTCCTTCACTTCGTACCACTGCGGCGATTCACTTTTCACGGAGTTCATTTTTTCTTCTTGAAAAGGCGACGGCCCAAAATCATCGGGGAACGAATCAGCATTCCAAGGCAGAGCTTGGTATGCGTCCAGGAAATTTCAACATTATCGCCGAAGGCTCGGAAATTAGAGACTCCATCTTCGGGGTACTTCACCTTGATCGGGTAGAAATACATCTTGAGGCCCGCCCAGGAAAGACGCACCAGGATTTCGATATCGAAACCCATGCGGTAGGTACGGATCTTTTTGGCGACCGGCCACACGAACTGGAGCGGATACACGCGGAAACCGCACATGGAATCGGGAATCGTCTTTGAAAGCGTTTCGACCGCGACCCAGAAATTCGTAATCTTTCTTCCCTGTTCACGCGCCTTGGGCACAGAGCCGTCATACTGGGGCATTGCGGCGACCAGATCGAACGGATGCTTTTTGGCGGCCTTCAGAAAGAACGGAATCGCATCCATATCATGCTGACCGTCGGCATCCACCTGAAGCGCATGCGTAAAGCCCATTTCGTAAGCCTTCCCAAGACCGCTAATGACAGCGGCACCCTTGCCGCCGTTCTTTTCACGCGTCACAAGCGTCGTATTCGGGACATCCTTTGCAATCTGCTCCAGGATTTCGTGACCTTCGGGGGTGTTGCCGTCATCCACGAGAATCACGGCGAGATTTTGTGCGGCAAGCGTCTCGGCGACATTCCGCGAAGCTTTTTCGTGACGGTACACCGGCACAATGGCACAAAATTTCATATCCTCGGGTTTCATCGTATGTTCACGCATCGGTGTCCTCCGTCATCACGAGCGTTCCGCCGGAAAGGGCGCGGCCCTCTTCGAGCGTATAGGAGAAAGCAAGCTTAGCCGTTTCGGCCTTGTAGGTCATTTCAAGAATCGCAGGGACCCCCGGCAGAATCGGGTAGCTGAACTTGGTACGCTGGATGCGCTGCACCGTCTGCGACGTTCCGAGAAGCGCATGGCCAAGCATCACCGCCATGTCCACCTGCGCCACCGCAGGCAGCAACTTGAACGTCGGGAAATGCCCGCTGTAGAAATCGCTTGTTTCGGGGAAAACCAGTTTCAGCTTGACCGCGCCCGGTTCACGATGCATCTTCAGTATCTTGAAATTCGGGCTTTCGGGAATGCCGAACAGCGCCTGGATATCGCGCATCTTGATTTTTCCCTGCGTGTCCTGCGGGAGTTCTTCGAGGTAGCGCCACTTCTTGGGAGAAACCGTATTCTCGATAAACTGCATCAGGTGCTTCTTGAAGAAATTGTTGATTTCGAGCTTCGGCAGGCCCTTGAACTTTTCGCAGCCTTCGGCATTCAGCACGATCGCCGCAGCCAGGTACTGGCGACTACCCACCATCGGAACCACGCGCACATCCTGCACCAGTCCCGTCTGCTTCAGGCGGTTTTCCACTTCCGGAAGCGAAATACGCTTTTCCTCGATTTTCACGATAGAATCGGCGCGGCCCTTCAACAGGAAACGGCCATCCTCGTAAATTTCCACGAGGTCTCCCGTGGTAAAGCCCTCGGGTTCCAGAATATAGCTCGACTTCACGTTCAGGCAATCGTTTTCACCGATGCTCATCTTGCAGACTTCGAACGGTTTCCAGATGGGGCCGTTCTTGGACTGTCTGTAGGCAATGCCACCGGTTTCGGTACTGCCGTAAATTTCAGTGGTCCAGTAACCCGTGATGCCCTCGCACTTGCGGGCAACCTCTTCCGGGAGCGGGCCACCCGACGAATAGATAATCGGAGTACACTTGAAATCGATCGGCTTGTCAGTATCGGCGGCAAGGCGCTTCAAGTAGGCCGGGCTCGATGCAATGACCGCCTTTTCTGCGGCAAGACTTGTAAGTTCGCTCGGATAGTCGATACGGTGCCTGCGGAACGGAAGCCCCGTCGCAGTCGGCAGAAGCACCGTAAACAGGAGACCGTAAATGTGGTGGTGGTTCACCGTGCTATAGACCTTACGGCCCACCCAGTCATCACCAAAGACCTTCACCAGTTCAAACAGTTCATTTTCAAATTGTGAAAAACGCTTGGGCACGGACTTGGGTTCACCCGTCGTACCCGAGGTAAACATCACCATCTGGGCATCATTTTTATCAAAGGAATTCCACAAAGTCTCGACAGCGGGGCCTTTCAAAATATCCTGGATCTGCACCGCACCGGCAGACGCATCGCCAAACGGGGTATCGGTAATAAAGCCGTATTCGGGTTTCTTAATTTCCCTGATAAAGGCTTCCTGACGGTTCGCAGTCACCATCGCCTTCCGGCCACTCTGCAACATCGAAAGGAGAGCCACGATAAAGAAGTAGGAATCTTCGCAATGAAGAATCCACGGGCGATTTTCGCTCGATTCCAGGAAGCGGCGCACCTTGGACACGTCACCGACAAATTCAGCCCACGTCCTTACATTTTCTCCGTCAAAGCAAACGATGGAACCTTCGGGGCGGCTGTCCCGCTGCAAATCGCAGACGGGTATATAGGAGTGCATCTTTTTTTGCATCATTTTACGGACCATAAATTCTACGGCAAACAAAATGCCGATTAAAATATAGGAGATTAAACCGTTGTACAGGGACCAGATTCGGTCGCTACCCACCAATGCAGTGGCAAAAGCGATAGAGGCGTTCAGAATAAAGAATATACACCATACCAAAGTCACCCGGTCACAGTAACGCTCCACGAAAAAACGCTCCGGAGATGTCCTTAGCGTCTTGTCACCAAGATTTGCCAAACGGAAAACAAAACTGGGCTTTTTCCAAAGGGAAAAGGCAAAGAAAGAAAGAAGGCTCAAGCTCACCATTACAGGATAGAACTTGAGAAACATTATGTTATCTGCAAAAAAGGAGAGTCCCCCGCACAAAAGCATCAATGCGACAAGGGCAAGCCCCTTAACGACATTCGTCCTGTCGAAATTTCCACCTTTCCTCTCCCCGGAACGCCCCCGCGTCACATTAAAGAAATGTACAAAAGCAAGACCGATGAGCAGCAAGCTCAATCGGCGAGGAGAAAGCCCCCAGAATTCAAGCCCGCAAAAAACGAGCGCCGGATAGAGAACAGAAAAGGTGGCAAAGACAACCTTCCCCGCCACCGTTTTCATTACTTGTTTTCCGCGTTCTGGATCAGATTGTAGATAGCGTCAACGACGTCCTGCACGGTACGTACAGTCTTGAACACTTCAGGGTCGATATTGGTCGGCAAGAGAGACTTGAGCTTCACGATCAGGTCAACGGCATCGATGCTGTCCAGTTCAAGATCTTCATAAAGGCGAGCTTCAGGAGTCACCTTGGCTTCGTCCATTTCGAAATCTTCGATAAGGGCGGCCTTCAATTTGTCAAAAATAGCTTGTTTTTCCATGTTCAACTCCCTTATTTAGGCATATTTGCCGAAATGTATGCCGCCAAGGTATCCACAGAATAAAAATGCTTCTTGGTTTCTTCGTTCACCACAGAGAAAGATACTCCGAAGTTTTCCTTGACCGCAATCCCCAATTCGAGGGCGTCGATAGAATCAAGCCCCAGGCCCTTTTCGCTTTCGCCAAAAAGAGGAGCGTCATCTACGATATCTGCAGCCGTAACGTCTTCGAGTTCCAGAGCAGACACAATCATTTCTTTTATACGAGATTTTAATTCGTTCATAATTCACCCTTAATTTGAGCGCAAAAATAACTTAAAAAAAAAGAACCGTCAAGTACAGGCATCGGCGATTATTGCTAAATTTGTGGACAAAATCAATAAAGCTAAACAAAAGAGTTCTATGTTCGACTATTACTATAATGACAAGATTTCGGCTACCGACGCAAAGTTCGAAGCCCAGAAAATCGCATTTGCCCCCCTCAGCTTCCACGCCGCAAAAGCGCTCCGCGACATGGGGATTCTGGACGCCATCTGCAGCGCCCGCAAGAAAGGGATTACCGTTTCGGAACTTTCGCAAAAGCTTGGCATTTCGCTCTACGGCATTGGCGTTCTGATCGAAATGGGACTTGGCATGGGGGCCATCAAGCTTCATAAGGATTCCAAGGAGGACGACCTCAAGCTTACGCTCGGCAAAATCGGATTTTTCCTGATGAGCGACGAAATGACGAAAGTCAACATGGACTTTTCCGAAGACATCTGCTACCTGGGGGCAGAGGACATGCAAGAAGCCATCCGCGATGGGAAGCCCGCAGGCCTCAAGCACCTCGGCAACTGGAAGACCGTGTACCAGGGGCTGTCGCAGCTGACCGACCAGCAGAAAAAGAGCTGGTTCGGATTCGACCACTTCTATTCCGACCTCGCCTTCCCCGAAGCACTCCCCATCGTTTTCTCGAACCCCTGCAAGCGCCTCTTTGACATCGGCGGCAACACCGCCAAGTGGGCCATCGCCTGCTGCAAGTACAATGCCGACGTGAAGGTTTCTATCATCGACCTCCCGGGCCAGACTGCCGTCGCCGAAAAGAATGCGAAGGCCGCCGGTTTCGAAAACCGCATCGACATGGTCCCCTGCAACGTCCTCGACGAAACGACCGAATTCCCGAAGGGTGCCGACGCCGTCTGGATGAGCCAGTTCCTCGACTGCTTCTCGCTCGAAGAAATCACGAAGATTCTCACCAAGATTCACACGGCCGCCACTCCCGAAACCGACGTGTACGTGCTCGAACCGCTGTGGGACAAGCAGCGTTTCGAAGCCGCCGCCTACTCGCTCCAGGCAACCTCGCTCTACTTCACCTGCATTGCAAACGGCAACTCCAAGATGTACCGCTTCGAAGAACTCAAGCACGCCATCGAAATCGCCGGCTTTGAGCTGAAAGAAGCGCACCACACGGTAGGCCCGAACAGCTACTCTCTGCTCCGTTTCAGAATCAAGTGATTAGGGATTAGTGGTTAGGGAAAATCAAATGATCTATATCGAACGCGCCGAATACTTTATTCCTAGCGAGGAGCAACCGCTCCCCGACGTGAAGTTCGTGCCGATGCTTACGCGCAGGCGCCTAAGCCAGCTGTCGAAGATGGTTGTGTACGTGAATGCCGCCATTAGTAAGGACATGTCGCCCTGCAAGGTGACATTCGCCTCGCAGTATGGCGAAATCACGCAGCAGCTCAAGATATCGCAAGCGCTCCTCGATACGGGGAACGTTTCGCCGGCCCACTTCAGCCTTTCGGTGTTCAACGCCTCGATTGCAAACGCAACTATCCTAGAGAAAAACACCGCAGGCTACTCCGCCGTGTTCTCCGGGAAAGAGGCGTTCCGCGAAGGACTCCGCGACTGCATGGCCGCCCTCAAGGCGGGCTCCGATTCAGAACGCGTATTCATCTTCGCTGACGAGAAGATTCCCGAAACCTACGCTCCCGTGGCAGGAACACCGTACCCGAACGCCGTATGCGCATTAGCACTTCGCCTCACAACCGATGCAAGCAAGAGCGGCAAGGTTCTTGACGAGACTCCCCTCGAAGGGAACTTTGCAACGGCCGCCGAAGAAGCGATCGCCTTCATTCAGCAGAGGCTTGCATGATCCGGCGGATTAAATACATCCGGCGTCTTGTGTCCAAGCTGTCGTCTTTTGCCGTTTTCGGCATCAGCAGCCTGATTCTTGGCACGACGCTTTTGCCCCTGTTCCATGTACTTGCCGGATTTTCCGAAAAACGTTTCAACGTGATTTCACGAAGGTTCGTAAACAAGTTCTTCAAGTTCTTTGTCAAGTACATCGAAGTGACCGGCGCCATGCGCCTAAGCATCGAGAACCGCGAACTCCTGAAAAACATCCAGGGAAAAGTCGTCATTGCAAACCACCCTTCGCTTTTAGACGTGGTGATTCTGATTTCGCTCATTCCGAACGCGAACTGCATCGTGAAAGGGGCGCTTATCCAGAACAAATTCATTTCCCTGATTATTCGCGACCTCTATATTCCGAACACGCTCCCCTTTGAAGAACAGATGGAACGCGCCAAGAAGTCGATGATCGAAGACGGCAACAACCTCATCATCTTCCCCGAAGGGACCCGATCCAAGCCGGGTGAACCCTGGTTTTTCAAGAAAGGGGCGGCACGTTTTGCACTATTCGCCGAGGCGGACGTAGTGCCAATCTACTTTGGCGGTAACGAAAAAATCGGACTCCGCAAAGAAGACAAGATGCTGGAATTCCACCCGACCGAACGCTACATGTACAATTTGAAAGTCTTGCCGAACATTCCGGTAGCGCCCTACAAAGACATGCCGATGTCCAGGAGCGCCATTCTGCTCACCGACAAGATGAAAGAAGTTTTAGAACAAGAACATAAACAGGAAAAATTATGAAAAAGATTACTCTCACACTCGCCCTCTGCGGCCTTGCAGCTTTACTCACCTCCTGCGGCGGAAGCTACAGAAAAGTTCAATCCATGGAAGAGCAAATGTCTCCTTACACCTGCGCAGGGCTTCATGTAAAGCACGCTCAGTGGCACTTTGTTGATGACTTCGGTCAGCAGGTCGATGTTATGGGTTCCTGCGCCAAGGGTATGAAGCACGGCACATTTGAATTCGCCGTTGGTGGACAGTTGGTCGCAAAGACAAAGTACATCAAGGACAACGAAAGCTACACTACCTGCCTTGTCATGGGTAAGACAAGAACAAATCTGAACGAATGCATGAAGCTTCGTGCCGCAAACGCCCCCGCACAAAGCGCCCCCATGCCGAACGTCAACGCACAGCAATTCTAACAAGGTAAACTATGGCAAAGACCAGCGCAAAGAAACCCGAAAACAAAGCCAAGAAAGGCACCCAGACCAACATGTGGACCGGCCGTTTTGCTAGCGGCATGGCACAGAGCATGGTGGACCTGAGCTTCAGCCTGCAATTTGACGCCGAACTCATCGAAGAAGACATCGAAGGTAGCATCGGTCACGGCAAGGGCCTGGTAGAATCCGGCGTGCTCAGCAAGGCAGACTACAAGAAAATTTGCGACGGCCTCGCCAGCATCCTCAAGGATTACAAGGCAGGCAAGCCGCTCTGGAAGGAATCTGACGAAGATATCCACATGGCCGTGGAACGCGTGCTCACCGAACGCATCGGCGCCCTCGGCAAAAAGATCCACACGGGCCGCAGCCGTAACGACCAGGTCTGCACGGACTTCAAGCTCTACATGCGTCACCGCGCTGCCGAAATTCGCGTTCTCGAAGTGAACCTTATGGAAACGGTGCTGGACCTCGCCAAGAAATACTTCGGCAAGATGATGCCGGGCTACACGCACCTGCAGCAGGCACAGCCGATTTATTTCAGCCATTACCTGATGAGCATGTTCTTTGCCGTGAGCCGCGACGTGAAGCGCCTCGACAACTTTCTGGAACTGCACAGCGAACTTCCGCTCGGTAGCGGCGCCATGGCCGGTTCTGCATTCCCGTACCACCGCGCCCTCGTTGCAAAGGAACTCGGATTTAACGGTGTTAGCCCGAACAGCATCGACGCCGTGAGCCACCGCGACATGATGCTTGAATTCGAAGCCGACCTCGCGATTATCGCAAACACCATGAGCCGCTACGCCGAAGACTTTGTAAACTGGAGCACCAGCGAATTCGGCTACCTCACCCTGCACGATGCCTTCTCCAGCGGTTCCTCGATGATGCCGCAGAAGAAGAACCCGGATTCCATGGAACTCATCCGCGGAAAGTCTGGCCGCATGCTCGGTAACTTCTGCGCCCTCTATACGCTGGTGAAGGGTGCCCCGCTCAGCTACAGCCGCGACCTGCAAGAAGACAAGGAACCGGTATTCGACTCCGTGCATAACGTGAAGGTGATCCTCCGCGTCATGAAAGAAGCCTTGGAAAGTGCACGCTTTAACTTCGACAAGATGCATGCGAAGATGCTGCCGGCGCTGCTGGCTACCGACCTCGCTGACTTGCTGGTCGAATCTGGCGTACCGTTCCGCGATGCCCACCACGTGGTCGGTAGCCTGGTCGGCGAAGCCGCCCGCCAAGGCCTCGAATTCACGGACCTCTCCGATGAGGCCTGGGCAAGCGCCGGTGTCCCGAACGTGAAGCAGATGAAAAAGACGCTCACCTTCGAATACAGCGTATCCCGACGTAACATCGAAGGCGGCACGGGTCCGAAGTCTGTAAAGCAGCAGTTCAGCAAGGCCGATGCTCTCTTGAAGAAATTCAAGAAGTAATATTTCCATTCGCCTCTTCGAGGCTCCAGGATGCCCCTGTTAAAACGCAATGCCCGCTTTCGCGGGCATTTTCTGTTATAAAAGGATTCTTAAATAGAAATTCGGACTAGACGCAAGATTTAATTCGGAAAAACCATTACAGGCCGTTGTAAACATCTGATAGGATGGGCATCACTCTTGAAGTTTCGGCTGCTCGTCAATTCAACTTGATACTCTTCAGAATAGATTCCAGCCATGTACACGAGACTGTTGCCATTCTCCGTAGAGCTCCAATAGCCGAGTTTGTTCCCCCAATCGGAACGAAAGTCACTATCCCAATAGAGATCTGAACTACCTTCTGGAATGGCAGAAAAACCATATTCATTAGTACTGCCTTCATCGCCGTTCCATCCGCTTGTCGCCTTGAGCGCCTTTGCAGCAGTATTCTTGTTGAAATTATCCTCCGTGTAATCAACACCGTCTACAGTTTCAATAAGTTCCACCCAATCCGATTTAGTCGGAAGAATCCAACCGTCAGGACACAACCCCTGCACATCGCCAGATGCACTACAGGTCTTTCCGTCACCGCAACTAGCCCCTGCAGAAGAATAGACAGCAGCGCTATCCATTGCCGCAGCCCATGTGTAGCCGTGCGTTAACTGATACGAATTACCGTAGGGCGCCCCCTTCACCCGATATTCAATATCCAGGTCCTCCGCCATCCAGGAGCCTAAATATTTCCGTCCATTCATTACGTCTATAATATGGTACAGTCGACGATTTCGCCAATCTATCATCGTTTCGTACTCGATAGTATCATTTAAGTACGGATTATCCTTTATTTCTACCCACGTAATGCGATTAGGTCTTTTGTATCCGGAATCAGGATAGCATTGATAAGTCCTTCCATTATACGCGCTGAACGAGTTGTTTACTTTCTGAACGGTATCGTAGTTTACGGCGACACACGTATCGATGTCATAAGATTTTGCAATAAAGTTGTTGATATACTTTTCAAATCCACCAATTCCTTCCTTGGAGTTCAGGCCCCAGCCTTCCACGTTCTTGCGGAATTTCGCTAAATCCTGGAAGAACGCCCAGTCTGCAATTTCAGCCTTAATCCTTGCTGAGCGATCGTCGTTCCACAAACCGTCTTCAGCCAAATCGTTCGATATTTCGGCAAGGAGAGCCATCAAATCCGTTTCACTGCGGTCCCCCTGCAACAAAATCGAAATCGCAAG